>Ga0182030_10004901_pt1 | contig 28571 bp, 25 predicted proteins | sample 812S3MmetaG_FD_121299 | JGI IMG/M metagenome (GOLD analysis project Ga0182030, IMG submission 121299) | Permafrost microbial communities from Stordalen Mire, Sweden - 812S3M metaG (Illumina Assembly) | ecosystem: Environmental > Terrestrial > Soil > Wetlands > Permafrost | place: Sweden... | reverse complement strand
GAGGCCAGCCGCATGGATGGCGCAACCGAGATCGAGGAATTAGTTCATGTGTTGCTGCCGCTCTGCACCCCAGGCATCGCCGCGACGTCGCTGCTTTCCATCATCCTTTGCTGGAACGAAGCGTTTTGGAGCCTGAACCTGACGACGGTGAAAGCCGCGACGCTGACCGCCTTCACCGCATCATTTGCCAATCCGGAGGCTCTCTTCTGGGCGAAACTGTCGGCCGCTTCCACTCTGTCGATCGCTCCCATCCTGATCTTTGGATGGATCAGCCAGCGGCAAATGGTGCGCGGCCTTTCGTTCGGGGCGGTCAAGTAAAGGGGAGTATCAGGACCATGGCGACGGTGGAATTGAGGAACGTGCGCAAGAGGTTCGGGGCCCACGAAGTGATTCATGGCATCGACCTGCTGATCCGGGACCATGAATTCATCGCCTTCGTGGGGCCGTCGGGAAGTGGTAAATCGACCTTGTTGCGCATGATCGCCGGATTGGAGGAAGTCAGTGAAGGTGAAGTGTTGATCGATGGCACGCCCGCGCACCATGCGCCTCCCTCGAAGCGCGGCCTGGCGATGGTATTTCAGAGTTATGCTCTGTATCCGCACATGACCGTGGCGGAAAACATGAGTTTCAGCCTGCGTCTGGCCGGAGTTCCGAAAGCAGAGCGGGAGCAAAAGGTCCGCGCCGTGGCGCGCATCCTGGAAATGGAACCGCTGCTGGAAAGAAAACCCCGCCAGCTTTCCGGAGGCCAATTGCAGCGCGTGGCCATTGGCCGCGCCATGGTTCGCCAACCGAAGGCCTTCCTGCTGGATGAGCCGCTTTCGAATCTCGATGCCGCGCTGCAAGGCCAAATGCGGCTGGAGTTGGTGCGGCTGCATCGCGAACTCGACACCACGATGATTTACGTCACCCACGACCAGCTCGAAGCCATGACGATGGCCGACCGGATTGTGGTGCTCAACCAGGGGAAGGTTGAGCAATTGGGATCGCCGCTGGAGCTCTACCAGCATCCCGCCACGTTTTTCGTTGCCGGATTCATCGGCGCCCCGAAGATGAATTTCCTGGATGTGGAGGTCAAAACCTCGGGCGAACAGCACCTGACCCTGATGCTTACAACTGGTGTGAGCATGGCCGTGCCCGCGCCGCTCGAAAAACTGAGCGCCGGCGAAAAAGTAAAGCTCGGAGTCCGGGCGGAGCATGTGATGCTTCGACAAGTAGGGCCGGGCTTTAGCCCGGCAGAGGGCGAGTTGCAGGGAGAAATCGAGGCGCTGGAGCACCTGGGACCGCGGGCGTATCTCCACGCGCGTTTGACGGACGGAACCAGGCTGGTGGCGCAGACCGACGGCGACACCCAGGCGCGCCTTGGCGATCGCGTGGCGTTTCACATCCGTACCGGAGCAACGCACCTGTTTACCGCCTCCGGAAGGGCGTTAGCACGCGCTGGTTCGTAATGTCGACTGACTCAAAATGGTAGTGCGGACCAGTTCTGAAGCTCCGCGGCTTTTCCTTGTCCATAGCGGACGAACCGCGGACCTAAGAAACAGGTCCGCGCTACACGTGCTCCTAAACTGTTCACATAAAAGGTTGGAGGAAATTATTCATCCATCTGTTCCCGACAGACCCCCTCACCCCCACGTTCTGCGGGTCGTGGGGGTGAGGGGGTCGAATTTGGGACGGCAAGCACAAGTGGCCAGTGCTGGGATTAGTCCCGGTCCACAGGAATCGTACCAGGAAGAGGAACCTTCATGCCAGAATCATCAATGTCTTCCACTCTGCCATCCCTCGGCTCGACGATGAAAGCAATCCGCTTTCACGGCGTCGGCGACCTGCGGCTGGACGAACTTGCGGTGCCCGATCCCAAGCCGGGTGAGGTGCGCCTTCGGCCCCTCGCGGCGGGTCTCTGCGGAACCGATGCACACATTTTCCGCGGCGAGTTTCCTGCCACCCCTCCCGTAGTATTGGGCCATGAGGTGGCTGGAATCGTCGATGCCGTGGGCGCGGGAGTGAGGAACTTGGCGGAAGGCGACTTGGTTACCGTGCAACCGAATACTTATTGCGGCGTCTGCCGCTATTGCCGGACGGGCCGCGAGCACCTGTGCTCCGACCTGCGGGCCTATGGCTTGCACTTCGACGGCGGTTTTGCCGAAGCCATGGTGGCGCCGGCGCGAGTTGTTTATCGGCTGCCTTCCGGTATGAACGCGCGCCTGGCCTGTCTCGCCGAGCCGCTGGCTTGTTGTGTTCACGGCATGGACCGGGTGGCCATACAATCAGGATCGACGGTCATGGTAATCGGCTCGGGCTTGATCGGTCTGATGCTGACTCGCCTGGCACGATTGGCAGGTGCGGGATTGATTGTCGCCAGCGAGCTGCGGGAACTCCGCCGGGCGTGCGCCTTGGAATTTGGGGCCGATCAGGCCGTGGACGCGAACCAGGAGGGCGAACGCCAAGCCCTGGCGGCGACCCACGGCGAAGGGTTTGATTTTGTGATCGACGCCGTCGGCTCATCCGCCACCTTCTCGCAAGCCATCACCATGGCCGCTCGGGGGGGTACGATTCTGGTCTTCGGTTGCGCCCCAGTGCATGCGGCGGCCAGCGTGCGGCCTTATGACATCTACGCCCGCGAGCTCACGGTGATCGGTTCGTTTATCAACCCTTACACGCATGAGCGCGCGGTAAGTCTTCTACCGCAGATGGGCTTGGAGAAACTCCAGATCGAAGCGTTTCACCTCGAGGAATTCCGGCAAGCTTTCGAGACCCAATCCGCTACAAGTGCCGCCGCCAAGGTGGAACTTTTGCCCCAGCCGTAACGGAAGTGGATCAGCACGAATAATTTCAATGCGACCACGTGGACGAAAGTTCTGGAGGTCGTGCACTCGGGAAGAATACTCATCGCCAGGCAGGGCTAGCCTCATAACTGTTCACATAAGACGTTTTGAGGAAATCTTCATCAAATTGTTCCCGAGAGCTCCCTCACTCTCATAGGCGCTAGAATAAGCCACCCGATGATTCGCCGCCTTACTTCCCGCGAAGCGGGACACCGTGAGTAGCCACGGGTGAAACCTACGGAAACCGAAGGCGCGAAAGGAATGCGACCCTGAAGGGGCCGACCTTTCGCACGGTCAACCCCGTCGGGGTTTAAGGGGTCATGGGGTTCTGCGAGCCGCAGGTTAAAACCTGCGGCTACCCACGGTTGGCCCCTTCGGGGCCGGACCGGAAATTGCTTGGTCTAGCGCCTATACCCCCTCATCCCCACGACCTGCAAAACGTGGGGCCCCCTCCGCCTTGCCGTCCCCCCCCTCCCCAAGGGAGAGGGATAGAAATCAAAATCGTAACACTCTCCCAGGGGAGAGGGTGCCCGACGGTGGAGGGTAGGGGAGGGGTCCTTTCGAAGCGCCTCGGACTTTGACGGAACCCTGCGGCCAGCCGCCTTTCGTTGACGCCTTTCGAATGGGTCTGCTACCATAAACAATAAACATGGCGGAGAAATTCCTATGAAGGTGGGTGTACACACTTCGATTGCAGGCGCTCTGGAGAATGCGGCGCATCATGCCAAGAAGATTGGCTGCGACACCTTCCAGATGTTTTCTGCGAACCCGCGGGGCTGGCGGACGCTCGATCCCTCCCCGGCGGAATGTGAGTCTTTTCGGGCGGTGCGCCAGGCTTACGGTCTTTCTCCCGTGGTCATTCACGATAACTATTTGATTAACTTGGCGTCCTCTGATGCCCTCATTCGTGAGCGTTCCATTGCCGCCTTTCGCCGCGAACTGGAGCGGGCGTTGGCTTTGGGCGCCGATTACCTTGTTACTCACCCCGGCAGCGCCAAAGGAGCTGAACCGGCGGCGGCCATCGCCATCTGTGTGGAATCTCTTCGCCAGTCGGCGGCAGGACTGAAGTTCGACGGCCTGACCATCCTGATTGAAAACACCGCCGGGCAGGGAACGGCCATCGGTCGCAGCTACGAAGAAGTGGCGGAGATCATTGCTGGTACAGAAAAGGACTTGCCGGTCGGCGCGTGCATCGACACCGCACACAGTTTTGAAGCGGGATACGCCATTCACACTGCGGAAGGTCTGCGCGCTGCCGTAAAGCAACTTGACGCGACGATCGGCCTGAAGAAAGTGCGGGTGATTCACGCCAATGATTCCAAGACCGCTTTTGGCTCCAATGTTGACCGCCATGAGCACATTGGCAAAGGCCAAATTGGCGCCGAGGCCTTTACGCGCATCGTGCGGCATCCGAAGCTGAAAAGCATTCCGTTCATCTGTGAGACGCCGGTGGATCAGCCGGGCGATGATGAATGGAATCTTAGGACAATGCGGACCTTGGCGGGAGTGCCAGCTCGTGGTAAACGCCGATAGTTGGTGGGATGGCCTTGTGCGCGACCGGTTGCAGGCGGTTCTGGAACTGGTGCTCGACGCTATGTCGGATGACTACGTGACGGTCGAGATTATTCTCAAGACGATCAACGAATGGGATGCCGGCAGCCGTCCGGAGTCTTGGGCAGCCAGGAGTGCGGCCCCGGTTTCTCGTCCCGAGGTTGTCAGGGCCTTGCGGGAGTTGACCCGGGAAGGGTACGCGCAGGCCTGCATCTTTGAGGGTACCGAGGCTTATGTTGTGGATTTTCACCCGGGCAAAGTGCGTGGGCTCTGGTTTTACCCGACCCAGCGAGGGATGGATGCGGTAAGGCAGTTTCCGGGCGAGGAATAATTCCTGGCAGCAGGCGGGGATCGAGAGGGAAGAAATTCTGAATTATGAATTGTGAAAGCGGGTAGTTTGCTTCCTGGATACAAAATTCATTATTCAGAACTCACAATTCACCATTCATAACTCATAATTCAGAATTGAGATCATGGATCCTAATTACAATCCGCAGGCCATCGAATCCAAATGGCAAAAGCGCTGGGCCGACGAAAAGCTGTTTGAAACCGAGGCCGAGCCCGGGCGCCCGAAGTATTACGTGCTCGAAATGCTGCCGTATCCCTCGGGCGACATTCACATGGGCCACGTGCGCAATTATTCCATTGGCGACGCGCTGGCGCGCTACATGGGGATGAAAGGCTTTAACATCCTGCATCCCATCGGTTGGGACGCCTTCGGTCTGCCCGCGGAAAACGCCGCCATCAAGCATCAGCGGCACCCTTCCGAATTCACTTTCAGTTATATCGACCGCATGCGCGGGCAGCTTCAGCGGCTGGGGGTGAGTTACGATTGGCGGCGGGAAATAGCCTCCTGTGTGCCGGAATATTATCGCTGGAATCAGTGGTTCTTTTTGAAGATGTATGAGCGCGGGCTCGCTTATCGCAAGCAAAGCCGGGTGAACTGGTGCCCGCAGTGCGAGACCGTACTGGCCAACGAACAAGTGGTGAATGGCTGTTGCTGGCGGCATGAGGAGACGCCCGTCATCGAGCGTGATCTTGAGCAGTGGTTCCTGAAAACCACGGCGTATGCCGAACAGTTGCTCGACGACATGAAGGAACTGGTACGCTGGCCGGAGCGTGTGCTGACCATGCAGCAGAACTGGATTGGGAAATCCACGGGCACGTTTGTGGACTTTACCGTCACCGATCTGTGGAAACCGCTGCGCATCTTTACCACCCGCGTAGATACGATTTTCGGTTGTACCGCTGTGTTCCTGGCGCCCGAGCATCCGCTGGTGGAAGACCTGCTGGCGAATTCCAAGGAGCCCACGCGATTGCGTGAGGAGGTAGAGCGGATTAAATTCTCCTCGGTTCGCGCGCGGGTGGAATTGGATACGGCCAAGGTGGGCGCCAATACCGGCTTTACGGCGCGTAATCCCTATAATGGGGAAGAGGTTCCCATTTGGCTCGCCAACTTCGTGCTGATGGAATACGGCACGGGGGCCATCATGGCGGTGCCGGCGCATGACGAACGCGACTATGAATTCTGCTCGGAGTATGCATTGCCCATGCGCACGGTGATTGTACCGGAAGGAACTTCACCACCATCGGAAGTCACTTCGCCATTGCACGCGATGGTGGACTACGGACGCCTGGTGGCTTCGGGGCCCTACACCGGACTCACGTCAGAAGAGGCCATTGAGCGTATGACCCACGACGCTGAGGTGAAGGGATTCGGCAAAGGGACAGTTCAATATCGCCTCAAAGATTGGGGAATTTCGCGCCAGCGCTACTGGGGCACCCCCATTCCCATGATTTATTGCGAGGCGTGCGGTATTGTGCCGGTGCCGGAAAATGACCTTCCCGTGCTGCTGCCGCCCAACGTCAAGCTGACCGGACGGGGGCACTCGCCGCTGGCGGACGTGCCGGATTTTGTCAACACGACCTGCCCCAAGTGCGGCAAGCCTGCGCGGCGCGAGACCGATACCATGGACACGTTCGTCGATTCCTCCTGGTACTTTTACCGCTATACCGACCCCAAAATTGCGACGGCGCCGATTAACAGGGATGCGGTGAAGTATTGGTTCCCGGTTGACCAATATATCGGCGGCATCGAGCACGCCATCCTGCACCTGATTTACATGCGCTTTTTCACCAAGGTCATGCGCGACATCGGCCTGGTGGATTTTTCCGAACCCGTGGCCCGGTTGTTCACTCAAGGCATGGTGATTAAGGACGGCTCCAAGATGTCGAAGTCCAAAGGGAACGTCGTTGATCCCACCCTGATGTTTGCCAAGTACGGCGCCGATACCACGCGCCTCTATATACTTTTTGCCGCGCCGCCCGAAAAAGACCTGGAATGGAACGATGCGGGCGTGGAAGGCGCATTTCGATACTTGGGCCGCGTCTACCGGTTGGTGGCAAAGCACGCTGAAAAACTCCGAGGCGTAAGGGCAGGGAATTTGAGCGCCGAAGAAAAGGCTTCCCTGACTCCCGAAGAACGCCGCCTGCTGCGCAAGGCGCATCAGACGCTCCGGCACGTGACCGAGGACATGGAAGAGCGCTGGCACTTCAACACCGATATTGCCAACACCATGGAGCTGGTCAATGAGCTGACTGATCTCGATGACGCGGTGGAGGATGGAAGGATTCGCGCCCCCGTCCATAAGACGACGCTGGAATTCCTGGTGGCCATTCTCTCACTCTTCACACCGCACATTGCGGACGAGCTCTGGGAAGGGCTTGGTCATGCAGAGCCGTTGCTGCAGGTTCCCTGGCCGGCGTTTGACGCCGAACTGGCAGCCGAAGATGAGCTGGAGTATCCCGTGCAGGTAAACGGCAAGCTGCGCGCGCGCATTCACGTGGCAGTGAGCGCCGGCGAAGAGGAAGTTCGCACCCGCGCGTTAGCGGAGGAGAAGGTCATCCAGCACCTGGCCGGTCTACAAATAAAGAAGGTCATTGTCGTGCCGCAGAAGCTCGTGAGTATCGTCGCGAAGTAGTCCAGCCGGCAACTCGCGCCGACTGCTTTCAGTACTCTGGGAAATAGGAGGTGCAACCTGGTACCCATAGAACTTTTGCTGAGACTGCATTTCCATGGGCACGGCGCATTGTTCATCATTGTTGCCGTAATCGCGCTGGTCGCCGTGGTACTACTGCTCACAAAGAATAAGTCTTGAGCCGCCCAGGTTAGGAGTAAGCTGCATGCTCGGGCGAAGCTCGATCAGGAAAAGTTCGGCGACTTGCCGGCGTAGAGAAAGAGACCGAATATTAAAGACCACGAATTTGTATTCTCTATTCCCCTTTCCGGGTGCGGATCTCTTGTCTCTTAGATTATTCGGCCAGCAAGATTGCTAACCAACGCCACATAAAAAATTGGACCCACTGATATTAATCCTATGACTCAACCTAGCCCTGTGGTCGTACTCGATTTTGGTTCGCAATACACCCAACTGATTGCCCGCCGCATTCGCGAGCTTCACGTGTACGCGGTGATCGTGCCGTGCAATATCCTCTTTGACGATTTAGTGCGCATGAGCCCGCAGGCGCTCATTCTTTCCGGCGGCCCGTCGTCGGTCTATGATCCCGCGTCCCCGGTCTGCGACGAACGCGTGCTGAAGCTCAACCTGCCGGTCCTTGGTATCTGCTACGGATTGCATTGGATGACTTACAAGCTGGGAGGGAAAGTGGAAGCGGCGGGGCGGCGTGAATACGGTTTCGCCGAATTGGATATTCTTCCGTCCTCCCGACTGCTGGCAGGGTTTCCCTCATCCCTCAAGGTTTGGAACAGCCACGGCGACCACGTGGTGCAGGTTCCACCCGGATTCGTGATCACTGGGCGGACGCAGAATGCCATTTCGGTGATCGAGAATTCGGCGGCGCAAATGTATGCGGTGGAATTCCACCCGGAAGTTCGCCACACCACCCAGGGCAGGGAAATTCTTCAGCGCTTCGTTTCGGATGTTGCCGGCATCAAGCCCAACTGGTTTCCGGGATCGTTTATTGAACAAACCATACAAAAAGTCCACGATCAGGTTGGCGATAAACACGCTCTCTGTGCGCTTTCGGGGGGGGTGGACTCAGCCGTCGCTGCGACGCTCGTGGGGCGGGCGCTGGGCGATCGGTTAACTTGCGTTTTTGTGGACAATGGCTTGTTGCGCCAAGATGAGTTCGCTGAAGTCAGCAGCAAGCTGCGGGAGCAAGCTCACTTGAAGGTGAAGGCCGTGGATGCCTCAGAGCGTTTTCTCGCCCGCTTGGAGGGCATCACCGATCCGGAACGGAAGCGCAAGATAATTGGTGAAGAGTTCATCCGCGTGTTTGAGGCCGAAGCGCGGGCGCTGGGGGACGTGGAGTTTCTTGTGCAGGGAACGCTTTATCCAGATGTTATCGAATCAGTGTCGGTCAAGGGGCCGGCCGCCACCATCAAAAGCCACCACAACGTGGGAGGATTGCCGCCAGACTTGAAGTTTAAGCTGATTGAGCCCTTGCGCGAGCTCTTTAAGGATGAAGTCCGGACAGTTGGTCGTGAACTCGGCTTGGACGAGTCCCTGATAAGCCGACAACCCTTTCCTGGGCCAGGTTTGGCGATCCGTATTGTCGGAGTAGTAACCCAAGATCGCCTGCGGATGGTTCGTGAGGCCGACGCTATCGTCCAGCACGAAGTGAAGATAGAAGGACTCTACGACCGCCTCTGGCAGTCGTTCGCAGTCCTTTTGCCCGTTTCAAGCGTAGGAGTCATGGGCGACGCCCGGACGTACGCCTCAACAATTGGCATCCGGGCAGTAGTGTCGGAGGATGGCATGACCGCTGACTGGGCTCAACTACCACCGACACTACTACAGCGCATGGCGACCCGGATTGTCAACGAGGTGAAAGGTGCGAATCGGGTGGTCTTCGACATAACCTCAAAGCCTCCCGGCACCATCGAGTGGGAATAACCCACCCTCAGCCTCCGTCTTCAAACCGAGACGCCAACCCAACGCAATGAAACTAAATGCCTTACCGGCTCGCTAGTTTCTGCGCCATGTACAGAAGAAGCTGGCGGTCTTTTTCGTCGATCCGAGTAAGAAGCCGCTTTACTTTCTCGTAAAAACGCAGTTCCTTCTCTTGTTCTGCGTCGAGAACCAGTTCTTCCGTGCTCTGGCGTTTGCTAAGGTTTGGCAGCGGAGGTGGCTCGTCCCCCTCATAGAACAATTGGTAGAGGGGAAGTTCGAGCGCCGCGGCCAACCTCTCAAGGGTTTCAAGGGACGGAACGGTGTGTCCGTTTTCAACCCGGGAGATGTAACAGCGCAATAAGCCGGTACGCTTTTCGATATCACCTTGCGAAAGGTTCCGTTCTTCTCTAAGCTTCTTGAGTCGTGTTCCGATTATCATGGGCACATTCTTGCATAAAGTAATTAAGTGGTCAACTAAATTCTTGATTAGATTTTGATTAGAAATTCGCCTTGCTGAAAAGTGTAACCGTAAAGGGTCCGCCCTCGTCGGAAACAATGAGGGTCGGCTGAAGATGGAAACCCGATGGAAAATTCCGGTGCACTGGCTGCCGAAGAGATTCAATGGATTAAACGCGCCCAGCAGGGGGAACCGGAGGCCTTTAGCCCCTTGGTGCAGAGATACCAGCCGCGTGTGTTCTCACTGGTCTACCATTTGGTGCGAAGACGCGATGAAGTGGAGGATCTTGCCCAGGAGATTTTTATCAAGGCGTTTCGGGCGATCCGGAGCTATAACTTCCAATCCTCTTTTGCCACTTGGCTCAGCCGCATCGCGACCAACCACTGCTACGATTACTTGCGGCACGAGCGGGCATCGCGCGTGAGTTTTTACTGGCAGATGGGGGAAGATAGCCAACGGGAGTTGGAGAGCAATGCGGAGAGTCAGCCAGAGCACGCCCTAAATCACGAAGAGCAGACCGTCCTTAAGGATTTAGTGGGCAAACTCCTGGATCGTGCTCCCGCGAATGACAGGAAGATTCTGCTGTTGAAGGAATTGCAGGATTATTCCGTGGAAGAAATTGCGGAGATCCTGAACCTGAAGCCAACAACGGTGAAAGTTCGATTGCACCGCGCCCGGAGGCGTATGTTGGAAGATTTGCGCCAGTGGCGGGAGGAAAACAAAGGCCATGCGTTGTGACGATATTCGCGACCAATTAGACGTCCTTTGGGAAGGCGGGGAAACGGTGGAGGTCCGCCAGCACTTCACCCAATGCCCTTCGTGTGCAGGATATTATCGCGACCTGTGCTTAGTGCGCTCGGGATTGCATCTGTTGAAGCTCGAAGAGGCGCCCGCGCCTTCGCTGGGGTTTGCCGAGCGGTTGGTACGCCAGCTTGGCGAACTGAGTAAGGCGCCGAACGTGGCGGATTTCTTCGAGCGGGTGGGAAGGCGCTTTGTGTATGCGACCTTGGTGTTGACCTTCCTGGCGCTCCTCGCCCTGGCACTGCCACCAGCGGGGCCCGTCCGCGGTCTAAGCGCTGCCGACATCCAGATTCCCGCGCAGGAGGCTTCGTTGGCATATTCCGACCCCATGGGAGAAACCAGCTTGCAGGAATCTCCAGAGTTGGCGCCCTTGGAAGCTCCTGCGCCGGTTGTAACGAATGAGGTGAAATGACCCGACGGATTTATCTCTATTTCTTCGTGACCATTATCCTTGGGGGCATTCTTGGAGGCGTGGGCGTCTATTATTTCCTGTGGCAGACCGGACGCCTGGCGCACGGTGGAGGTTTCAACAAAGCTCACGCGATGGCACACCTCAAGAAGGTCCTGAGCCTCTCCGACGCGCAGACGCAGCAGCTTGGCCAGATTTTCGACGAGTCCTCGCAAAAAACGCGGGATTTGCAGAAGCAGTTTGATCCGCAGTTCCAGGCAATTCACTTGGAGACACGCGCACACATACGGCAAATCCTAAACCCTGATCAAGCGAGCAAGTTTGATGAGTACGTAAGGCAGATCGATGAAAGGCACAAGCAGCATGGCCCCCCACCGCCCCCACCACATTAGCGAATAGGCCGGGGTATCAGCGGCAAGGGAGTCTGTGCGCGAGACTTTGGGATTTTCAATGACTGTCCGGGTGGTTACATCCGGTGGGCAAGCATCGTGGGAAAGATAATCTCACCTCAGGTTGCAAGCGTCTTGGGTGGAAGAAATAGTAACGCGAGAGAGGTACCCATTCACTCTTCTTCGCGCTGTCCAAGTTTAGGAGTATGCACCCGCTTACCTCCAACCCTCGGCTAAAACGGAATATCCTCGTCACTAATCTCGGGTTCGGAGGGTGAAACGGCCTCTGCGGGAGGCGGTGGCGGCGCCGCTGCTGGGCGCTCGGGTGCGGAGCGCTCCACACCTGTAGAGGGCATACGTTCTGAATCGCCTTTCGATCCCAGCATTTGCATTTGGTTGGCGATAATTTCGTAGGAAGTGCGTTTATTGCCCGACTGGTCCTGCCACTGCCGGCTGCGGATTGATCCTTCAATGTAGACCTGCTTCCCCTTGGTTAGGTACTCGCCGCAGATTTCCGCCAGCTTATTCCACGCCACGATGTTGTGCCATTCCGTGCGTTTTTGCTGTTCGCCCGTACGGTCCTTAAAGTTTTCGTCAGTGGCCAGACTGAATTTGGCTACCGGGGCGCCGCTCGGGGTGTATTTCAATTCCGGGTCTTTACCAAGACGGCCGATCAGGATGACTTTGTTGACGGATCCGGACATGAATTCCTCCCATGAGTTGCGAGGGTGCAAGGGTGCGAGTTGTGAGGCACGCCGGCCGCCTACCGGCCAAAAACTTAAGATCTCCTCCGTGTTGCGGCAACGGGCACGGCAATACCCAGCTTCTTCAGCCGTTGGCGGGCCAATTCGGATTCGGGTGAATCCGGAAAACGCTGGATCAGCGAGCGCAATTCGCGGACTCCCGCCGTCTTCTCATCCAGAGCCAGCAGGGAAAAGCCCTTTTTCAGTTGGGCGGCGGCCGCTTTGTTTCCCGCCGGATATTTCTCACTACACAGGTCGTAGGCCTCGATGGCCTGCTTGTAATCCTTCTGGCTGTAATAGCATTCGCCGATATAATACTGGGCGTTCGAGGCGCGATCGGTGTCCTTGTAATACTTCAGATAATCCTGGAAGGCCTGAATCGACAAATCATATTGCCCGCCGGTGTAAGAGCTCAAGCCTTGGGTGTAAAGCGAATCTGCGTCGGGTACCGGAGGAGCGCCGGGCGCGGTGGGGGCTCCGGGAGCTCCTGGCGTCGCTCCTGGCGTGGGATTGGATTGCGACGGGAGCGTCGTAAGAATGTTCTGAGTCTGGGCCATCTGCTCACTCAGTTTTGAGAGACGCGCCTTAGCCTCCTCCAGGCTCTCGCTGAGCGCCTGCATCTGGCTGGTCATCGTATCAAAGCGCGCGCCCGTGGATGCCAGGTTCTGCTGCATTGACCCGTGCAAATCGGTGACCGTGGCCTTCATGGTGTTGACGTTATCGTTGGCCTGCTCAATCAGAGTCTTTAACACCGCGGTCTGCGTGTCAACTGTCTTCTGGAGGTTTTGTACGGCTGCCTGCAATGTGTCGAGCTGTTGCATCATCTGGAGGGTTTCTTTACTTACACCAAATGCGGGCTGGCATTGCGCGCCCACGTAGGCAAGAACCATCAAAGCCAGTAGGGTATGTTTTTTCAAGGTCGCTGCGTCCTCGCTTGATAAGATATCACACACGCCAGTCTAACCTCTTGGCGCGGTTCGGGTCAACCGGCTCGAATGTGTAATTGCGAATCATTTTGAATAGGACGAGCCCTCAGCCTGGTTTCCCCAAGGGGAAGCGACATCGTTGGCCGCAGGTGAAACCAACGCATAGCAAATCCGGAAAGTCCAGTCTGCCCCCCGAAGGGGGCGGCCCTTTTGACCCCTCTTCGGAAATGCTATAGGGGCGGTTCGCGAACCGCCCCCACCTTTCATTCCCATCCCGATCTGTAGGCTTCACCGGCGCTAACCCGGATTTCTCACCATGACACTGGAAGGGCGGGGCTTCACAGGCTGCGGAAAATCCCTACGATGCTGTCATCCTGAGCGCAGCGAAGGATCTGGATTTGAATTTTCAAGCGACTACAGATTCTTCGTCGCCTGCCGGCTCCTCAGAATGACAGTATTGGGACGTTTTTCCGCAGCCTGTTTAACCCCTGAAGCGAGCTGGCTTCAGGGCCTAAAGGCGCATTCAACCCTCCACCCTGCGACGGCGGGGCTAAAGCCCCGCCCTTCCGCGGGCCATGATTAATATCGCTTTCTAATGCAAATTGGCACTAGCGCCTATGGGTGGGATGGTACAGGCAGAGTAAAGTGAGCAATCCGCAATCACGGCTCAAGCGCTGACGGTTGGGCGGCGATCTTGTCGATCCGTCCAAATTAGGACAACGATCGCGAGGCTAATTTGGGGATGGCCCCTGCGTGCGCTCGTCTTGCGCAAGATGGGGCAAACAGCCACCTCGCCTTATTCCCCCAAGGCTAAAAGGGAATGCAAGTTCTGTATTCCCCAAGATGTAGACACCAATCCCTTGGGCCTTAGCACGTCGAATTCTTCGGCGTCGCGCTGCCGTGGGACATTGCGGGGGGGTAGAGCCGGGAGCCAAAATGGCTCCCGGCTAATTCCGCCTACTGGGACTCGGGACCGTAGTGGAAGTGATCCACGCGGTTTTGCTGCCAGCAATCCTCAGTCTTATCTGTGCAACCCTGACGGCTCTTGCCGTAGGAGATGGTGGAGATTGAGTCTGCGGACACGCCTGCGTTCACCAGGAAGTTCTTGGCAGCGGTGGCGCGGCGGTCACCCAAGCCAAGGTTGTACTCTTCGCTTCCGCGCTCGTCGCACTTGCCCTCAATAGTGAATTTGATGCTTGAATGCTCTTTCAGGAAGCCCGCGTCACCGGTAAGGACTTGCTCAGCGTCAGCCCGAATGTCTGCTTTGTCAAAATCAAAGAAAGCATCTTTGACGTTTTGCTCAAACAACGTGCTGTCTTCTACGACGGTCACCGGCGGCGGCGGCGGTGGCGGCGGCGGTGGGATCGTCACGGTGACTCGGGCGGTGGCACTCTGCGTGCCGCCCGGGCCCGTGGCGCTCAGGGTATAGGTGGTCGAGTCCTGCGGCGTAACGGACGAGGAACCCGAGGCCTGGACTTTGCCTACTCCCGGCTCCAGGTCCAAATCTGTAGCATTTTGAGAGGACCAACTCAACGTAACCGATTGGCCTTTATCAATAGTACTGGGTTCTGCGGTCAACGTCACGGTAGGAGCTGGGGGGGGGGGTGGCGGTGGCGGTGGTGGTGGCGGCGCCACTGTCTTCTTATGGCAAGCGGCCGCCAACAGAACGACTCCCAGAATTCCTACGAGAACCGCAAGACTGCGTTTCTTCGTTCGCATGCTTAATTCCTCCTTGAATAGGTAGATAATCTCGTGATCCCGCGGGTATTTGAAGCTACCCAAAAGTGCCCCCTCCCGGCGGCGACAGTTGCAGGCCCGCATTTCTTCCCGCGCCCAAGGGGAAAGACTTTCGGAACTGGTGATACTATCACCAAATCAGAAAAAAACACAACATCTTGCATTGAAAAAATATCACATTGCGACGATTTTCAAATCGAAGAATTTGTCCATTTTCGCCTCGCGCCCGGCTGGAAGGGCGCCCATTTGTTGACGGTCCAAACGCTCCTCCCGGGAAGAGAGTGCATCGCATTGCGATATATTCTTCCGATTGCTCACGGTGGGTCCGGACCCAAAGGGCTTCCCCCGCAATTCCCCTCCCCTCGCGCCCGCAAGGGTTGAACCTGGGCCGGATATTAGATTGCTAGTTTGACCAATTGGCATTCCAGTTTTCCCCATCCTTGGTCAGTTGTTTGGGGCCAAGGCCGTTGGCGAGCATGCTCCAAACCTGGCGTGAGCCCGAGCGCGTGGATTCAAATGCCAGGTGGCGGCCGTCCGGTGACCAGGTGGGATGCTCGTTGCGGCCGGCGTCGTGCGTCAACTGGATAATTCGTCCGCTGGCAATTTCCATAATGTAAATGTCATAAGTTCCGGTTTCTGAAACGCGCCAGTGAAAAGCCATGAACAGCCCGTTGGGGGACCAGGACGGAGCGCTGGCGTCACCGCCTTGTTGCGCCGTCGTCATGCGGCGGAGGTTGGTGCCATCAGCGGACATGATGTAAATCTGCGGTGAGCCGCTGCGGTCGGAGACAAAGGCGATTTCGTTGCCGGTCTTGGGATTCCAGGCGGGAGAAATATCCACCCCGGGAGAGAAGGTGAGGCGCTGCAAGTTGTAGCCATCGGCATTGGAAACATAAATTTCCGGGTCGCCTCCCATACTCGAACAGAAGGCGATCCTTTTTCCGTCGGGCGACCATGCCGGGGTCGTGTTGAGTCCTTTATAAATCGGAAAGGGTTTGCGCCGATTGGTCTCAAACGAGAAGAGATAAATCTCGGGATTGCCCGAGGCGTAACTGGTGAAAGCTAACTGGGCATTGTCAGGAGCCCAGCGCGGCGTGGTGGACAGCGAACGATAACTGGTGACGGGATGTTCGTTGAAGCCGTCGTAGTCCATCACCCAGATCTCCGTGTGGCCGGTGCGGCTGCTGACAAAGGCCATGCGCGTTTGGTTGATTCCGGGCAGCCCGCCGCCCAGCGTTTTGATGATTTCGTCGGCGAAGCGGTGCGCGGCTTCACGGGTGGAGACTTCGTTCAGGGTGGCGACGTAGCGCTTGGCCAGCACGCCCGGGTTGGCTTGGTTTCCCAAATCAAAGACCCGACCGGTAATCACCAGGTTGGAATTAATGCTCTCGGCCTTACCGAAAACCAACATCTGGGCGGATGCGGGGGAAGTGCTCCAGGCGTTAAAATCGACGTCCAACGGCTCCTCGGGGATCTTTAAGGGATAGTTGCTCTTGCTGACCATCTCGAAGATGCCAGCGCCGTCAAGATCGCTCCAGAGTACCTGGTTGAACTCCTGCGTCAGGCTGACCAACTGCTGGTCTACGGACTTGGGCGGAAAATCCGGGACCGCCAGCTTGATCCTGGGCGCGCCCAGGTTGACGCCGGTGTCAATCCAGCCCTGCTGGCTCATGGCCCGGCGCGAGGAAAGGGAGAGCGCCACCCCGAGCGCAAAGGTCAGGAGAAAGGGAACCGCCAGTCGATGCAATTTCATATGGGTAATGGGCTCCACAAATATTGAGATGCTTGCAAGTTTATAAACCGATGCCTCACAATGTGATATATTTCTGGCCGAAAAGGCTGCACATTCTTACCTTACTGGCGATGAAAGTCAAAATAAAATTGCACATCGACGCTTTTCCCCGAATAGTCGGGAGGTAGCGGGGGCAGCGGGTTGGAGGCAAGGATTGCCCGCAAGGCGGAGCGATCCACTTCCGGAATGCCGCTGCTTTGCGTGATCTGTGCGTTGGTCACGGTCCCATCGCGCAGAATTTCAAACGTAAGATAGGCGCGCGGGGCCGTCAGGATGTTGGGGCTGACCGTCGCCATCAGCCAGTTGGCGCTGATGCGCATCCGCATCGAGGCCACATAATAGGCGTAGCGCTGGCCGAAACTGTTCCCCTCGCCGATGCTCACGCCGCCCGTCCCCGCGGTCGTCACCATTTGGGTGTAGCTCATGGTGGGCGCCCCGGTCTCACCGTAGGGGACGGCGTTATCCGGGGGCACTTCCTCGGTCTTATGGATGCGTTTGTTGACCCTTTCTAATTTTTCCGGCTTCACCGCGTCTTTGAACTTGGGAATCTGCTGCGCGTCCGGGGGCGGTTCTTCCTTGGGTTGTGGTTCCGTTTTATAAAGCCCCGTATTCTGGGTGGCGACTTGGCTGCGCGTGGTCACCATGGGAGCCGGCAAGGGAATTCCCGGCAGGCTGGTCACCGCTCCCATGCGGGTTGAGCCTTCCGTACCCCACTCCTGGCCCCTGCCGCCTAAATGGAAACCGATCATGGTATAGGTCACGACAACCACGAAGAGTACGGCGTGCAGAATTAGGGAAAGCAGCAGCGTGCCGCGCAGGGTGTCGCGGCGTTCATCGATCAATGAAATGACGTGCGTCCCCATGGGGGTTGCTCACACTACGAGCCCGGCTTGGTCTCCAGCGGCTCGGTAACGATGTTCAGGTTGGTAAGGCTACTTTGCTTCAACGCATCCACCACCCGCGCGAACGCCCCGAAACTTACGTTCTGATCACAGCGGATAAACACCGGCTGATTGCCGGCGCCCTTGAGGTGGTCCAGGACAGTGACACCCAGGCGGTGAATATTAACGGGATCATTCCCGACATAGATATTTTGATTTTTGTCGAGAGTGACAACGACCTTTTCCTCGGAAATGACTTTTACGGTTTTGGTTTTGGGCAAATCCACTTCGATCCCCGATTCCATAATTGGGGCCGTCAACATAAAGATGACCAACAGCACCAGAACCACGTCCACAAAAGGGGTGATGTTGATATCGGAAAGGGAAGATTGCGTTCTGCCTCTTGGGTTGGTGAAGGCCATCGTTCACCTCCTAACTTCCGTGACCAGTGATATGTGACGAGTGACGGGCAAGCCCAAGGCGAATATCGAAAGTCGAAATTCGAAACTCGCTAAGATTTTCGCGTCCCGGCCCTTACTGGCACGTCACTCGTCACGGCACTTTTCATTCGATAAAATAGCGTTCGGTCATGTTCAGAAACTCCAGCGAAAAGTCGTCCATCTGGTTCCCAAATTCTTTGATGCGCTGGAGGAAAATGTTGTAAGCGATGACGGCCGGAATGGCTGCGAACAGTCCTGCCGCGGTGGTGATGAGGGCTTCGGCAATGCCCGGCGCCACGCTATGCAAGGTTGCTCCCCCGCCCGATGCCAGGCCATGGAAAGCGTCAATGATGCCCCAGACGGTCCCGAACAACCCCACAAAGGGAGTGACCGAGCCGGTGGTGGCAAGCCATACCAACCATTGCTCCAGCCGTCCCAGTTCGGAGGAGGCGCCGATCTGGAGGGCGCGCCGCACAGCCTCCAGGCTGCGAATCCGCGGCTTCCCCGGACTTTCAATCATGGAGGCTTGGCTCTCAATTTCGCGATAGCCGGACTGGAAAACCTCGGGCAACGGGCTTACCTTCAGGGTGCGGCAGAAGGCGCGAATTTCCGACAGCTTCTTGCTCTGCCGGAAGACCTTGAGGAATTCCACGGATTCGTGCTGCGCGGCCCGAAAGATGCGAAATTTTCGGAAGATAATCGCCCACGAGAGAATGGAAAAGCCCAGAAGCATCAGCAGCACAACTCTTGCCACCGGACCTGTATTCGTCAGGAGTTGCCAAACTTCTCCTTGATAGAAATCTTGTGTCAAACCCTGGTAGAAAACCAGAATTGCTGCCGCCAATTAACCTCCTTGTCGAAAACGGGGGAGTATAAAAGCCAATCAATTGAACCTAACATACCGACCCAAGTCAGTCAACGACAGTAGACGGGATACGGTAGACGGGATACTGGGGGGCAGGGGGGAACTGCACGAAAGGAAATTCAAAAGGTAAAGCGTAAAAGTTAAGATCAAAGCCCTCGTCCTTGGGGAGGGGGTGGCGCGAGATCGCCGGGTGAGGGCTTACATGACCAGAATCGATCCACTGTTTAGTGTTGGCCCAAGTGACAAGCCCCCTCACCCCCGCTACTTGCAAAACATGGGGCCCCCTCCGCCCTGCGGTCCCCCCTACCCCAAGGGAGAGGGCGCGGATTTTAAATTTTGCCTTTTGCCATTTGGTTTGGTTTTCCCCTTACCATCTACCACCTGGATTCCACTACCTGTCATCTACCACCTACATCACGTCTCCTGTTTCCTGTCTACCGTCTACTGTCCACTGCCTGCCTGTGATAGACTTCTCCCCGCGACGCCATGCTGCGTGAAATTCACATTCAGAATTACGCCGTCATCGATAATCTGGCGGTGGAGTTTGGGCCGGGACTGAACCTGCTCTCCGGGGAAACCGGGTCCGGCAAGTCGATCCTGGTGGACGCGCTGGGATTGGCCCTGGGTGGCCGCACCTCGTCGGAAGTTATTCGCACCGGGGAGGACCGCGCGCTGGTGACCGCCGTTTTTTCTGCCGAGGGAATAGCTCCGTGGGCCAATTGGTTGGAGGAATACGGGGTGGCGGGCAGCGAGGGAGGCGACCTGCTTCTGCGGCGCGAACTGCAAATCGGGGGCAGGAGCCGGATGCTGGTGAATGACCAACCCGTCACCCTGGCGGCCGTCCGTTCGCTGGCTCGCCTCCTGGTAGAAATGCACGGCCAGAACGAGCACGTGTCGCTGTTCGCGCGCGACGCGCAGCTCCGGCTGCTCGATCAGTTCGCCGGCGTGAGTGCGGAACTCGATTCCCTACGTACCCTGCACGCCCGGCGCCGCGAACTCGAGCAGGAACTGGAAGGGCTTAGCCACAATGAACAGGAGCGGCTGCGCACCCTGGACCTGCTGGGCTTTCAGGCTCGCGAGCTCAAGCAAGCAAATCTGCAGCCGGGAGAAGACCTGCAACTGGAGGAAGAGCGGAGGATTCTTTCCAATCTGGAAAAAATTCGCGCCGCCGCCACCAGCGCTTTTGAGGAGCTGTATGAGGACGAGGGGGCGGCGATTTCCCGCGTGGCCGCCGCCGCCCGGCAACTCGATGAGTTGTGCCGTTACGACTCCGCTATGGCCCCTGAGATCGAACCCCTTGCCGCCGCGCGGGCGTCGCTGGAGGATATCGCCGCTTTCCTGCGTGACTATGTGGGAAAGCTGGAAGCGAATCCCGCGCGCCTGGAAGAAATCGAGGACCGGCTGGCGCTGATCGATCGCTTGAAGCGCAAGTATGGGAGCAGCCTGGAAGCGATCCTGGCATACGCTGACGAGACGCGCCGGAACCTGGCAAGTTTAGAACATGCTGATGAACGGCGGGAATCCGTGCGGAAAGATTTGGCCAAAGCGGCGGCCGAGTATCGGAAGTCCGCCGAAACGCTCTCGGAAATGCGTCGCGACGCGGCGCGGCGGCTGGTAAAGCTGGTGCGCGAGGAACTGGCGCAGCTCGGAATGGATAAAACGCGCCTGGAAGTCCATTTTGCAAGCGCCCCGGAAGACCAGGGTGGCGCTACGGGCATCGATGAAATTGAATTCCGCATTTCTCCCAACGTCGGGGAGGAGCTGCGGGTGATGGAAAAAATCGCCTCCGGGGGTGAAATCTCGCGCTTGATGCTGGCCTTAAAAACTGTGGCCGGACAGGCGAGAGTGGGCCGCGGCGCCCGCCCCAGCGATGTGACCTTTATTTTTGATGAGATTGACGCCGGCATCGGCGGCCGCGTGGCGGAGTGCGTGGGCCAACGATTGAAGCGTCTGGCGCGCGAGGCGCAAGTGCTGTGCGTCACCCACCTGGCGCAGATTGCCTGCTTTGCCGATAGCCACTTCTACGTGGAAAAACTCGCTCGCGCCCACCGCACCGTGACCACCATCAAGCCCTTGGCCGGTGAAAAGGAGCGCGCGGAAGAATTGGCGCGCATGCTTTCCGGCAGCCAGATCACCGACGCCGTCCTGAAACATGCCGCCACCATGCTGCGGCAAGCGGCTTCGTAGAGGCGGTTCGTGAGCCCGACCGTCCAAATAACAGAACTCTGCGACTGGTCCGCGCGGCTCCGCCGCCCGTTGATGCGGGAAAACGTAAGCCAGTATCAAGTCCAGTATGGGGTGTAGCCGTAGTAGCCGTAAAGATTGGATCCCCAGGCGGGGTCTGCCATATTGGGCCAGTTGGTCTTGTCGAATCCCGGCGCCTTTTCCAACACTTCCTTTTTGGCGTTCAGGATCAGCTTTTTGTGGGCCGTATCGACGCTAAAGGCCTGCCACGGAATGGCAAATAGTTTGTCACCCATGCCAAGAAAACCGCCGAACGAAAGTACGGCGTAAGCAACTCGCCCGTGATCCAAGTCGATCATAATTTCTTCGATTTTGCCCATGTCTTCGCCTGCGCGATTCACCACACTATCCCCCGTCAAGGAACTCGTGGAGAGCAGCGTCCCAAACGTCTTTTCAAGTTGCACAGTCGCCATGATCTTTCCCCTTCCTATTTTATGATTGGACCGAGGGCAGGGGATTATCGCCACCTTGAAACCCATGTAGGTTCGCGTTGGCTGCCTCTCCTCCCAGTGACCCTATGCAGGATATTCTCGCCGAAATATGCTGTCTGTTCAGAATCGACCAATGGCTTGAGCAACCTCGCACAGCTTTACGGCCGGAGTAGGGATGATAAATTTCCGTCTCTGTGTCGCGGGTCGGGCCGGTGAACCCCCGCATCATATCGTGGAATGAGTAGGGGCTTGGTTGAGAAGCAGGCCCAGTTCCAGTCCACGATCCGCAGAAGGAAGGAGCGGGGGATGAAAACCCTCGCCCCATGGGGGAGAGGGGGAACCGCAAGGCGGAGAGGGCCCCCCGCTTTACGGATCGTGGGGGTAAGGGAATTGCACTGGGAACCGCCAGCTTGGTTGAGCAGTAGAGCTTCTAACCGGCAATTCTCTAAACGCCCGGATAGGGCTGCCGGACGGGGGGTGGGCCCCGCCCTTCCGGACCCATCCCGAGAAATTCGTGCCAATGGAAAGGCCCACGGTAAGGTTGTCCCCCCACCGTGGGCTCTTGGTTCCTCCGCATACGATGCGGGGCTTAACCTACTTGCACGGCTTACCGCCTGGCGAACCGGTGCCAATCACCCCCGCGACCGACAAACCCGCGCCCTCCCCAACCTCCACCAATGACAACCCCGCCTACCACCGGCGGGTAGTACGCCGGCGCATAGGCGTAGGGGGCCGGGTACGAGTCCGCGTAGCCTGGGGCATAGGAAAAGCCAAGTCCAAAGCCCGAGTGGCCGTAGCCATAGCCACCACGGTATCCCGAAAATCTACCTTGATACGTTCCCCCGTGGGCCGTTTGTCCGGAGAAGTGGCCACCATATCCTCCTCCGTTGGAGCTGAAGTTTCCGCCGCCGTAACTCCGGCCTCCGCTTCCGCCGTAGCTATACCCGCCCGAACCGTGCCCACCACTATAGCTACCGCCGCCGCTAAAGCTCCGTCCGCCGCCGGAACTGGAACCGCCCCGCCCTTGGGCAAAGCCAGTTGTAGCGAGCGCTAGCCCGACGACCATTACCATCATTAGTTTTTTCATATCCGCCTCCTGCCCCCAAAAATTCGTGCCACAACTTCCGGGGGAGCAACCATAACCTAATAAAGGCAATTGACGGGCCAATTCAAATGTAGCGTAAGTTATTGAAGAATAAAGGAAACCTTGGAAGCGGCGGTGAATAGAATCCACCATATCGGTGGTGGTTATGGGCCGGTGCGCGAACTGGGATGGTCGCAATCCATTGGGAAGGATCGGAACATGTTCAGCGCGAATCTCTCGCCACCCCTGGATTGGGCTACCGGAAGGGCGGGGCTTTATAGGCTTCGGAAAAGCCCAAAACCACTGTCATTCTGAGGAGCAGCGGCGACGAAGAATCTCGTATTGCCTTAGAAAACTCTCAGAGCGAGATACTTCGCGTAGTTTACCCTGAGCGGCAGAGCGAGATTCTTCGCCGGGCTCTGCCGAAACTCGATGAACTACTCCTTTAAATTCAGCGGCCTCGTCAAAGCGGACGCAAGGCCGTTTTACTCGCTTTTTCGACCCCAGAACGTCCTTGGGCCCTACATCCTTGATCCCCGCAGGGGATTCATACAGTAGCCGGGGGCACCGCCCCCGGAAAACGCGCCCCCAAGTATAGTGCGACCCTGGAGGGGTCGAATCCGGGCGGGTTCACACCCATGGTGGCTGCCGCGGCCCAGAGGAGTGCGACCCCTTCAGGGTCGGGAGTCGAAGGCCACACTTTCCGGGGGCGTTGCCCCCGGCTACTATCTTGTGCCCTTGCAGGGCGTGAAAAACTGAGTCGCGGGAAGCCATGACGCCTTGCTCGCACCATCCGCATGCTGGCACTCCGCCCCGAGTTTCTGCCTATCATGGGCAGCCGAACGGCTGTCAATGCTCAGAATGACAGCGAACGGGCTCAGGATGACGGCATTGCGGCGTTTTTCCGCGCTCAGGCCTTTGATTTTCGAACCTCCGCGCGGACGCGCCGCGGCCGCGAGTGAGTAGGCTCGACATGGTTCTTGACAATTGCCATTGATAGGCTATAATATTGAGAGGTGTTGGCATCCGGCCGGCGCGTGGCGCGTCTCGGATTTCCCCCACGCGAGGACACCATAGCGAGAGGAACGGAAGTCGTCAGTCGTCAGTTTTCGGTCCCCCGAATAGGCTGGGTCCGTCGCGGCTGGGCAGCAGGGCGCCAGGAAACAGAATCGCCGGACTGTTCCGGCGTGGCTGCTGAAAATCAAAGGGCAGGCCCGCAGGGAAGAAGATTTGGAAATGTTCCCGCCTACCTGAGAAGTTTATGAAAAAGCAGGGCTTAGTGGGGAAACGGGGGATTTAAATGGCCAACGCAAAAACCAAGGCATTGAAAACAAGGGAGTTACAAGAGCGCTTCATAGGCTAGTAAAAAGGAAGAAAAAAGGATGGTAAAATGAAGGTATTACCTGAGAATGTGCTGAAAATAAACCAGATACAAAATCGACTGGGCGCCCATTCCCTCCTACCCTGAGAACTCTAAGAAAAATAAACCACTTATCCCTGCGACCCTGAGAAGGTACTGAAAGAAAAGGAGAAAGGCGAGAGTAATGATGAATTATGAATTTCGTTCCCCGCATGACCTCCGTGAAGGTGAGTGAGCGAGTTCAGATCATGGGATCAAACGCTGGTCGCTTAGCAAGGGATGTGACGAGGGCGGAGGTAAAGTGTGCGATGAGGTATCTGGCGCCTGCGACTTTGACGGAACCATTTCCACTACCCCACTGACCGCTCTTGCTACTAAAAGTTTAGGTTTCAAGCTATACTGTCTCGTCTGCTCCGTGCTGCTCCATGGGAAATGACTTGATTCAAATCGGCACCGGTCCGCCGCAGGGAGGCGTTGGTGTGGAGGTGTTGTCCGCGGCAGAGTTCGCCTCCGCCCCCGCGGGTGACGGCAAGACCTTCTACATTGAAACCTTTGGCTGCCAGATGAACGTGCACGATTCGGAGAAAGTCGCGGGCGTGCTGATGGCGAGGGGTTATTGCCCCGTGGATTCTCACCAGGACGCCGACATCATCCTCTACAACACGTGCAGCATTCGGGAAAAGGCCGCGCAAAAAGTATTTTCGCGATTGGGAACCTTCCGCAAGGCCGGCCTGGCCGCCGGGAAAATTATTGGCGTGCTCGGTTGCGTGGCGCAGCAGGAAGGCGAGCGTTTTTTTGAGCGCGCGCCGCAGGTCAGCCTGGTGTGCGGCTCGGCGAGTTATGCGCAATTGCCGGATCTGCTCGCTGAACTCGAGTCCGGAAACCGCCGGGTAACGGGTCTGAATCTCGATACCGAGGATTGTTTTGAGACCGAACTCACCCGCCGCGACAATCGCTTCCGCGCCTATCTGACCATTATCGAAGGGTGCGACCAGCGCTGCGCCTTTTGCGTTGTGCCCATGACGCGTGGGCCGGAACGCAGCCGCTCAGGCGCCAGGATTATCGCCGAGTGCCGCCGCCTGGTGGACGCCGGTTTCACGGAGATCCAGATTCTGGGCCAGATCGTAAATGCCTGGCGGGACCCATCGCCCGCGCGCTGGAGCTTTGCGGAATTGCTGTCACGCGTTGCGGAGGTGCCCGGCGTGCGGCGCGTGCGCTTCACCACTTCCCATCCGCGCTACTTCACTCCCGACATCGTCGCGGCCATTGATTCCCACCCGGCGCTCTGCGACCAGATTCACCTTCCGGTCCAATCGGGTTCTTCGGAAGTCCTCGCCCGCATGTTGCGCGGGTACTCGCGGGAAGACTACTTGCAGAAAATTCATTGCGTCCGCAAGGCGCAGCGTGCTATCAGCCTGTCCACCGATATCATCGTCGGTTTCTGCGGCGAGAGCGAAAAGGACTTTGAGCAGACGGTTTCCTTGCTCTCGGAAGTTGAGTACGACCAGGTTTTCTCGTTCAAGTTTTCCCCGCGGCCGAACACCGCCGCGCTAGGATATGTCGATACGGTGGCGGAAGAAGAGAAAGCCCGCCGCCTGGCGGTGTTGCAGGAAGTGCAGCGTCAGATTCAAATGCGGCGCAACCAGGCGCTGGTTGGACAGACCTTTGAAGTTCTGGTGGAAGGCCACCAGCCTCGCTTAGGGCAGGCCGTGGGGCGGACCACCGGTAATCGCGTTCTCAATTTCCCCGGCGAACCCGCGGATGTAGGATGTTACCGGCAAGTAAAGGTAACCTCCTCCGGACCGAATAGCCTGGTGGGCGTGAGAATTGACGATTGACGATTTTCGATTGACGATTGAACTGAAAGATGTTTTTCAATCTCTCTTTTCAGTAAACGAGTTTTTACTAAGCATTGACTCCCAATGACTGATAACTGACGACTTCGAATCGACCATCGGCAATCGACCATCGGCAATAAAGGAGGGGCGCATGGAAGTGGAAATGAAGATCCGCGGGCTGGTCATGGATCCCGTCACCAACATGCCTATCGTTATCCTCAAGGATGTGGGGGGTACGGCGGTGCTGCCGATTTGGGTGGGAATCTATGAAGCCAACGCCATTGCCCTCGAGATCGAAAAAGTTACCACTCCCCGCCCCATGACCCACGATCTGCTGAAGAACCTCCTGCTGGGGCTGGAAGCGCAGGTGCGAAAAGTAGTGGTCAGCGAGCTTCGCGATGATACCTTCTATGCTTTGATTTGGCTGGAAAGGGACGGGCAGACGATGTCCATCGATTCGCGGCCCAGCGACGCCTTGGCACTGGCTTTACGCGTCGATTGCCCGATCTTCGTTGAGGACGAGGTCTTGAAAAGTTCCAAGAATTCCGGGAACTCCACGGACAAAGTCAGTAACGAGGAAATGCGCAAGTGGCTGGAGAATTTGGGCGACGAAGACATGGGCCGGTATAAGATGTAGGGATTAGGGGTTCGAGGATCGATATTCACAATTATGAATTCTGAATTATGAATTAAGGACAAAGTCATCCTCACAGAATCGCGCTACCGATTCCCGTGTCCCACAATCCGAGGCCCGAACTCCTTGATTCCGAGTCCCGAGTTTGTTGTTCCGAACCCCGTGGCCCGTATTCCGTGTCCCGAGCTCAAAAAATGCCCGCAACCGTAATTGCCATTGCGAACCAGAAGGGCGGCGTCGGAAAGACCACGACGGCGGTGAATTTGGCTGCGGCCTTTGCCATGAAGGAGCAGCGAACGCTGCTGATCGATCTTGATCCCCAGTCCAACACCACGCTGACCTTTTTCTCCCCGGACGAAATCAAGGGTTCCATTTACGATGTGCTCTCCGATCCTCACATCGCGGTGATGGACGTCGTGCATCCCACGAAAGTCGCCAACCTATGCCTGGTGCCCGCTAAAATCTCATTGGCCAAACTGGAAGCGAACCTGGTGGGGCAGTTTGACGCTCCCTTCCGGTTGAAGGATGCGCTGGCGGGGGTTCGCGATGACTTTGACCTGATCGTTATTGACACGCCGCCGGCGCTCGGAATCATTACCGTTAACGCGCTGGTAGCGGCGAATTATTTGCTGGTGCCCATCCAGGCCTCGTATTACTCGCTGGAAGGGACGGATGACTTGCTGGAAACGCTGGAGCGCATCCGCGCCCGCCCCAACCCCGAGTTGCAGTTACTGGGCGTCATCGTGACGCTCTACGACAAACGCACCAATTTAGCGCGAGATATTTATAAGCAGGTTCGAGAAGTGTTTGGCGACAAAGTTTTCAAAACCGTAATCGGCAAAAACGTGCGCCTGGAAGAGAGCCCCGCTTACAAGGAAACCATTTTCAGCTTCGCTCCCGGTTCCAGCGGCGCGGTCGAATACGCGCAACTCGCCAGGGAGGTTATACAACGTGTCGGTTAGGCGCGCCGGCTTACCCATCACCGTCAAGATGCGGCACAACTCGCACTACGTTGAGGACATCATCTCCCGCAGCGGCGCCGCCATCGGCCGCATGATTCCCATCGAGCAGATTCAAACCAACGCCGATCAGCCCCGCAAGCAATTGGGCGATTTGCAAAGCCTTACGGAATCGGTGCGCGATAAGGGCGTACTGGAGCCGCTGCTGGTGCGTTACCTGGCGGATGCCGACAAGTTTATGATTATTTCCGGCGAGCGCCGCTACCACGCCGCCTGTGGCGCAGGTCTGAGAGAAGTGCCGTGCATCGAAAAAGATGTGGACGACGGCGAAACGCTGGAAATCGCCCTCATCGAGAACCTGCAACGCAAGGACTTGACGCCTTTTGAAGAGGCTGACGGAGTGCAGGCCCTGGCGGACCGCTATGCCTTGACCCACGAGGAGATCGCCCGCCGCATTGCCAAATCGCGTACCTCGATTACGGAAACCATAAGTTTGCGCAGCATTCCGGATGCGGTGAAGGCCCAGTGCATCGAAGCGGGGGTGCTTTCCAAATCCCAATTGCTGCAAGTGGCGCGGCAACCGGATGAAGCGAGAATGCGCGATCTTGTCCGGCGGTTTGCTTCCGGCCTGGTGAACCGCGAACAAGCGCGCGCGGAACGGAACCCCGACAAGAAGCCGCGCCATGCGGTTTTCAACTATGTTCCTCCCGCCAAGGAATTCAAGCTGGTTCTGAAATTCCGCAAGGGTAATGTGGAGCGGGAGGAGATTGTAGCCGCCCTGCGCCATATCATCGAAACTCTGGAAACCGAAACATAATTTCCGGATATTGCCTGCCCATGAAATAGCGGGATTCGGTGGGGGCGGGCGGGGACATGCTCTTACGCCAGGATTCGCTGGGACCGGCAAGGGGGCAGGCGGAATGATTCCGGGACCGCACACCGCGGCCAAGTGCCGCCGGTTGTTTGTTTACGGTACGCTGCGGCGGGGCTTTGAGCTGCACCCTTATTTGTCGAGCCTCGGGGCAAGGTTTCTGGCGGAAGGAAAAGTGGCCGCGGAATTGATCGATCTGGGACGCTATCCGGGAGCGCGCCCGGCGGGCCGAAGAGGAAAATGGGTTCGCGGCGAGATCTTCCGATTGCGCCAGCCGGCGCGGGACCTGAGGGTATTGGATGCACTAGAGGGATTCAACCCCGGCGCCCCGAAGCGGAGCGAATTTGTGCGTGCCGCAGCGGAGGTCATACTGAATAACGGCGCGCGACAACACGCCTGGATTTACTGGCTGGGGGCGAGGATT
>Ga0182030_10004899_pt1 | contig 28575 bp, 23 predicted proteins | sample 812S3MmetaG_FD_121299 | JGI IMG/M metagenome (GOLD analysis project Ga0182030, IMG submission 121299) | Permafrost microbial communities from Stordalen Mire, Sweden - 812S3M metaG (Illumina Assembly) | ecosystem: Environmental > Terrestrial > Soil > Wetlands > Permafrost | place: Sweden... | reverse complement strand
CCCGGACCATCGAACGGATCGAAGAATGCATCGCGAAGCTGGTCCGATAGATCGAGCCGGCCGAATGCCTCAACTATTTTCAGGAGGCGGGATATTCGTCAACCTGAAGCAATCACGCTCTAATGATCATGTCTCGTCGCAGCAGTTCGAGCATCCCGGTCAACCGGGCCTCCAACGCGGCCATATCGTGTTTCAGGTCGTGTTTGAGAGCCGCGATATCCTGTTTCATCTCGTTTTTCAGCGCTGCCAGATCTTGCTTCGTCGCCAAATTGGCGCCGGTCAGCGCGTCAGCCGGGGCAGCTGACGCACCGGCCGCGACAGGCGGGGTCAACCCCGCCGTTTCCAGGTCGCGGGCCAGCTTTAAAGTGTCAAACGGTACCGCGTTCATGATCTCGGTCCTAAGCCGCTGGGCCGAGCCCAGTCCACCACGGATCGTTTAACAACCGGTTTATTCCCGCGGCTCGACCGCGGGTCGATCAGCCAACCCCCGGCGCACCCTGGCAAAACTTAAACCTCAGCCGCGATCAGGTAATTCACGCCCAGATCCCGCGTCGTGCGCCACCCCGCCAACCCCGGCGACAAACCGGCCGTATCGGTCACCCGCGCTCCCGTGCCGCGCAGCAGTCCGGCGAGTTCCACGGGCGTGATGAACTGCTTCCAGTCATGCGTCCCGGCCGGCAGCAGTCGCAATACGTATTCGGCGCCAAACTTCGCCACCAGCAGCGACCGGCGCGTGCGGTTCAGCGTGGACAGAAACAACAGACCGCCCGGCTCCAGCAACGCCACGAGCACGCGAACGAACGCGGCTGGGTCGGGCACGTGCTCGATCACCTCCAGCGCGGTGATCACCGGGAATCGTAGCCCTTCCGCCAGCAGGTCCTCGGCCAGAGCGATCCGATACTCCGGTCCGGACTCGCCGCCATGCGCGCGGGCCACGTCGATGACGTCGGGCGCGGCGTCGATCCCCAGCACGCGGAAGCCATGCCGTGACAGCGCCTCAGCCGCCAGCCCGGCGCCGCAGCCGATGTCCAGCAACCGCACCCCCTCGGGCGAGGGGAACCGCCGCGCCGTATGGGAGACGATCCAGTCGATGCGGGCCGGATTCATCGCGTGCAGCGGACGCATCGGACCGCGCGGATCCCACCAGCGCGACGCGAGCGCGTTGAACCGGGCCACCTCCGCCGCGGAAACCGCCGCGTTGCCGGTCGTCTCCACCTGAACAGATGTCTCGCTCATGGTTGCCCCTCCGATCCCCCAGCCGGTCCTCCACCCCACATGATCCCGAAAACCCGAACAACCAAGCCCCAACGCGGGACCCGATGCCGCGCATCGTGATGAAATTCGACGGCGCCTCGGTCGCCAACCTGGATCGTATTCGCGCGGTCGCCCGCCGGATGAAACGGGTCCCGCTGTTCCGTGCTTTCAACCAGAGCCAGGCCGGCCAGCGGCGGCCGGCGCTCCCCCGCCCAGGTAACACCGCCACAACGAGCCGCTGTCTTTCGACCCGTTGGTCCAGCCGGCGAACGGCTCCACGGTCGCGGAACTTCCCCACGCGTCGAGGTCATTGGCATGCATTGGCGTCACCGGTGCGTTGACCCCCGGATAGCTGACGTGCGCGAACGGCGAAGGCGACACGTAATTGAGCACGATCGTTACGGTGTAGGTTGCGCCGTTCGCCGTCGCGATGCCCCCTCGGCTAGGGATGCGGCATCAGCCGCATCGCGGTCAGAATGACTCCAACCGCGACAAGCATCATGCCACCCAATTTGATGATCATGTCCCGTCGCAGCAGCTCGAGCATCCCCGTCAACCGGGCTTCCAGCGCTGTCAGATCGTGTTTCGTTGCGAGATCGGCGCCTGTCAGCGCTTCAGCCAGGGCAGCGGACGCGCCCGCCGCGACCGACGGGGCCAACCCGGCCGTTTCCAAATCGCGTGCCAGCTTCAGAGTGTCGAACGGTACCGCGTTCATGGCTTCGATCCTACGCCGTTGCACCGAGCCCAGTCCATCACGGATGGTTTAACAACCGGTTTATCACGATGGGACAGGAGGCATTCGCCTTCCCCGCCCCAGGGGTCCCGCGCCAAACTCATCACGGCCGGCGTCCAGCAGCCGCACACTGCTCCGGCGCGCGGAGCCTCCGTGGCGCTCGCGTCACGAAACGGCCGATGCGCGTCACGTTCACCGCGCGCGGGAACCCATCGGCCCGTGCGAGCCACGCCGGCGCGAGCCCGCTTCCCTGATCGCCGCCCTACTCATGGTTGCCCCTCCGATCCCCGGCCGGTATCTACCCCCCATGATCCCGGAAACCCGAACAACCAAGCCCCAACGCAGGACCAGATGCCGCGCATCGTGATGAAATTCGGCGGCACCTCGGTCGCCAACCTCGACCGCATCCGCGAGGTCGCCCGCCGGGTGAAACGTGAAACCGACGCCGGCAACCAGGTCGCGGTGGTCGTATCCGCCATGGCCGGCACGACGAACCAGCTTGTCGCCTGGTGCCAGGGGCTCGCCGCGCTGCACGACCAGCGCGAATACGACACCGTTGTCGCCACCGGAGAGCAGGTGACCACCGGATTGCTCGCCATCGCCTTGCAGGAGATCGGGGTCGATGCCCGCTCCTGGCAAGGCTGGCAGATCCCGATCCGCACCGACGACGCGCACGGCAAGGCACGCATCCTCGCGGTCGAAGCGGACACGCTCGGGGAACACATGGCGCGCGGCGAGGTGGCGGTCGTCTCCGGCTTTCAGGGGATCGGACCCGACGATCGCATCGCCACGCTGGGACGCGGCGGGTCGGATACCTCGGCGGTCGCGCTGGCCGCCGCGCTGAAAGCGGATCGCTGCGACATTTATACCGATGTCGATGGCATTTATACCACGGACCCGCGTATTGTTCCGAGGGCGCGCAAACTCGACAAGATTTCTTACGAAGAAATGCTGGAACTCGCCTCTGTCGGCGCCAAGGTGCTGCAGAGCCGCAGCGTCGAACTGGCGATGAATGAGCGCGTCCGGGTTCAGGTCCTCAGCAGCTTCGAGGACAAGCCCGGCACGCTGGTGGTGGATGAGGATGAGATCGTGGAAAAAGAGATTGTCTCCGGGATCGCCTATGCCCGTGACGAGGCGAAGATCACGCTGCGGCGCGTGGCCGACCGGCCCGGGATCGCCGCGACGATCTTCGGCAAGCTGGCCGGAGAAAACATCAACGTCGACATGATCGTGCAGAACATCGCCGCCGACGGCACGACGGACATGACCTTCACCATCGGCAAGACCGACCTGCCGCGCACCCATGTCGCGCTGCTGGAAATCCGCGACCAGGTCGGCTGGTCGGAGGTGCTGGAAGACCCGAACGTCGCCAAGATCAGCGTCGTCGGCGTCGGCATGCGCAGTCACGCGGGTGTCGCCAACACGATGTTCCGCGCTCTGGCCGACAAGGCGATCAACATTCAGGTGATTTCCACCAGCGAGATCAAGGTTTCCGTCCTCATCGGCGCCGAATACACCGAACTGGCGGTACGGGCGCTGCATACCGCGTATGGTCTCGATGCCGCCTGAACCAGCCCACGAAAACGACCTCGCGACGCTGAACAAGCTCTGGTCCCGGGGCACGGCGTTCCTCGGCTGTCCGATCGCCATCATGGGCGGCGCCATGAGCTGGGTCAGCGAGCGGCATCTGGTGTCGGCGATCTCCAACGCCGGCGGCTTTGGCGTGATCGCCTGCGGGTCGATGAACCCGGACATGCTGGCGGCCGAGATCGCCGGAACCCAGGCGCTGACCCGTAAGCCGTTTGGCGTCAACCTGATCACCATGCACCCGGACCTGAACGATCTGGTTCGGGTGTGCCTTGAGGCGAAGGTGAGCCACATCGTCCTGGCCGGCGGTATTCCACCCGGCACCGCCGTCAAAGCGGTCAAGGATGGCGGCGCGAAGCTGATCTGCTTCGCCCCGGCGCTGGTGCTGGCGAAACGGCTGGTCCGTTCCGGCGCCGATGCGATCGTCATCGAGGGGTCGGAAGCCGGCGGCCATATCGGGCCGGTATCTCTGACTGTCCTGGCGCAGGAAATCCTGCCGTTCATGCGCGACGTGCCGGTGTTCGTCGCCGGCGGTCTGGGCCGCGGCGACGCGATCCTGGCCTATCTGGAAATGGGCGCCTCGGGCGCGCAACTCGGCACAAGGTTCGCCGCGGCGAAGGAGTCGATCGCGCATCCGAACTTCAAGAAGGCGTTCATTCGCGCCAATGCCCGTGACGCGCTGCCCTCGGTCCAGCTTGATGAGCGGTTCCCGGTCATTCCGGTGCGCGGCCTGGTGAACGAGGGGACGAAAACGTTTCTGCGCCATCAGGCCGAGACGCGCGACAAATTCCTGGCGGGCGAACTGGACAAAGAGGCCGCGCAACTGGTGATCGAGCGCTTCTGGGCTGGTGCCCTGCGCCGCGCGGTGATCGACGGCGACGTCGACATGGGCTCGGTCATGGCTGGCCAGTCGGTCGGCATGGTCACCGCCGAGCAATCCATCGCCGAGATCCTTCAGGAGTTGGTCGGCCAGGCGACCGCCGCGCTCGCCGCCCGGCGCCAGGCCGCGTGACCGGACGTGGGCCGCGCGCCCTCTGACCTGTCGCCGTTGACCAGCGGTCCTTCAACGGGTGCCCCGGCGCGGCGCCTGCTGGCGAAATTGCGCGACCTGCACGCGCATGGCGCGGCGCCGTTGTCCGAGGTCGTGCGCCTCGTCGCGTCGGAGGTCGTCAGCGAGGTTTGCTCGGTCTATGTCCGGCGCCCCGGCGATCTGTTGGAATTGTCCGCCACCGAGGGCCTGAACCTCAAAGCCGTGGGGCAAACCCGACTGCGGGTCGGTGAGGGCATTGTCGGGCTGTGCGCGGCACAGGGCGCGGTGATGAATTTGCCGGATGCGCAAAATCATCCGGCGTTCGCCTATCGGCCGGAAACCGGTGAAGAGCCGTTCGCTTCGATGCTCGCCGTGCCAGTGCGCCGCTCGGGCCGGGTCCTGGGTGTGCTGGCGGTGCAGAATCGCACGCCGCGGCATTTCACCGGCCAGGAAGTCGATGAGCTGGAAACCGTCGCGATGCTGCTGGCGGAAATGCTCCCGACGGCGGGTCCGGCTGAGGCCGTTGGCGAGGGGTTGCCCGGCACCGTGCCGCGGGTTTTCTCGGGCTCGGCCTTGATGACCGGCGTCGCCATCGGGCCGGTGGTCTTGCACGGCACGCGGCTGACCGGGATCAAATTGCTGGCGGAGGACCCGGACCGCGAACTGAGGCGCCTGAATGAGGCGTCCGACCGCATGCAGCGCGGCATCGACGCCTTGTTGGCGGCCGTGCCGACCGATGCCTCGGCGTCCCGCGACGTGCTGGAGGCGTATCGTTTGGTCGCCGCCGATCAGGGCTGGCTGCGGCGGGTCGCCGATGTGATCAAGGGCGGTCTGACCGCCGAGGCCGCCGTTGGCCGGGTCGCCACCGAGCTTCACGACCGCATGCGCCGCATCAGCGATCCCTATCTGCGGGAGCGGTTGGCCGATCTGGAAGACCTCGCCAATCGTTTGTTGACCGCGCTGATGGGCGACCTGCCGCGTGAGGCGGCCCCACAAGGCGCCATTTTGCTGGCCCGCCGGCTGGGTCCGGCTGAACTCCTGGAATGGCAGGCCGCTGGCATCGCGGGCATCGCGATCGAAGAGGCCAGTCCCTCCGGTCATGCCGCCATTCTGGCGCGCGCGCTGGGAATTCCGGCGATTGGCGGCACGCGCGGGATGCTGGACACCGCCGAGCCGGGCGATGAAGCGGTGATCGACGGCGACACCGGACAATTGGTGCTGCGGCCGGAGGCGGAAGTCCGCCAGGTCTATGTCCGCGCGTTGGAGGCACGCTCGCTGCGCTACGCCGGGTTCGCCGCGCTGCGCGATCTGCCTTCGGTGACGGCGGACGGCGTGCAGATCCGGCTGATGCTGAATGTCGGACTCGATCTGGAACTGGCGCAACTGGATCACACCGGCGCCGACGGAATCGGGCTGTTTCGCACCGAGATCGCGATGCTGGCCCGGGGCGCCGTGGCCGACGTCGCCGAGCAGGCGGCGATCTACGCGCGGGTGTTGAACGCGGTCGGCGATCGGCCGGTGCTGTTCCGCACCCTGGATCTTGGCGCCGACAAGCTGCTGCCCGGCACGGTGACCGAAGAGGAAAATCCGGCGATGGGCTGGCGCTCGTTGCGGATCGGGCTGGATCGGCCGGCCTTGATGCGTCGGCAGTTGCGAGCCCTGCTGCTCGCGGCGAATGGGCGGCCGCTGTCCGTGATGTTCCCGATGGTGGCGACCGCCGCGGAGTTCCGTCAGGCGAAGGCGCTGTTGCTGGCCGAGGCGAAGCGCGTGCGTCCGGCGCCTGAGCGGCTGTCGATCGGCACCATGCTTGAAGTGCCCGCGCTGATGTGGCAGTTGCCCGACCTGCTGCGTGAGGCGGACTTCATCTCGGTCGGCTCCAACGACCTGGTGCAATTCATGTTCGCCGCCGACCGGGGGACGCCGTCGCTGTACGATCGCTACGACGTGTTGTCGCAGCCCATGTTCGATTTGCTGGAACAACTGCTGACCGCGGCGCGCGAAGCCGGCGTGCCGGTGTCGCTGTGCGGCGAGGCGGCGTCGCGTCCCCTGGAAGCTTTGGCCTTCGTCGGTCTGGGCTTGACCGCCTTATCGATGCCCGCCAGCGGGATTTTGCCGGTGAAGGCGCTGTTGGCCGAGGTCGATCTGGCGGCGTTCCGTCCGGTGTTGGCCTCGATCCGGCGCGGCGCCCGCGGCGCCCCCAGCCTTCGCGAACCCATCGCCACCTGGGCCCGCGAGCAAGGGCTGCCGGTCTGATACCAACTGGTCCGGTGGATCGACTGACCGTTAGCGTCGCTCAATCCCGTCATCGCCAGGCCCTATCCCACAGGCGCTAACCTAGCCGCCGGTGAGGGCGAAAACCCAGGTCCCCTGCCACTTATCGTCATCACCGGGCTCGACCCCACAGGCGCGAAAACAGTGTCGCCGTTGGAATTTGGGCCGTGCATCAAACGGCACCATCCTTTCGTCGTCATGGGCCGGCTCGACCGGTCCATCGTTCTCCCCAAACTCGCTCTCACCCCTCTGTTTCCGCCGATGATCCGGTCGAGCCGGGCCATGACATGGGATGGAGGGTCCCCACGCCTCTCGCCGAGCTTTTCTAACGCCCATGGGGCTCCACCCGGTGATCGGTCGCCACAGCCTCCGCGCCAGGTGGTCGGGTCGTACCAGGCTATGATGACGTTGGGCGCGCGACGAAGCATCGGCGATAGCGCGACCCAAATAATCAGCTCCGGGCCCGGGCTGCCGCTTTGTAACCATTCCGTCGGCAGCTCGCGGCTATTCCGGCGAGGAGTGCGCCATTGGGCTGCCTCGAAGGGAGCATCCGCCGGTTCCATGGCAGACCTGATACAGCCGGATAGGCTCATCGGCGGCGCCTGGAGCGGAACTCCCTTGTACGCGGCAATCCCGGCGCCGGCGCGATCGGTCGAGGACATTATTTTCGTCCCCCAACGGCTGTTCGCCTTTGGTCTCGCGTTCCTGTTGGCCTATGGAGCGATTTTCGCCGGCCACGTCTGGTTGCGCGATTGGCCCTTGACGGACAGCGGTTCTCCCCGGTTCATCGATTTCATCTCCTTCTGGATCAACGCGAAGTTCGCCCTGACCGTCGCCGCGGCCGACGCGTATCAGTACGCCGCGTTCGCCGCGGCGCAGGCTCCTTATGTCACGATGACCCGGGGAGACTATCCATATTACCACCTGGTCTACCCGCCGACGTTGTTCCCGTTGGTCGCGCCAATCGGCTTGCTGCCTTTCGTGGCGGCTCTGACGGCCTGGATCGCGGCGACCGGTGGGTTGTATTTGCTGGCGGTCTTCCGGGCGGTGCCGCGTGTCCTCGCCTGCCTGTTGGCGGTGTTGCCGTTCGCGGTGGTGAAGAACGTGTGGCTCGGCCAGGCGAGCTTTCTCGTGGCGGGCCTGCTCGGGCTGTCACTCGGCCTGATGGAAAAACGGCCGTTCGTGGCGGGACTGTGCCTCGGCCTGCTCACCTGCAAACCGCAATACGGGATCATTTTTCCCATCGTTTTGCTGGTCACCGGGCAATGGCGCGTGATCGCCGGCGCCTGCGTGAGTTTCGCCGCCCTCATCGCGACGGTCACCGGCCTTTATGGCGTCGCCATATGGCGCGCCTATTTGGGAGCGTTCGGAACCTCCAGCCTGGACAACTTCATGACCGATAACGTGCTGGACGCGATCGATCAGACCGTGTTCGGCGTGATGCATTGGTTTGGCGCTGGTTTCGCCGCGAAATGGTCCGTCCACCTGGTCGCGGCGGCGCTGATGACCGCGTTTGTATGCGTCGTTTGCCGGCGGCCCACTTCCGGTCGCCTGAAGGCCGCGGCTCTGGGCGTCGGTGCGCTGTTCGTGACGCCGTATATGATGGCGTACGATCTGACCGGCCTCACCATCCCGGCGGCGTTCCTGGCCCAGGAGGGATTGGCGACGGGGTTTTTGCCGGGTGAGCGGCTGACGCTGCTGGCTTGTTTTCTGGGCTTGTTCCTGATGCAGACATTCCCGGTTGGACCGTTGATCCTGGCCGCGCTGATGGCGCTGGTGCTGCGCCGTGTTTTTCCGGGCCGCGCTAGGCGTCTGGCCTGATGCGTCTTGCCCGCGTTCCCCACGATGTATTCGCGCACGGCGTCCCGGTCGCGTGCTGGCCCGAGACCGTGCGCCGGCGCTGGTTCATTGGGGGTTTGTATGGCGTGGTGTTCGCGCTGCTGGCGGTGCCGATCTTTTCGGTGACTGTTCCGCCTTTGGTCGATTACCCCAATCACCTGGCGCGCATGCATATCCTGGCGGCTTACGCCACGAGCCCGGAGCTTCAGGCAAATTACGTGGTGGCCTGGAAAATCGCGCCCTATCTGGCGATGGACCTGATCATTCCGCTTCTGGCTCGTTTCATGTCCATCTACACCGCCGGCCAGGTGTTCCTGTATGATTGCCTGCTGCAGTTCGTTATCGGCACGGCGGCGATCCACGCGGCGCTGTACCGGCGGCTTTCCCCCTGGCCGGTGGCGAGCGCGCTGTTCGCGTATAGTTTCGTCGTCAGCTATGGTTTCGTGAACTATGTCTTCGGCGTCGGCGTCTGGCTGTTGGCGTTCGCTGGCTGGATTGTGCTGTCACGCGGCCTGGCGCGCTGGCGAATCCTCGCCGGATCAGTGTTGAGCCTCGCCGTCTTCTTCAGTCATTACTTCGCATTTTTCGGTTATATGCTATGCGTCGGCGCTTACGAATTCGGCGTGTGGCTATCGGGGCGGCAGCGGACCGTCGCGTCGCTTCTGGGCCGAGGCTTTGTCGCGTTCTGCCCGTTCGGGATGCCTCTGGCGATCTTCGTCGCGGCGAGCCAGGGCCAGGAAGGTGGCGTCACGCTCTACGCTACGGCTTATGGCTGGATGATCGCCATGCTCTCGCCGTTGGTGTTTCTGGGGGCTCCGTTCAACGCCGTTGTTCTGGCCGTCGCTTTGATCATTCCGGCGCGTCGGGGTTTGCTGGGACGGATGCGCGTGCCGCCGGCGATGTGGGGGCCGTTGATCGCGCTCGGTGTCGCGGCGATCGCCATGCCAAATGCGTTGTTCGGCGTCTGGGGCGTCGATTATCGGCTGCCGATCGTCTTTGTTTTTTTGGCGATCGCCGCTTGTTCCTGGCGAACTGTGCCAGGTCGGGTTGAGGCGTTGCTGGCCTGCGGCATGGTTACGGTGCTGACGGTCAACATGGCCGAGATCGTTTATGTTTGGCGGCCGATCGGAAGGCAATTCGATGAGTTTCGGGCCGCGTTGGCGGTGATCCCTCCGGGTGCTCGGGTGATCGCGTTTCGTGACACGGACGGCATCGATCCGGCGTTGTCGCATGAACCGGCCGCGCTCTACGACCATCTGGCCACGCTGGCGATCGTCGAACGCGATGCGTATGTGCCGTTTCTGTTCAAACACAAGATGATGCCGGTGGAGGCGGCGCCGGCGTTGCGGCCATACGGCACCGCGATCGGACAAACGATCGGTTTGCGGGACATGATCGACGGCGCGGATCCGGTGAAAGGTCCGGCGATGCTCGGCACGCCGAGCACGATGGGGATGCACAATTACTGGGGTGACTGGCCGCGTCATTACGACTATGCGATCGAACTGAGCTTTGGCGCGCGGCCAGCGTTGCCGACGGGACTGGAGCGGGTCCGGCCGGGCGGGTTCTTCAATATTTATCGGATCGGACACCAGGGGCAGCGCTAACCAAGATCCCGCGATTTTACCCGAGTATTGACGCCACGCAAACACAGAAAACAGTTCGCACCCATCAATGCCTTGGATTTTCTGAGCACGGGCAACTCGATAGCCGCTTGGGGAACAACTCAGTGCGAAGTCGGTGAAGCGGTAACGGTCGCGGATGAACCACGAACCGTCAGTCCGGCCTGGCGAGCCTGACACGCGTAGACGGTATAGTTGGCGGTCTCTTTTACCAGCTTATAGTTTTGCCGGAACAGTTCGCGAAAGCGATCAGTAAACAGCGGAGGGTGTCCCGGGTAATAGCTCAGCCTGGTGAATGGTCGTTCGCCTCTCGGGATGATCCATGTTGACGTCTGGCAGTCGATGACCAACTGTTCCGGCAGACTGGCGGGAGCGCCACTTTGTAGCAGGTCCTGCCACGCCGGAACATCGAAATCGGGCCTTCCGCCGGCCAAGACGCCGATAACCCTGAAAAACGTCATTTTGTAGGTATCGTCTCCAGCCACGCCGGCCACCGCGTCGGGGTATTCCGCGTAAAGTTCCGCTACTTCCCGCGATTCAGCGGCGGAAATTCGCTCGAAATCGGGTCCTCGCAATGCTCTCAGGTTCGTGGTGAAGGCGGGCATATAGACCAGGAGCATTAGCAGGAACGGGATCGCGAACCGCGTCTGGTTCGAAGCGATGGCATCCCGCCGGCACCCTGGCCCGTGTAGCGCCTTCGCGGCGGTCACCAGCGTGAACGCGAAGGCCGGCAGAAAAGGCAGCAAGTGAGGCATGCCTGAACCCGCTTTCGCAGCGATGATGGCGACGGTCAGGATGGAAGTCACGTATGCCAGTGCAACTGGCCACGCTGTCTTCGTGTCGCGTTCTCGATTTGCCCAGGCGAGAATGAGAACAGGCATCAGCAACACCGACGCGAAGCCAAGATTGGTCAACAGGGATGTGAGATCCATTCCGTGCCGCGATGCCGAGCGCAGATAGGCGACATACTGCGTGAATGAAACGTTGGGATCCAAGAATGGCACGACGAGAGTTGGCAGGCCGCTTAGTGCGACGATCGCCGCGATACGCGCCGCGTTCGCGAAGGAGACCCATGGCACGAACAGTGCCATCGCACAGGGAAGAATATAGAAGCCGCCGTGAAGCTTCAGATTTATGCTAAGCCCTCCCAGAATTCCGATTGCAACGGCGGCCGTTGCCGGCCTGAAGCGGAGAACCGCGAACAGAGCCAACGCCGCGCATAGAAACAGGTATGGATCGGGACGATTCCAATACGCGGTGTTTTCGAATGTTCCCGCCACGATAAGGCAAACACTCATGGGCAACACCGTCTGTCGAACGGAAGAGATCAGAGGCCGCAATGCAACCGCGACCGTGACAGCGCCGAGCCAACAGCAAGCGACGCCGGGCAACTTCGACATGAGGATAGAGGGGCGGAACGACAATGCGAACGCTGTCGCCTGGTAGACCAACGGCCCGTAAATCAAGCCGTAAAGACCTTCGCCATCATTCCACGCCGGATACAACTTATGGCCATGCGAATACCACCAGGAGACACCGGCGATGGTCGGCTCAATATGATCGAGATAACCTGGGTCGGTCAGATAGGCGACTGTGCTCCAGACCATCATCGCGACCACCGCGTATCCCAGGAACTCCGCGGCAATCCTGGGCCATCCTGAAGCGCTTTCTATGTCCGATCCCGGTATCGACCGGACGAAAAAGATCGACGGAAGGAAAATCAGCGCCGCGAGACCGGAATATGTAGCCCAGAGGAAATCGGGTGGAAGCGAGAGAACGTACATCGCCTGGTTCGCCAATCGTGATTTGCGCCTGCCAATTCACCAATATTGAGGTTGCGTCTCCGTTTCCATCAAATTGAGCGACCGTCACGGATGCTTTGGCTGACTGTGATGGGCCTCCTTCGACGCATGACTGTGACCGCCCGATCGACGCGGTCTGTAACCAAACTGACGGTTTTTTCCTCGTACGGTCATGGCCCCGCCCGTTGGACGGATCGTGCCGGGAGCATTCGCCGTTAGCATGTCGGACCTGTTACAGTGGAAACGAATCGTGCGCCGACCGGACCGTGGTTGCGTCCCGCGTGTCATCAGGCCGCGTCGCGCCGCGCCTGGCCTCCGGGCAAGGTTTTGATGACATTCCAGACCAAACGGAAAGTTGACTACTGGCTAGGCGGAATGCTGCTCGCGGCGCTGTTTGTTCCAGTGCGTCTGTTGGGGTTCTTACTAAAGCGTGACCACACTGTCACGCACCGCCGGGGCTGCGTTGTCATCAAAATGGTCGGTGCGGGCAGCTTGTTCCTGGCAATGCCGTCGATGCTGGAGATCCGGAGGAAGTTCCCGGCTGGGGGGTTCTTTCTTGTCGGCACGCCGTCGGTCATCAAAGTGGCTCGAGAATTCGGATGGTTTGACGAGTATTGGACAATCGACGATTCGTCGCCGATGCGATTGGCTCGATCCGCCATCATGGCGTTGTGGCGGATGGGATGGCGCGCCGATCACCTGATCGACCTGGAGGTTCATTCACGGTTCACCACGGTGCTGAGCGTGCTCTCCATGGTTCGCAATCGGCTGGGATTCGTGGATGAGATCGTATTCTGGCGACGCGGCTTTTACACGCATATGACCTTCTTCAACACTCATGGCCCGGTTTATGTATTTTACGATCTCCTGGCGAAATGGTTTGCCATTGATTCGGTTCCGGTAACCACATTCAACGGCCGCTTTCGCCGCCGGGTAATGGCGGCATCGTTAGCGTCCCAGATACTGCCGGTCGGACCGTATATCGCGATAGGACATGGCTGCTCCGAACTCGGCCGCGAGCGGATGCTGACGCCAGAGGAATGGAAACGTCTGCTTTGGCCGCTGATCCTCGCTGGTCACGATATGGTATTCATAGGCGGGTCGGGCGACAGGCGGGCGGCCGACGAGATCATCAGGACAGTGGGCGCCGGACAGAATTTCTGTGGTCAACTCGGGATCGTGCAGTCCGCGAAGGTGATTGGGCGTGCCTCCACATATTACGGAATCGACTCTATGTTGTTGCACTTCGCGCGTGCCCTCGGCGTGCCCACGGTGAGCGTGTTCGGACCGACCGACCCCGCGACCCGGCTGCGCCCTCTCCCGGTACGCGAGCGTGTGGCGTTCGCGCGCCTGCCGTGCGCCCCATGCATCCACGTCCACGAGTCGCCTCCCTGCCAGGGTACTCGTCCATGCATGGCGTTAGCGCTGGACGCTTTGGTGACGGGAACTGATGGTGTCCCGGCCGGCCTCGAGCCTCAGCCAATCCCTCCGCCCGTGGGATGGGAAGTCGATCCCGCCTCAGCCAGGGTCCACGAGGTTTGTGTCACGTTCTCCTGATATGAGCCATTCGCCCGCGGCCGAGCGAGGCACGAAACCATGACGAAGGCGGGCAATCCCCTAAAGTCTCGTGCATGTTTGATATGAACCGCCGGCGCGCGATGCTATTTCTCTTCGTTCTGCTGTGCAGCGCGAATTCGATCAATCTTATTTTTCAGGTAGGCGACTGGGGCAACAGATTGTCCGCCGTCGACGCGGGTTCGGAAGCGAACTCTCTGCGGGAGGTCCGTCACTTCCTCGAGGAAGGTCTGACGAAGTATTATGGTTTAGGGAACATCAACTATCCCGGAATGTATCCTGACGATGGTATGACCCCTTCCTATCTGGCAAGCCCATACAGCGACTCATCGGAGATCGACTACGTGCGACGGTACGTGCTGACAAACGAAGGCGTCTACACCCATTACCCCCCTGGCCCGGAATACCTGCTCTACGCGGCGGCGAAGGTACTGGGCCTGGAGCCAGTCTCGCGCTTGCGACTTCTGCCGATCACGCTCGGGTGGGCGTCGATGCTCTTCCTTGGCCTTACGATCCGCCACCGGTTTGGCGAGATCGTCGGCTGGCTCGTGATGGGCGCCCTGGCGGCGACACCGACGGTAAACAATGCCTTTGTTGGACTGCACTCCCAGGGGTACGCGTTCGCGCTGCTGCTGCTTGAAATCGCCATGTGCGTCAGAGGCGGAGCGGGATCAATTCTGTTTGCCGTGTTGGGGTTTTGTCAGGGGTGGTTGTCATTCGATTATGCGTTCCTCGTGTGTCTCGCTCCGCTGGTCATCGAAGGTGCGATGCCGCGTATCGACTCCGAATATCAATGCCGGTGGCCGCTGGCGTGGCGACGCGGAATTCTCGCCGGGGCAGGGTTCGCTTGCGCCCACGTTCTGCACTTCGCCGAGGTCTGGGCGTATTGGGGCAGTTTCAGCTCCGCGTTCAATGATATCGTAACCGCGGCGCGGTATCGCGCCGGTACGGGAAGCTCAGGTGGCGTAATGGGTCACATCGTAGCGGCAGACCAATTGTTGAATAATTACTACGTCGGAGCTCATCCGTTCAGTTCTGATGCGTTTCGTGTCGCCGCGGACAGGGACCCCACCTGGTTGAGTTTTCGATTCCTGGGCTTGAGCCTTGGTCCCTGGTGGGCAGCGATTACCGCGACGCTGGCGGTCAGACAGTTCTTGTTTCATAACGAAAATGCGAAATCCCTGGCGGATGACTGGCTGCGCGTCAGCTTTGTCGGCTTTGTCGCTTCGTCAGCCTGGTTCATGGTGATGGTCAATCACGGCATGATGAATCAGCCGTACTTGTATCGTCATCTCTTTCTTGTATTTTTTGTCTGCGTCTTGTTCGGAGCCGTCAGAGTCCATCGTCATCGGTTCACCGAACCGGCGTTACAACCCGCCGAATGACCCCTCTGAGATGACCGACATCGTCCGCGATCAGTGGGTTCGATGGCTGTTCATTTTGTTGTGCGGTTCCGGCGCGCTATGGTCGTTCGCGCGCGTATCCGACTGGGGCAACGAACTCTCGCCGGTGGACCCGTATTCTGAGGCGAACGTCCTGCGGGAGGTGCGCCATTTTCTGGAAGAGGGACTAACGCGACATTACGGCCTTGGAACGGTGCTGTACCCTGGGCTGTATCCCACTGAGGGTTTCGCGAGTGACCCCGACCTCAGCGTGTTCGGCGTCTCGCCAGAGGGCGTCTATACTCATTACCCGCCCGGCCCCGAGTATCTCGCCTGGCTCACCGCGAAACTTTTCGGCGCGGAGCCGGTATCCCGACTCAGACTACTGCCGATTTCGGTCGGTTGGGCGGCGATGGTATTCTTTGGACTGGCGATCCGACGCAGATTTGGCGCGGCGGTTGGCTGGATGGTCATGGGTGCCTGCATGGTCACCCCGACCGTCGTCGATGGGATCGTCGGGCTGCATTCGCAAGGCTATGCATTCGCGTTGCTGCTGGTCGAAATCGCCCTCGTCATCCGCGAGAAACCGTCGTTCGTACCCTTCGCGCTGCTCGGCTTTCTACAGGGTTGGTTGTCGTTCGACTACGTCTTCCTCGTCACCTTCACACCGCTGGCCATCGAGTTCGCGCTGCCCCGCATCGAACCTGGGTACGCGCCACACTGGAGGAAGGCGCTGATCCAGACCATCCTCGCCGGTGGTGGCTTCACCGCGGCGCACGGGCTGCACCTTCTGCAGGTATGGGCTTATTGGGGATCGCTGGACGCCGCGCTGCGAGACCTCGCGGGTGCCGCGGCACACCGCGCCGGCGCCGGAATGATCTCTGGGCCCTTTGAGTATCTCTACCAGGCGATCTTCAATCTCCGGCTCTATGTCTACGGCCTGCATCCGTTCAGCACCGTCTTGGATTTCCCCGATACCGTGGATCCGGCGGACTACACCATGTTCCGCTTTCTCGGTCTGTCTCTCGGCCCTTGGTGGTTGCTCATCACTGTTGGATTGATGATCTGGGACCGGATCAGCCCCGGACCCGATGCGCGCGCGTTACGGATGAACTGGCATGTGGTGTGCCTGACAGGCCTGGCGACCATTTCGTTATGGTTCGTGATCATGGTCAACCATGGCGTCGTCCATCGGCATTTTCTCTACCGGCATCTGTTCCTGATGTTCTTCCTCATGACCCTGTTCGTGGCCGTCACGGCACGCCGCGTCTTGTGCGAATCGGAAACGTCCAGGCGACTTCTCCATCGCAACCACGCTGTATCCATGCCGGGCTCATGATCCGCGCATGACAGGCTTCCGCAGCGCTGACTCCGACGCCTTCGCCGACACCGCTCGCGCCGGCCAAAGCGCGGTGGGAGCGTAGCACGGCATGTTCCTGTCCGTCGTCGCGCCGTGCTTCAATGAAGCCGATAACCTGGCCGAGTTCCATCGCCGCGTCTCCGCGGTGTGCGCGGGCCTCCGCTCGTGGGAACTGGTTCTGGTCAACGATGGCTCGACCGATACGACACTGGACGTGATCCGGAATCTCGTGCGGCGCGATTCGCATGTCGTCGGCGTCAATCTCGCGCGCAATTACGGTCACCAGATCGCGCTGACCGCCGGTCTGCGTCATTGCGGTGGCGATTATATCCTCATCCTGGACGCCGACCTGCAGGACCCTCCGGAACTGCTGGACGACATGCTGCGCCTGATGGACGAACAGGATGCCGACGTCGTGTACGGTCAGCGTCGCGCCAGAGTCGGTGAAACCTGGTTCAAAACCAGGACCGCGTCGCTGTTCTATCGCCTGATGCGGCGCCTCGTGGACATCGAGATCCCGCTGGACGCCGGTGACTTCCGCCTGATGAACCAACGCACAGCCGCCGTGCTGAACAACATGCCGGAACAGCATCGTTTCATTCGCGGCATGGTGTCCTGGATCGGCCTGCGTCAGGTTCCTTTGCTCTACGACCGGGATCACCGTTACGCGGGAGCGACGCATTATCCGTTGCACCGCATGATCCGGCTGGCCCTGGACGCGATCACCGGGTTTTCGGTCATGCCGCTGCGACTGGCTTCCCTGACAGGCGTCGCGATCGGTGGCACGGGACTTTTGTTGCTGATCTATACGATGATCTCCTGGCTTTCCGGCCGCGTCGTCGAGGGCTGGACCAGCCTCATGACCCTCATGCTCATCCTCGGCGGCGCGCAACTTCTGCTGCTCGGCGTGTTTGGAGAGTATCTCGGCCGCCTCTACATGGAAGCCAAACGGCGGCCTCTGTTCGTGGTCGACCGGGTGCTGACCCACAAGCCAACCCCCATGGAGACGCGAGACCGCATCGCTCTTGACATGGCCTCCATCCTGTCGCGCACTCGGGCCCAGGGTAGCGAACAGGAAGCCGGCCATGAAATTCGGGATCTTTTATGAATTGCAATTGCCGCGCCCGTGGGGCGTGGACGACGAGCGTCAACTTTATCAGAACGCTCTGACACAGGTCGAACTGGCTGACAAACTTGGTTACGACTACGCATGGGAAGTGGAGCATCACTTCCTGGAGGAATACTCGCACTCCCCCGCGCCGGAAGTGTTTCTCGGCGCCGCCAGCCAGCGCACCAAAAACATCAGGCTCGGTCACGGCATTGTCCAATTGACAACCAATCCGCCGCAGCGTGTGGCGGAACGGATCGCCTGCCTCGATCTGGTTTCCAACGGCCGTGTTGAATTCGGCACCGGCGAATCCGGCTCCGACACCGAACTGGGTGGGTTCGGCCGCGCAATGGAAACCAAGCGCGAAATATGGGAGGACGCCATTCGTTGCATCATCCCGATGTTCCAGGACAAAGGCGTCGCGATCGACACCAAATGGCACAAAATGCCACTTCGCAACGTACTGCCAAAACCCGTGCAGAAGCCGCATCCGCCTTTGTGGGTCGCCTGTTCTCAACTTGAAACCCTCGAAATGGCCGGCCGCCGCGGCATGGGTGCCCTGGGCTTTCAGTTCCTCTCCGCCGACGCCGCCTTCGCCTGGGTGCACGCTTACTATAACGCGTTCACCAGGCGGCAGGAGAAACTGTGCGAATACGCAACCAATCCCAATATCGCCTTGGTCTCTTACTTTATGTGCGCCAAGACCGATGAGGAAGCCCGCCGCCGAGCCGATGGCGCGACGTTCTTCCAGTTCGCGCTACGCTATTTCGGATCGTCCTCGGGACGCAAGCGGCCCGATCCGTACACGGTCAATATCTGGGACGAATACAACAAGTGGAAGGCCGCCAATCCCGACGCCGCGGCCCGAGCATTATCCGGAGGGTTGATCGGCTCGCCGGACACCATCCGAAGCAAGCTGCGGCGGTTCCGCTCCTCCAACATCGATCAGGTGATTCTGCTGAACCAGGCCGGCCGGAACACGCACGAACACATCTGCGAAAGTCTTGATCTGTTCGCCAAGGACGTCATGCAGGAATTCCACGACGACGAACCCGCCCATCAGGAATGGAAACGCAAGGTGCTGGCGCGCGAAATCGAACTGGATGAAATCGACACCCAGCCGTTCCGTGACCGTTTCGGTCCGAATTCGGTGCAGCCCGCCCAGGCAGCGGAGTGACCGCGGCCTTCCGGCCAGGCCTTCAGATGCTGTTCCCTGACACCACGGCCTGGTCGGGAAACGCGAGTTCATGTCGCGATCGCCACTCGGGCTTCACGTAATTCACGATCAGCGAACGGCGAATACCCTGGATCGGACGCTTCACGAACCCGTGCCACGTGTCCGAGCCAGGGACGAAAATCAGCCCGTGATTGGCGGCGCCGGACGCGCGCCCCAACACGTTACCCATCGCGTCCATGATGTCGGTGCCCCAGTTTTCCGCGTCCTGATGGTCCGAGAGATAGATCAGCAGCGTCAGCATCTTGGCGCCGATATCGGTATGCGGCTCGAGCCAGAACCCGTCGGTGTCGAGGCAATATTCGATCCGGGTAAACCCGCCGGCGAGAGTGATGCCCGTCAGATCCTCCAACAAGCCAACCGTCGCCTCATCCTGAAACGCGCCCGCCAACCTGTCGCAGGCCAGGAACCGTTCGCGGTTTTTCTCCGACACGAAGATCCGCCGCGAATTATAGGTCTCTCGTTTGCCCAGAGTGTCGCCGAGCGCGGCCGGCGGAAACGGCAGCGCGCGAACCTCTTCGCCCAGCCACGCCGGCAGGACGTCGCGCAACAGCCAATGCGGAAATGGCGCCCGCATGGCGCTGGCGTTCAGCAGCGACTTCCGGATGTGACACCCCGGCATCGAGATGGTTCGTGAGGTCGCCGGGCTTTCAAGTGTCATGACCATCGTCGCACCTTTCGTCATACGCCAAACAGACGCTTGATGCCGGCTGAGACAGCATGCCGCCGGAGTTCTCGCCGCGCGGTGGCCGCGTCGATCATCCAGTTCAGCATGATCGCGCGCCGCACGCCGTCATACGGCTTGTGCCCGTGCCAGGACCGGCTGGAGCGCCGGAACGCGATCAGCGTGCCCGCTTCGGGCGGGACCTCGGCGATCATGTCGTCGATGTCGTTTGGACCGCGCAACAGGCGCAGGCGCCCTCCCGCGTCTTCCCAATCATTGTTCAGGTAGATCAGGGCGGTGATGGTTTTTGTTTCACTATCGGTGTGAATGACTCCGTCAAACGGGCGGGTTCGGGCGCGCAACGTGATCATCATCGTATCGGTGCTGAGCGTCAGACCGAATTTCTCGCCAAATGCCCGCGTCAGTTCGGGTTGTCGCAGGGCGTGCAATAGGTGGCCGAACGCGGTGTCCGGCTCGGCGCGCGGCGCCGGGAGGACGCCAGGCAGGTCTGGCGCGGCGAAGCTCAGCGCGGCGGCTTCGGCGACCGCGCGCGGTACGAAACCGGGCACCACCAGAAATTCGAAGGGATCGCGGGTCAGCGGCGTGCTCGCGAAAAGGTCGAGATCAACAAGACCTTCACCGGTCGTTTCAGCTTGGATGGTCAGACTGTCGGTTTCCATCATGGATCACACCGCGACCGAGTGACGCGCCACACCGCGCGCCAGGTAGGAATCGAACGCGGCCGCGACGGCGCGCACAAACGGCCGGCCGTTCGCGGTCACCGTGATTCGGTCGCCGTCGCGAACGACGAGGCCATCTTCTTCCAGACTCCGCAAAGCCGGTTCCGCATCCTCCAGGCCGGACGGATCGACCCCATGACCGCCGGCGATCTCAAACGGGTTCACGGTGAAGTGGCACATGACCTGCTCGATCACGGCGCGGCGCAGACGATCCGCCTCGGTCAGCGCGACCCCGCGAGCGATCGGCGGGATACCATCGCGCACCGCATCGCGCCAGGCCGGCACGCCCGCGTGGTTTTGCACATACCCCTGGGGCATCGCTCCGATCGACGACGCGCCCAGTCCGAGCAGAACCGGCGCCTCATCCGTCGTGTAGCCCTGGAAATTCCGCCGCAATCGCGACGCTGACGCCGCCTGACTGAGCGTGTCCTCCGGCAACGCGAAATGATCGAGGCCAACCGAAGTGTAGCCATGCGCCAGGAACACGTTCTCGATCGCCTGACGTTGCGAGAACCGCTCGACCGCGTCGGGCAGGATATCGTCCGGGATCAGCGACTGATGCTTCTTCATCCACGGCACGTGCGCGTATCCGAACACCGCGGCTCGTTTGGGCCGCAAGCCAAGCGCCTGGACCGCGGTATCGATCACGCCGGCCGTGGTCTGGTGCGGCAGGCCGTAGATCAGATCGAGGTTGATCGCGTCGATCCCGACCGCTCGCAATCGCTCCGCGCAGGCCTCGGTCATTTCCAGGCTTTGATGCCGGTTGATGGCTTGCTGCACGCGCGGATCGAAGTCCTGCACCCCCAATGAGACACGGTTCGTGCCCATTCGCGCCAGCGCGTCGATGGCATCGGCATCGAGTGTGCGCGGATCGATTTCGACCGCGATTTCGGCATCCGGCGCCAGATCGAAACGGTCGCGCAGCCGCCGCATGATCGCGAGCACGGTATCGGCCGGAAGCTGCATCGGCGTGCCGCCGCCCCAGTGGATGTGCCGTACCGTGCGAGGGCCACCGATCGTGGCCGCGATCAGGTCGATCTCCGCCATCAGCGAGACGCCGTACAGCTCCAACGGTTCGGGCCGGTTCACCACGGTGGTGTGGCAAGCGCAAAACCGGCACAACGAGGCGCAGAACGGGACGTGCAGATAGAGTGATAAAGCCGCGTCCTCTGGCAACATGCCCAGCCAGTCCGCGTACACGGCGCCATCGACCGCCGTCGAGAAATGCGGCGCCGTCGGATAGCTGGTGTAGCGCGGTACCGCGCGATCGTATTTCGCGATCAGGCTGGTGATGTCCATGCGACGACCTTCGACGGTCTGAATTCGCTTTGCTTTGATCTAGATCATGGCGGCGGTATCTTCGGAGGCCCGTTTGGGAGGAACCGAATGCCCGAGTCACCGATGAGCCACAACGCGACAACCTGGCTCCAGGCCTGGGATTCGCACGGTATGCACCGCACCGGCACGGCGGGGGACAACGCCGGCGCCGATTGGCTGGCGAAGCAAGCACGGGCGCTCGGCGCTTCTGTCTCGATCGAACCCTTCAGGTTCTCGCGGGTCGATCCGGTGTCATGCTGGATCGAAGCCGGCGGCGCGCGGATCGAGGGCGTGCCGGTGTTCGATTCGCCGCCCACCGGCCCCGACGGCATCACCGGCGCCATCGGCCTCGTCCCTCTCTCGCCCTGGGCCGTCTACACGCCGGATTATCAGGCGACGCGACGCGCGTCCGGTCGAGCTGGCCTGGTGATCGTGTGCCAGGGGACCGAACCCGGCCTCGCCCTACTGAACGCGGAACATTTCCGAACGCCGTATGGCTGTCCCGCGATCCAGGTCGCCGAAACACCACGTGCGACGCCGACCCGGTTGCTGAGCTTCTATCGGCGGACCGCGGCCGAAGCGCGCAACGTCGTGGTCACCATTCCTGGCCGGGATCGCTCCCGCCCGCCGATTGTCGTGATGACGCCGCGCTCCTCCTGGTGGCAATCGACCTCCGAGCGTGGTGGCGGCCTGGTGTGCTGGCTGGAAACATTACGCGCGCTGATGGCCGAAGCGCCCGCGGCCGACGTCGCGCTGACCGCCAACAGCGGCCATGAACTCGGTCACCTGGGACTGGACGCGTTCCTGGAACGGCGGCCCGGATGGGATCGTCCCGGCGGCGCGATCTGGGTTCATTACGGTGCCAACATCGGTGCCGCCGGTGGTCAATTGTCCATTCAATCCGCTGACGGACCGTTACGCGAGGCGATGCACGGCGCTTTAACCGCGGCCGGTCAACCGCCCAACTCGATGGCGCCAATAACCCAGGTCCCGAATGGCGAAACCCGCGATATCCATGGAGCGGGCGCTCGTTATGTCACGCTGGTTGGCGGCAACCCTTTGTTCCACCTGCCTCAGGATCGCTGGCCCGGAGCGGTGGATGTTCCAGTCATCGAGCGCGTCGCCGCTGGTGCGTCGGCGATGGTTCGCGCGTTGGCGCGCTGACGCCGATTGGACCGGAACGGGCCGGGCGCGTAAAATGCCGCAGATGGAGGCTGACGATGCTCACGATTGAACCCACTGGCGCCATCCTGGGCGCGACCATCCACGGTCTGAACGCGGCGAAGGCTGTGTCCGACAGCGATCTCGGGCAGTTGCTGGCGGCGCTCGGACAATATGGCGTGCTGCGCATTCCGGACCAGCAGTTGGACGAAGATGCCGTGCGCCGCTTTTCGCAGTTGTTCGGCGACATTCAAGGGCCATCGTCCGGACCGCTCACCAAGGACGGCAAGGAAGCGGCGGTCGTCGGCATCCTATCCAACATCGTCGAGAACGGCCGCTATATCGGATCCGCCGACGCCGGGCAGGACTGGCACACCGACATGTCATATCGCGACGTGATCGGTTTCGTGAACGTATTATACGGCATCCGGATCCCCCGGCGCGACGGCAAGCCACTCGGCGGCACCGAATTCTCCAACATGCACGCCGCGTACGAAGCGTTGCCGGAAGAGATCAAAACCCGGCTGGCCGATGCGACCGTCACGCACACGTTCGAGAAATTCTGGGAGCATATGCGCCAGAACAAAAGCAGCGGGCGCCCGCCGATGACCGAGGAACAGCGCCGCCGCCGGCCTCCGGTCGTGCATCCTTTGTTCCTGACCCATCCGCTGACCGGCAAGCGTGTGCTGTACTGCAATCCCGGCTACTCGATTCGCATCAACGAATTGCCGGAAGCGGAAAGCGACGCGATGCTGACGTATCTTTATCAGCACCAGTTGCGGGACCAGTTCCGCTACACGCACCATTGGGCCGAGAACGATTTGCTGGTCTGGGATCACATCGGCACCATTCACCGCGCGATCGCCGATTACCGTGCGGATGAGATCAGGCTGATGCGCCGATGCCAGGTGATGGCGACGAAAGTCTTCGATCCGGAATTCAACCGGATGGCACGAGCCGCGTGACGAGCAGGAGGATCGCATGATCCGCGTAGAACCAACCGGCGCCGTGCTTGGCGCGACCATCCACGGTGTCGATCTGTCGCAACCGATGCGGGACGACGATTTCGGCGTCATTCTGCATGCGCTCGGTCATCACGGTGTGTTGCGCTTTCCCAATCAGGATCTGGGACCGGGCGATATCAGCCGGTTTTCATCGCTGTTCGGCGAAATTCAGGGCAACCCGATCGGACCGCTGGACACCACCCGCGAATTTCCCGAAGTCGGCATTCTTTCGAACCTGAAAGAAAACGGCGCGTATATCGGCAGCCCCGACGCGGGTCAGGACTGGCACACCGACATGACCTATCGCGACGTCGCGGGGTTCGTGAACGTTTTGTACGGCGTGCGCATTCCGGTGCGCGATGGCAAGCCGCTCGGCGGCACCGAATTTTCCAACATGCACATGGTGTACGACGCGCTTCCGGCGGAACTTAAAGCGCGGCTGGAAGGTCTGACCGCCGTCCACGATTTCACGAAGTTGTGGGACGCCATGCGCGCCAAAGGCAGCCCACGTCCACCCTTGACCGACGAACAGCGCCGCCGCCGTCCGCCCGTTCCGCATCCGGTCGTGCTGACTCACCCGATCACCGGACGCAAGGTGCTGTATTGCAATCCGGGGTTCACCGATCACTTCGACGGCATGCCGCGCGACGAAAGTGACGCGCTGCTGGCCTACCTGATCGAGTTTCAATTGCAGCCGCGGTTTCGTTACACCAATCACTGGACCGAAAACGACCTGCTGATCTGGGACAATCTGGGCACGATCCATCGCGCGCTCGCCGATTACCGGCCGGAGGAAATCCGCCTGATCCGCCGTTGCCAGGTCATGGCGACGAAAATCTTCGACCCCGCGTTCGCGCATCTGGCAAAGGCGGCCTGATCATGCTGACCATCGAACCCACCGGCGCTGTCCTCGGCGCGACTGTCCGCGGCCTGGATTTGTCCCGGCCGGTGAGCGACCATGATTTCGGCAGCCTGCTGAATGCCCTGGGAACTTATGGTCTGCTGCATTGTCCGGACATGCGGATGGACCTGGACGATTTCAAAGCGTTTTCGTTGCGGTTCGGCGACATTCAGGGCTCGCCGGTGCCCGGCGACAACGCGATCCTCCAGGGCTACGGCGGCGTCGGCACACTCTCGAACTTAAAAGAAGACGGCCGGTATGTCGGCGCTCCCTACGCCGGGCAGGACTGGCACACCGACATGTCGTATCGCGACGAGATCGGGTTCGTGAACCTGCTGTATGGCATTCGCGTTCCGCGGCGCGACGGCAAGCCTTTGGGCGGCACCGAGTTCTCCAACATGCACGCCGCCTACGACGCGTTGCCGTCCGATCTGAAGGCGACGTTGGAGGCCATGACCGCCAGCCACAGCTATGAGAAATTCTGGGAGCATATGCGGCTCGACAAAGGCGATGGCCGCCCCGCGTTCACCGACGAACAACGCCGCGCCCGCCCGCCCGTGGCGCATCCGTTATTCCTGACGCATCCCATTACCGGCCGGAAGGTGCTGTATTGCAATCCCGGCTACACGACCCGGATCAATGAGTTGCCGCCGGACGAAAGCGAGCGCGTGCTGAACCTGCTGTTCGATCACCAACTGGAAACGCGGTTCCGCCACACGCATCATTGGACCGAGAACGATCTGATCATCTGGGACCATATCGGCACGATCCATCGGGCGATCGACGATTATGGCCCGGACGACATAAGGCTGATGCGGCGCTGCCAGATCATGGCCAACAAGGTCTTCGATCCGGCGTTCCTGCAACTCGCTCGCGCGGCCGCATAGGGGAGGACACGTTCATGAAATGGGTCAGGTTCACCGCCGGCGGTCACACCGCGTACGGCTCGTTGTCCGGCGAAACGATCACCGAAATCGCCGGCGAGCCATGGGGCGCCGACACGCAACCCGCCGGCCGCACTCATCGCCTGTCGGCGGTGAAGCTGGAAATCCCGGTCATTCCCAAAACGTTCTATTGCGCCGGCATCAACTACGCGACGCATATCCGCGAGATGGCGGAAAAGCGCGGCGTCAAACCGGTGTTCCCGGAGAAAGCCGACATCGGCTATCGCGCCAACAACGCGTTGATCGCGCATGAGGAAGACGTCGTGATCCCCGCGCACGCGCCGCCCAAAGTGAACTATGAGGGCGAACTGGTCGCCGTCATCGGCAAACAGGCGAAGCACCTGAGCGAAGCCGACGCGTTCGATTGCGTGTTCGGCTACACGATTGGCAACGACGTCAGTGAGCGGACCTGGCAGCGCGGCGACCGCACCTTCTGGCGCGGCAAGAACACCGACACGTTCAAGCCGATGGGTCCGTGGATCGAGACCGACGTGAACCTGGACGCGATGGACACGGTCGTGCGGGTCAACGGCAAAGAGGATCTACGTTTCAAAACCAACGACATGATCTTCGGCATCGCGCACTATATCGCCGCGATGACCAAGTACATGACGCTGTACCCGGGCGACGTGATCTGGATGGGAACGGACGGGACGTCACCCGATCTGGTGCATGGCGACGTGGTCGAAGTGGAACTCACCGGTCTTGGTGTGTTGCGCAACCGTTTCGTTCGCGCGGGCCAATGATACAGCGGCGGCTTTTACCGCGCCTCAACCCTTCGTCAGCATTGCATGGGCCTCGCCGGATTGGTAATTTGCCTTTGATCAGGTAACTCGCCGGCCACTCAAGCAGCCGTTCGTGACTCTGGCGCGATTTCATCCGAACCACCGCGAGAGACCATCGCATGTCACCCATCGCCGCATCGCCCGAGCTCGATTGTCGCGCTCTGCTGCACGCGACGCCTGGGCTTTATCTGATCCTGTCGCCCGATCTGATCATCGTCGAAGCCAGCGACGCGTATCTGCGGGCCACGATGACTGACCGCGACGCCATTACCGGTAAACATCTGTTCGAGGTCTTCCCCGACAACCCGGACGACCCGACCGCAACCGGGGTCAGTAACCTGGGGCGATCGTTGGAGCGGGTGCTGCGGTTCCGTCGGCCCGACGCCATGCCGGTGCAAAAATACGACGTACGCCGTCCGGATGGTACCTTCGAAGAAAGGTATTGGAGCCCTCTGAACACGCCGGTGCTGGATCAGAACGACACTGTCCGGTGGATTATCCACCGGGTTGAGGACGTCACGGAAGCGATCCATCTCCGCCGTGAGGCGGAAGCGCGAGACACCTTCGCCCGTGAGCAGCAATTCATCATCGATCAGCTTCGCGCCTCGAACGAGGAACTCGCCCGAAGTCACGATGCCCTGCGGGAAAGCGACCGCCGCGGCCAGGCGCTGGTGGAAGAACTGCGCGGCAGAGAGGCCCACATCACCTCCATCCTCGCGACCGTTCCTGACGCGATGGTGGTGATCGATGAGAACGGCGTGATCCAGTCTTTCAGTCAGGCGGCCGAGCGTCAGTTCGGGTTCGCCGCCGCCGAGGTCATCGGCCGGAATGTCAGCATGCTGATGCCGGCCGATTACGCGCGCGACCACGACTCCTACCTGATGCATTATCGGGAGACCGGCGAGCGCCGGATCATTGGCACCGGCCGAGTCGTGGTGGGCCAGCGCAAGGACGGCACCACGTTTCCGATGGAGCTCGCCGTGGGCGAAGTGACCCTGCCTGGACAACGCCTGTTCACCGGTTTCATCCGAGATCTGACCGAACGCCAGGACCGGGAGCGGAGGCTGAGCGAATTGCAGTCGGAACTGATCCATGTCGCCCGGGTGAACGAACTCGGCCAGCTGGTTTCAGCCCTGGCGCATGAGGTCAATCAGCCGCTGGCCGCGATGACGAATTACGTCAACGGCGCGCTGCGTTTGTTCGCCTCCGGGAACCAGCAGGCGGCCAGGAGAGCGATCGAACGCGTCGCGGAACAGGCTGAGCGCGCCAATCAGATCATCCGCCGGTTGCGCGATCTCGCGAAGAAGGGCGAGACGGAAAAGCAGCTCGAAAGTGTGTCGGCGACGATCGAGGAAGCGAGCGCGTTGGCGCTCGCCGGCGTTGGACAAGGGATGAAGCTGAACATTCACGTGGCCGACGATGCCCAGGAAGCGGTGATCGATAAGGTGCAGATCCAACAGGTTCTGCTCAACCTGATGCGCAATGGGCTGGAGGCGATGGCGGCCTCGCCGCGGCGCGAGCTCACGATCACCGCCAGCCGGACGCGGGATATGCTGGAGATTCGCGTTTCCGACACCGGGCCAGGCTTGCCGGACCAGGTGAGAGCGCGGTTGTTTCAGCCTTTCATCACGACCAAACCGGATGGCATGGGTGTTGGCCTGTCGGTTTGCCGGACCATCGTGGAAGCGCACGGCGGCGAACTTCATGCCGAAGACGCCGCGGGCGGCGGCACGGTGTTTCGCTTCACCGTTCCGGTCGCCAATCGAACTGTGTCTCCGCCAGCGCCCTGACCGCGCCGTTCCTGCGTCACCCGCCCTTGCAGCGCGCGCGGCCACGCCAGACAATGCGGATACGCACCAACCAGAGGAAACGAACCATGGGCAAACTCGACGGCAAGGTCGCGATCGTGACCGGCGCCAGCCGCGGTATCGGACAAATGATCGCCGAGTTGTTCGCCTCGGAGGGGGCGAAAGTCGTGTGCGCCGCCCGCACCATGAATGAGGGGGAGCACCGCATGCTGGAGGGCTCGCTGACCCGCACGGTGGAGAACATCAAAGCCAAGGGCGGCGAGGCAACCGCGTGCACCGCCGATGTCTCGAGCGAGCCGGATTGCATCGCCTTGGTGGAGGCCGCGCGCCGGGTTTACGGCACCGTCGATATCCTGGTGAACAACGCCGCGTTGAATTATTATCTGCCGACGGAAACCTATCCGACCAATCGGTGGGTCCGCTGCTTCGCGATCAACGTCCACGCGCCCTTCAT
>Ga0182030_10004898_pt1 | contig 28575 bp, 32 predicted proteins | sample 812S3MmetaG_FD_121299 | JGI IMG/M metagenome (GOLD analysis project Ga0182030, IMG submission 121299) | Permafrost microbial communities from Stordalen Mire, Sweden - 812S3M metaG (Illumina Assembly) | ecosystem: Environmental > Terrestrial > Soil > Wetlands > Permafrost | place: Sweden... | reverse complement strand
TGACGAGAAGGCGAGCAAGAAGGCTCTCCCGTATGACAATGGCCATGTGGAGGCCAGTTCCGGTTATATCGCGCTGACTCAGTGCTGCGTCCATGACCCCAAACGCCGGACATGGGAGCAGGTTTTAGGTCGTAAGGCTCCGGCGCTGGTCTTTGCCCGCACGGGTGACGGCAAGGTGCATCGTCTCGTTGACGCGAAAGCTGCACTCGAAGTCGTGCGCGATATGGGATTGAAGACGGAGGAGCGGCCCATTGGGAACACGATGCAAGATGCGGATCGAGCGGCCCGCGAAGCCTCCCTCATTCGCCGCACCGTGCAGGAACGAGCCGTGACCGTCGTGCTCGATAAGCTCACCAAACACAAGAATTGCACCGAAAAATCGTTGCAGTTGGCTCTTTCGTGGCTGGCGCAGGATGCCGGATTTGAGACGAAGAAGGCCATTTTGCGCGGGCGCGGTCTTGACCCGAAGGAAGCCCACACCGCTTTCGGCGCGTTTATGGCCGGGGTGAAGCCTGCCGATCACGCCGCCCTCGCGGTCGAAATCGCCCTTTGGTCTGCCTATTACAACTGCTTCCACGGCGCATCAAAGCTGCTCACCGAAACAAGTGAAGTCTTGCGCGTCGATTTGCCCGCGCTCGAAAAGACGGTGAAGGATGAGCGGAAGCAGTTCTGGAAGGAGAAGCAGGCGAAGGCGAAGGAGCGAGCGAAGAATTAAAAATCTGCGGGGAAGGGTGGCCGTAACCACCCTTCCCACATTGGCCCACCTTCCCGCCCCTCATGTCGGCGGGAATATAAAACCGTCATCGCCTCACGAGGCATATCTTTGGTATCTTTTGCGCCATGGACCCTAAGATTAGAGAGTATTTCTCCATAAACGGTGCCAAGGGTGGCCACGCAGGTAAAGGCACCGAATTGCGCAAGAAACTCAACCAAGCCGCTGCTCAAGCACGATGGGCCAAAGCCCGTCCGAAAGCGAAGCCGGCCAAAGCCAATAACCCTTCGTGACACCCGCCGACAAAGCTTCTTTAAAATTCGGGTAGTGTCTTAATTTGAATTTAGAATAGGCTGTTTAATGCCAGCAGACCGAAAATTGCGAGAGCAATATAACCGATTCCTTTTAGCTGGTTTTTAGCATTTTGGGGTGCTTCCTTTTTTAGAATCCACTGGGGCCTAAAAATTAAAACAAAGGCTATCAATAGCCATATTGGAGCTAAGCAAGTAAGGATTGTTTTTAATAAATCGATCATTTCCCTCCCGCCACCCTACCACCGTCCTGCCCGGAAACAGCTTTCAAATTAAGACACTACTCGCCGCCACCCCAACCGACGCCGGCGCCTCGCTCTCGTGGAGCGCCAGCACGGGCGCAGTCACCTACAACCTCAAGCGCTCCACCACCAGCGGCGGCCCCTACGTCATCATCGCCAGTCCCATCACCCCCGGTTACACCGACACCTCCACCGTTGTCGGCCAGACTTATTACTACGTCGTCACCTCCGTCAACGCCACCGGCGAAAGCACTGACTCCGCCGAAATCACCCTCACCGACCTCGCCACCGACACCCCCACCATGCCCGTTTGGGCCTTGGCCTTCCTGGCCCTCCTCCTCATCATCACCGCCCGCAGATCCCTGCCTTCGCGCCAAACCACCTGACGCGATTCCAAATCGAGTTGTCGCGCGACGGTGGCCCGGACAACTCGTTGTCCGGGTGCGCGAGAATCCATTTCGAGCGCACAGGAGGTCATCGGAATATTTACGCGATCAACAAACAACCTTCTTTGTGTCGTTTGAGCCTTTTCAGGCAAACTGCAGCCGTACGTTCCCTGCCTTTTGGCCTGGAGGGCCATTGGAGATTAGCCGGTGGTGACAACCACCGGTTATGCGTAGCAATTTAACCCGCCCCGGCGGGGCGGTGGAAATCCGGGAGCTAAACGCATCCGCCGCCCCGTCCGGGCGGGTTGCTGATTGGATAAAACCGGTGGCTTGCGCCACCGGCTAATTTCTTACGGCCCTCCGGGCCTCAAACTACCACCAGCGGCCAAAGTATTTCTGAAAACGCCCTAGCAAGCCGAAGGATGGCCGGCAACGTAGCCGGTAATTGAACCTCACGTAACCCGACCCCGGAGGGAGCGCCGTAGCTCCGTCATCGCCCCATCCTTGCCTTTATCCGGTTTCTGTCTCCAAGATGATGCCACCGATGACCCCGCCCGACTTCGATCCCATCGAACCGCGCACCCGGTGTCCCCTTCACGAGGCGCAGCCATGACCCCGAAGTACGGCCCCCTCGGATTCCGCGCCGATGATCGCTATCGCAATATCCCCGAATCCCGCATCATCGGAATGCTCACGCTCGCCGGCTGGGCCCACGAACCCGACTCACCCGAGGCTGCATCGATCTCACAACAGGCCCTCCTCGCTTGGCCCCAGTACGGCCTCGGCTTTCGGAACGGCCCGGGCGGCGAACGCCTCTTCGATCCCATCGAAGTCTACAATTTCATCAAGCGGCTCGGCCTCGACGGACGCGATGGTTTCCTCTTCGACCGATTCATTCCTAACTTCCGCCGCTCGGTCTGTGAACTGGCCAAGTCCGACGGCCTCCCCACCAACGGCGAGCGCCGGTTTGAAGTCGATTTCCAGCGCGCCTTCGATCTCCGTTCCGTCTCATCCGGAACCAAACTTCGCCTCCGCGCTCCGCTTCCGCTAGCCGGAAATTATCTCAAAGACCTTCAAGTCAGCCCATACCCCATTGCGGGCCTTGAGGCCAAAAGCACCGTCAGCCCCGGCCGGCTCGAACTGCGCATGGTCGCCTCCGGTGAAGCCGAAGCCATCCTCGGCGCCACCCTCAGCTTCACCGCGCTCCTCCAGGAACCAACTCCCTGCGACCCCGGCCCGAATCCCGACGCGGCCCTTTACCTGAATGACCGCGAAGGCCTTATCATCATCACCGATCGCATCCGCCACCTCGCCCAATCCCTCGCCCCAGACGGTGCCCCCGCGTTCGACGCCATCCGCGCTTTTTGGGACTACATCACCGGCGAGTTCATCTGCGGTGCAATTCATTATGATCAGGTCGATCCCGCTTCGCCCTGCGACTGGATCCTCGATTCCGGCTGGTTCGACTGCCAGCTCGCTGCGGCCCTCTTCACCGCCCTCTGCCGCGCGCGTGCCATCCCCGCCCGCGTCCTCGGCGGCTACTGCCTTTACCAGGCCGGCCCGGTCAAACACTACTGGGCTGAGGCATGGCTCGACGACCGCGGCTGGACTCCCTTCGATTTCCTCGGCTGGGACCTCTCCCCCCACCGGCGCGAACCGGAATGGTGCGACCGCTTCTTCGGCCGCCTCGAATACCGCATGACCACCGAGCGCTTCCCGCGCGAGTTCACCGGCGCCCTCGGCGTCCCCCTTCCGGCGAGCTGGTACGTTCTCCAGACCCCTGCGCCCGGCGGCGTCGAAATCGCCTTCCTCGACTCCACCTCTCCTCCCGTCTACACCGACACCATCCGCATCACAAAGTGAGCTAAAGCCTGAACGCCTCCCCGTTGTTTCCCGTCACGGTGACCGTATCGCGCCCAAATCCGTGCGCCGCCATCCCCTCGCGAACCTGCGCCTCGCGCCGCCGCAATAACCCCTGCGAAATCGAAAGCTTTTCCGCCAACATCCGGTGATGTCCCTCATCCCACGAATTCGCCCCGTGGCTTACATAGACATAAAGATGCGGCTTCGCGGCCACATAACCCACCCGCCCGCGCGCGACCAGCATCCGCGCCACTTCCAGGTCCTCACCCAAACGCGCCGTGCTGCCCTCCGTCGAATACCGGATCGGTGCTTCCCGCCGCACCATCATCGTCGCCGTATGCCCGCCCGCTTCCGTCGCACGCCAGCTCGTCCAATAAAGCACCTTTGACGCCGGGAAATACTGCATCACCTCCTGCAAATAAACCGCCTCGAAATCCCCCTCCTGCAACGCCACAAGCTGCCGCGCCAGCCGCTCGGGATGATAAAGATCATCATCATCCCAATGGCACAAAACATCCCCCGTCGCCACCTCCAGCGTAAAATTCCGCAGCTGCCCCAGGTTCCAGTCCGGCGGCTGGGTGAAGACGCGAATATCATCACGCCCCAGCGACTCCACATACTCTCGCAGCGCCTGCCGCACGCTCTCCACCCCGCCGCTCAGTACCACAACCAAATTCTTCCTCGCCAGCGTCTGCCGGCAAAAGTCATCAATGCTCCGCTTCGCGAACGCCAGCCGTTCCGGCACAGGCAGCGTCACCATCAGACAACTCACCGTACACCCTCCCGCCTCAGGACCGGCCTTGTTTTGTTCGATTTGCATATCTCCCTGCAACGTATTGCTTTTAAGAGAAAACCGCCTTCATCGCCGCATCAACCTACCCCGCGCTCCTCTGCGAACAACCCGAAAAAATGCCGCCCCGGCCAAAAAAGCGGGCCGAAAAATGCTTTTATGCGTTGAAGGACCGCCCCTATATTCGGCACGCTTCGACCCACCACCCCAAGCCAGCCACCCCGTGATCTTCGAATTCAAGCTCCCCCTCATCAGCCCTCACATGTCCGAGGCCCTCATCGAATGCCTCTACGCCTCGCCCGGCTCCACCCTGAAAACCGGCGACAAACTCCTCGACCTCAGCGTCGATCTCAGCAGCAACTTCGCCCAGGATTGCCCCCCCGTTTCCTTCTTCCGCATCATCGTCCGCGAACCCGTCGTCCTGCGCGAATTCCGCCTCGCCCCCGGCAAATCCTGCCCTGTCGGAGAAATCATCGCCCTCTTTAGCTCCACCGCCGACGAACCCACCGACCAGCCCCCGCAACGCGGCATCCGCTTCGCCACCGCCGGCATCATCCACCACCCCGCCATGTGGACAGGAAACGATCACTAATGGAAATCCCCCTGCGTCTCGGCCCTTTAAAAATCGAGGGCTATAACATCCATCGCTCCGGCGTCCGCTGGCTCTGCGAGCCGGGCCAGGTCTGCCGCGCCAACCAAGCCGTCGCCTTCTTCAACCTCACCCTCGAACCGATCGGCGGACGTTCCAACTCCACCACCCCCTTCAGCGAGGAACGCGAACTCCAGATCGTCTGCGCCCCGAGAATCGGCGGTCGCCTCAACTTCGATTCCGACGCCGCGCCCGGCGGCTACCTCAGCGTCCTCGGCATCAACCTGTGGGACGCCAACACCATCCTCGGCCATCTCGACATCGACGGCGTGCCGTCCGACTTCACCGGCGACGCCGAGCAGTTGCGCCTCCTCATGCTCGCCGGCCGCCGGATGACTCCCCTCGTCGACGTCCACTCCGGCCTCCTCCCCGGCTGGAATGGACGCAGCCGCGGCTGGTGGAATGAAAAAGGCGAGACTCCCGTCACCCTCCTCAGCCTCGGCATCTGCGACGTCACCGGCGTAATCATGGGCGAGCAATGCGCCTTCCTCGAAATGTTCGCCGCCGAGACCAAGCCCACCCAGTTCGTCTTCGTCCCCGACCACCCCATCGCCCCCGCCGCGCCCGTCCTCCTCGATCAACTCGAACGCACCGAAGCCCAGGTCCGCGCCATCGCCGCCGATCTCCACGCCGGACTCGCCAAGGCCGGCACCCCCACCGCCAACGACTGGATGTTCGCCGGCACGCTCCTCGGCAGCATGGAACGCTGCCCGATTCGCGACAGCTACGACCTCTTCTCCCCCTCCGGCTTCACCAAAAGCAAACCCGCCGACGCCATCCTCCTCTCCCTCAATTCCGAACCGCCCGCCATCCTCCGCCACAAAACCCTCGGCTACCGCGTCAGCATCCTTCGCCATCATCAGGCAGCTGCCGGTCCCGCCATCCGCCACTGGCTCGCCAACGCCTTCGAGTCCGTCCCCCGCTCCTCCGACGACATCAAGCTCGACTTCGAGAAACTCATCGACGCCGTTAAAAAATCGACTGGCGCGCGCATCGTCATCCTCAACCGCATGTCGACCTCCGGCGACGAAAACATCTCCACCTACGCCCCCTTCGACTCCCCCCTCAGCGGCACCCTCGCCAACATCGCTTCCAAGGAGCTCAATCTCATGCTCCACGACGTCGCGGCGAACCGCAGCATTTCCATCGTCGACGTCGACGCCATCGCCGCCGACATCGGTGGCGGCGAACACCTCCCCGACGGCGTCCACCAAAGCCGCGAAATGCAGCAAATCCTGCGCTCGGAAATCCTCCACATCCTCAACGACCTCCGCCCCGCCAGTTAATGCGATCACGCCCGTCACGTACGCAACTTCAAAAAGCACCGTCATCCTGAGCGAAGGCGAGCGGGACATTTCTTTTCCCGCAAGCTCCCGCCGAGCCTGAGTCGAAGGACCTACTTTCTATTCCAGATGATGATCGTAGGAGACTAGGTTCCATCGTGGGCAGCCGCTTCCGCTGCCTTTATAGCGGTGTGACGAGTGATCTGCCCTTCCCCTCGCTCCAAAATTTACCGCCCCGCACGAGCTAAAGATTATCAATACTATCCACCAACTGCGCCACCTTCGTATACCGCGACGGCGGCCTCCCTGCTTCCGTCATATCCAGCTCCTGCCCATCGGCGCTCACCTGAAACGTCCCGCTCTGCGCCGGCGGATTCGCCCCGGGAATCGTAATCGTAAACGTATTCCCTGAAACCGTCGTCGTCCCCTTATAGGTCCCCGCGTCCCCGTCCCACGGCCCATCCACGCCCGCGATGGTGTACGAGCCATCGTCCTGAATCGTCTGGTCGTGAATATAAGTGTGCCCATCCTGCCAGAACACGATGATCATTTTCACCTGCCCCTGCGCCGTATCCTGCAGGTCATTCCGCTGCCAACTAAACCCCTGCAGACTCGGATAAGAATCCTTCGGAGCAATCGAATCCAATTTCAGGAAAAGCGCGATCAGCGGCAGCTTCAGCCCATCCGCATTCGACGGATCATAACTCGCGTTCACGTTCGTATAGAAAAACGCCGCCGTATGCTGGTTCGAGCTCGCCGTCGTCGACGACGCGCAAAACTTCTGCTTGTCCGCCTCCGAATAATTCAGCCACGTAGTCCCATCCGCCGTACTGTCCCATCCCGGCAAATGCATCGTCCTCGTCGAACTGTCCGTACTCGCTGAACTAGTAGAGTCCGTCTGGCCAGACAAATTCGCCTGACTCCCCGACGACGCTGAACTCTTATTCCCGAATACCACCAGCAGAATGGAGAACAACCAGAGCGCCACGACCAACGCATTCACAATCCACGCCACCAGCCCCGGCCACTGCTTCTTCCATCGATAAAAGAAATACAATCCCACGACGTACAGGGGAACGCCTATCCAGAAAGCAATAATAAGTAAGCCAATGAGGATCGCCATAAAACCTCCAGATCGAGTGCTGACTTGCCCACCGGGACCATCCCATTCTCAATTACGCCCGCAACCTGTCAAGAAGCGACAAAAAGGTTCCCATCTCCCATCCGTCATCCTGAGCAAAGGCGAGCGGAACGGTTATTTTCCAGGATGTGCGCGTCGAGCCGTAGTCGAAGGACCCAGCCCCAATCAAAGCAAAGCCCACGCCTTTCGAAACGAGCTGCGCTTCTAAAACCCGCTCCGCCGAGCCTCAAGGGAGCAAGAATGTCCCCTCGTTGCCAAACTCCATTTGGGAACGCAATTGTCTGCGCAACTCCGTTGCCGATTCCTTCCCCCTCTTCCCCCCTCTGCAGTCCTCCGTGCGAAACCTCCGCCAGTTTCCCTACGTCACTTCAAACTCCACCGCCATCGCCGACGCCCCTGCCGCATCCGCAGGCAACGCCTCGTCCGCCTCCGAGCTAAACAGCGCCACCGGCAACCCGATCGTCCTCCAGTCCCCCGCCTGCGCGAGTATCTGCCGCAACACCCCGGCCTGCCCCGCGCGCACCTCGATCACCGCCTTGTGCGTCTCCAACTCCACGATCAATTCCCCCGATTCAATCGCCGCGCCCGGCTCCTTGTGCCACTCGAGAATCCGAATCTCCTCCACGCCCGGAACTGCCGCCGGAACCGTCAACTGATATATCATTTTGAATCTCCCCTTCTTGATTGTGAAAAATTAAATCCGACTCGACCTCACCTGCCCAGCAATTCGTGTACCGCCTGCGCCACCCGCGCGGCATCCGGCACACACGCCGCTTCCAGCACCGGATTCGACGAGACCGGTGCGCGCAAAGCCCCCACGCGCACCCAGCGACGAACACCCTGCCGTTCATGAATCTGCGCCGCCACCTCCGCGCCGACGCCGCACGTCGCCTGCCCCTCTTCCAGCGTCACCAGCGCTCCCGTCCGCTCCACCGATGAAGCGATCATCTCGATATCCAGCGGCGCCAAACTGCGCAGATCGATCACCTCGCACGAGATGCCCTCCTCCTCCAGCTTCTTCGCCGCCTCCATCGCGACGCGGACCATAAAGCTGTGGCTGGTGATCGTCACGTCCAAACCCGCCCGCCGCACCACCGCCTGCCCGAAAGGAATCACCGCCTCATCCAGCGGCACGTCGCCCGGAATCGGGAAAAGCCGCTTATGATCGATATAGACCACCGGCCCCTCCGCGCGCAACGCCGCCTTCATCAGTCCATACGCATCGGCTGGCGTCGACGGCGCCACCACCTTCAGCCCCGGCACGCTCATCAGCCACGCCTCGATGCATTGCGAGTGCGCCACGCCCTGCCCTAGCGCCCCGGCCGTCGTCTTCACCACCACCGGCGCCGTCATCTTCCCGCCCGTCTTGTAGCGCAGCTTCGCCCCGTAATTAATCAGTGGATCGAACCCCAGCATCATGAAATCCATATAGGTGATGCTCACCACCGGCCGGTACCCCGCCGCCGCCGCGCCGACCCCGATGCCCACCGTCGCCGCTTCCGCCACCGGCGTATCGCGCACCCGTTCCGCGCCGAACTCCGCAAACAGCCCGTCGAATTCCCGGTAAGAACCGCCAAAGGAGCCCACATCCTGCCCCATGATGAACACCTTCGGGTTAACCGCCATCTCCTCGCGCACCGCCTTCGCGATCGCCTCGCGGAAAAACATCCGCTTCACCGTCGCTTCGGGGTTACTCAACATCGGTCAGCGCCTCATCGCGATGGGGATGGGGCGACGCGTCCGCGAAGGCGAACGCTTCGGCCACCCGGGCCTCCGTCTCTTCTGCAAAAGTTTTTTCCGCGTCCGCCGCAATCAATCCCGCGGCCCGCACCCGTTCCATCTCCCGGCGGATCGGGCACAGCGTCTTGATCCTCGCAAGTTCGTCCTTGTTGCGCGTCTCCCGGGCCGTCGTCGAATGCGCCGCAAATCGCTCCGAGACGCATTCCAGAAACGCCGGCCCTTCGCCAGCTCGGATGCTCTTCGCCGCCGCCATCGCCGCCGCCGACACCACCTCGAAATCCATCCCGTCCACCGTCCGCGAAGGCAATCCGAAACTCGTCCCAAAATCGGAAAGCCTCTTCGGCGCGAGCATCTCCGCCCGCGGCGCGGAAACAGAAAGCTGATTGTTGTTACAGACAAAAAGAATCGGAAGCTTCCAGATCGTCGCGATATTCAGCGTCTCGTGCAACGCACCGGCGCCCGTCGCGCCATCGCCAAACAGAATGGCGACCAACCCGCCTTTCCCGTCCATTTTTTTCGCCAGCGCCACCCCCGCCGCGATGCTGATATTGCCCCCCACCACCGCATGAGCCCCGAAGAAACCCGATTCCAAATCCGACAAATGCCCGCGCCCGCCTTTGCCGCGATTGATCCCCGCCGTTCTGCCCAGCAGTTCCGCCGCGAGCCGCCCCGGGTCCACTCCGCGCGCCAGCGCCGGCCCGATCGACCGCCCGCCCGTCAGCAGCTGGTCCTTCTCGGTCAACGCCGAACAAAGCCCCACCGCCACCGCTTCCTCTCCGGACGACAAAAGCTGAAAGCCATGGTCCTTCCGCTTCGCCAGCGCCGTTTCAAAGGCACGGATCAGCATCATCATCCGCAAACTTTTGATCGAGTCATCCTCCATGGCGCTTCGGGGAACGTTCGTCATTTTTTGCGGTTGATCTGTTTGGAAAGCCCCGATGCCAGGAGCGCGGCGCTTTCCCGCACCCCGCGCCGGCGGATCGCTTGAATCAATCTCTGGAACGCCTCCTTGGGCCCGATCCGGCCCTGCAGAACCTGCCGCGTCAGCCAGCCGATGTAATTTTCCTGCACCGTATAAAGCACCGGCGAAACGATTTGCTTGCGCCGACCGTGCCCCATCGACATCAGATCCTTGCGCAGCGTGATCTCGGGCTTCGCGCCGTTGAGTTGAGCGATGGCCGGTTGCGATGAAGTCAGGCTTACCCTCGCCGCATCCTGCACCTCAAACGAAACAAAAGCATCGAGGGCATTCCCCACCAGCGTCAGCGCGATAAAATGCCCCGCCGCCTCCGCCACCGCATTGCCCGCCAGCCGGTAATCGGTCTGCAGCCGCCGCGCCCCGACGTCCGCCAAAAGTCGATCCAGATCGATGACATAAGTCCCCGTCTCGCGCGAAATTTCCGCCGCCAAGAGATCGAGCTGTCGGATGCGCACCAATAACGCCCGCGCCAATTCTGGTTCCACCTCGCCGCCGACATGACGCAGCACGGTGCAAATAAAAACGGGAGCTCCGCTCTCTGCCAGCTTCGCGTAAGCCGCCCTCAGCCGCTTCTCAGCGTCGGCCCACGGCTCATTCACCTTGTCGAGCTGCGGCAGAAAAGACGTGACGATAATCGCTCCCTCCCCGCCGGTCGGCAGCGTTTCCAGCTCTGCCCCAAAAACGCAATCGCAAGTCCACGGCGCTTCCGCCGCCTGGCTCAAGGCTTGCGCGATGTGCCTGGTCGCCGACTCGATCGCCCCCCGTTCATGCTCTGCCACAAACGCCGCGATGGTAAGATGCGATTTTCCGGTCATCCGATTTCCGTTGCCCCCACGGTAGCGCGGAGATGCGCCTCGCGCACGCTTTTCAGCCCTTTGATGCCGCGGTACTTCTCCGCCGCCGCCGCCAGTTCCGGCAGTGACCGGATGCACGCTTCGACGGGAAAGGGCGGCGGATCGCTCAGGCTCGCCCACAAAAAGGGAAGCAGGGCCACTTCCGGCAGAGGATGCGCATCGTAAAAAATGCCCTCCCATTCCAGGTCTTCCAGCGGATCACGCCAGCCGCTCCGGTGGATCATATGATAATTGCGCCCGGAAGTCCCCGCCATCCGCAGCCCCTTCTGGCAAAGCCGCAAGGCTAGTTCCCGGTGCTCGTTGATCGAAATTGCCGGATGAAATCCGCCCGACTCCAGGAACGCCTCCCGGCTCAGCGACTGGTTGCTTCCCGCGGCCGCCTCCCACAAAACCGGGCAATCGGGATGGGCGGCAAGCGCCTCCAGCTCCATCTCGTAAAGCTTCCGCGGCCCGAACCCCGGATAAATCCCCGGCTGCGCGCGCGCGTTGATGCCCTCGAAAGCCTCGCGAATTTGCTGCCGCGTCACCACCGAGCGCGCCCGCTCTCCCTCCGACATCCGCGCCACCTTCGCCTCCTCCCCCGGCTTCGGCGTCCCTGTTTCCGGGTCAAGAAACAGCCGCGTACACCGCAAGTGCCACGTCTCCCCCCGCACCACCAGCCCCGCCGCCTGCCGGTGCTGCTCCAGGTGCCGCGCCACCAAATCCGGCGCCGCCAGCGTATCCCCATCGAGAAAGATCAAAATATCCCCCGTCGCCCGAGCCGCCCCCGCATTCGCCGCCGCCGACCTCCCCTTCGGCTTCGCATGGTGAATAACGCCTAAATCGGCTAAAACGCCTGCTGCGACTGCAGCCGCTATCACTGCAGCCGTATGGTCCCCCGACCCATCATTGACCACCACGACTTCCGGCATCTCCGTTTGCACTGCCAGCGAAGCCAATGTCAGCCGGAGCCGATCCGCCTCATCCTTGGACCTGATAATGACACTCGCGCGCATATGCTAAGCCGTCCCCCCGTCCAACACCCCCAGATCGCCGAGCACCCGCACCACCTCCTCCGCAACGAGACGGTGGCCCGGCGGATTCAAATGCACCGTATCGAGCTTTAAAGCGTCAGCCCCCTTTCGCGCGACCAGCGAGTCGACATCGATAATTGAAACGCCCGTTTTTTCTGAAAGCTCGATCAACCCCAGATTGAATTTACGGATTCGCGCCGAATAAGTCTCCCCCATTCCTTGATAACAATGGATCGATTCCCCGGGGGTGATGGGCGACATGTTATAGATCAAGATCGGCGCTTCGCTTTGTTTCCGGATCGTTTCGATCATCGAGGTGAAATGGGCCATGAACTGTGCGACATCCAGAGATGCCACCGGCTCGAAATCGGACTTGAGCCACTTCCTATCGTCAGGGCTCCACTGTCCGCTATCGCTCGCGTAGAACAGAAAACCCTCGTTCTTGTGTCTCACCATGCTGGTAGTGATGTCAGGCTGAATGGAGAGAATGATCGCGTCGGCTTTCGTCTCGAAAATAGCGCGGCTGAATTGGTTCACCGCCGGATAAGAGCCCAGCGGCAATTCCCGTGAGCCCACCGCTTCCGGCACCGAGCCGTCGGAACGCAAGAGGGCATCGGAGCGGGTCCAGGTTTCATGCTTCAGCCGAACCAGACAACCCGGATGGCTGACGCGCAGGACATCGTTGATCCCGTTCCACTCTAGTTCACCGCCGATCCGACACGAATGCAGGGAGTCGTGAACATCGACATTGCCTTTGATAAAAAAGGTTAGTCTTTTCACGCGCTTCCTTCCGCTTGATTTAACTCACGCCTCTCACGGCGCCCAAAGGCCATAGTGAAGCAAAATTAAGTAATTAACGCGCATTTGAACAGACTGGAAGCGACGTCGTGGAAATCTTCGCAACCTAAGGTTTGGCCGACCGCATCCGATATAAGGAGAAGAGCGATACCCCGATTCGCTTCCACAAAGCCACCATGAGCAGCGCATCCAGTGTGTCCTCGCCAACCGACTCCTGCCTGGCGCAGGACCAGCAGCCCTATTCCGGGAATCTGCTTCATCCGGAAATCTTCCCCGGAATCGAGGTTCCGCCTGCGATCGTACCAGGGCTGAAGGTACCCACCATTCTCGGAAACGGTGCGCTCATCAAGTTCGCGTCCGGCGGCGGCGACGTAAACAAGGTCTTCCAGTTTTTTTCCGACCAGGTGCGCCAGTTTCCGCAAGACGCCTCGCTCAAGCTTGATCTCGCGCTTCTGCACCTGATTCGTCAGCAGCGGGAAGAAGCTTACTGCCTGCAGGCCCAGGCGCTCGAGTGGCAGCAACTCTTTCGCGTCGTGGGAACCAAGGGAGCCGAGGTGCCAACCCGCCGGCGCGTGCTCGCCCTGGTTGCGCCGGGCGACTTCATGAACAACGCCCAGCTTGAATTTCTTCTCGATGGATCGGATACCGGCCTCGACGTCCTCTATCTCGTTTCCGGGAAGCCCCTGCCTGCCGCTCTTCCCGAGCACGACGTGGCCTTCTGCGCCGTCAACGAATCGGATGAAAACCTTCCGATTCTGCAACGGCTCTCCCAAATTCTTCCGAGATGGCCGCGCCCGGTGCTCAATATTCCCGATAAAATTGCCCGCCTGACCCGGGATGGGATCGCTTCCCTTTTTCAATCCATTCCCACAATTTGCGCCCCGCGGGTTCGTCGCGTTGCCATGACGGATCTGCGGGGCCTCGCTCTCGGCGAAGTTTCCCTCGACGCTCTTCTGCCCGGCGTTTCTTTTCCAGTTCTCGCCCGTCCGGTCGGCACTCACTGCGGCAAGCATCTTGATAAGATCGACAGCCGCGAAGAGTTGGCCGACTACCTGAAAGGTCTAGAGGCCCAGGAAGACGATTTTTTCCTCGCCGCGTTCATCGACTATCGGGGTGCCGACGGCCTCTATCGCAAGTACCGTGTCGTGTTGATCGATGGCGTGCCCTTTCTCTGTCACATGGCCGTCTCGGATCAATGGAAGATTCACTATGTTAACGTCGGAATGGCGGAGAGCGCCGCCAAGCGGGCCGAAGAAGCGCACGCGATGGAAACCTTCGATTACGATTTTGCCCGGCGTCACAGCGCAGCCTTCGCGAACCTATGCGAACGGATCGGCCTCGATTATTTTGGCATCGATTGCGCCGAATTGCCGGATGGACGACTTCTCCTTTTCGAGGCGGAAACGGCCATGGTCATTCACGACATGGATTCACCCACCCTCTATCCTTACAAAAAGGGACAAATGGCCAGGGTCTTCAAGGCCTTTCACGATTTCACGGACCGGGCTTCCGGTCGCCCTGCGGGCATCGCCTAGGCAACGCGTAGCGGCAGCCCGGTCAGCAGGGTATTGTCTCCATTTGAAAGCTGACTCAGCCGGGAGAGCAGCTATCGTGGCGAGATGCCCCCATCGGATAGCAATACCAACGCCACCGTGGAACAGATGGCGCAGGCCGTAACTGGGACGGGGTCCCCATCCGATAGCGATCTCTGCGATTGGTCCAAGGGCCATACCATAATCGATTGGCCATTCCTCCTTCTTAACGATGCCTTCATTATCGCTGGAGTTGGCCTTATCGTTTGGATCCTCCTCCGAACACGGAAGTAAATTCAAATTAAGACACCACCGAAATTCGGGTAGTGGCCTCTTTTGAATTTTCAAAAACTTGCGCCTAGCGGTGGAATCAGGCATCTTTTGTACATGCCTACACGTTCAAGCAAGAGAATCCCAAAGGACATAAACCAGAATGCAGCCCGCATAGTGGCGCTTACCACCGGCCAGCCTATACCCGAAAACGTCCTCGCAGGCCAAAGCGCCAGCGATGAGGAAAAGAAGTTGCGTAGCCAAGCGGCCTCGATCCTCGGAAAGCTGGGAGGAAGTAAGGGAGGTAAAGCGCGGGCTGCAAACCTCTCCGCTCGCCGGCGCAAGGAAATCGCCAAACAGGGTGCCCAAATCAGATGGAAGAAGGCGGCTTAAGCCTTCGGCTCCGCGTCAGTCGGTTCGTTCTTTTTAACCTTCCGCATCCCTGGATACCAAGCGATAAGGCCCCACTCCTTTTTCACTTTAGTAACGTCCCCCTCGATCTCGCTGCGCCGCTTTAAAGCGGTGAAAACAGTTCCATAAAAACTCTTGGAAGTGTGCGTTAAACCGCCTTCTTCCAAGGCTTTCATAATCGCGTTCGTGCTCCTTGGGGCCTTGACCATACCAAGATATTTAACGGCGGCGTCCCCGATCCCCATGCCGAAAAAAGAATCGGTACGAAGGGATGTTTTGCCTGCGCCGGGTTGGGTCATTGGCGTTCCGTCTTGGGAGGAGGTTTGGCCGAGGATTATTTCTACGGCCTTAATCGCCGCATTAAGGTCGTCCCGTTTTGTTTTTAAATCCGCCAAGACCGCCTGATAATCGATGGTGTTTTCCATAATTGACTCCGAGGTTAAAATCTGGTCTACTTGGAGAGGTGGCAGAGACGCCGAAGGCCCTTATACGACCTCCGGCATCCCTGATAAGTTAGGCCCCCTTGGGCCTTACATTATCATCTGACATCACCTTCCCTTCATTGGGTTTCAGGGGCCTCAGTCCGCGCTGCCAAGTTTGGACTGGGGCCTCTCTCTTTTACCGACCCTCCAGATTTATCATCTTTCGGAGGCGTGTCAATAAAACATCTCAGAAATCCTAAAAATACTCATTTGCATATTTTTTTGCATATTTCCATTGACAATGCTTAGGCGTGCAAGCATACTGTCCTTATGAACAAGTTAAGTGTCGGAGAAAAAACGAGGGTGATTGCGTGCTTTGTCGAGGGTAATTCGATGAGGGCCGCTAGCCGAATGACTGGTACGTCCCGCAAGGGCGTAGATCGGCTCTTGCGCGATCTCGGTGCCGCCTGCTCAGAATATCAGGATAAGGTCTTCCGTAACCTCAACTGCAAGCGCATCGAATGCGACGAGATTTGGTCTTTCGTGGGAGCCAAAGAGGGAAACATTCCCGCAGAGGAAAAGGGCAAAGGTCGCGGTGATGTTTGGACTTGGGTTGCAATCGATCCTGAAAGCAAATTAGTCCCGTGCTGGTACGTCGGCAATCGCGATGGGGAAGCGGCTTATCACTTCATAAACGATCTGGCCGGGAGGCTCGCTAATCGCGTCCAGATGACCACAGACGGCTTCCGGCCTTATCTTCGCGCCGTCGAGGACGCCTTCGGAACCGAGATTGACTTCGCGCAACTGGTCAAGATTTACGGCAAGTCCTTCAATAACTCGCCAGAGGCCCGCTACAGCCCCGCTCAGTGCATGGGCGCACGCAAGGCAAAGATCATGGGCAAACCCGATTACGCCCACGTTTCCACGAGCGTTTGCGAACGCCAGAATCTCACGATGCGCATGTCGATGCGCCGATTTACCCGGCTGACCAACGCATTTTCAAAGAAGGTCGAGAATCACGAACACTCAATCGCCATCCATTACATGTACTACAATTTCTGCCGGATTCACGGCAGCCTGCGCGTTACCCCCGCGATGGAAGCGGGCGTTGCCGATCACGTTTGGAGCTTGGAAGAAGTGGTGGCTTTGTTAGATTAGTCCGCAAGTGAAATCAAAAAAACTTCGCCTGCTCGACCTTTTCTGCTGCGCTGGCGGCGCGGGAGTTGGATACAGCCGGGCTGGATTTGAAGTTGTTGGCGTGGACAACAAGCCGCAGCGTAACTTTCCGTTCCGGTTTATCCAAGGTGACGCGCTCAAGCTCGATCCTGAGTTTATCGCCTCGTTTGATGCAATCCACGCCTCTCCTCCCTGCCAGTCTTATTCCGATCTCGCCAAACGTAACGGCAACGGCCACATGTGGCCCCGGCTGATTGAGCCAGTGCGCGATATGCTGATTCAATCTGGCCTCCCCTACGTCATCGAGAATGTAGACGGAGCACCCCTTATTGATCCGGTGGTCCTCTGCGGAACGATGTTTAAGGGCTTGCGCGTTCTCCGGCATCGGCTCTTTGAGGCGAACTTCCCTATTATCGCGCCACCCCACGGAAAGCACCCGAAGGTGCATACTTTCGACAAACGGAAATCGCACTACGGGAAAACAAACGACATGATAGATTTTGTCCAAGTGACCGGAGGGGGTAATTGCTCTATTGCTGCCGCTCGCGAGGCCATGGGCATTGACTGGATGACTAAGAACGAATTGAACGAAGCGATCCCACCCGCTTACACGCAGCTTATCGGCAAACAGCTACTCGCTTACATGCGAACCGGAATACCCGCTCATGCGTAAGCCTGGCTCCAAGGAACGCATTCGGCAGTTCTTGCTCCTTCATATTGGTGAGGTGGTAGAGGGGAAACAAATCCAAGAGGCCATCGGTACGGAAGTTACCGAATGGGCTAGGCGCGTTCGTGAGCTACGGGAAGATGAGAAATGGCCTATAGTCACCCATAATGACCGAGCGGATTTGAAACCCGGCCAATACATCCTGACTGACAAGCCGCCCGCAAGAGATAGCGTCTTATTCTCCCGGCCAATATCTGCCAAGCTCCGAGCCGCAGTTCTGGACAGGAATGGTTTTACCTGCATTAGTTGCGGCTTAAGTCCCGGCGAGATTGATCCTGAAACAGGCCGGATGGTTAGGCTTCACATCGGCCACATCAAGGATAAAAGCCTTGGTGGTTTGGATGAGCTTTCCAATCTTCGCGCTCTCTGCTCAACCTGCAACCAAGGGGCAAAGAATGTGACCGGTGAAAAACCAACGTGGATTTGGTTGAAGGCTCAGGTTAAGCGAGCGGGACAGGATGACCAAAAGGCTGTTTTTGAATGGCTACGGACAAAATTCGGGGTTTAATTCAAAAGAGGCCACTACCGAAATTCGAGGGTAGTTGCGTTTCTCAACCCGTCATGATACGATGAGTCGATTTGCTGGAAAAAAGCCGATCAGCCGAAAAGGCTTCGATCTCGCTCTGAATCGACTCGAAAAAGAAGCGCAGCAAAAGGGTCGTTCCCTGCGGGAACAACTCATGATTTCGGTCGGCGAGTATTGGAAGGCACAGCATTCCGGGCCGGACGCCGCCGCTTTGCAGTTTCAGAATTTGCCCGTGGAGTTTTTCCGCGAACTGATCAATTTCGGCGCAGGGCGGTCCAAGCGGACGCCCGGCCAGCAGATCAAAAAAGTCCTTAGCCCCTGGGTCTCGGACGAAAATCCAAAGCACCTTCAAAACTGGTATGGCCAAATCTACGGAGAATTTGCCCAAGGCACGCTTTCCGAAGTCATGCGCGAGGTGCTTGTGTTCGCCATGCGCAAGGATGAAAAACTAATCCAGCGCATCTACGATGCGATTCTGCGAGGCGAAGTCAAAACCCTTGAGCAAATCACCCGTTGCGTCGCCTTGATCCATGGAATTCGCTACGAGGGCACCGGTCAGGCGGCACGAGTCGCCAGCCAGAATAAAAAATTGATTGGTTTCGCTTACCTCCATCTTTTTGAAATCGACCAGAAACCGCCCACTCCGGCAGATATTCGCGTCGATTTAGCGCGGGATCTTTGTCTGAAAGATCAAAGGACGAAGCGTCCGAAATTTTCGGACATCTGGTATCTCCTGCGTTCTGGCGCGACCAATGATGAGGATGAAGCTGGACCCCGAAGTCGTTACGAAGTAATGAGAATTCGCTACATCAGGAAAGTGATGAAAGCTTTGAAGTGGCCTCTCAGAGCTTCTCCGCGCGGGCCTGTCACTGTTCAATCGGTCAAAACCACCTTGGATCGAGCAGGCCGGGATTACGTGGACGATTCAAAGACGGTGCCGGAATAAATGCGCCGGACAGAGCATTTTGGGAGGAGACTTTCTTTTCGCCTTGCCGAAGGTTGTTATACTTATGTATAGGTAAAGGCCGCAGACAGGTATCGAGTATCCATTGCTGGAACCGTCTGTTGCTCGCGGCAAGATAATCGGGCAGCGGACTTCCATCGGGCGCGCGTGAGTGGCGGGCCAGGTGCGGGATGCTTGCGATAATCTTGCTGCGCCAGTGCTCGACGATTTGTTGCGTCTGGTCGCGAAGTACCGCGCCCGCGAACTGCAAGTAACGTTCGTCCTCACCGAAGTGAGGTGGATTTAGTGAAAAGGGTAAACGGCGTCATACAACGACTTGATTAGACTTACGGATGCAGTTTCCGACCTGCTTCTAACTTTGGGCATATTTTAGAAATGCTTGATAATGTCTAGGTGTCATCGTATCAATCTTTCATGCGCCGTTTTACCCTCTTCGTGGTTCTCGTCGCATTCACCTTTTCCTGCGGCGGCCAGTGGCCTATCCTGCAATGTGCCGCGTGGGCCAACATGATTCGGGAATATTCCGAAATGGTCCCGCTGCCCCAGGCAGTCGAGATGACGTTTAGCGGGCAGTACCCCTGCGAATTGTGCAAAGCCATTGCAGAGAAGAAGCAGGAAGAGAACACCAGATTCGCCACCACTTTCAAGCACGAGAAGAAAGTCATTCCTCCTGGGCTGGAGGTGAAAACTTGTTCGGTGACGATCACCCCCCAAGTTTTCGCAACTCCGCATTCGCTGTTTCAGACTCGCTCTGACGCGCCTCCCACGCCTCCTCCTCGTTTCGCTTAAGCAAGTCCAGCTTAGCGCGTCCGCATGTCGCGGACTTCATTCAGTTACGGGCGGCACCGAAAATTTCGGTCGCTCCCATTCCACAACAATTACGAGGATAATTATGACTTCTTATCGGTTTCACAAAATAGCGACGGCGGCATTTTTGGCCGTCCTGACGCTTTTCACCTTCACAACAAAACTTCGAGCCCACGGATTTGAGGGAGATCGGTTCTTCCCACCGACCGTTTCTACGGACGATCCTTTCGCCACGGACGAGTTCAGCATCTCGGCTTCGACCTTCAACAATCCGGCTGCTTCGGACGGTTCGAGTCCCAAGACGCGCGAAGTCGATGTATCGAGCGAATTCGACAAGGAGATATTTCCCAAGTTCGCACTTGGGGTGTCGGGCACCTATATCAATCTCGACCCGCAGGGAAATCAGGCCCCGGCTCAAGATGGATTCGATAACGTCTCCCTGAGTGCGAAGTATCAGCTCTGGGAGAATGCCCCCCACGAGTGGATTCTTTCGCTTGGTGGAGAGATCGACCTGGGCGACACCGGGAGCAAGGCACTCGGGGTGGATGCGTTCAGTACCTACACGCCAACGCTCTATTTCGGGAAGGGCTTCGGCGATTTACCCAACTCGCTCAGGTACCTCAAGCCTTTTGCCCTGACGGGAACTTTGGGTTATTCCATCGCCGGGCAGCCGACGAACGCGGACGGCTCGCTCAACTCGAACGCTCTGCAAACTGGACTGGCGCTGGAATACAGCCTGCCCTACCTCCAGCAGCATGTGGAAGACATCGGACTACCGAAGCCGTTGAGTGACATCATCCCGCTCGTCGAGTTCACGGCGACCACGCCGACCAATCGGTCGGGAGAAACCACCACCGGAACAATCAATCCGGGTTTTCTTTGGGAACAGCCCGATTACCAACTCGGCGTCGAAGCGGTTATTCCGATTAACAATCATACCGGACCGAACGTTGGTGCGGTGGTCTCGGTTCAGATTTATATCGACGACATCTTCCCCAAGATTTTCGGCGGCCCGATCTTCTTCAAGGGAGCACACGACAACTTCAGCGACGACCACAACTAATCACCAAACGAAATCCATGCGTTTTTTACTCATTCCATTCCTAACCTTAGCCGCTTGCTCACTGGCTCAGGCCCACGCCTTCCTCGATCACGCGAACCCTCGCGTTGGAAGCACTATCGCCGCGCCGGATCATGTCCAACTGTGGATGACGGAAGAGTTGGAACCGGCCTTCAGTAAGGTGCAGGTCTTCGATTCCGAGAAGCATCAAGTCGATAAGAAGGACGACAAGATCAGCGGTTCAACGATGACGGTTTCGCTGCCCAAGCTGGCAGCGGGAACCTACCTGGTGAAGTGGACGGCGGTCGCCACGGATACCCATCACACCAACGGAACCTTCAACTTCACGGTCCAGTAAACTAGGGGCGGGCTGAAACGAGAGACTCGAATGATAACCGCCGTCCTCGTTCTGGCCCGCACCCTTCACATCGGAAGCGCGATGATGCTGGTCGCGCTTCCCTTTTTCATCCTGATCACCTTGAGACCCGTTTTCGTAAGTGAGGCGGTGCCAGCCTACGCTTCCTTCTGCGCCACCGTCGTTCGTTGGCTTTGGGTCGCATGGATTACGGAAGCACTCTCGGGCATCATTTGGTTTTGGTTTGTGACCGCGCAGATGAGCGATCAGTCCCCTTGGCAACTGTTGGACACGGCCGATTTGAGCGCGGCTTTATGGCAGACGCAGTTTGGAGAGCTTTGGATTTGGCGCGCGATCACCGGAGTTTTTCTCGGCGTGGCGCTCTGTGTCATCTCACGCATGAGCGTCGCCACGCAACCGATTCCCTCCCGCTCCTATAAGTTCATTCTCGTCACGGGCATAGTGCTGCTCGTGACTCTTGCCTGGGCAGGACATGCCGCGTCAGGCATTCATTATTACACGCTGCATCTTGTGGCCGACATGCTGCATCTGCTGATTGGAGCCATCTGGCCGCTGGGTTTGATTCCGATGGGCGGCTTTCTCTGGTACCTCCACAAAGAAAACCAGCCTGCACTCTCGGATCGCGAAATCAAATCCGTGCACCGTTTCTCCAAAATCAGCCTGATCGCCGTTGTTGTCCTCGTCACAACAGGGATCATTAACGGTTGGCTGATGATTGGTTCATGGACAGCCCTGGCAACCACAACCTACGGGCAGCTCCTTCTCGTCAAAGTCGCCGTCGTCGCGCTAATGATCGGCTTAGGAGGCTTTAACCGGTTCTATAGTTTGCCTCGAATACAGGCCGAACCGACTTCACTTCGGAATCTACGCCGAACGATTTTCGCGGAATCGAGCTTAGCCGCCGTGGTGCTCTTGCTCGTGGGCACCATGGGAATGACCGCGCCTCCTTCTTGAAAGGCTCTCACGCATGACCACCTTGCCGTCTTCTCATCCTCCATCCCGACTTTTTCGGGTCCTACGGTTGGGATTACCGGTGATCGGCGCACTTCTGATTGTCACCTTCTTTTTTCCAGGAGCACGGCACCACGCCGAGCTGACCAGATACGCCTCGGTGCCTCCTTTTTCACTCACGGAACGCACTGGCAAAACCGTCACCAATGGTGACCTCCAAGGGAAAGTATGGGTGGCCGACTTCATCTACACCACATGCCCCGGACCCTGTCCCATCATTTCGTCCAGCATGGCCCGACTCCAACAAAAGCTCACCGGCGATAATCGCGTGCAGCTCGTGAGTTTTTCGGTAGACCCGCAAGACGATACACCAGCGGTGTTGGCAGCCTACGCGAACCGCTTTGAAGCCGATCCGCAGAAGTGGTGGTTTCTGACGGGACCGAAACAGCAGATGTTCGACTTGATACAAAAGGGCTTTCTGCAATCCCTCCAAGACAACCACGGCCAACATCTGGCAGACGGACAATTTCTGGTCGTCCATAGCACCTACATGGTGTTGGTCGACCAGCATGGCACCATGCGCGGTTTTTACAGCGGGCTGGACCCCGACAGCCAATCTTCCCTCTTGGAGGGAATACACCAACTGGAAAACGAATAGCCCCTTAAGCTTGGCTAAATTGAAAGACTCAAATCAGCGATTAGCTTAAATCAATCTCAATGCCCAAAGTTGCCACCGCAAAAAAGCAAAAGAAGGAACGCCTGCCCGACAACGAGCGCATCGTCTTGACCATCGGCCTGGGCTTGACCGTCGTCTTCACGCTTGTCTTCGGACTCATGATGTTTGCTCTTAGTCGTTCAGGAAGCTCACCTGACCCCGACGCACAGTCGCTGGTCATTAAGCCCTCATATCCCCGTCATCTCGTTGATTTTGCCCTCACTGACCAATCAGGCCATCAAGTAAGCAGGGCGGACCTCGATGGCAAGATCGTCGTCGTGAGCTTCGTCTTCACCAGTTGCTCGGTGGTCTGTCCTTACGTCAACGCCCAGATGGCCAAAATCCAGCACCTTACCTCTAGCCAACCGGATGTCAGACTGGTCTCGCTGACCCTCGATCCCGTGGATGACACTGTTCCGGTCTTGGCAAAGTACGGTCAGGATTTTGGCCAGGATGCGCGTCGCTGGTCTTTCCTCACCGGAGATGAAACGGCCATGCGCAGTCTGATTGGCACGAGTTTTCTCTCTTCGGATACCTCGGGGCAATTTGCTTCGATGCCCGGTAATTTTGCCAACTCCCAACGCATTGTCTTGGTCGATGCCCAAGGCCGCATCGTCGAATACTTTGACGGCTTGAATCAGGGCGCAGCGGATGCAGTAGTCGGGGAAATCAGAAAGTTACGGAGATCGTTATGATGAAGTCTACAACCTCTCTTTTCTGCTTCAGCTTGCTCTTGGTGACAGTTGGTTGCCACTCGTCGGCACCGACGCCCAATAGCGACGCACCGTCTAAATCTTACCCCGCGCAGGGTGTCGTGGAGCAAATCGCAACGGACCATCATCAGGTGACAATCCATCACCAAGCCATTCCCGGCTACATGATGGAAATGACGATGGATTTTCCCGTCAACGAAGCCTCCGAATTGGACGGCATTTCAAACGGCGACAATGTCACCTTCACGCTCGTCGTAAATAAGGACACCGCTTACGTGAAAGACATCCATCGTACCGGACACACGGATCAGCCAGCGACGAACGCGATGCCCATGCCCATGCCGAGCGACACGATTCCAAAACTAAAACCCGGCGATAAACTCCCTGACAGTGAATTGTTGACCGAGGACGGAAAGACCATCCACCTTTCCGACTTTCGCGGCAAGGTCGTCGCATTGACGTTTTTCTTCACGCGCTGTCCCTTGCCGAATTATTGCCCATTGATGAATCGCAATTTTAGCCAAACTCGAAAAATCCTTCTCTCCACGCCGAATGCTTCCAAGAACTGGCAGTTTCTTTCCATCTCCTTTGACTCGGAATTTGACCGTCCCGAAAACTTGACGTCCTACGGGGGATTCTATCGAGGCAATAATCCTGATCGGTGGCTCTTCGCCTCCGCAAGTTCAGCCACTCTCGCCGACCTTGCCCCACGCATCGGCTTAATGATTATGGGTCAAGACGCCAACATCACTCACAACCTGCGCACCGTTGTTATTGATCCTCAAGGCCGTCTTTATCTTCAATTTAATGATAACCTTTGGACACCTCAGCAACTGGCCGACGCGATTCTAGACGCATCTGTTTTGACCCCGTCGAGATAGGCAACGGTCGGTTTACGGTCGATTCTTGATTGTTCTATGGCGTCTTTTTCGTAGTGTGCGGCCATGTCCTTGTCCTCTTTAACCAGCGCCCAACTTCACCGCCTAATCGAACTCGTAAAAGAAAAGGAGGCGCTGCAAAACAAGCTCGCCCAGATCGAGCGATCATTAGCCGAGTTGGAGAGCGGCGCAGTGACGAAAGACGAGCCGCCCGCCAAGCGCCTCGGCTCCCGTCGCGGTCGGCGCCGTGCAACCCTGAAAGACGGCCTCCTCAAGGCACTTCAAGCCGCAGGCAAGGACGGGCTATCCGTCAAGGAACTGGCGGCCAGTCTAAAGGCCAAGCCTGCCAGCGTTTCAGTTTGGTTCTATACGACCGGCAAGAAGATCAAAGGTATCAAGAAGGTGGGGAAAGCCAGGTTTGCGTATATCGAATGAGGTCACGCCAGGTCACATGCCTTACCTGCTAGGGCGTGTTTTCAAAATGCGTGAGGGAACGTAGATTCCAGTTTCTGTAAATGCTCAAAGCTTTGTTTGGTACGCAATCGCGTCATCCAAACGTTCCCGTTCACCGCCGTCTGCATGAATGGCCCACTCGATTTCCTTCAATGCATCAGTGGCATCTGTGCCCTTAATTTTACTCAATTTGATCACGCACTCTTGATAACCGGAATAAAAGTAGTTATCGAAACCAACCTCACTAGCGTCCCCCGGGAAGGTCTTAAGGCGCTCGCTGAGAAGAGCGCGGCGTTTGTTGTCACGAATTAGGTCGCCTCGCACCTGCTTGCATTCAAAAACAACTGCTGCTTTTAGAACCGATGAGAGATGAGAAACCGGCTTACGGGATGGAACTTTGCGCGTAGGCGCACACGCCGCTACATCCACCCTGAACCGCCGATGAGGAAATGATACCTCGGGGGCTACGAATAGCAGGCCCTGTCCAGCCGCCCATTCCGCGGCCAAAGCCTTTAGGCTGAGATGACGAGGTGTTTCACCGCCTCGTTTGCGGACGGGTGAAGCCTGCTCGATCATTGATGAAGGCTACCTAAACCAGTAGTTTTTATCCAGCCGACATGGATGCCTTCCCGAGAGACCGATTTCGCCAGCAAATTGCCGAACTGGCAGCCCATGGAATTTATGTCGGAACGTCCTCATGGAAATATGAAGGATGGCTCGGGCTCATCTATTCGCCCGAAAAGTATCTCCGGTATTTTAAGGAAGGCCCGCCCAAGATTCTAAAGGGCCGTTTTGAAAAGACATGCCTGTCTGAGTATGCCGAGACGTTCAAGACAGTCTGTTTGGATGGAGCTTATTACCAGTTCCCATCCCCGCAAATGTTGGAAAACTATTTTTCTCAGGTTCCCTCGGACTTTCGGCTGTCGATGAAAGTAACCGACATGATCACCGTGCTCCGGTGGCCGAACCATCCCAAGTACGGGAACAAAGCTGGCCAGAGTAATCCTGACTTCCTGAATGCGGACCTTTTCGCGTCCTCTTTTCTCGGGCCGCTCGCACCGTATCGCGACAGGGTGGGAACCCTCATCTTTGAATTCTCTCAATTCGGGGCGAGTGATTGGGAGAGAGGTAGAGAGTTCGTTGCTTACCTGGATTCGTTTTTGGAAAAGCTGCCCAAGGGTTGGGATTACTCCGTCGAGATACGCAACGAGAGTTTCCTGCATCCACGCTATTTCGAGGTTTTGAAACATCACAACGTCGCACACACGCTCAATAGCTGGGACCGGATGCCACCCGTGTCTGAGCAGATGCGTATGATCGGAAGTGAAACGGCAGATTTCGTGACTGCGCGTTTCTTGCTTCGACCTGGCAAAAGCTATCAGCAGGCAAAAACAGGCTTCCAACCCTATAAGGAAATCAAAGAGCCTTATTCCGAGGGGCGCAACGCGCTAAAGGAACTTCTGGGACGTGTCTGCTTTTCTCGCACAAGAAAGCGGTACATCTATGTCAACAATCGCCTCGAAGGAAGTGCTCCACTGACGATTGCCAGCGTTTTGAGCATGGCCACAACCACCTTGGCGAGCAGTGTCTCTCCTGCTTAGACAAAAATGGTGCTTATAAGGCCCGCAACTAGGTCGGCATAGTTTGGATGCGCAAAGGGAAACCGGATCGTAAGTTATCGGTATGGTGACACAACTTTCCAACGGCAAACAGACCATCAAGCTTTATCGGTCAGTTAATCGCGGTAAGCCGATGTATCAACTTTCCTACTATTTTGGTGGCCGGCGGGTGCAGAAAAACTTTTCTACCAAATGGGAGGCGAAGCGAACAGCCGGCATCATCCTCGATTCTTTGTCAATAGCCGCCGTAAAAGTTGACGACATAACTGCGGCAGAGCTGGAAAGCTTTGTGGCAGCTCGGCGAGCTCTGGCACCCCACTATGCGCTCCATATCGCCGTCGAAGAGCATGCCTACGCCGTCGCAAAGCTCGGTAGGGCGACATTACGAGAAGCCGTGGAATTCTTTTGTCGTCATAATCCAGCCAATACGCCTCGCCTGACCTTACTGGAGGTCGCAGAGCAATTTGCCAAGTCACGCGAGCAATCGGGGCTTTCATCCCAATATGTTTCATCCTGCCGTAAAGCCATTAAAGATTTGGCTATGGCATTTCCGGACCGAACGTTGAGTGATCTCAAAACAACCGAACTCGATGCTTGGCTCGGCAGTCTCGATCTCGGTGCCAAAACGAAAAATTACACACCCTGTTTGTTGCGAACCTGCGGGCATTGGGCAGAAGGCCACGGCTATTTGATCAAGAACACTAGTCCATTTCCGGCAATGGTTAGGTATAAAGAAAACAAGGGACCGGTCCCGATCTTTACTCCGGCGCAGATAGCCAGTCTTCTTACCAAAGCCCATGCCAGCCTTCGACCATTCTTGGCTCTTGGGGCCTTTGCTGGCTTGCGCTCAGCAGAAGTGCAAAGTCTCGACTGGAGCGAGATTAATTTGGAGCGCAACTTTGTAACGGTAGCGGCGAGCAAGGCCAAGACTCAGCAGCGGCGGGTGGTGCCCATTTCTGAAAATTTAAAATTGTGGTTACTTCCGGCACGCCAACTTTCGGGAGCGGTCTGCGGTCATCGTCGCCCGCAGATGGCCGCCGCCCGCCTTTGCGAAGGGTTTGCTTGGCAGGACAACGGACTGCGTCATTCTTTCATTTCGTACAGGCTTGCGATACTGGAGGACACGGCACGTGTGGCGTTGGAAGCAGGAAATTCACCACAGATGATTTTTACAAATTACCGCGAATTGGTTGCGCCGGACGTGGCGAGGGCTTGGTTTGAAGTGAAACCTTAAGATCATTAGGCAGGTGATCCGTAGCTGCTTTGTGACGCGCTCGACCAAGCTCACGCGGCGGCCAATAGCTTGGAATTGCGTATTTCGGCGAATTTCTTTGCACGATCGGGGGACAGCTTAAACCAGAAGTCAGCATCTTGTTCGGTCACCACGGAGCGGTAATGACCGAAGATCATTTGAGGAGTGTTACCCATTTCGAGCGCTACTTGGGGCGCACTCTTGACCTGGGCGAGCCGGTAGCTTCCGTAGCTGTGCCGTAAGCCATTCGCTGGCCACTTGATTTCGAACTTTTTGGCAATATCGCGGGCATATTTGCTCTGACGGTCAGAGCAGATTTGCCCTTTTTCTTGATGGAATTCAGTCAACCAAACCACCGCGCTATCGCAAAGAGGCACAATGCGGTTTGCCGCCGTCTTGGCCTTTGCCGCTGAAATTCGGATGATGCGTTGCGACAAATCAATGTCGGTCCAGTCCATCCGGTTGATCTCGGCGTGACGCAAGCCACATAGGCCGCCCAAGACGTAGTAAGGCACGAGGGTGCCTCGGTCGCCTTTGACTTTCAGTTCTACAGGATCGGCTATCAAGAGTTGCGCGAGTTCCTCAACCTTGAATATGCCGATCTCTCCCCCCATGTCTTTGGCCAGCGGTAGGTCATCAGCCACCGTGGGCTCATTTTTTGGCAGGTAGCCATTGGCACGAGCGAAACGAAAAAGCGATTGCACCATGGCCCTGTAATTGTTTCTACTGCGGCCAGACTGTCCCAAGCCGCGCAACCAGGCGGCAATCACCGCTGTATCGACCGTGGCGACTTCCGTATTCACGTCGCGAGCAAACCTACCCAGGCGGCTTCGACAATCGGCCAGATACCGCAAGGACATACCGTCTGCAGCCTTGGCCTTGATGAACTCCTCGACAACCTCCGGGATGGACTTTCGGGCGAAGGTGGCCTTATGGCGGGACACGTAATATTTCGCAGCCGC
>Ga0182030_10004897_pt1 | contig 28575 bp, 32 predicted proteins | sample 812S3MmetaG_FD_121299 | JGI IMG/M metagenome (GOLD analysis project Ga0182030, IMG submission 121299) | Permafrost microbial communities from Stordalen Mire, Sweden - 812S3M metaG (Illumina Assembly) | ecosystem: Environmental > Terrestrial > Soil > Wetlands > Permafrost | place: Sweden... | reverse complement strand
GGCCGAGGATGAAGGCAAAGATGAGGTTGCCCATGCCGGTGCAATACGGCATCACGAGTGTGCCCAGCACGGTGCCCTCGAAACCCTTGGCGCTCAAAACCTCCAGCCGCCAGACCATCAGAAACGACGCGACGAGGAAAAGCCCCAGGAACAGCCACGGCGCATAAGGCCCCTTGGCTTCAATCCAATGAATAAACGGGTTGAGCACGGAAATGCAGTCTAATGGGAAAAATATCCCGACGCGACATTGAAGTTGCATGGCGTGGCAACACGTTTCGCTGCGGTCAGACATTTCGACCGCGATGCGACGAAATGCTTCCTTCCCGCAACACGCCGAAACCACCGCAAGTGACGCCGTGACGGCTTGTCACCACACCGTCAACTCATGTTCCGGCGCCGCCGGCGGCTTTCTCTGCGCGGTGACAGGCAGTTTCCACACCGTCGGTTCCTTTCACGGCACCGCGACGACAAGTTTGCACACCAAAACCTCCTGTCACGATGTCGAAACTTCCTGTCAACACGCCACGACATCCCGTCCACTCACCGAAACATCCTCCCGCTACACTGAAACATTCTGTCACCGCGTATAAACCGCGCGGCAACACACCGAAACATGCTCTGACCACGCCGAGACTTGCTCTCAACACACCGAAACTTGGAGTCACCGTCCGTCCAAGGATTTTACCGCACCGAGACTTTATTTCACCATATATGGAAATGATTGCTTTGATGAATTTGGACGAACCCGCCTTGATGTCGCGCACCAAATCGGAGAGGGACGAATCCGGTCGCAGGCCGACGAGCAGGTGCAGATGGTCCGGCATATTGTTGATGGCGATCAATTTTTGCCGCTGGTCGGACACGATGCCGGCGATGAATTTTTGCAACTCGTCGTTGTGTTCCGGTTGGATGAGGCTTTGCCGACCTTCGACGGCAAACACGATGTGGATGTAAATCTGGGTGTAGGTGTTGGCCATGCCCCGAATATGTCGCTCCTGACGGAGCTGGAAAATCTTTTTCTTTGCCGATGCTACAAAGATGCCGCGCCTATGGCGCTAAAACTTGCCCAGCGCCCTTTCAATCCTCGCCATCACTTTATCTTTGCCCAGAACTTCGAGCAGGTGGTAAAGGCTGGGGCCGGAGGTTTTGCCGGTCACGGCCAGCCGGCAGGCGCTCATGGTTCTCGACGTTTTCATGCAGGAAACTGTCGGTCAAATTCCTTGTGGCTGCCAATCCATGCCCAAACCCAAACGTCGCCTTCAAATCTTTGCGCCACGGCGCGGTAATCGCGCGTCACCCGTACCGACCAGAAGCGCTGATCGGTGCGCAGCCGTTCCAGTTGCAACGACGGGTGCGCGGGATTTTCCATGAACTTTCGATGCGCCGCGCGCGCGGATTCCTTGACGCCGGGTGGAAGGGCACGGTATGCCTGCCAGAACTTTCCCGTGCCAAGCGATTTCACTTGGACTGGTCGAAGTCCGCGTCGTGCATTTCGGAGAAGGCGGCGGGATTGGCTTTCAACTTTGCGGCGATTTCATCACCCAAGGTTGTGAGCGCAGGACGCGAGCGGGCATCGTTCACAATGCGCTCCCATTTGGCGTCACCGTTCAATTCCGGGAGGATGGAAGGCAAATGATCTGCCAGACGTTCGCGCTCGATGGGAGGCAACGCTTTTATGGCAGCTTCAATTTCGGCGACCGTGCTCATCTGGTTGGTAATCTAGTCCGGCACAGGCGCGTGGTAAAATGATTTTTTCAGACAAACGATTGCAGCGCCTTTTCAATCCGCGCCACCACCTTGTCTTTGCCCAAGACTTCCAGCAGGTGGTAGAGGCTCGGGCCGTTGGGATTGCCGGTGACGGCGAGGCGCGTGGGGTGGATGAGCACGCCCACTTTCACGCCAAGCTGCTTGGCGGTGTCTTTCAACGTGGCTTCAATCGCAGCGGCGTCGAAGGTGTTCAGCGCGGCAAAGGCGTCGCGGAGCTTTTCCAGGCGGGGTTTGTTTTCGGGGATGAAAACTTTTTTCGCGTCGTCGGGATTATATTGGAGGCTGTCTTGGAAATAAAACCCAGCGTAACCGGGCAGTTCGTTGAACAGTTTGAATTTACCTTTGCAGGTGTCGAGCGCGGCCTTGACGTAGGCGAGCGGAAATTTGTTTGTGTCCATCCCGGCTTTTGCAAAGGCGTGGACGGCGAGTTCGTAAAAGCGGTCGTCGGCCAGCTCGCGCGCGTATTCTCCCTGCAACCAGAGCAGCTTCTCGTAGTCGAACCGTGCGTTGTGCCGGAGGATTTCTGGCGAAGTGAATGGTAGTTTAAGTGGGCCAACTTGTGGTAGATCAAATAATTCAACAATTTCGCTAAGAGACATTTTCTCGCGATTATTTTTCGGCGACCAGCCGAGCAGGCACAGATAATTCACGACCGCTTCGGGCAAAAATCCGTCGTCGAGATAACTGGTTAGGGACGCGCCGGTGTCGCGCTTGCTCATCTTGGAGCCGTCGCCGTTCAGGATGAGCGGGATGTGCGCGTAGTGCGGCGGCTTGACGCCAAACGCCTGAAAGAGCGCGATGTGCTTGGCGGTGTTGCTCAAGTGATCTTCGCCGCGGATGACATGCGTGATGTCCATCTCCAGATCGTCAATGACGTTCACGAGATGAAAAACCGGCTGGCCGTCCGAACGTTGAATGACGAAATCTGGATCCACCTCCTCGCGGTCGGTGAGCTTGCGGACGACGTCGCCGACGACGAGGTCGTGAATGATGACCGGCTCGCGCTGCATCTTGAACTTGATCGCGCCTTCGTGTTCGTAAGCCAGCCCGCGCGACATCAGGGCCTCGACGCGGCGCTGGTAATTTTCCTTCCGCTGCGATTGGAAATACGGGCCGCAATTTCCTTTGCTCGCGCCGGTGGCGTCACCCGTCAGTGGCCCCTCGTCCCAGTCGAGACCGAGCCAGCGGAGGCCGTTGAGGATGACGTCCACGGCCTCCTGCGAATTGCGCGCGGCGTCGGTGTCCTCGATGCGGAGGATGAACGTGCCGCCGGTGTGCCGGGCGTACAGCCAGTTGAAGAGCGCGGTGCGCGCGCCGCCGATGTGCAGGTAACCGGTGGGCGACGGGGCGAATCGGACGCGAGGTTTCATATTTAGCCACAGATGAACACAGATTCACACGGATGAAAAATAAAAAAGGCGCTTCGACGAATCGAAGCGCCTGAGAATGAAAGTCTGGCTTACTTGGCGCCGAGGATGGCGTCCTTCGCGGCTTTGGCAACGCGGAACTTGACGACGCGTTTGGCCGGGATCTGGATGGTCTCGCCGGTCTTGGGATTGCGGCCGATGCGGGCGGCGCGGTTCTTCAACACGAGCTTGCCGATGCCGGGCAGCGTGAAGGTATCCTTCGCGTGCTTGTAGGCCAGTGCGGCGATGTTTTCGAGAATTTCGACCGCTTGCTTCTTGGAAATTTCAGCCTTTTCAGCAATTGCGGCGGCGAGTTGGGATTTCGAGAGTGCGTTTGCCATAATCGGTTCCTTGATGGTTTTAGTTTTACGGTTTTGGTTAAAAAGTCAATTGACTGTGGTAGATTTAAGAAGTTCACCCGCGCAGTGCAAGCAAAAAAGCATAAAAAAATCAGGGGTTTCTTTCCGCCGGCGGAGGCCCAGACTTGACTTAACAGGGCGTTTTCACACCATGCGCCTGTGGCACTCTTTAGCATCCAAAGCGAGTTTCACTATGAAGTCGTCCGCAAGATTTTTGAGGGCGGCATGGGGATCGTGTACGAGGCCGAGCAGCACGGCGCCCGCCATTTCGTGAAGCGCGTCGCCATCAAGATCATCCGCTCCAATTACGCGAGCCAGAAGACGTTCATCGAGAATTTTGTCGGCGAGGCCAAGCTCGTCGCCGACCTGATCCACACGAACATCGTCCAGACCTATCATCTCGGCGAAACGAACGGCGTTTGTTTCATCGCCATGGAATTGATCCGCGGGGTGAACCTGGAACAATTCACCCACCAACTGGCCGACAAACGCCGCGTACTGCCGAAGGAACTCGCCGTGTTCATCACCAGCCGGGTCGCGCGCGGCCTGGCCTATGCGCACGCCAAGACCGACAAGGATGGCAAGCCGCTGGGCATCGTCCACCGCGACGTGAGTTTCAAAAACATCATGATCGCCTTCGAGGGCGACGTGAAGCTGACGGATTTCGGCGTCGCCAAGGCGCGCGGCTTTTTGACCGATCAGGAGGGCGAGGTCATCGCCGGCAAGGCCGATTACATGAGCCCCGAGCAGGCCGATTTCCAGATCACCGACAAACGCTCCGACCTGTTTTCCGTCGGCGTCGTGCTCGCGCATCTGTTGCTGGGACGGAATTTGTTCAAGGGCGAGAACGCCGAGGAATCCCGCAACCGCATCCTGAACCAGCCGATCCCGGATTTTCGCGCACTTGATTCGCGGATTGACGACAAGCTCAACGACATCCTGCATCACTGCCTGGCCCGGGACCTGACCCGCCGTTACGCGAACGCCGACCAGTTGATGTACGACCTCGAATATTACATCTACCACGGCGGTTACGGCCCGACCAATGAAACGCTCGGCAAGTTCATCCGCGAGCTGTTCGGCCAGTACGTGCCGGATGCCCCCGCCAGTGAAGTCCACGGCAAAACCATCATGCTCGAGGAATCCGCCCGCCTCAAGCAACACGCTCCGAAAAAATGAAACGCGCTTCCGCCCAAACCGTCAAACTTGGGCTGATTCAAACCACCTGCTCCGCCGACCCGGATGCGAACCTGAAAAAGACGCTTGCGCTCGCCAGCCATGCCGCCCGGCGCGGTGCCCAGATCATCTGCACCCAGGAATTGTTCCGTTCGCAGTATTTTTGCCAGAGCGAAGACCACCAATGCTTCAAGCTGGCCGAGAAAATTCCGGGACCCAGCACCGACGCCTTCCAGAAATTCGCGAAGCGGAACAAGGTCGTCGTCATCGCGTCATTGTTTGAGAAACGCGCCGCCGGGATTTATCACAATACCGCCGTGATCATTGACGCGGATGGCTCGCTCCTCGGGCTTTATCGCAAGATGCACATTCCGGACGACCCGTTGTTTTACGAGAAATTTTATTTCACGCCCGGCGACCTCGGCTTCAAGGCGTGGCCGACGCGCTATGGGAAAATCGGCGTGCTGATCTGCTGGGACCAGTGGTATCCCGAAGCCGCGCGGCTAACGGCATTACAGGGCGCGCAGATTCTGTTTTACCCCACCGCCATTGGCTGGCACCCGGCCGAAAAAAAGAAATACGGCGAACGCCAACACAACTCGTGGGAAACGATCCAGCGCAGCCACGCCATCGCCAACGGCTGTTACGTGGCCGTGACCAACCGCGTCGGACACGAGAAGATTGCCGGCGTGCGCGGCGACGGCCTTGAATTCTGGGGCCAGAGCTTCGTGGCCGGCACTTCGGGCGAAATCATTGCCAAAGCTGGATCCACCAAAGAAGAGATTTTGATTGTGCCAGTGGACCTCGCCAAGGTGGACACTGCGCGGACGCACTGGCCGTTCCTGCGCGACCGCCGGATTGACGCCTACGGTGACTTGACGCGGCGGTTTGTGGACTAGGTTGAAATATACACCAGAATCTTTCGAGACTTGCTCCCATCGTGTTGTGTTAATCCCACTTTTTGATCTTGATGTGCTTCCATTGACGCCACTGGTTGGTAACAGTAAATTTTAGATATGATTGACGTCGCCGAAATCCAGCCGCGCAGTGTGATGGCGCGGGAAAAATTCACGCCCCTGGCAAAGGAGATTTTTGCGCTCAAGAAACAGCTCAATGCCGTCATTCTGGCCCATAATTACCAGGTGCCGGAAATCCAGGACATCGCGGATTTCGTCGGCGATTCCCTCGGCCTCTCGCAACAGGCAGCCCAAACCGATGCCGACGTCATCGTTTTCTGCGGTGTGCATTTCATGGCGGAAACGGCAAAGATCCTGAATCCCAAAAAGATTGTCGTGCTGCCGGACAAGGATGCCGGCTGCTCGCTCGAAGAAAGCTGCCCGGCGGACAAGCTGGCCGAACTACAAAAGACGAATCCGAATTTCTGGACGGTCACTTACATCAACTGTAGCGCGGCGGTGAAGGCGCTGAGCGACGTGATTTGCACCAGCGGCAACGCGGTGAAAATTGTCGAGGCCGCGCCCAAGGACCGGGATTTGCTGTTCGTGCCGGATGAAAACCTCGGTGCCTGGGTGATGGAACAGACCGGCCGGTCCATGACGCTGTGGAAAGGCAACTGCTACGCGCACGTCGAATTCAAACGCGACCAGGTGTTAAGATTGCGCGAACAATTTCCCGACGCGAAGGTCGTCGTCCATCCGGAAAGCCTGCGCGAGGTGCGCGATCTGGCGGATGCGGTTTGCTCGACGGAAAAAATGATCACGTTTTGCAAAAGCGACCTGGCCAAGCGGTTTGTCATCGTGACCGAATCGGGCATCATCCATCGGATGCAGAAGGAATGTCCGGGCAAGGAATTTCTGTGCGCGCCGGTGTTCGACGTGATGCGGCTGCCGTCGGACAACTGCCGTTGCAGCGAGTGCAAATATATGAAATTGAACACGCTGGAAAAGGTGCGCGACTGCATGAAGAAACTCGCGCCACGCATCGAGCTGCCCGCCGAAATCCTGGAGAGTGCGCGGCTGCCGATTGAGCGGATGCTGGAGATTTCAGCACGGCCGGTGGAGAAAGCCGGATGAAACTGGCGGCGAGCCGAATCCATTTTCCCATCCCCGCCGGCTCAGACATTTCACCGGCTTTGGGGCGATTCATTCCCGGATGTTACGGAATGCAGGGTTTGTCACAGAATTGTAACCAAGCTGCCCCAAATTTGTAACAGCGCTGTTCCAGTCTCCCGGTGCCCTTTGAGCCGATGACCATGAAAATTGTGAAGCCAAACAAAGTTGCGCCCGTCATTACCGGCCCGAGGTGGAACTTTTAACCGGAACGTAACGTGATTGATCAACCCCAAACTGTTTAAATCATAAAAATGAAAAAACTGGTATTCTCCATTTTCGGCTGCGTGGCGCTGCTCGCCATGCATACCGGGGCCTACGCCCAAATGCTCATCAACGGCGCAGGCGCGACCTTTCCATACCCTATTTATTCGAAATGGTTCGATGAATACGCCAAGGTGGATCCATCGGTCCGCTTCAACTACCAGTCCATCGGCTCCGGCGGCGGCCAGAAACAAATCACCGCCGGGACCGTGGATTTCGGCGCTTCCGACGGTCCGATGAGCGATGAAAATCTCGCCAAGGCCCCCGGGAAAATCCTGCACATCCCCACCGTGGCGGGCGCCGATGTCATCACCTACAACCTGCCGGGCGATCCGAAGCTCAAGCTGGACAGCGATGCCATCGCCAGCATTTATCTCGGCAACATCACCAAATGGAACGACGCGAAAATCGCCGCGCTCAATCCGGGCGTGAATCTGCCGGATTTGCCGGTGGTGGTGGTGCATCGTTCCGACGGCAGCGGCACCACGTTCATTTTCACCGATTACCTCAGCAGCATCAGTCCGGCATGGGAAAAGACCGTTGGCAAGGGCACTTCCGTCAAGTGGCCCGCGGGACTCGGCGGCAAGGGCAATGAAGGTGTGGCCGGCCAGGTGAAGCAGTTGTCGGGAGCGGTCGGCTACGTCGAGTTAATCTATGCCGAACAGAACAAAATGCCCTACGCGGATGTAAAGAACGCCGCGGGCAATTTCATCACGCCTTCGCTCGATTCGATCACTGCGGCGCTCGCAACCGCGAAAATTCCGGATGATTTCCGCTTTTCAATGGTCAACGCACCGGGCGACAAGGCGTATCCGATTTCCGGCACAACCTGGCTGCTGGTTTATCAACAGCAAACGGACGCCGCCAAGGGCAAGAAACTGGTTGAGTTTTTGAATTGGGCCATGACCAAAGGTGAGACGATCGCGTCGTCGCTGGACTACGCGTCGTTGCCGGAAAGCGTCCAGCAGCGGGTTTTGGAGCGGATCAAAACAATAAAATACTGACTTCGCTCCGCCGCCGGATATTTTTGGGCATGGGCCGGACGAAGAGCGTTGTTCCTCCCGCTCTTCGTCCTTTTGATTTTTGATTGGGACCGGGGAAAAAACGATGAACGGACTGCCAGCCATGCAACCGACCGCAACCGTGCGAGCGCACGGCAGTTCCCGCTTTGGCGACCGCGCCTTCAAATGGCTCACCTTGCTCATGGCGCTGTCCGTCTTTGCGCTGATCGTGCTGATCGGCTATGAACTGGCCGACGGTTCGCGGCTGGCGCTCCACAAATTCGGCTGGCATTTCCTCGCCGGCACCGATTGGGATCCCGTCAACGAGGTCTTCGGTGCGCTGCCGTTCATCTTCGGCACGATTGTGTCGTCGGCCATCGGGTTGATCATCGCCGTGCCCATCAGCATCGCCACCGCCGTTTATCTCACCGAACTCGCCCCGCTCTGGCTGCGCCAGCCTTTGACCATGTTCATCGAATTGCTCGCCGCCGTGCCCAGTGTCATTCTGGGTCTCTGGGGCATTTTTGTGATGGTGCCATGGCTGCGCGAGTATTTGTTTCCATGTCTGCAAAAAACTTTTGGGTTCCTGCCGCTCTTCAACGGGCCGATTTACGGCGTCAGCATCCTGGCCGGCGGCATCATCATCGCAATCATGATCGTGCCCATCATCACGTCGGTCTCGCGCGAAATTTTGCGCTCGGTGCCCGGCCTGCAGCGCGAGGCGGCCTATGCGCTCGGCGCGACGCGCTGGGAAGTCACGCGCATTGCCGTGTTGAGCTATGCAAAAAAAGGCCTGTTCGGCGCGGTGATTCTGGGGCTGGGCCGCGCGCTGGGTGAGACCATGGCGGTCACCATGGTCATCGGCAACACGCCGCAAATTGTCAAATCGCTCTTCGCGCCCGGTTACACGCTGGCCAGCGTCATCGCCAACGAATTCACGGAGGCCACGACCGACATGTATTTGAGCGCGCTGTTTGAAATCGGCCTCGTGCTGCTCGGCGTGACGGTGCTGGTCAACGCGCTGGCGCAACTGCTCCTGAAAACCTTCGCCGGACCGGGCGTGAAGCCGCAACAATAACATGACCGCCGCAAACCACCACTGGCGCAATTTCAAGAGCCGCTTGATGCAGGTCGTTACGTTTTTGTGCGCGATCCTGGTTGTCACGCCGCTGGTGCTGGTGTTTTACCACCTGGTGAAGGAAGGTTTTAGTTCCATCAACTGGGCATTCTTCACCCAGTTGCCGAAGCCCGTCGGCGAAACCGGCGGCGGCATGGCCAATGCCATCGTCGGCACGTTCATCTTGCTGGGACAGGCCGCCGTGCTCGGCGTGCCCATCGGTGTGCTCGGCGGCGTGTTCCTTTCCGAATATGGCGGAACAAAGTTGAACTGGGCGATTCGCTTCGCCGCAGACATCTTGAACGGCGTGCCGTCCATCACCTGGGGCATCGTTGTTTATGCTCTGATGGTGGTGCCGATGCACACATTTTCCGCGCTCGCGGGCGGCGTGGTGCTGGGCATGATGATGATTCCGCTGGTGATGCGGACGACGGAGGAAGTTTTGCAGCTCGTGCCCGGCGGCTATCGTGAAGCCGCGCTCGCGCTGGGCATTGCCAAGTGGCGCACCATTGTGCAAATCGTCATGCGCACCGCGCTCAAAGGCATTGTCACCGGCGTCCTGCTGGCGCTGGCGCGCGTCGCGGGCGAAACTGCGCCGCTGCTGTTCACCGCGCTGGGCAATCGCTTTTGGCCGCACAGCCTGACCGAACCCATTGCCGCCATGCCGTTGCAAATATTCGCCTACGCGATCGGGCCTTACAACGATCAGCACCGGCAGGCGTGGGCAGGCGCGCTCGTGTTGCTTTTGCTCGTCCTGTCCATCAATATTGGCGTGCGCTTTTTGACGCGCGACCGGTTTCAACGCAACGTTTGATTTTCCCATGGCCGACAATACAACGACTCGTCCGACCGCAGCGGCACCATCACCGTCCGCCGCGAACGCCATGGCCCTGAACGTGCGCAATCTCTCGGTTTTCTTCGGCGAAAATCATGTGCTCAAGAGCGTTTCCCTCAACATCGCCGCCCGGGCAGTCACCGCCATCATCGGGCCGAGCGGTTGCGGCAAATCCACGTTTCTTCGCGCCTTGAACCGGATGCATGAGCTTGTGCCTGAAGCCCGCATGACCGGCGATATCCGCCTGTTTGGCGACGACATCTACGCGCCCAGCGTGGAATCGGTCCTCGTCCGCCGCCGCGTCGGCATGGTCTTCCAAAAATCGAATCCGTTCCCGACGATGTCCATCGCCGAAAACGTCACCGTCGGCCTGCGTCTCAATGGTGCCCGCGACCGCAAACTGCTCGCCGAACGCACGGAACAATCGTTGCGCATGGCGGCGCTGTGGGACGAGGTGAAGGACCGCCTGCACGCGCCGGCCATCAGTCTTTCCGGCGGCCAGCAACAGCGGCTGTGCATCGCCCGCGCGCTCGCCGTGCAGCCGGAGGTGCTGCTCATGGACGAACCCGCCTCGGCCCTCGACCCGCTCGCCACCGCCAAGATCGAGGACTTGATTCTGGAGTTGAAAAAGGACTACACGATTGTCATTGTCACGCACAACATGCAGCAGGCCGCGCGCATTTCCGACTTCACCGCGTTCTTTTACCTGGGCGAACTGGTGGAGTTCGATGTGACCACGAAAATTTTCACCAGCCCGGCCAAGAAGCAGACGGAAGACTATGTGACCGGCCGGTTCGGGTGAAAGCTGACGGCGGAACGAAATCAAAACTATGGAACATTTCGACATGGAGCTGGATGTTTTAAAGCAAAAGCTGTTGACGATGGCCAGCCACGCCGAGACGGCCGTGAACCAGGCGCTCCAGGCCCTCATCCAGCGCGACCGCGACCTCGCCTTGCGCGTGAAGGACGATGACCGCGTCATTGACCAGTTCGAGGTCGAGATTGACGACCTGGTCATCCAACTGCTCACCAAGGCGCCGCTCGCCACCAATCTGCGGCTCGTGACTGTGGCGATGAAAATCTCCCAAAACCTCGAACGGGTCGGCGATGAGGCCACCAAGATCGCCAAACGCGCCCGCGACCTGAGCCAGGAACCGCCGGTGAAAATCACCATCGAACTGCCGCGCATGGCCAGTCTCGCGCTCGACATGCTCAAGGCCGCGCTGGACGCGTTTGTCAACCGTGATTCCGCCGCCGCCCGCGCCATCGTCCCCCGCGACAAGGAGGTGGACGCCCTCAACAAACAAATCCACGAAATCCTGGCGCAATACATGGTGGCCCATCCGGACACCATCAGCCGTTGCCTGAACTGGATGGTCGCCTGCAAAAGCCTCGAGCGCATCGCCGACCACGCCAAAAACGTGGCCGAGGAGGTTGTCTATCTCTGCGAGGCGCAGGACATCCGCCACACCGCCGGCAAAGGCCAGGGCACACCGGCTCCAAACTCCTGACTCAATTTCCCCGCCGACAACTCCTGTCTGCAAATTCAAAACCCGCGCGGCTTTCACCACGCGGGTTGATTCGGTTCGTCCTGACAGTGGCCGACACGCAAGCAATTAAGGCACCACCACGGTGACCGGATCGGACGGCTGACTTTCGCCGGTTTGATTTCGCGCCGTGACGGTCACGTTCACTTTCGTTCCCGACGGCAGATTGCTGAAAGTGTCCTCGGCATCCTGCGCCAGGTCCTCGGCCAGTTCCGACTGGTCGGCGGCGTTCGTCACCGTGAACCGGTAGCCATCCGCGCGGCGGGCATCATCGCAATGCGCATACAACGTCTGCGACCCCGCCGCTCCCGCCGTGACCGTGAGATTCTGCGGCACATCCGGCCCGGAAGTGTGACCCGGCAGGTCAAATCCAAATGCCAGCCAGCGCGGATCGTTGTCATCCAGCAATTGGCCGAGTTCCGACTGCAAGCCGGACGCCCGCGTCCGGCCGGTGTCAATTCCATCCTGCAAATTCGACTGCGCGGTTCCCGCGTCCGTGTTGCTCTGGTTGCTCGCCGTTTGCGCCGCCACGATGGCATCCGACGACGCCTTGCACGCCACCGCCGTGCAGTCAATCCCGTTGACATTCTTCACCTCGCGAGAGGGGTTGCAGCAGCGGTTGCTGCGGGTCAAACGGGAGTTATTTGCAGGGCAGCACCGGTTGCTCCTCATCAAAAAGGAGTTTTTTGCAGGGGAGCAAGGCTTGCTGCGCCAGTTTAAGGAGCTGGGAGGCTTGCGGCAACGGCTGCTGCGGGTCAAAAGGGAGTTTTTAGGGGGACAGCAACGGTTGCTCCGCACCAAAATGAAGCCTGGAAGAGGACAGCAACGCTTGCTGTGGGTTCTAAAAGTCAGTTTAGCAGGACAGCAACGGCGGTTTTTCCATTCCAGGAAGCTTTCGGAATGCCGTCTCCAGCATCGCGGATTAACGGCAGGGCTTGCCCTCCGGGCGCGACGGAAGTTCCGTTTTCCCAGCGGCGCGGTGCGGAGACCGCGCCCTGCCGGCTGACAAACATCAGGACGGGACGGGAAACCGTTCCGGCTCCTTTGTTTTGCGGGGAGTCAAAAACAAGCCTTGCCGCGAAGCCGGGCATGTGCGACTCTCATTTCGTCATTTGACGAAATAACAATCATGCGCGAATTCATGGCCATCACCAAGGCATTGTCCGACCCGAACCGGGTGCGGATATTGCTCGCGCTCCGGCGCGGCGAACTCTGTGTCTGCCAGATCACGGAACTGTTCGGTTTTGCCCCGTCCACGGTTTCCAAGCACCTTTCCATCCTGCACCAGGCCGGCCTGATCCGTTCGCGCAAGACCGAGCGCTGGGTTTATTACCGGCTGCCGGACAAGGCCGCGCCCGTTGCCGTGCGCGAGGCGCTGGACTGGGTTCACAAATCACTCGCCAAGACCGGTGAGGCGGCCACCGACGCCAAAAAGTTAAAAAAGATTTTGAAAACCGACCTTGCCGTCATCTGCCGCCGGCAGAGCCGTTGAATTTTGCGCCATGGACAGCCCCGCAAATGCCCGGCCCAAGCGTCTCGCTTTTTTTGAGCTTTACCTGACCGTCTGGGTTTTCCTTTGCATGGTCATCGGTGTTCTGCTTGGGAAACTGGCGCCGGCATTTACCTCCACGTTGAGCCGGCTTCAATTCGGCCAAGGCTCGCAGGTGAACGTTCCCATTGCCGTGCTCATCTGGCTGATGATTTATCCCATGATGCTCAAGGTGGATTTCACCGCGCTGGGCGGCATCGCCCGCAAGCCGAAGGGGCTCGCGGTCACGCTGTTCGTCAACTGGCTGGTCAAGCCGTTCAGCATGGCCTTCCTGGCCTGGCTGTTCATGCAGCATGTTTTCAGCGCGTGGATTGAACCGGAGACGGCCAAAAATTACACCGCCGGCCTCATCATCCTCGCCGCCGCGCCCTGCACGGCCATGGTCTTCGTGTGGAGCTATCTCACCGATGGCGATCCCGTCTATACCCTCGTGCAGGTGGCGGTGAACGATCTGATCATGCTTGTTGCGTTCGCGCCCATCGTGATGTTTTTGTGCGGCGTGGCCAACGTGGTCGTACCGTCGAAAGTGCTCATCACCAGCGTCGTCGTGTTCATCGTCATTCCGCTGGCGGCTGGCTGGCTGACGCGCACGATTCTGCTGAAATCGCATGGCAAAGAATGGTTCGAGCGAAATTTCCTGCCAAAGTTTCAACCGATAACAATCTTCGCGCTGTTGTTGACACTGGTGCTCATCTTTGCGTTCCAGGCGGAAAATCTCACGACGCGCTGGCTGGCGGTGCTGCTGCTGGCCGTGCCGATTGTCATCCAGGTTTATTTTAATTCCACGCTCGCCTACCTGCTGATGCGGCGGTTGCGCGTGCCGCACAATGTCGCCTCGCCCGGCGCGCTCATCGGCGCGAGCAATTTCTTCGAGCTGGCGGTCGCCGTGGCCATCACGCTGTTCGGTCCCGGCTCCGGCGCGGCGTTGGCCACCGTCGTCGGCGTGCTGGTGGAGGTGCCGGTGATGCTTTCTGTCTGCAAAATCTGCAACCAGTCGCGCGGCTGGTATCAGGCAAAAATCAAAGCAGGAGACGAGGTAACGAGTCTCTAACTGAAACCATTTAACTAAAATGAGACTCCTCACGTCGTCTCCGGCAAAATGAAAACCACCGTTCTGATTCTTTGCACGGGCAATTCGTGCCGCAGCCATATCGCGGAAGGCTTTCTGCGCCGGGCGGCAGGTGACCTGGTGAATGTCCAAAGCGCCGGCTCAAAGCCGACCGGCCAGGTTCATCCGCTGGCCATCAAGGTCATGGCGGAGGCGGGCGTTGACATTTCCGGTCATCGCTCGAAGCCGCTGACAGAATTTCTGGAACAACCCGTCCACACCGTCATCACCGTTTGTGGCAACGCGGACGCCGCGTGCCCGATTTTTCCCGGCCAGATGAACCGCCATCACTGGCCGTTTGACGATCCGGCCAAGGCGACCGGCAGCGAGGAGGAAATTCTCGCCTGTTTCCGCCGGGTCCGCGATGAGATGCGCCGCGTGTTTGAGACCTATGCCGCCGGTTTGCGGGATGGAGCGAGGTAGGGCGCGGTCTCCGACCACGCCGGGCGGCTCGCTCGGAGAGTGGTCCTACCTTTCAAATTTTTCGCTGGTCTTCAATGCGTGGCCGGCCAGAAATTCCGCCGCCGTCAATCGCCGGCCACCTTCGCGCTGGAGTTCCAGAATCCGCAACGCGCCTTTGCCGCAACCGACGACGATGCCGGTTTTGTCCGCCGACAGAACCTCCCCGGCTCCACCGGATTCTTCGACGATTTCCGCCTTCCAGATTTTCAGCAGGTGAAGTTTTGTGGTGGTGGCATCGGCTCGCGAGGACGCCCGCCCCATCGGCGATTGCTCCGGCAAAAAAGTGAACGCGCCCGGCCACGGCGTGAAAGCACGCAGCCGGTTCCAGATTTGCGACGCCGGCTGGCTCCAATCAATGCGGCCGTCCTCCTTTTTTATTTTCGCGGCGTAAGTCGAGCCTTCCGCCGGCTGCGGCTGTGGCTGGATTTTGCCGGCAACATAATCAGGAATGGTCTGCACCAACAGGTCCGCGCCCAGCCGGGCCAGACGGTCGTGGAGCGCAATCGAATCGTCCGCGGCCAAAATCGCCGTGGCCGCTTGCGAAATAATCGGACCGGTGTCCAGTCCGGCGTCCATCTGCATGATGGTGACGCCGGTTTCGCCGTCGCCGTTGGCAATCGCCCACTGAATCGGCGCGGCACCGCGATATTTCGGCAGCAGCGACGTGTGGACGTTCAGACAGCCAAAACGCGGCAGGTCCAAAATGCCTTGCGGGAGAATCTGGCCATAAGCGACGACGACAATCAGGTCGGGCTTTAATTCCCGCAGTTCAGCGATGAACTTTTCGTCCCGGGCGCGGGCCGGCTGGAGCACGGGCAATCCGAGTTTCAACGCGAGTGACTTCACCGGCGATGGCTGCGGTTTAAGCTCGCGGCCTTTGGGCCGGTCGGGTTGCGTGACGACGCCGGCAATCTGAAATTGTGGATGGCGCGCGAGCATTTCGAGACTGGCACAGGACAGCTCCGCCGTGCCCATGAAGATGATTCGCCATGCCGTCATGGGCACAGCGAAAGGGAAATTGCGCGCGGGCGAAAGGAAAAAATTGCGGGATCAGCGTTTGACGGCGGTATGCAAAATATCGGCCAGCACCTTGCCCGGGGTCTGGTCGGCATTGATTTCATGCACGAGACGCTGACCGTAAAATTTGAGCACGGGCTTGGTTTCCTTCTCGTACGTCTTGAGCCGCTGACGGATGATCTTGAGGCTCAGGTCATCAAACCGGTTCTCCTTGATGGCGCGGTGCTGGATGCGGATGACGAGGCTCTTGAGGTCGGCGGAACGCAAATAATAGATGCCGGTCACGTCCAGCGTGTCCTTCAACATCCCGGCCTGGGCCGCGTTGCGCGGTATGCCGTCGAGCACCAGGGTGTCCTGCGCGGGACGGAACTGTCCAGCGGCGATGACCTTGCCGATGGATTCGCGCCAGAGGGCGATGGTGGTTTCATCCGGCACGAGCTGGCCGCGGCTGGAATACTCGATAAAAGTGCGGCCGAGTTCACTGTCGGGCTGCAAACGGCGGAAGACGTCGCCGCACGCGCAATGAAAGAACTGCGGAATGGTCCCCAGAATTTTGCCCTGCGTGCCCTTGCCCGAGCCGGGCGCGCCAAACAAAAGTATGCAGCGGTATTTCAAGCGGTCTTGGGATTGAGCTGAACCTCCGTGATGTCGGCAAACGCCACCAGGGCCTCCTGTTTTGCGGGCCCATGGGCGACCTCCACGTGCATGTCATTGTTGGCGATGCGCGTGATGCGCTCGACGATGAACTGCGCCCGCCCCGTTTTCACGATCAGCACCAGATTTTTTTCGGAATCCCGCCGGATCATGCTGAAGAAACCGGAAAACTTGGTCTCAAAAAACCGGCGGTTGAACGTGAATTGTCCCCGTTGAAAAACCTGCGGCCCGGCGGGAGCGGCGGGCGGCGCCGACGACTGCCAGGAGGACTCAACGATGTGAATCCCGGAGGCGACCGGCGCGGCGGCGCTGGCCACCGCAAACGTCTGGGCGGCCGCCTCGGCCGGTGCCGCCGCCGCTTCGGGAGCTTCGGCGCGCACGGGCATCACCAGAAAGATGACCGGTCCCAAAACCGGCAGCACCACCGCCATCCCCATCCCCAACAGGATGGATCGGGAACGGCAGAGGGCGACTTCATACCCGGCGTAAATGTTCGCCACATAAATCAGCAGCAGGGCGACCAGCCCGACCGAAGACGAAAACAGCGCGCCGACCAGGGATTGTTTCGCCGGCAATTCCAGCCGCACCACCGCATGTGGCTTGACGTCCGCCTTTTTCATCCGTTCCGGCGGCGGGGAATCAATGAACGGTTCGGCGAGCGGCCTGATTTTCGGGTTCGTCGCGAGCTGTTTGAGCGCATCCTGGGAAAACTTCGTCCACGGCACGCGTTCGGAGTATTTGTCCACGTCCAGGCGGAAAACAATGCCGTTGTCGTTGTAGGAAATGACGGCACCGGTGACCGACTTGCCGTCGGTCAACTCATACGTGGCGTCCGTGTCGGCGGCAACCAGCCGTCCGCAAAGCCACAGACCCAAAAATGCCCAGACGATTTTGCGCACGGGTAATTTCTAACAAAGACCCGCGCGGCGTGGAAGCAAATTTGTAGCAGAGCCAAAGGGCCTGACCGCTGCCTGCCTTTCGTAACATTCATCTGCAAGTCAAACCCGCCTGGCGCTTCCCGCCCCATCTCCCATGCCATCGCCCGGCGAATCATAAGATTGACGAAGATTACACAGTTGTGTATGCAATGCAAATTATGAACCTGGACGCCTTTAAATGGTTCCACGATCTGGTCGAAACCAAAAGCTTTACCAAGGCGGCGTCACGCAATGGCGTCACCCAGTCCGCCCTCAGCCAGATGTTGGCGGTCATGGAACGGAAACTCGGTGCGCGGCTGGCCGACCGGGGCAAAAATTCCTTCCAACTCACCCCGGCCGGCAAGATCTGCGACGACCATGGCCGGGAGATTGCCCGGCTCCTCTGGGAACTGGACCAGCAGATGCAACAGGCCAAGATCACCTCCGGCGGCATCATCGAACTGGCCGCCTGTTACACCATCGGCCTGCATCAACTGCCGCCCGTCCTCCGGCAATACCGGCTGGATTTTCCCGGTGTGGAAGTCCGGGTCCACTACGGCCTCATTGACCGGGTGCATGAGGAGGTGCTGGAAAACTTGGTGGACCTCGGCCTGGTGTGCTATCCCCGGCGGCTGCACGGGCTGGCCATTGACCCGTTCCGGCACGAACGGCTGATGCTGGTCTGCCATCCGCAACATCCCCTCGCCGCCCGCCCGGCGGTCGCGTTGAGGGAGCTGACGGGTCAAAAGTTTGTCGCGTGGAACGAAATCCGCTGGTCGCCGGTTTTGCGGAGCGTGCCGGACAACCAGCGCCACCTGTTTGAACCGCTGCACGAGTTCAACGAGGTGGAAACGGTCAAGCGCGTGGTGGAGATGGACGACGGCATTGCCTTTCTGCCCGAGACCACCGTCCTGCCGGAGGTTGCCCAGCAACGCCTGGCGGCGGTGCCTCTTGAGAACGGCGGCTGCACCGAACCGCTGGCCGTCATTTACCGGCAACGGAAAACCCTGACGCCCGCGATGAACAATTTCATCAAGGCTCTGAAGCAGGCAGCATAGGCGCCGACATAAGAAGGCGGTCTCTCGTTTTGCCGCTCTCGACTCCCGACCAGCGTGGCCCTCAACCCTCAACTTTTCATGCGAAAGCAAAATTCAGCGGGCGCGGCCGATTTCTGCCACCAGATCCTCAATGACCCAATTGGCCCGGACGGCCTGTAATTTGTCCGCCGCCGCCCCGTGCTGCCAGACGGCATAACGAATCAATCTGCCGGCATCGGTCTGCAACCGCCGTTGCGCCAGCAGGCCGGCCAGGTAGCCCGACAGCAGATCGCCGCTGCCACCCTGCGCCAGATGCGGGTTGCCGGACGGGTTCACAAAAATTTCCCCCTCGCTCCGGCCGATGAGCGTCTGATGGCCTTTCAGCACCACCCAGCAATTGCCAAAGCGCCGCGAAATGTCGCGCAACGCCTGCGGCCGGTTCGCCTGGACCTGCTGCGTGGTCTGGTTCAACAACCGCGCCGCCTCGCCGGGATGCGGGGTCAGCACCCGGATGGCGTTTTTGGCCGTCGCTCCCAGCGGCAGCCAGTCCAGCATGGTGGCGTCCACGATCACCGGCAGCGGCGAGTCCCGCCAAAGCCGGCGGGTGGCGAGTGACATGGCATCGGCCAGACCGGCGGCCGCCAGCCCGGGACCCATCAGCACCGCGCTCACCGTATCAGGCAGTTTAAGGTCGGGTGTCCACAAGTTAACCATCACCGACTGCAATTGCGCCGCCACCACATGATAAACGGATTCCTGGGTGAACAGGGTGATCAAGCCGGGCTGGGCGCGCTGGGCGCCGTGGGCGGCCAGAACCGCCGCGCCGTGAAAACCAAAACTGCCCGCGATGATTCCCAAATGCCCGAACACGCCCTTGTGCCCGGCCACCGGCCGGGGTGGCGGAAAATTCGCGAAATCTTCCGGCAACGTCCAGGACAGCCCGCTCGAGTGCGGACACGGAATCAGACCCACGTCGTCCGCGACCACCAGCCGCCCGACAAACGGCCAGGCATTTTGCGCGAGCATACCGCCCTTGGGCGCACCGACGGTCAGTGTCACCGCCGCTTCGACCGCCACGCCCGGCGATACTGGCTCGCCGGTGTCGGCGTTCAGGCCGGATGGCACGTCCGCCGCCAGAACCGGAATCCCCGACCGGTTTACGGCTTCAATGATTTTTTTCCAAGCATCGGCCAGCGGCCGGTCCAGTCCCACGCCGAACAATCCGTCAATGACCAGCGCCGGTTTTAGAAACAACTGCCGTTCCAGTCCCGGCAAATCAGTTTCCGGCGCCACGATGTCGAGCAGTTCAACCCGCCGGTCCTTCAAAAAATCGCGGGCGGCGCGGACGTCATCGCCATTGTGGCCTTTGCCGGCAAGAATCAAAATCGCGTCGCCGGGCTGGGTAAGCTCCAACGCGCAACGGGCCAGCGCGGCACCGACCCGGCGGATGACTTCAGCCTCAGTCTGGCCGGCAGACCACGTGGCGCGTTCCCATTCGCGCATCTGGGCAATGCTTATGACCGGTACAGGCATGCAGCCGATTTAGCAACATTTCAACCCGGGCGAAAGCTAAAAACCGCAACCTGTCTCCTATCAACCGTTTGTAAAGGTCGTGATTCAAGGCCTCATAATATCAATCATAAGCCATTCGGCGCGTCACCCAATTGTCACAGGGTTGTCACGGGACCGAATTTGTGTGACGATTGCCAGCGTGATATGCAACCCAGAGTGAAACCGCGAATTTTGGTGGTGGATGACGAACCGGAGGCGGTTGAACTGGTGGAGTTCAACCTCAAACAGGCCGGCTATGCCGTGACGACGGCGGCGGACGGCGCGGAAACGCTGAAGAAGGCGCGCGCCCAGACGCCGGATTTGATCGTGCTCGACGTGATGCTGCCGGAGATGGACGGTTTTGAAATCTGCAAGACGCTGCGGCTTGACCCGGCCACCAGCAAGGTTCCCATCATCATGCTCACGGCCAAGGCGGCCGAGATTGACCGCGTGCTCGGCCTGGAACTCGGCGCCGACGATTACCTGACCAAGCCGTTCAGCCCGCGTGAACTGCTGCTGCGCATCAAAAAAATCCTTTCGCGGGGCGAGCCGGCGGAAAAGCCCCGCGACCAGTTGCGCTTCGGAGATTTGCAGATTGATGTGCCACGCCATCTGGCCAGTTGGAAGGGCAAGGCCTTTGAACTGACCGCGACCGAATTCAAGCTGCTCACCACCCTCGCCCAGCGCTCGGGGCGCGTGCAGTCGCGCGATCATCTGCTGCGCGACGTTTGGGAGTACGACAGCCTCATTGACACGCGCACGGTGGACACGCACATGCGCCGCCTCCGCGAAAAGCTCGGGCCGGCCTCGAAGCATCTGGACACCGTCCGCGGCGTCGGCTATCGCTTTGTCGAATGAAGATGGCGGAATGAAGAAACGAGATTTACGCATTTCTTCCGCTCGCAATTGATTTCCACATTCTGCATTCTTCCTTCCGCCTTTGAAGCATGTGGCCAACTTTAACCATTACCATTCTTGCCGTCGCCGCCACGCTGGTGGTCCATTTCCGGTGGCGGGCAAAATTTCTTCATCAACAGCGGCTGGTGAAGGCTGAAACCGAGGACCTGCAACGGCGGCAGTTGCAAACGACCACGGACGCCAAGGCCCAGCAGCAGGTCCTGTTCAACAGCATGTTGGAGGGACTGCTGCTGCTCGACCGCAACCGGCGGATCTATCTCGCCAATCGCGCATTCAAAAACCTGTTCGGCCTGAAAACCGAGTTGCGCGGCAAAACCATCATGGAAGCCCTGCGCGTACATGAGCTCGCCGCGCTGGTCGAGCGCGTGGGCAGTGACGGCCAGGTTTTTGATTACGAACTGAAGCTGCCGGAATTGAGCGAACGCTGGTTGCAGGTGAACGCCGCCGCCATTTTCAACTCCGCCGGCGAACGCGAAGGCACCATCCTCGTCTTCCACGATCTCACCCGGCTCAAACAGTTGGAGCGCACCCGCGAGGAATTCGTCGCCAACGTCAGCCACGAATTGCGCACGCCGCTTTCGCTCATCAAGGGCTACGTCGAAACCCTGCTCGATGGCGCGCGCACCAATCCCGATGTCGCCGAACGCTTCCTCAAAATCATCGAGCGGAACACGCAGCGGCTCGACCTACTCATCCAGGATTTGCTCACCATTTCCGCCTTGGAATCCGGCCGGGTCACCTTGAATTTGCAGCCCGCCGCGTTGCGTCCCCTGGCCGACAAGGTGCTGGCCGACCTGAAAACGCGCGCCGAAAACAAAGGCGTGAAACTCGTCAACGAACTGCCCGAACTCACTGCGACGGCGGACGCGAACCGGCTCGAACAGGTCCTCGCCAACCTCGTGGACAACGCCATCAAATACGGTCGGGCGGAAGGCACGGTGACCGTCGGCGGCCGCTGCGATGACGAGGGCAAGATTGAGATTTTTGTGCGGGATGACGGACCGGGCATCCCCACCGAAGCCCTGGAACGGGTGTTCGAGCGGTTTTACCGCGTGGACAAGGCACGCTCGCGCGAGCAAGGCGGAACGGGACTCGGGTTGTCCATCGTCAAACACATCGTGCAAAATCACGGCGGCAAGGTCTGGGTGAAAAGCGAACCCGGCAAGGGCGCAACCTTCTTCTTCACGCTGCCGGCGGGAGAGAAATAAACTTGGTCGGCAGGCACGCCGGTTTTATAGTGCGGCATGGTTCACGTTGGCATCGGCTATGACGTTCATCAACTGGTCGCGGGACGCAAACTCATCCTGGGCGGCGTCGAGATTCCGCACACGAAGGGCCTGGACGGCCACTCGGACGCGGACGTGCTCATGCACGCGATCTGCGACGCGATTCTCGGCGCGCTTGGCGAACCGGACATCGGCCACTTTTTTCCAAACACCGATCCCCGCTGGAAGGGCGCGCCCAGCAAGGTCTTTTTGCAGGAAGCTTCACGCCTGATCGCTCTCCGGCAGGGCAAAATTGTGAACGTGGACGCGACCGTCATCGCCCAGGAACCCAAAATTTATCCGCACATCCAGGAAATGAAAATCCGCATCGCCGGGGCACTGGGCGTCAATTTTAATCTCATCGGCATCAAGGCAACCACCAACGAGCACATGGGTTTCATCGGCCGCGAAGAGGGCATTGCCGCGATGGCCGTGGCGAGCGTGGATTTGCCGTAGCATCATGGCCACCAAAGCTGAAATCAGTTGGAAGCGGGTCACCGCTGATGGCGTGAAACTGCAGGTTAATGCCCAGCGCGTGAGCCGCGAGTGGAAATTTTCCCGGCGCGAAAAGCGCTTTGATCAATGGCAGCCGGTGGCCGAACCGCCGCTGGAGGACTGGCTGGAACTGCTCGACGCGGTGCAACGGCTCATCACGCGACGGCGTCTGCAGCCGGAACACGAGGAGCATCTTCGCCGGCGGATTCGCGAGCGTTTTCCCGAGGTAAAAGTTTAGCGCGCCGGGGCCAGATCAAGTTCCAAGGAAGACTGCCCCAAAATCGCACGCGAGTGTCCCACTGCCACTATACCGAGCCCAAAACCATCCGGACCAGAGCCACAACTCCCATGAGCAGGCTGACGACAATCACCGAACCGATTGCATCAAATTCGGCCTTTAACAAGTGGTTGATGGGAGCAACAGTGTTAATCAAGTAGTAAAAACCACTGCGACTTACGCGACTTACTTTGTTCGTCTTTGCTCTCATAGGAGCGATTCAGCATGAATCAGGCCACGCTGATAACACATTGTAAATGGTTGAACTACATAGATTTACAATTTACGGAATTTATTTTTCCCTGACAAAGCCATGTCAGCCAGTTACATTTCGCGGCGGATGGGCAAATCACCTTTGATTATTGTAGCGCCAAGCATTGAAAAATGCGGAGTCGAGTTTCATGATCTTTCCGTCAGCCTCTCGGTAAAATACGAGTATTGCGTGCTTCAGGCCGGCGGCATTCCCGTCACCGTGCCAACCACCACCAGCCGGCAAACGCTCGCCGAACTGGTTCACCGCTCGGACGGGGTGTTGTTGACCGGCGGTGACGACATCAATCCCAACCTTTACGACCGGCGGCTTCCGCGGGCCGTCCGCAAAACCGTGGATCTGACACCCGACGGCGGCGCGCGCGACTGGCGCGAACTGGTTTTGATTGACGAGAGTTTCCGCCAGCGCAAACCGCTGCTGGCCATTTGTCGCGGGCACCAGTTGCTGAACATCGCGCTGGGCGGCCGGCTGATTGCCGACATCCGCCTCCAGGTGCCCGGGGCTCTGAACCACCAGCGCCTGGACAAGGCGGGTGAATTTGTGCATGAAGTGCCGTTGACATCGGGGTCGCTACTGGCCAAGATGGTGGGCAAGCGGATTTTAGGTGTGAATAGTTCGCATCATCAGGCCGTTTTGGAACCGGCGGAACCGTTGATGGCCGTGGCGCGAACGCGTGATGGAATCGTTGAGGCGATGGAATTGAAACCGGAAGCAGCGCGGCGGATGCCGTTTTTGTTGAGCGTGCAGTTTCATCCCGAACGATTGACCGGACGACACGCCGAACATCGCGCCATATTCCGCCGGTTTGTTGCAGCGTGCGAACGGAAACCCGAAACATGAAAGCCAAAATTCTGATCGTGGACGACGAGGCGGATTTGCGTAATCTGCTCACGTCGGTGCTCGGAGATCTTTACGAAGTCGCGCAGGCCGCCAACGGCGCGGCGGTGCAGAAAGCCTTCACCCAGCCCCCGCCGGACGTCGTGCTGCTCGACGTGAAATTACCCGACGCCGACGGTCTGGAATTGCTGCCGCAGATCAAAAAACGCTGGCCCGACACCGAGGTGATCGTGCTCACCGGCCACGGCACCGTCAGCATGGCCGTGGAAGCCGGACGCGGCGGCGCCTACAATTTTCTGTCCAAGCCGTTTGAAAATGAAAAGCTGCTGGCCGACGTCAAGTGCGCCATCGAACGCAAGGAACAAAACCAGGAGAATAACACGCTCCGGCGTGCGCTGGAGACGATGAGCGGCACGGCCTCGCCGATTTTCCGCAGCGCCGCCATGCAGGGAGTCGTCCGCACCATTGAACGGATCGCCCCCAGCGACGTGACCGTGCTGATCACCGGCGAAAGTGGCACCGGCAAGGAAGTCATCGCCGACCTCATCCACGCGCTCAGCACCCGCAGCAAAAACAAGATCATCAAAATCAATTGTGCCGCCCTGCCCCGCGAACTGATCGAAAGCGAACTGTTCGGTTCCGTCAAAGGCGCCTTCACCGGCGCCCACAGCGACCGCGAAGGACTGTTCCGCCAGGCCGAGGACGGCACGCTGCTGCTCGACGAAATCTCCGAAATGCCCATTGATACGCAAAGCAAGCTTTTGCGCGTCCTGCAGGACCAGGAAGTCCGCCCGGTCGGCGGCAAGGTGAGCTACAAAACCAATTGCCGGCTCATCGCCTCCACCAACCGCAAGCCGGAGGACGCCATCAAGGACGGCAAATTGCGCGAGGACCTTTATTACCGCATCAGCGCCATTTCCGTTTATCTGCCGCCATTGCGCGAACGCCGGGAAGACATCATGCCGCTGGCCAACTCGTTTTTGAAACGTTTCGCGGCGCAGGCCAATCACGTCATCTCGGGTTTTACCCCAGCAGCCGTTGAGCGGCTCACCGGATTTGAATGGCCGGGCAACGTCCGGCAACTGCAGAACGAAGTCCAGCGGGCCGTCCTCCTGAACGAGGGCACCGAAGTGGACGTGGCCGACCTCTCGGTCACCAACGTCCGGGTCGGAACGACCGAGGGCAACGACACCAGTTTCACGCTGCTCGAAGGCGTCGAGCGCAACGCCATCATCCAGACGCTCAAGGAAACCGGCGGGAACAAGCTCGAAACCGCCAAGCGCCTCGGCATCGGCCGCCAGACCCTCTACAACAAGATCAAGGCCTACGGCATCGAAGTTTGATGCCGGCTTGGTTGACGCAGCTTGTCACCCTGCTGCTCGTTTTATTTGGCAAGGAGAGGGTGACGAGTTGTACGAATGGGTCACCAGCTTAAAGTTGCTTTAATTCCGTTCGCACCAGCTCAATCAACTGTTTAAACGTCGCCGCATCGAACTTGAACGTGCAGCCGGCGGCGGCGAACAGTTCCGGCAACGGTCGTGAACCGCCCAACACGAGCGATTTTTTGTAATCATTCAGCGCTTTCACCTTGTCGCGCTTTGAATTCGCCCAGACCTGCAGCGCGCCCAGTTGCGCGATGCCGTATTCGATGTAGTAAAACGGATGGGTGAAAATGTGGAGCTGCCGGTGCCAGAGATTGGCCCGCGCCGTTTCGTATCCGCTCCAGTCCACGTCCCCGCCGAAACGGTCCATCAATTCCAGCCACGCGGTGGCGCGCTCGGCGCGGCTGTGGCCGGGATGCGTGTAAATCCAGTGCTGGAACTCATCCACCGTCGCAATCCATGGAAAAACCCCGACCACTCCTTCCAGATGAACCCGGCGCGCCCGGTTCGCTTCGGCGGGGGCATAAAATTCCTCGATGAATTCGTTGCCGAGCAGTTCCATGCTCATCGAAGCGACCTCGCAAAATTCGATGGGCGGGTTGTTGCGATACGGATGCAAATCCTCGTCGCGCGCGGCCAGCGCATGAAACGCATGGCCCGCCTCGTGCAGAATCGTCTCCACGTCGCGCTGCTGGCCGACGGCATTCATGAAAATGAACGGCACCCGCGCCTCGGCCAGCGTCTGCTGGTAACCGCCCGGTGCCTTGCCCTTGCGATTGTCGAGGTCGAGCAGGTGCAGGTCCTGCATCTGCCGGAAGCCGCCCGCCAGTTCGCCGTCGAGCCGGTCAAATATTTTCTGCGTGCGCGAAACCATTTCGCCCACCTCACCGAACGGTTTCAACGCCGGCCGGTTCTGCGGGTCCACCGACAGGTCCCACGGGCGCAGGTGGCCCGGGTGTAGTTTGTCGAGGCCCAGTTGATGGCGGCGGGCGGCCTGGATCTCACGCACGGCGGGCATGACCTCCCGGGCGACGGCATCGTGAAAACGCGTGCAGTCTTCCGGCGTGTAATCGAACCGGTTTAGCCGGCGGAAAGCGTAATCCCGATAATTCTTGAATCCGGCATTCCGGGCCGTCTGCTGGCGGAGTTCGATCAGCCGGTCAAAAATGTCGTCGAATTTGTCCACTTCCTGCAAACGCCGTCTGGTCACCAGTTCCCAGGCTTCCTGCCGCAGCGCGCGGTCGGGCTCTTCGAGATAACGGCCCATTTGCACAAGGGTTTTTTCCGCGCCGCGAAAGTTCACCGTGAGCGAACCGCTCAGTTTTTGGTATTGCTGGCAGAGCTTGGCGTCCTCGGTCTCCAGCGCGACATTTTCCGGGCGGAACAGTTCCACATGATTTTTCACGTCGCGGTCAAAAACCTGGTAACGCGCCGGCGGCAATTTTTCACGGACCGGATGTTTGACATAAATGACCTCCAGTTCGAACTGGCGCGGTTTGAGTTTCGGCTCGACGTTCTCGACGAAATGCAGGTACGCCTTCTCGGCGCTGGCGTTGTCCGTGTGGCAGGTCATGGCGATGTAACGGCGGGAGGCTTCCTCATCGAGCGCGGCGCTGAGCTCGCTCCAGGCCAGCAGCCATTGCTCAAGTTCGGCGGCGGTCTGGCACCGCGCGGCGCGCGATTCCAACTGGTCGAACAGCGGCGCGATCTGCGACCAGTCGCCAAGGTCAATGGCTGGCGGAACGAAGGTGCGCGGCTTGTATGCAGCCAATTTTTCGAACGGCAATAAATTCATGCGCACCAAGGATAAGCGAAACCGGCGCGAGGGAAATAAATTTTGCCTTAAAATTTGGTCCGGATGCCACAGGCGCGCACGAGACACCAGCCGCGGAGGGATTCGAAAATGGCAAACAAACCTGCCCCCACCAAAACTAGCCCCAGCGCCAATGAATAGTCCACCACGATGATGCCGCTGATGAGGCAGAGGGCACCTATGACACCGCGTGCCAGTCGCCCATGATGGCTGAGGTTCGGTTTGAAGAACCGGTTCACAACCCCAACTTAGCATGATGTGTGCCTAAAACAACAAGATCGTTGCCGGACAGACTGGCCAGCCAGGGCCGGCTGCATTATCATGGGAGCGTGGATTTGCTCAATGAACATTACCTTTGGGCGTCGTGCATCTGGGGCGCCGTCGCCGGCGGGTATTGTATTTACGGCTGGCGGCAGCGGGCGGCGATACCATTTCTCGGCGGCGCGGCGATGACCGCCGCATCATTTTTTCTTCCCGCCCTGCCGATGACGCTGGCCAGCATCGCCATCATGTTCGCCGTTTGGTGGCTGTTGAAACAGGGCTATTGAGGCGCGAACCCTTATCCGGAAGTTTCATTCCGTTCCCGGGAACAAGAATGTCCACATGCCAATCAAAAAACCGGAAGCCAGTTGTCCGGCTTCCGGTTTGAATTTGCAAAAGGATAATTACCTTCCCTTCGGCAGCGCACTGGTGCCGGCGTAAACGGCATTTTTCCCGAGCAATTGCTCGATGCGCAGAAGCTGGTTGTATTTCGCCAGACGATCCGAGCGGCTCAAGCTGCCAGTCTTGATCTGGCCGCAATTCGTCGCCACCGCGATATCGGCGATGGTTGAGTCTTCCGTTTCACCGGAACGATGCGAGAGAACGGCGCTGTAACCGTGGAACTGGGCGAGTTGAACGGCATCGAACGTTTCGGTGAGCGAACCGATCTGGTTCACCTTGACGAGAATCGAGTTGGCCGTCCCGGTATCAATGCCCTTCTGGAGAAACTTCACATTCGTGACGAACAAGTCGTCACCGACGAGCTGCACCTTGTCGCCGATTTTGTCCGTGAGCTTTTTCCACGTGACCCAGTCGCTCTCGCCGCAACCGTCCTCGATGGAAACAATCGGGTATTTGTTGACGAGCTTGGCGTAAAAACTCACGAGGTCGTCGCCGGTGATGGTTTCGCCGGTGCTTTTCTTGAAGGTGTATTTCGCGTTGCCATCGTAAAATTCCGAGGCGGCGGGATCGAGGGTCAGATAAATGTCCTTGCCCGGCTTGTAGCCCGCGTCCTTGATGGCTTGAATGATGGTTTCGAGCGCTTCCTCAACGCTGCCGAGTTTCGGCGCGAAACCGCCTTCATCGCCAACGGCGGTGCTGCAACCCTTTTTCTTCAACACGGCCTTGAGCGCGTGAAACGTCTCGGTGATTGCGCGCAGACCTTCGCTGAACGTCGGCAGGCCGAGCGGCATGATCATGAATTCCTGGAAATCAATCGG
>Ga0182030_10004895_pt1 | contig 28582 bp, 30 predicted proteins | sample 812S3MmetaG_FD_121299 | JGI IMG/M metagenome (GOLD analysis project Ga0182030, IMG submission 121299) | Permafrost microbial communities from Stordalen Mire, Sweden - 812S3M metaG (Illumina Assembly) | ecosystem: Environmental > Terrestrial > Soil > Wetlands > Permafrost | place: Sweden... | reverse complement strand
GGCCCGCCTCAACGACAAGGACGATCCGCTGTCCATGTACGAGTTCTTCGACCGGACTCCCTGGTCCTCGCTCCGTGACTGCAAGAAAACCACGATCGCCGCCATCAACGGGATCTGCTACGCAGGAGGCCTCATCACCGCGGCCTTGTGCGACATATCCGTGGCCGCGCAGAGCGCGAGCTTTTGCATCGCCGAGGCCAAAGTGGGCATCGCCGATCAGCAGATCCCGACCATCCTGTTCGGCCGGGTCAGCCCGGCCAAGCTCAAGTACTACGTGATGACGGCCACACCGTTCAGCCCGGAGGTGGCGGAGCGGATCGGGTTGATCACTGAGGTGGTGCCGGACGACCAGCTCACCGGCCGGGTCACCGAGATCATCCACGAGCTGAAGGGAACCTCACCGGTCGCCCGTGCGGAGTTCAAGGGGTACATGAACGGACTCATCCCGTGGCCCCCCACCGACGGAGGCGAACGTGCGTTCGCTAGTCAGGCGGTGATCGAAGGGCTGACTGCCTTCGCCGAGAAACGGCCGGTGCGGTACGACCAAGTCTCTGAGTAGGGCGCCCACGCCCCACCGTGCCGGACCATCCGGTAGTGGCCAACAAAACGCCTACTACAATGGATAGATGGTCAACGATACGGGGCGCACCTCAGCGCGGCGCAGGATGCCAGCGGCGGAGCGGAAGGCCCAGATCGTCAACGCGGCGCGGGACATGTTTGTCCGCTACGGGTACTCCGGAACCCGGACCCGCCACATCGCTGAGGCTGCCGGGGTGACGGAGGCCGTGTTGTACCAGCACTTCCCGTCCAAGGAAGCCCTCTTCGAGGAGGCGATCGTGACGGTGCTGACCAAGACCCGGTCGGACATCTTGATGCACACCCGTGCAGTGGCGGAGGCGGCCCTGCGGGGTGACGCGGAGGAGACCGCCGAGGCTGAAGGCGAGCTCTACGCCATCATCGATAGCTACCTTCCCGAGTTGGGAGCGGCGCTGTATTCCGACCCTGGCTACGGCAAGACATTCTACACCCAGTACTTCCTCCCCCGAATGCAGAGGATGGCCCAGTCCCACTCTGACTCGTTCGTCCCCGGCGAGGACCACGACGCCACCGAGATCAGCAGATATGTCATCTCCGCGATCTACGGCATGAACCTCGGCTACGCCCTGCACGCACACTTCGGCAAGGACGCGGTCTCCAGTGAGAAGGCAGTCCACGAGATCTCGACCATCCTGTCCAGTGGGATCGGCGGCTGACGTGCCCGAGAGCAGCGCCAAGCAGGTGGCAGCGTCGAGCGCGTCGTCGAATGGCTCGGCGGGCTCCGGCGATGGTGAGTCCAGTTCGGCAACCGATGTGACCGCCCAGCGTCGGCACCTCCTCTGCGAGGCCGCACGCAGCGTCTTCACAGAGAAGGGCTGGGCCCGGGCCCGCACCAGGGACATCGCTCAGGAGGCCGGGGTGACAGAGACGGTGCTGTACCGTTATTTCCCCTCCAAGGACGCCCTCTTCGAAGCGGCCATTCTGGAGCCGCTCGAAGGCCTGGTGGCCGATCTCACCGAGCTCGAGCCGAGCTACGAGACGGTGACCCTACGGGATCGGGCACCGATCAGCGACAAGGTCAACGCGGCAATGCATCTGCGACTGGTCGAGATCGCACCACTGCTCTGTATCGCCCTGTTCTCCGACTCGGAGAAGGGGAAGCTCTTCTACCAGGACCGGGTCGTTCCCTCCCTTCAGGCGGCCAGTGCATTCTTCTCGACGACTCTGCGGCCGAAGGCACGTGAGGCGGTTCCACCCGAAGACCTGATCATCATCCTGCTCGGGATGCACTTCGCTGTGGCTACGCAGCAGATGCTCAGTGACGAGCCGGTGGATATCGCGTTACTGGCCCGCACATTCACCGAGATCATGGCCTTCGGACTGACCAGAGCTGCGGCCCCGAAGACGGCGACGAAGAAGTAGGGCGGCCCGGACCTCCTCAGGTATCGGGCGATCAGGGTCCGACTATCAGGCATCGTCCGTCCATGCCGAAGCAGCGTCGAGCGACTCAGGATCGCCGCCGATCAGTACGAATCCTCCGTCAGCACGCACGACAGTCCCGGTCACCATGGCGGCATCCTCGGAGAGCAGATACGCCACGACACGGGCAATGTCGTCGGGCTCGGCGAGCTTGCGTAGAGGGAGCAGGTCGCGATGGAGGCGTCCCTGGGGCCCGTCCCAAAGGATCTGAGCCTGGAAGGTCTTCACCAGCCCCGGTCCGACCGCATTGACCCGGACCCCCATCGGCCCGAGCTCCCGTGCGAGACAGCGTGTGATCGAGTCGAGTGCGGCCTTGCTGGCCACATAGGCCCCGGACACCGTCGAAGCGCCGCTCGGCGGTGCGATCGACATGTTGACCACTGCCCCTCGGCGCTTGCCCATTCCCGCTTTCATCGCCGCTTGCACGGTGGCAACCGATGGCCAGGTATTGGCCAAGAGCGTCTTTTCGAAGGCACCCTGGTCGATCTCCATGAGCGGGCCGTGGAAGGGGCTGATTCCCACATTGTTCACCACATAGTCCACCGTGCCCCATGCGTCGACCGCGGCTTGCACGAGTGTCGCCGGACCATCGACCCGTGAGATGTTGGCGGTGACCCCGATGACCTCGAGCCCCTGGTCCTCGAGGAGATGGACCGCGGCATCCACTTCGTCCGGCTTGCGGGCGTTGATGGCCACGCGAGCTCCTTCGCGGCCTAGTCGTTCGGCGATAGCCAGGCCAATGCCGCGAGTGGAACCGGTGACGATGGCCACCCGACCCTCGAACCTGCTCACCCTCGCGTCTCCCCCGCCTCGGTGGCCGCCGCCACGAAGGGAGCCAAGAGCAATCGGGCCACTGTGACCTTGTGCACTTCGTCGGCCCCGTCGACCAGCCGAGCCCAGCGCGCCTGACGGTACATCGCCTCGAGGGGAAGGTCCTCGGTCACACCCGCGCCGCCCCAGACCTGTATGGCTCGATCGATGGCGTTGTGCAACATCGCTGCTCCGACCACTTTGATGGTGCCGATATCCACCCTGGCCGCATCGCCCCGGTCGAGGAGCCGAGCAGCCTCGAGTGTCATCAGTCGATGAGCCTTGATCTCCGCTGCGGTCATGAAGACCATCTCCTGAATGAGCTGCTTCTCGGCCAGCACCGATCCGAACACCTCCCTGGACACCGCCCGTTCGCACATCAGCTCATAGGCACGGAGCGCCTGACCGAGCCATCGCATGCAGTGCGAGATACGACCGGGTCCCAGTCTCTTCTGGGAGAGGAGGAATCCGCCGCCTCGCTGGCCGATGATGTTCGAAGCCGGGACTCGGACGTCGTGGTACCGGACGATGCAGTGGTCGCCGTCGTAGCCCATGGCCAACACTGATCGCTCGATCTCGAACCCGGGGGTGTCGGTCGGCACGAGCAACAGAGAGAACGCCCGGCGCCCGTCCACCCCCGGCTCGGTGCGTGCCATCACGGTGGCGAAGGTGGAGCGGTGCGCCCGGCCGGTGAACCACTTTGTCCCGTTCACCACCCACTCATCCCCGACCAGCTCGGCGGTGGTCTGCAGTTGTCTCGGGTCGGAGCTCCCCACAGCCGGTTCCGTCATCGAGAATGACGACATGATCTCACCGGCCACCAGAGGAACGAGGTACCGGTCCTTCAACTCCTCTGAAGCCCAGTCGTGCAGCAGCAGGGCGTCCTGAAAGCTGGCCGTCCCCACTGCGTAGAGACCATGGATGGAGCGACCGATAGCCTCGTTAACGTAGGAGTAGTCGGTCAGCGACAGCCCGCCGCCTCCGACTTCCTCCGGATGTCCCAACGCCCAGAGTCCACGTCGTTTGGCCTCCTTATGGAGGATGGCCATCTCCGCATGCCACGAGTCTGACGCCGGTCCGGCCTCCAGGGCCTTCTCCCTCGGGTAGACCTCGGATTCGATAAAGTCGAGCATGTTGTCATAGGCGGGGCGGACGGCCTTCGGTATCGGAAGTTCCAGCCGTGCTCTCATGATCCCTCCTCGAGGATTCTCAGGCCATCGTGAAGCAGTGGTGCGATCCCGGACTCCCATTTGGACCGGCCCGGATCGGGTGTCGGCGCCGATCGATTGTGCTTCACGATGAGGGCGCTGGTTGCTGCCACTTTGAACCGAACCAACGCAGCGAACCACCCGAGCGGGCCGATGGTCTCGCTGCGCTCACGTTCGTAGGTCGATACCAACGTCTCCGCAGAAGGCATACCGGGTGGCTGCCAACAGGCGAGCGGATGGCTTCGTGCATCCGCTTGGGTGATGAACCACGTCACGTCCATCCGCGGATCGGAGCGGGACCAGATCTCCCAGTCGAGGACGGCGTGTATCGATCCTCCTGCGGCGATCATGTTGCCGAGCCGATAGTCGCCGTGCACCAGCACCGGCTCCATGGGTTCCGGAGGGTGAGCGGCCAGCGCCCGACCGAGCTCCAGCCCGATCCCCTGGAGATCGTCGGGAAGGGACGAGAACGCTCGGGCCCATCGGTCCACCTCGTCGGTCGGCGTGACCTCCGGCCCGGGATCGAAGGGCAGAGAGCCGAGATCGACCTGATGCAACCGGGCCAGAAGCAGGGCACCTTCGAGTGACCGTGACCGGATGTCGTCATCCGAGCACTGACCAGGCCCGTCGAAGATCGGCTCATAGGCTTCGCCGGCAACGAACTCCGTGGCGTAGAACGGCGGGAGATCGCCACACCCACGCGAGATGAACAATAGCTTCGGGACCGGGATGTTGGTTTCCCCCAGCGCGCCGATCATGGCGGCCTGCCGGATGACGTCCCGGTTCTTCACCGGCTCGAGCCCCGGGGGAGCCACTTTCACCACGATCGTCTCGGGTTGGCCAGGGATCTCGACCTCCACGGCATAGGTGATTCCCGAATAGCCGCCTTGGAGCCGGCGCAGGGAGACGGCAATCGCCGAGGAGAAGGGCTTCGCTGAGGACTGCGCCACATCCAGGACTGCCTCGGAGAGTTTGTCCTCATCGATCACCTCGATGCCCATCATGTTCGTCCCACCTTGTCTCCTCCCCCAAACCCGCAACCGCTCGTTTGATGACGCCCAGCCTCGGTGGGTTACAGATAAGTACTTACTTATTATCACCCCATCACCGTATACTGGTCCAATGGGCCCCACACGAAGTGACCTGGGCATGAGCGGGTCCGACGCCATGGACTTCCTCCGCACGCATCGCCACCTTGCCCTCTCGACCCTCGGCCCCGACGGATGGCCCCATACGGTCCCGGTCACCTACACCGTGGTCGAGGACAGGTTGGCCATGACGGCCAAACGCCGGTCGCAGAAGGTGGTCAACCTGACCAGGGATCGACGGGTCAGTGGCCTCGTCGAAGATGGCCAGACTTACGATTCCCGGCGGGGGGTCCTGGTGGTCGGGACGGCCGAGGTGATCCCCGACGACGCCCTGGCGTTGGAGGTGATCGAGGCCATCCTGGCCAGCGATCCGCTAGGCAGTGGCGCGCTTCCCATGGCCCCGAGTCAGATGGCGCACAACAGGTCCGCCGTCTTCATCACGCCCCTGCGCCTGGTCAGCTGGGACCATGCAGCCAGCCCCTGAGGGACCTCCGGTGTGCCACCATGCTCAGGGGAGGACTTCCGGCGGCACCTCGTCAAGCGTTGAAGCAAGTACTTGCTATGTACAGTAGAGTCTACGTCCGAGCTCGGTGAGTCACCCCGTCCGGGAGTGACGCCGGGCCACCCGAGCACAGGATTTCCGATCGATGAACGTAGCCCTGACCGAAGACGAGGAGCTGCTCCAACAGACGGCGCTCCGGGTCGCCGACCTGGTGGGTCCGGCACCGACGGATCCGAAGGATCGCGAGGACGCCAAGGGATGGGCGGCACTGTCCCAAGCCGGGCTCTTGGGGCTTCCGCGGATCGAGGCCGGCAGCCCACTGGGAACGGGGGTGGCATCCGCCCTAGTGGCCGAAGCCCTCGCCTACCAGCCGTGTGCCCTGCCGTTCGTCGGGTCGGGGGTGCTAGCCCCCGCCTTGCTGGTTGCCGCCGGAGCGGAGCCGAGCTTGCTGGACTCCATCGAGTCTGGCGACGTAAGGGTCGGGATCGGCTTGGACCCGGATCTCCGAAGCCCTCGAACTACTGGCGGGACCGTAGTGGCGTGGGATGCGGCATCCACGACCACGGTCATCTCCGTGGGCGACGACAACAGGCTGCGGGTATTCGAGGTCCCTGCAGCTGTCCGCCAGACCTCGGTCGACCTGTCACGTGACACCTTCGAGCTCCCCACCGCGGCTGGGTCCCTTGAGGCCGGGTATGGAGGTCCGATCGATGAAGACGCCTGGGCCCACTGGACTGCCCTGGCGTTGACCACTATCACCGCGGACCTCTGCGGGCTGATGCGAGGTGCCCTCGATCTAGCGGTCGAGTACGCCAAGTCCCGAGTGCAGTTCGGTGTGCCCATCGGCTCGTTCCAGGCGGTGAAGCACCTGTGTGCCGATGCGCTCGTGCACGTGGAGACCTCCCGCAGCGCCATGCTCTATGCGGCGTGGTCGGTTGATCATGCCGTCCCCGACGAAGCGCTTCACGCTGCCCGGGTGGCCAAGTCGTTCACGTCCGAAGCAGCCCTGGCCGTCACCGAGACCTGCATCCAGGTCCACGGCGGGATGGGTATCACCTGGGAGAACGAGGCGCATGTCTTTCTTCGGAGGGCCCTCTTGGACCGGCAGACGCTCGGGGACGAGGCGGCGCAGCTCTCCGACCTCGTGTCCTCGGGGGCGCGCTGATGGACTTCAATGATTCGCAGGAAGAGGCCGAATTCAGGTCCGAACTCAGGTCGTGGCTGGCGCTCAATGCCGTGGTCGATAGAAAGGCCACCACCGACGACGAGCGTCGAAATCAGATGAACGAGTGGCACCGACTCCTGTACTCAGGGGGGTGGATGGGGTTGAGTTGGCCCACCGAGTTCGGGGGAAGGGGCCTACCCCTTCCGTATGAGGCCATCCTCAATGACGAAGTCGGCAGAATCGGAGCCCCGGCGATACCCGGAGTCGGCTTCCTCGGCCGGGCCATCCTCGACTTTGGGACAGAGGAGCAGCGACGGCGCTTCATCCCTTCGCTGCTGAGCGGGGAGACCCGCTGGTGCCAGGGGTTCAGCGAGCCTGACGCCGGCTCCGATCTCGCCAACATGCGGACTCGGGCCATCCGAGTAAACGACCATTACCAGGTCGACGGCCAGAAGATCTGGACGAGTGGCGCTCGCTGGGCCGACAAGTGCCTGCTCCTGGCGCGTACCGATCCGCAACAGCATCGGCATCGTGGCATCTCGTGCCTGGTGGTCGATATGCGAGCCAAGGGAGTGGACATCCGACCGATCGTCCAGATATCCGGCGATCGTGATTTCGCCGAGGTGTACTTCGACGAGGTCCTGGTCCCCGCCTCAGATCGTATCGGTGAGGAGAACCGGGGATGGCAACTGGCCATGCGCACGTTGTCCTACGAACGGGGCTTGGCCGATACCGGTGTCATCTCTCGGTTCCTTCGTGTGCTCCATCACCTGGAGCGGGCTCAGGCCGACGGCGAACTGCGGACCGACATGGAGTTCGACACTCGGTTGGCCGGCATCCGGGCCAACGTGGAAGTGCTCCGGGTCCACTCGCTGCGAAGCCTCTCCCGACGGATGAACGAAGGGGCTGACAGCCCGTTGGGTTCTGTGGACAAGCTGTTCCTGTCCCAGACCGAGCAGTCGCTGCACCGCTTGGCGCTCGACGCCGTCGGGGCACGAGCCCTGTACGGCGACGGCGGTGAGGGCGACTGGCTCTTCGACTACCTGTTCTCACGGGCTGCCACCATCTACGGCGGCAGCTCACAGATCCAGAAGAACATCCTGGCCGAGCGTGCGCTCGGCCTGCCGGTGGCGGGCGCGCACCGGTAGGGGGCACTCGCCTTTCTCGGTGAACTGAGCGGTCGGGCAGTCGGCCTGGACGGGTGTCATCCACCCCCGTCATTTGCATCCGTAACGAGTGAGTATATACTTACATCGGCGAATGTCCTCCCCCCTAGGAATGTTGCTGGGATCAACTGCTGGTCGAGGTAACAGCGGGAACCGGTGCCGACTCCAGAGCAACCCCCCCCCAATGCTCGGAGGTCGGCACCGGTTCCGGTTCGCCCCTCCCTGCTGGATGCGGTCGTCGCTGTCGTCGACAGAGAACACACCGAGGGACGCTTGTCGCCCACCAGCCGTGTGAGTAAAGTGATTGCCTACTACCGTCGTCGCCAGGAGTGAGGAACCACCGTGATCATTCGAGACAAGGTCTACATCGGCGGGAAGTGGGTCGCGTCCAGCGGCTCCTCGACGATCACCCAGATCAATGCCACCACCGAGGAGATCCTCGGCCGAGTACCCAAGGGGACGGTCGAGGACATCGACCGGGCCGTTTCCGCCGCTCGAGAGGCCTTCGACCGCGGCGAATGGCGGTCGTACTCGGTCGAGCGCCGCGCCGCCCTGGTGGCGAGCCTTTCCGTCGGGATCAAGGAGCGGGGCCCGGAATTGGCCACGCTGGTCTCACGGGAGATGGGGTCACCTGCAGCCTTCTCCGAGCTGCTCCATGTGCTGGCCCCCTCCATGATTGCCGACTACTACGTGGGACTCTCGACCATGTTCCCCTTCGAGGAGACCCGACAGGGACTGAAGGGTCCGTTCACCGTGGTCCACCAGCCAGTAGGCGTGGTCGGGGCCATCGTGCCCTGGAACGCCCCGGTAGCCCTGTCGGTATCGAAGATCGCACCAGCCCTCATCGCCGGCTGCACCATTGTTCTGAAGCCATCACCGGAGAGTGCCCTCGACGCCATGGTGTTGACAGACGTGCTGGACGCCATCGGCCTCCCTCCGGGCGTCATCAATGTCGTGCCTGCCGAGCGGGCTGAGGCCGAGGCGCTGGTGAGGCACCCCGACGTCGACAAGATCGCATTCACCGGGAGCACCGCCGCCGGTCGCAGAGTTGCGGCCATCTGTGGAGAGCGCCTGGCCCACTGCAGTCTGGAATTGGGAGGAAAGTCAGCGGCCCTGGTCCTTGACGACGCCGATTTCGATCAGATCGTTCCCAGCCTCGTCTTCAATGCCTTCACCAACAACGGTCAGGCGTGTATCGCGCAGCAGCGAGTGCTGGTGTCGGCGGAGCGCCATGACGAGCTCGTCGATCGACTGGCCGAGGCGGTAGCGGGACTCACCGTGGGCGATCCTCTTGACCCATCCACGGATATCGGCCCGTTGGTGGCCGAGCGGCAGCGGGACCGGGTCGAGGGATTCCTTCGGGGTGCTCAAGACGAGGGAGCAAGACTGATCGTCGGAGGGAAGCGACCGGAGATCGACCGCGGATGGTTCGTGGCGCCGACGCTCTTTGCCAATGTCGACAACTCGATGGCCATCGCCCAAGAAGAGACCTTCGGGCCGGTGATCACTGCGATTCCCTACCGGGACGAGGCGGAGGCCATCACCATCGCCAATGACACTCCGTACGGATTGGCGGGGGTGGTCTACTCCGGAGACGTGGAGTACGGACGTCGCCTGGCTCGTTCGATTCGTGCCGGCATGGTGTGCGTCAACGAGTATGGAAGCGACTTCGCTGCTCCGTTCGGCGGACTGAAGCAGTCCGGGCTGGGCAAGGAGTACGGACCCGAAGGGCTCTCCGAGTATCTCGAAACGGCCACCTTCCGAGGTGGCTGAGCCTACTCAGGCGACCATAGCCGGCTCAGGAGCCGTCGGCCCCCGATCGGGTCAGATCCAGACTCACCAGCAGGTCCTCGTGCAGCTCCATCCAGACGTCGTGGTACGAGTTCGTCAGTGGGCGGGCAAAGCCGGCGGGATCCCCGGCCCGCACCTTGGCCAGCGCGTCCTCGAGCCGTAACTGGTAGCGGGTGAAGCGGGGGATCCTGGCCAGTTCGCCCAATGGGTCGAGGATCCGACGGTGGACGTCTTCGAGCTGTCCGATCACTTTTCTGTCGTAGGCGTCATCGCTGTGATCGTTGGGCACGTTCTCGCCCGAAGGTGATTGCCTTAGTTGCCAGTCAGTGCAGACCTGCTTGAAGTCCCCATTGACGGGCAGGAATCTCTCGTAGGCGTCGAGTACGATCGCTCGCTGACCTGACGACTCGAGATCGGCGGAGAGCAAGGCGCGGTGAGTCTCACGTCCGGCCGGGGTGAGCGACCATCCAGCAAAGCGACCATCGCGGTGCGCAACCCACCCCGCGTCAGCGTGGCCGCGAAGCGAGCCGTCGATGTCGGACCGGTCCAACCCGGTGACGGAGTAGATCCCGTCCTCGTCAACAAATCCCTTGACTCGGATGGCGTGGAGCACAAGGAGTCCGTCAGTTGCTACCTCTGCCATTGTCCCTCCTTTGGTCGACCGGCCGCCGTGGCGGACGCATCCATCAAGCCGGCATGCGCAGAATCGGCTTGATGACCTCACCGCTCTCCGCAGCACCAGCTGCTTCTTCGATCTGGTCAAACTCGAAATACGTCACCATGTCGGCAAGGGGCAGGCGCCCTCTCCGAACCAGGTCCACCAGGATCGGAATGAACTCGGAGGGCACTGCGTCACCTTCGACCACGGCATGGATGGTGACGCCCTTGCCCTGGGCCGGTCGCCAGTCGTAACTGGCGAGCGTGCCAGGTCTCACGCCCCCCACGACGGCGCAGTGTCCGAGGCTCCTGAGGACATCGACGGCGACCCGGAAGGCATCGGTGCTTCCTGCGCACTCGATCGAATAGTCAACGCCGCCCGACGTGAGATCCCGTATCGAGGCTGTCACATCGGAGTCTTCGATACTGATCACATCCGTCGCCCCGAACTGCCGGGCCAGGGCCAGGCGGGAGTCCACGCGGTCGACAGCGATGATTCGCGTCGCTCCGGAAATGGCCGCAGCGCTCACGGCACTGAGCCCAACAGCACCGGCACCGAAGACGGCCACGGAGCTCCCGGGCGTGACCCGAAGCGCCCGCATCACGGTGCCCGCTCCCGTCTGCACGGCGCAACCGAGTGGGCCGAGTAGCTCGAGGGGCAGATCCTTGGCCACCGGGATCACGCTGGATCCGCTGGCCACCGTTGCGGTGGACAGGGATGACTGGCCCATGAAGTGACTGCGCACATCTCCAGTGAATGCCGAGGACCCGTCTCTCCGGCCGCCGGAAAGGTTCAGGGCGAACAGGTCCTCGCAGTGAGCGGGCTGGGCCAGTCGACAACTCCGGCAGCTTCCACAGGAGTCAACTGTGAGCACCACGTGGTCGCCCTGCTCAACGTGGTGAACCGCGCTTCCCACTTCTACGACGACACCGGCCCCTTCGTGGCCAAGGACGATGTTCTCCGGTATGGGCATCCCACCGTCACGAGCATTCAGATCGGTATGGCACAGTCCGGTGGCGACGACTCGAACCAGTACCTCATCCGGTCGGGGCGGGCCCAAGACCAGCTGCTCCATGCTGAACGGTGCACCAAACTTGCGGACGACTGCTGCCGTGACCTCCATCACACTCCCCCTGGGCTGCGCCAGTTGTCGAACACCGAGGCCCGGGCGACGACCACGGTGGATCCCCCACGAACATCGCCTATATCGCTCGGTAGTATGCACATACTATCCTCCTCCTGCCGGGCCGTCTATCCACGGGTACTCTGACGACAGTCACGGGCTTCCGGCCACTTCGAGGTTCATCCGGGCTCGGAGTTTGGTCATGCCGGCCAGCCAGCGGTCGTAGTCCGACGCCCTGCGCTGCATATAAGTCGCGACCTCCGGATGGGGAAGGATCAGGAACTGCTCCGAGGCGAGACCATCAATCACCGCCTCCGCGACTGCTCCTGGGGAGAGGGCGCCCGACGCCATTCCAGTTGCCGCCAATGCCTCGGCGTCCTTCCCCCCGGTCCGGTGCATCGGGGTGTCCACTGACTGCGGGCACAAGCAGGACACCTTCACCCCTGCCGGACCGTGCTCGATGCTCAGCCACTCCCCCATGCTGACCAGCGCATGCTTGCCGACGCTGTAGGGCAGGGCCCCCAACCCGGTCAGCAGTCCGGCGGCGGACGCCGTCAACAGTAGATAGCCCCCGCCCCTCTCGACCCACCGCGGCACCATGGCCCTTGCCGCATAGAGGTGAGCCATGACGTTGACCTGCCACATGGCGGACCACCGTTCATCGGGAACCTCAAGTCCACCTTGGACGAGCAGTCCCGCGTTGGCACAGTAGAGGTCAATCGGCCCGACTTCCCGTTCGACACGGTCGATTGCGGCCACAGACTGCTCCTCGGAGCTCACATCCACGCTCTGGAACAAGGCCCCGGCACGATCGGCTGCTGCCTCACCCTCCGGGTCGATGTCCAGTACGACAACGGATGCACCTTCCTCGACGAAGCGTCTGCTCATGGCCAAGCCGATCCCACTGGCGCCACCGGTGACAACGACGACCTTGTCCCTACAGTTCACCCGATCTCTCCCTTTGGTCGAGGCCAAGCCGACGACAGCTGGCGTTCGGCCGCATCGACGAGCCGCCCACGAGTTCACCCATCGATGCGATGCAACACTTCGACGGTTCCCGCAGTGCCATCGACCCGGACTATGTCGCCAGTGGACAGTCGGCGGGTGCCGGTTTTCGTATTGACGATGCAGGGGACTCCGAGCTCCCGGGCCACGATCGCCGCATGGCTGGCCGGCCCGCCCACATCGACCACAAGACCGGCAGACAGCATCATCACCGCCACCCAACTCGGGTCCGTCAGTTCTGCGATCAGCACCTCACCGGGCTGCACGTCCTGATCCGCCGGATCGGTCATGACCCTGGCTGGGCCTTCCGCCACACCCGGGCTGGCCGGCGTCCCCACGAACACGTCCCCTTCGAGTTCCTCGTCGTCCAGCTCGTCGATACGGACTGCCGGCGCCGGAGAGGTCCACGACTCGGGCAGGACCATTCGCAGGTACTCAGCGTGACGGCTCCGACGGAACTCGATCTGGTCCCGAGCGTCAGCCGGCCATTCGCCAACCAGTTCGTCAACCGTGAAGAAGAAGACATCCTCTGACTGTCGGATGACACCGTCTCGAGCGAGTTCGCTGCCGACGGAGCGAGCTGCCGCCCGGGCTGCATCGATGGCCATGAGGAAGCTCGCCTTTCCCACGGTCGTGGCCACGACGCCCTCACGAACGTACTCCCAGATCTCGCTGGCACGCGCCCGCTGATCAGGGGCCATTGCCGCCAGTACCTCAGCCTCAGCTCGGGCTCGGGTCTCATGGACCCGGTGAGCTCGGCGCTCGGGATCATGGTCGTCATCCAGCATTCGATACCGGCCAGCAATCACTTCCACCGGTCGCGGATCCTCACGCCAGGAACGATTGTGCATGGCTCCTTCTCCGGGCCCGTGGTACCCATGCAGCTCCAGGAATCGATCGAGGGAGAGCTCGTCCCTCGAGACATGCCACAGATCGATGGCGACCTGTGTCTCCTCCATCCCCCCGTAGCCCGACATCAGAGCCATCTCGAGATCGGGGCGATCGAGACTCTTGGCCAGCTGAGCGATCTGGCTGTGCGCGCTTTGCATGAGGTAGCGCTGTCGGGCATGAAGGCGCATCGCTTGACGAAAGTGCATAACGGCGTCTGCGAACCGCTCGGTGGCGCCGACGGGGCCGTTGACGGCTTCGGCCTCGATAGAACGCCGCCACCATTCGTACTGATCAGCTCGGAGCCCAGCGAGTTGTTTAGGAGTCTCGTTGCGCAGGCGATCCCATTCGGTGGACACCTGACGGTCGACCACCCTGGTCGGAACCGACGGGCTGTCTTCAACCCTTCGCTGCGCCCCCTGCATCTTCTCTTCCCACTCAGCGCCGGAAGTGTGGGGGATGCGCTCGAAGTAGGCACGGACATGATCGATGTTCGCCGCGGCACGCCCGTAGAAGCAGCCAACCATGCGCTCATCGGTCGTTGTTACTACGTGCACGTCGTCGGGGTCGAGCAGGCCGATGTCGGAGAATGCCTGGCGCATGGCCAATTCCAGCTGGTCCCGCCATAGCGTCCACGCCAGCGGCGTTAAGACCCCGGGCGACGCCTCACCGGCATTTGTGCGGGTCCAAAAGTGACCCGGCTCTCCTTGTTCTGACACCGGTTCGTCAAACTGACCGCTTTCGCCTGGCCTCACTTCGCTCATTGTCTCCTCGACAGTCTGCTCGTCCGTTGTCGTCCCACGCGATGCAACTTCACAGCACCAATTCGGCGGAGAAGTCACGAATGTTGTCAGCCAGTGCCATCGGCACCTCCATAGCTGGGAAGTGACCACCGAGCGGCATGGCTGTCCACTTGATGATGTTCAAGCGGTCCTCCAACCAGCTTCTCGGCAGGCGACAGGTGTCTCCCACGAAATCGGCATACCCCACAGGCACAGTCGAACGGGGGGCGATGAAGGAATTGGTCTGTTCCGTCTCGTAGTACAGCCGAGCGGACGATCCGCCGGTGGCCGTCAGCCAGTACAGCGTCGGGTTGGCCAGGAGTTGATCCATGGAGAACACCGACAAGACGTCGCCGTGACAGTCGCTCCAGTTGCGGAAGCGCTCGACGATCCAGGCGGCCTGTCCGACCGGGGAGTCGGTGAGGGCAAAACCGAGCGTGCTAGGAGTGGTCTTCTGAAGCGCCGAGTAGGCATAGTCGTTCTTCTGGAAGCGGCTGAGGCGCTCGAGGCCGGCGCGGTCCCGATCGGAGAGTGGCGCGCCTTCCACCGGAGGGACGAAGGCCATGGTCAGGTGCATGCCGAGCATGTTCTGCGGACTGCGCTCCGCCATCTGCGTGAGAATGATTGCCCCAAAATCGCCACCGTGAGCCAGAAATCGCTGGTAGTCAAGCTGTCCCATCAGTTCCACCATCAGATCCGCAGTGCGTCGGGCATCAGTGCCCCTGGAGGCAACCGGCGTCGAGAATCCGTATCCGGGCAGTGAGGGGCAGACCACGTGGAACGCCGGCCCACCATGCGAAGGATCGGCGAGATCGTCGATGACCTCCAGGAACTCGAAGATCGAGCACGGCCATCCGTGGAGGATGAGTAAGGGCGTGGCATCCGGGTTCGAAGACCGTCGGTGGATGAAGTGGAGGGTCTGACCGTGCACTGTCGCCGTCCACTGATCGAAGCTGTTCAACCGAGCTTCGTCGACACGCCAGTCGTAGTGATCGGACCAGTAGCCGCACAATTCGCGGAGGAATGACGCATCGACTCCCTGTGACCACGTCGGGTCATCGAACTGCTCCGGCCACCGGGTTCCCCGCACCCTCTCCCGAAGGGCGTCGAGGACCGGCTCATCGACCTTGGCAGTGAAAGGCTCCATACCAGTCCTCCTTGGTGAATGCTCTGGGTACGGCCAGTGAGGGGCGCGCTCCCGATCAACGATGCCGGGCACCCGTCTCTTGCCTGATGGCTTCGATGGCGGTGGCCAGAGCCTTGGGATTCGAAACCATCACGCTGTGGCCGGCGTCGATCTCCCTCACCACAGGGCGGTCGAGCCTGGCGATGCAGCGATCGGCCTGCTTCGGCATCGTGGCTTTGTCTCGGAGCATCTTGACGTACCCGACGCCCGTATCCGGCTTGAGGGAGACGGCGGGGATATCCTCCAACGCGATGCCGGGGGCATCGGGCACGATGTGCTCGAGAACCCACGTGGTGTCCTTGTGGTCCAAGTCGTTGCAGAACATGGATTTGGCCATCCACCGCGGCAGTGTCATAGCGCCATCGGGTCGCCGAGTCTGGCGAGCGAACCGCAAGCGGAGAAACGGGCGGAGCACGGGAGCGGCGTCATCGATCATGCACTTGTCGTGCGGCGGAACGACCGCCCCCACCAGGATCATCGTCTCGACCTGGTCGCCGAGTGCGGCGGCCACCCGGGGCACCGAAAGTCCGGCCATCGAATGACCGACGAGCACCACCCTCTCGAGCGCTTCATCCTTGACCCGGGTCACCACTGAGTCGACGAAGTCCTGGACGCGCAAGTCGCGTAGGGCTTTCGAGCCTGGGTTACCGGGACGTCCCGGTAGGTCGACGGCGATGCTCGGGCCGGGCAGGAGAGGTAGCAACCGCTCCCAGCACCAAGCCCCATGGAGCCCGCCGTGCACCAGCACAAATGTCGTCTCGCCCATCGCTCACGTTCCTCGGGTCTCTAGCGATCCCACCACGGCTCTCGGTCAGGAATCGCCCCGCCGCACCAGCAGGCGGTCCTGTGAACGAATCATGAATCCGGATCTCCAATGGGGCTCATCTTCGACAAGCTGGAGGTCGGGCATCGCCTCGAACACCCGGGGGAAGGTGAGCTCTCCCTCCAAGCGGGCCAACGCGGCACCAACACACACGTGAATTCCGTTTCCGAAGGTCAGGTGCGTCTTGGCCTTGCCACGATCGATCCGGAACGCGTGGGGATCCGGACCGAACGCTGACGGGTCGTGGTTGCCCGCGCCGAGCATGGCGTTGACGATCTCTCCTCTGGCAATCGCCTGCCCTCCGATGACCGTATCCTCCATGGCAATCCGCTGGAATGCGATCTGGACCGGAGCCTGCAGCCGCAGGGTCTCTTCAGTGGCTGCCGACGCCAGTCCAGGGTCCGCAATCAGCTTGTCGATCTCGGCGGGATTCTGGATGAAGGCCAGCACTCCCGAGGAGAGCATGCCCTGTGCGGTCTCGATGCCGGCGGTGATCATCGAGTGGGTCAGGCCGACGAATTCGGGCTGGGTCAGGGTACCCTCGTCTGCTTCGGCCGCTACCAACTCACTGATGAGATCAGTCCCGGGGTGGGCCCGGCGCCGCTCGGCCAGTTCCAGGATGTAGTCCCAGTAGATCAAGACGACCTTGTCGGCCTCAGCCAATGCGTCATCGGCCATGACGGGGCCAATGGCGTGGGCGATGGTGTCAGACCACTGCAACAGCATGTCACGGTCCTCGACCGGAATGTCCATGAGCGTGAGGATCACATTCCCCGGGATCTGCCGCGAGATCTGTTGATGGAGATCGAACGCGGGGACGGCTTCAAGCTGGAGAAGGCACTCATCGACGAGACGTTCTATCTCGACTCTCGAGAGCGCCAGGCTCCGAGGAGAGAAGGCACGCGATACTAGCCGCCGACAGCGGGTGTGCTGCGGTGGATTCATGAACGAAAGGATGTTGGCTACGTTCTGGAGGAACGCGCTGTCGTTGTAGCGCGGGTCAGCCAGGGCGAGGTGCTCACCCAATGCCACATCGAACGACGTCGACCGCAGCAACTCGAGACAATCGTCGTAGCGCGTGAGGAACCAGCCGTTGAACTGGTCACTTCGGTGGATCGGGGCAACCTCCCGGAGCCGGTCAAGGGCGACCGCGGTGTCCTGAGCCAGTTCCCCGGCCATCAGTTGGGCAAGAAGCACCTCGGGCTCATCGGTCAACGTTGCTTGCGGCAATGCGCTACCTCCTCACTTGGCGAGCCGGCCCTGAGACCGGATCATGTGGTCACATCGCCGGCGGGAGGGAAATCTCCACGAAATGGAGGTCGAGCACCGAACGGAGTGGCTCTCGAAAGCCAACTGCCGTCCTTCCGAGCCACCCGCTGCACGCCCCCAGAGATGCGTGGAGCGGGACCCCAGACCCTCACTATCATCGCCAGTCGTTGCTCGTGTCGGCCGCAACTCAGCGTGTTCACTAAGCACACTCCCACCTCTCCCTCCCCTAACGTCCAGACCCTGGCTGAGGGTGGGCATCACCGGTGGCTACACGGTAGCGTAATAAGTGATTACTTGCAATGCGGACTTCATCGACGCCCTGAGTGGCGCTGGCTCAGATCAGCGCTACCAACAGGTCCGCCAGTTCGGAGGGCCGAGTCAGGAATGGTGAGTGACTGCCCGGGATTTCCCGGGCGACCACTCCCAGCCGATCGTAGGCCAAGGCCCGGCAGGCTTCGGGGTTCAAGGCCGAATCATCGAGACAGACCACGTATTCGGCGGGGACCGTCGGCAACTGGCTCAGCGTGCACACCTCAGCGATTGGTGTGGCAGCTTGACTGCGCAGGTTGCTGATCGCCCACGCGGCCACCTCCTGAGGGCAGTCGTCGAAGAACGTCGACCTGGCCACCTCGGGATCGATGACCATGCAACCGCGATCATCGGTCCCCCCGATTTCGAGATTGAGGAAGGTGGGGTTTGCCTGTAGAAACTCGGCAAACGATTCTCCTGGAAACGGCACGGCGGACGCGAGATAGATCAACTTCGACACCTCTCTGACGGCCGCCACATAGGGAACAGTGGTTCCCCCCTGCGAATGGCCTACGACCACCACGTCATCGTCGATTCCGTCCAAAGCGTCGATCACGGTGGCGGCATAGTCAACATTGCCGCACGCGGGATCCGTGATGGGCATGTCGGGAGCAACGGCACAATGCCCGTGCTTCTCCAGTTCCGGGATTAGTCGATCCCAACACCAGCCTCCGTGGAAACCACCGTGGATCAGGGCAAAGGTAGTCATGACATCCCTCCATTCGGACCAGGTCGGGCCGCGACCATCGCGTCGGACCGACCAGTAACGCTTGTTGCGCGCGATCACAGCCAACGAATGCGTGCCTGCATGACTGGATTGCTGGACATGTAGTTAGCGCCCACTACTATACTGGTGATGGCGAGTGCCAACCCTCCGTTCACTGTCTCCGACGAGGCGTTCCGCCGCGCCCATGACAGCAAGCTGAACCACGTGGCCGAGCACACTCGCCGCTACATCGAGTCCGACGGTGAAGATGGGCACTTCTGGAACGGGATCCCGACGCTGGTCCTGTTGTCCAAAGGCCGGCGATCCGGTGAGCTGCGCCGGAACGCACTCATCTACGGTCGCGATGACGATGCCTATGTCGTCGTCGGTTCACGTGGGGGCCACCGCAATCACCCGCATTGGTACCTCAACCTGATCGATGAGCCACATGCCACAGTACAGGTTGGGCAGGAGCGGTTCGGGGTGGTTGTCCGTACAGCCCAATCGGCGGAGCGACAGCGACTGTGGGAAGTCATGGTCGAGATCTTCCCGACATACGACGAGTACCGACAGAAGACGACGAGAGAGATTCCAATCGTTGTCCTTTCACGGACGTCAGAGGAGGCTGGGCAATCATGAGCTCGATCGATGGGCCGGGTGATGGCGAAGGACCATTGGACGCGGCGAGGGTGCTTGCCGGCTTCCTCGCGTCGCTGGAGACGTTCGAACGCGATCAGATACTGCCCTGGTTCCACAGCGATGCGGTCATCGAGTTCCCCTTCGCCATCGAAGGCCGCCCGAAGCGCTACGAGGGCACGGCCGAGATCACCAGGTTCTTCGGATGGGCGGAGAGGGTGTTCTCGACAATCTCCTTCCTCGACGTGCAGGTGTGGTCGATGGTCGATCCGGCTATGGCGTTGGGCGAGTTTCGCTCTTCAGGGGTGCTTGCCCGTACCCTCATTCCGTTCGGCAATCACTACATCGTCACCGCAACTGCGCATGACGGGCGGTTGAGCACCTACCGAGAGTTCTATGACCCCCAAGCGGTGATCCGAGCGGCTGGCGGTGGCAGCGTTTGACGATAGGGCGCCCCGTAGGCCAACGTCAGCTGACTGCGGTGGACAATCGCAGCTCATCGGTGGTCTTTCCGGCGAACTCCGGATACATCTCCAGGAGGTTCTTCTGGCCGAGGGTCACCTTCTGCAGAGTGCGCTCGCCTTCGCGTGAGATATCTCCGCGAGCGTGCTGCAGCGACTGATTGTCCCAGATCACCAGATCCCCGACCGACCAGTGGTGCTCGAGAATATTCTCCTCGTCGTACAGCAGGGCGAAGAGTTGCTCCAGCAGTCGGTCGCTCTCGCTGGCCTCAAGACCGACAATGGAGTCAGTCTGCTGCCAGGACACGAAGAGGAACGGAATCCTGCTCACCGGGTGCTGCTTGACAACGGAGTGCACGGAACGGGGTGCCCCTGCCGACAGTTGGAATGATCGGTTGCGGCCGGGGAAATCACTGGCGAAGACATTGAGGGCGCTGAGTCCTCCCACGACTTCACGTTGGTCCGAAGTCAACCTTTCATAGGCCCTTGCCCCACTGGCAAACCGAGTGGATGTCATCTTGTCGACGACCGATACGGCATGGAGTGAGAGCGCATCGAACGGCAATGGGCTGAACTGCATGTCGGAGTGCCAACTGATCTCGTCCGATCCGAGCTTGCCGTCCGGTCGCGTGTTCGAGACGTACTCGTAGTCCAGCCCACCCGGTAACCGTAGGACCGACCCCAAATACCCCATGACCCGAACTTGATCACTCGCCGAGAGCCGCTGCCCACGGAATCTCAGAAGGAGATGGCGGGCGAACAGATCACGCAAGTCCTGTTGTTGGTCCTCGGAGAGCGGCGTCGACAAGTCCACCTCGACGGAACAACCAAATGGTTTCAGTGCCTTGGAGCTCAGTGCCTCGCTCACAGTCATACTCCTTCCCCGTTCGTCTCACGCCGATTCTCCGTGTAATGAGGGAGACAAGCACGCCCACGTATTCGAGCCGATAGCAGTTCGCCCCGGGGCGGCTTCTGTCCGCTCAGGGTGCGCTTGAGGCCGCCGTGGAATTGTCGACGATCCAACGTACAAATCGGTGCAACGGGTACATCCCGTCGTGGGGCATGCCCATGCCTGCCTCGTGGGCTTCGCCTAGGGCCACCACGCGCTGCACTCCTCGAGAAGCAAGGGGATCTCGCAGATCGCGACCCCTCTCACCTGGATAGACGCCCACCGTTTGTGTTGCCACCGTGGTCAATGGAACCGCAGCTTCGAGGCTTGCGACCGGAACGACGTTGACCGTCTTGGAAGAAGGATGGAAATCGACCATGGCATCGGAACGAACAACCAGTCCATCTCCGTCGTAGCTCCCCCACACCCGGACGATCGGTTCGAGCATACGAAGAATCTCAACCTCGTCTCGGATCTCACGCGGCACCTTTGGGCCCCTGGCCGACCCCAACTCACGGTCTACCCCAAGCCGGCCCACGAGACGTTCGCAGAACCGATCGACCTGCTCGGTGGTCCCTTCCACGAACTGATACCGGCTGCTAACACATCCTTCCTGATTGAAATTGGCGACGTCACAAGCGGCCCGCTCAGCGACTTCGTCCAATACCTCGTCGGATCTGAACGCCTCCCGACCGATCAGTGAGATCGACACCTTCGGATCGAAGCTCACCAGTTCGAGTCCGGGGCCAACGTACTGAAGAACCCCTCTGATGGCGGACTCGCCGCCCCAAGCCACCAACTTGTCGAAGTACTGGGGACGGAATAACAGGGTTTCCAATCCTTTGTCCCCACCCCTCCAGTACACAGAGGAGAACGACCTGGTGATCGGATGTGACGCATCGAGATCGGCCATCGTCCGCAGGATTGCCGGCGCGGTATGGCGATCGTTCGAGGGCGTCTTCAGGAGATGGACCCCTCGGCTCAGCGCGCCACGGGCGATGGTCACTGCTGCCGCGCCGGGAACGTTGCCGGGCAGGATGTGAACCAGCCGGGGTGGAAATGGCCTCACGTTGCAGAGCCGACCCCGATTGTCAACGACCTGGCGCCATCCATCTCCTGCACCCGATCCCAGCGCCTGTTCGAACTCGAACTCCAGCAGGCTTCGGTCGAACACGGCAGGAAGTCCAGCGAAGTAGTGCTCGAGCACCCGCGGCCCGAGCGGGTGGTCAACCGCCAACGATGCCATCGCCTCCGACAGGTGTGGATTGACCCGGTGATCGAGGTTCCGGCCCAACTCGACCAGGAAGTCGACCACCTCGGCGATGGGAAGCTCGAATGCCGGTCCCGGCTCGTCGCGGGGCCAGATGAGCTCATCGACCCTGGTGCCTGCGATGCCGCTGGGACGAGCCTCAGTGGCGACTCCCTTCACCACATCGAAGCCCGGCGTCATCACTTTTTGCACGTCTTGTCCCCCCCGACCGCTCTTCTCGGCCTCGGATATAGTAAGTATCTACTTGTCACGGAGGAATTTCAATCCGTAGCTCCGATCCCAATGCGGTGAGGGTGGCGGCCGGTACTCATAGAGGAGAGCGCAATGGAGTCAGCGCTGGAACAGCTCATCGGGAGCATGGAATCACCGGATCCGTATGCCACCTTTGGCCAGGACGTTCAGCACCTACAGCTGCAAGCCGTGGCTGAGCTGCTCGACCGGCGCCGGGAAGAGATCAGGGTGCTCGACCGGCGTGCTGTGGACACCGGAACCTCCTCGATCAACGAGCTCCAAGATGCGGTACCGCTGTTGTTCTCCCACACCACGTACAAAAGCTATCCGGATGCCTTCGTCTCGGGAAACAACTGGACGGGCATGAATTCCTGGTTGAGTGCCCTATCGACGAAGCCCGTGGATGTGGACGTCTCCGGAGTGTCCGGTCCCGACGAATGGTTGGCCCGTTTGCACTCCGCAGGCCACTACGTGTTCTTCACCAGCGGGACATCCGGAAAGTGCTCGTTTGTGAACCAGACCGAGGCAGATCGACGGCACACGGCCTCGGGGATGGTCCGAGGGCTCACGTGGACCACCGGGGTGGTGCCTGGCAACGACCGCCCGGTCTTCATTCTCGGACCCCACATCGCATCGACCCGCTACGGCGACAAGTTCAACGCAATCAGTGACGCCTTCGGCCGGAGTGGGTCGGTCTACCACCTGTTCGACGAGCCCTTGTCCATTGCCGATCAACAGCGGGCGGCCAGGTTGCGGTCCGCCATGGCGGCAGGAACGGCGATGCCCGCTGACATCACGGCAGCGGAAGAGGATTCCACCAGGCGCGCCGAACGGATGTCGGCACGGTTCGTCCTAATGACCGGATGGATCATCGAGCATCGCCAAGAGCCCGTTGTGCTGTTCGGGCTGTGGCCTCAGCTCTTCGAGATCATGGAGCAGGCCAAGCGGCGCGGGATAGAACCAGGCGATTTTGATGGTGGCAACGTGCTGCTTACCGGAGGGGGCTTGAAGGGGATCACATTGCCACCCGACTATCAGGAACAGATAGCGCGGTATTTCAATATTGGACCCGGATCATTCCACCACTCTTACGGCATGCAGGAACTGTCGACCGCCCTGCCGAAATGTGCGAGTGGCCGCTACCACTGTCCCCCCTGGATCGTCCTTCTACCTCTCGACGAGGCGGGCGAGAAGCTGGTCGACACCAGCGGACCCGTTACGGCCCGATTCGCCTTCATCGATCTGCTGGCCGACGGCCACTGGGGTGGTCTGATGAGTGGAGACCAGGTGCAGATCGACTTCGGCACCTGCCAATGCGGAAGAAGTAGCCCGTCGGTCTGGGACATCGTCAGATTCCGGGACCTGGGTGCCGATGACGACAAATTGAACTGCGCCGGCACGATAGACGCCTACGTGCGTGGAGCGATTGTCGACTGAGAATGGGGGGAACGCACCGAACTGGCCGTCTCCTCGGATACTCAGGAGAAGAACTATCAATCCTGGGATTGGGTGCCTGGGCGATGGGAGGAGACGGTTGGAGCGCCTCATGGGGACCACAGGATGATTCGCTTTCGGTTGCCACCATCCAGACCGGGATTGACGAAGGCCTGAATTGGATTGACACAGCGGCCGTCTACGGTCTCGGCCACTCGGAGGAGGTGGTTGGCGAGGCGTTGTCGGGGCACCGGGACGAAGTGTTCGTGGCGACCAAGTGCACGCGTCGATGGCGTAAGGATGGTTCGATGTTCGCCAGCGGCACACCTTCCAGCGTCCGGCAGGAGTGCGAAGAAAGCCTCAGGCGACTCCGAACCGACTACCTTGATCTCTTTCAGCTGCATGGCCCCACCGTCGATGTGCCGCTAGAAGACACGTGGGCCGAGATGGTCCGACTCCGTGATGCCGGCAAGGCCCGGTTCATCGGCGTCTCGAACTTCGACGTCGACCTACTGCGCCGCTGTTCGGAGGTCGGGCCGATTGATTCAGTACAGCCGGCATACAACATCCTGAATCGCGAGATCGAGAGGGAGTTGCTTCCCTTCTGCCGCACGATGGACATCGCAATTCTCGCCTACGGCCCAATGGCACACGGGACATTGTCTGGGACGTTTGCAGTCAGCCGATTGGCGCCCAATGACTGGCGGAGGGGCGATCACCCTCTGCTGGATCTTCCCGCCGCCCTTCGTGCCGTCGAGCTACTGCGACCACTCGCAGAGGCACGTCACTGGACTGTCGGGCAATTGGCGACCGCCTGGGTCATCGCAAACCCGCATGTCACCAGCACAATCGTTGGTGCCCGCACACCCGCGCAAACTAGAGCCACATCCGAAGTCCTACTTCACGGTGTCGACGACTCGGTCCGAGCGGAGGTGGATCGAGCACTCCACATCTCGTCGTGAGGCGCCGCCACCGTCTGTCTGTAGGTGTCAGCCGCTCCGTTTGACCATGAGACTCTCATGAGAACGAATGACGTAGCCGTCGCGCCAGTGCGGACCACCGTCAACAAGTTGTAGGTCCGGCATCTCGGTCACAAGTCGCGGAAAGGTGATCTCCCCTTCTGCTCGAGCCACAGCAGCACCAACACAGAAATGGATGCCGTTGCCGAAAGTCAGATGAGGTTGATTGGCCCGGTCAACCAGGAATCGATCAGGATCTGGTCGAAACGCCTCAGGGTCATGGTTTGCTGCACCGATCATGGCGTTGACTATTTCGCCCGCTCGAATGTCTTGGCCCCGTATGACTGTGTCCTCCACAGCGATACGCTGAAACGCGATCTGTATCGGGGCTTCAAACCGCAGAACCTCCTCAGTTGCGGCAGGGGCCAGACTTCTGCACGCTCTCAACTTTTCACTCTCGGCAGGGTTCTGGATGAAGGCGAGTGCACCGGATGACAACATCCCCTGTGCCGTATTAATGGCCCCCGCGATCAGCGTATGTATGATTCCGACGAATTCGTCTTAGTTGAGCTTTCCCTCTTCTGATTCGGCGGCGATCAGAGCACTAATCAGATCGTCCCGTGGCTCGACCCTTCGGCGATCAGCTAGATCGATGATGTATGTACTGAGAGCCTCCGCCGCTTGGTCTGCCCTGTGCAGTGCGTCATCGGAGATCGATGGCGAGACAGCATCAGAGATCTCGTCGGTCAACCCCAGCAACATTTCGCGGTCATCTGTGGGAATACCCATCAAATGACAGATGGTATTGCCGGGTATGCGACGAGAAACCATCTGATGAAAGTCGAACTCCATCTCCCCGGAAACCTGAGCAATCGCTTCGTCAGCTAGCCCCTCAATCTCCGAGCGCGATGCTGCCACTGTGCGCGGAGAGAAGGCCCGTCCGAGAGCCGCCGACACCGCGTATGTTGTGGTGGATTCATGAATACGAGGATGTTTGCCACACTCTGCAGGAACGCGCTGTTCTCATATCGAGGATCCTCACAGGCTAGGTGCTCACCCAAGGCCATACGGAACTTTGGCGATCGCATAACCTCAAGGCAGTCGTCGTAACGGCTCAGGAACCACCCACCGAATGCTTCGCTCATGTGGACGGGAGCCAACACCCGAAGCTCGCCGAGCCTCACATATGGGTCATGCTGGACGTTACCGGACATGACAAGAGCCAAAAGCCGTTCGGCCTCGACTGATTGCTGCTTGTGACTTGCCGCCAGATTCATAGCGAACCTCCCCAGGACACGCGGCCTGAATCGGACTCGCCAAGCCCGATATTATCAGCCTTCATAAGTGCCTACTTCATGCTGAGTCGAATGGCTGGTCTGTGACTAATTCGGCCGTTCGATCCGTCGCCTGACTAGTCCTCGATCAATCCGGCCGGATGGGTTTTGGCAAGGAGAGCAGTGCCCTCCAGGTCGACCGCCACCTCTCTACGGACGAATCGCCACCCTTCAGGGGTCCGAGTCAACTCATTCCGGTACGAGCCTGTAGTCACGAGATCGACCCTAGATCGGTCCTCGGAGCGTTGAAATAGCAAAAGAGTGCACGTCTGCACTGCGCTGTCTCCTTCGATCACTACGATGTGGTCAGTAGTGACGTGCCTCAGGCCCTTGGCCGAGCCAACCACTCCGGAGATCTCGTGTCTCCCGACAAAGGTTCCCACCCCCTCGACATCGAATACGCCGTCGGCCACGTAGTAAGCCGCTGCAGCGTCTCCGTCGCTCGCATCAGCCGCGACGTTAAACCCAGCGACCAACTCACGTATGGCGATGCCATCGGCAACCTGCTCAGTTGCTTGGGGTCGCCCTGTCATAGCGCTCCCCCTAACGTGTGGCACAAATTGCACGAGCGTTGACGATGCATGCCTTGCCTCCCTAGTGGCTTATCCTTCCCTCGTACCTTACAAGTAAGCACTTGCAATTGCGATGTCGCGATGTCAAAGTGGTGGCGGCAGAGGTCTGACAAAGGCTCCTTCCACCCATAAATCGGTAAAGAAATCCAAAGGGGTATGGAACTCATGACCAAGAAGAAGGTCGAGACTGCATTACCTTTGTCGGCGGATCGACATTTTTCGCCTCGGGCGGCTGGACCGTTCGCCAAGTCACTTGAAGACAGTGGGGTAGTCGATTATTTCCAGACATGGGATCAACTAACGAGTTGGTGGCCCCGCGATCTTTGGCGTGAGGACACAACGCCGATGTATTCCACCCTTCCGGACTGCGATTCGTTTCAGGATCCGTTCGTAGCCGGTACGTTCGGACTCGCCGCCACAGAAGAACTCGGAATTGCGGTAAGTACGGATGCGATACGGAACGGTCCAGCCGAACTCCTCCAGACTATGTTGACGCTAGCGGATGCGACAGCGGGCAAAGCCGTGCTGATGCTCGGGGCAGGTGAAGTCAAGCAGGCGGGGCCCTTCGGCTACAAGCGCTCCGAGGGTCTCGCCAGGATGGAAGACCTACTGCGCATCTTTCGCTTGCTACTAAACACCGACGGCCCGATCGACTTTGATGGAAAGATCTGGAAGTACAGACAGGCCTGGATTGGAGAGGCCAAGGCTAATCAGCCCAAGGTCTACTCAATGGGTGGTGGCGAACGACTCATTAATCTGGCTGCGGAATGTGCTGACGGGTTCGTGAGCATTACGCCGTTCGCATTCCATACTCCCGAGGAGTACGCCGTCGAGGTGGATAAAGTGAAGCTCGCTTTGGACAAGGCAGGTCGTGATCCCGAAGAATTCACTTTTGGTCTGTGGCACAACGTCCTGCTCTTCGACAAGAGCGAGGAGCGAGACGCGCTGCTCGACAACCCCCTACTCCGCTTCATTGCTGCCGTCTTCGGCCGATTTAAGCAGTCTGATTGGCTCGCTGAAGGATTCCAGCCGGTGTTTCCAGAAGACTGGCACTATGCCCTCAAGTTGCTGCCGGTGGAGATGTCCCGACAGGAGGCCGATCGAATCGTAGAGGCGACGCCTCGGACGATGGTGGAGAAGACATTCATCTGTGGCACACCAGAAGAGGTGATGCCCGGCCTGCAGGAATACGTGGAAGCTGGTGCCTCCTTTGTCAGTCTCATCGATATGTCGCCGTGCGCTCGACCAGCTGAAGAGGCAGACAGTGCGCATCAGCGTCAGCTCGAAGTGTGTCGCCTATTGAAGGCGACATGACAGAACATGCGGCACGACCGGGCGGCCGGCATTGGGCCGAAACACTGACGAAGTGGGCACCTGGCTCTCCCAGGACTCTCCGGCTCGGGGAGGAGGCATCGCTCCTCCGTTATCATCGATCCCGCCACAGGAGCTAGGACAGGCGGGTTCTCTTCAATCTGCCAGACACCACACCACCGACTGTGCCATGAGGTTATGGGGGCCGCTTCGGTCAACGGGCTGGGTGGCGGTCGTACCATGAGTGCATACTTCGCGTCGAAGTTCGTCATCGTAGGCCTGATCAGATCGGTCGCCGGCGGGCCGAGAGTGGTAAGGAATTCGCGTTAACGCGGTTTGCTCTGGATCAATTGCACTGACTGGGATGAATATTCCTATTGCCGCCAAGGATCCGGATGAATATGCGGCGATTACCGCGAATGTTCCCTTATTGCGGTGGGCTGACCCTACAGAGATCGCCGCCGCAAAGGAGTTCCTTATCTCGCCTGATTCGTCGTGTGTGAAGGGCGTCGCCCTGTCAGTAGGCGGTGGAGGAATCGGCGGCTCCAGCCTCAAGGCGCCAACCGGGTCCGCTGGCGACATCAACAGCTATACCGTTGCCATGCTGGGGACGCTGGCGTCGCCTGCCCAGGGGGGCTACTCAGTCTGATGGCTACCTCGAGCGGCTCGCCCGAATGGACTACGCCGTCGTCCCGCCAGCGCAGATCCTCGACAACATTTGGTCCGGCGTCTCGGGCTACTGTCGCCGAAACTCTTGACTCTCATGCAACCTCTTGGCTTCTCCACTTCTCGACAGCTGAGAGGCCTTCGCGAGCATGAGCCGCCCACCACACTGGGCGTGTGACCCAGTTTGCGCCATCGTTTGAATATCCCTCTGGCATTGTTCGTCCTAAATCGACCAGGCCGCCGATTAGCCCGTGAAGGCACCGCAGTCGCCAGTACTCGATCCGACGATGGCAGATCTTGATCTCACCGTTCACTTCCACCGTG
>Ga0182030_10004893_pt1 | contig 28589 bp, 29 predicted proteins | sample 812S3MmetaG_FD_121299 | JGI IMG/M metagenome (GOLD analysis project Ga0182030, IMG submission 121299) | Permafrost microbial communities from Stordalen Mire, Sweden - 812S3M metaG (Illumina Assembly) | ecosystem: Environmental > Terrestrial > Soil > Wetlands > Permafrost | place: Sweden... | reverse complement strand
GTCGGCGACATCGACGGCCAGCGGATGCTCCTGCGCATCGAGAAAGGCAAGGGACAAAAGGATCGCTACGCGCTGCTGCCGCCGATCCTGCTCGAGCGACTGCGTGCCTGGTGGCGATACGCCCGCGCCGAGGGCAAGGTGCTGCCCGGCGGGTATCTGTTCCCGGGCCTCGACCCGATGGATTCGCTGAGCACCCGGCAACTGAACCGCGCGGTGCACGAGGCGGCCGAGGCGGCGCACATCGAGAAGCGCGTGACCATGCACACGCTGCGCCATTCGTTCGCGACGCACCTGCTCGAACAGGGCGAGAACATCCGTACGATCCAAGTCCTGCTCGGCCACAAGAAGTTGGAGACGACAGCCCTCTATACTCACGTGGCCACGGAGACCTTGCGCAAGGTCTTGAGTCCGCTGGAGCCGCCCCGACCCGAGTAGGACACGTCCGTGTCCCACCTGGAGGTCGCGGATATCTTCCGCGCCCACGGGCCGGCGTGGCGGGAGGCTGAGCGGGGACATTTTAGTCTCGGCCAGCTGAAGGTGATGTCGGCCGTCGAACAGTGCCGCAGCGCCGCCCTGGGCGGCCACGCGCTGCGCTGCTCGGCGTGCGCCGAGCCCCAGATCGCCTACAACTCCTGCCGCAACCGGCACTGCCCGAAGTGCCAGTCGAGCGCGGCCCAGCGCTGGCTCAAGGCGCGCCAGGCCGACCTGTTGCCCGTGCCGTACTACCACGTCGTGTTCACCTTGCCGGCGCCCATCAGCGCCATCGCCTACACCAACAAGGAGGTCCTCTATGGACTGTTGTTCGACGTCGCCGCCGAGACCCTGCGCACGATCGCCGCCGAGCCGAAGCACCTGGGCGCCCGGATCGGCACCACCCTGGTGCTGCACACCTGGGGGTCGGCCCTGACCCATCATCCGCATGTGCACGGCATCGTTCCCGGCGGCGGCTTCGCCGCCGCCGGCGACCGGTGGGTGCCGTGCAAGCCAGGGTTCTTCCTCCCGGTCCGGGTATTGTCGCGCCTTTTCCGGCGCCGCTTCCTCGAAGAGTTGCAGAACCTGCATCGCGACGGGCAACTACAGTTCTTCGGTGATCACGTCGATCTTGCCGACGCCGAGACCTTTGCCGACTGGCTCATGCCGCTGCGCCAGGTCGAGTGGGTCGTCTACGCCAAACGTCCCTTCGCTGGACCCGAGGCGGTGCTCGCGTATCTATCCCGCTACACGCACCGGGTCGCCATCTCCAACTCCCGCCTCATCGCCCATGATGATCGCGGCGTCACCTTCCGCTGGAAGGACTACCGCGAGCACGGCGGGACACGCCACAAAACCATGTCGCTGCAGAGCGAGGAGTTCATGCGTCGCTTCCTGCTGCACGTGCTGCCCTCGGGATTTCATCGCATCCGACACTACGGCTTGCTCGCCAACGCCAACCGCAAGCGCGATATCCCGGCCGCTCGAGCGCTCCTGCATCGGCCAGCGCCCGCGCCTCCCACCAACTCGGTTGACGGCGTCGATCACGGTCACGCGCGGCCGACATTCGTGTGCCGGCACTGCGGCGCTCCGATGCTCGTCATCGAGACCTTCGCGCGCGCTCAGCACATCCGCGGACCGCCCCATTCGGGGCTCCCGATATGATCGAGATCGCCTCGGTCAATCGATCCGGCAGGACGGCATTTGCTTCGACGATGCCGCCACGAGCGTCTGTTGCTTCGTTCTGCAAAACGGCTCCCTCGAGCCGCCGCCAGCGTCTCTTCACCAACCAGTTCCGCTGCGTTCCTGGCAAACCACCGACACACACCGCTCACGCCGTTCCGAGCATCACCGCCTTATCAGTCCTCGCGAACGCTCAAATCCCCATAACGCCGCGACTCTGCTGAACAGAATCGGCACGGCCCCGCGGTTTCCTCCCTTGAGGATTGTCCAACACCAGCCCGCCAACCTCGGCGAAGCCGGAAACTTGCACGCACGTGGGCTGGCATCGGACAATCCTTAACAAGGGGAGACGGAGCCGCGACCCGGCCTTCGATTGCCCATAATGGAAAGGCCAAGGCGACAGACTGCCCCTAAGCCCGAAGTACAAGCCACCCAGAGGAACCTTCCATGAATGTGCGATTCTCTGCCCTGCTGATGTTTGTTGTTTGCATTGGCATTTGCCCCGCATCAACGCCAAAAGCCCCGATGGAGATCGTCCGAGCGCAGCGCGCGGCGTACAACGCCGCGATTGCCACCCACGATGCCGTACGCCTTCGGACTTTCTTGGTGGATGACTATCATCTCATCTCGGGATCGTCTGGTAATGTTGACAGCGGCGCGGACGCTGCAACTCGCGACTACGCCGACGATGAGTTCAAGGACCCGACGTTCGTCACCTACCGACGTACGCCAACGTCCATTGTTATGGCCGCGTCCGGGAAGCGGATTGCGGAGACTGGACGATTCGAGGGTTTGTGGAACAAGCCTGATGGGACGATGCGAAGGACCGGCATCTACCTCGCCATGTGGGTCCCTTCGGCCGGGACTTGGCGCGTGAAATCCGAGGCATTCGTGACATTGGCGTGCACCGGCAGCAAGGCCTGTGACGAGGTGGACTAGACGGGTAATGTGCGCGCCGAAAGCCATCATTCACCAACGGCGGCATTGAGTCGAAAATGTTCAACCGGCTGTTGGGGATGTCAGCGATTGGCTCTGAGTCTCTCGGCAGAGTCTCATGCTCGGTGTGACGCTCGCAAGTCGCCATGCTGTCCCGCGCTTATTCCGGCCGAGCCCGTCCAGTTCATCCGGATCAGTCAGCAGCACCAGTTGGGTTAAGCTGCCACCCGGGGGGGGGCGTGACAGAACTTCCTGCCCGTTCCAACGGAGTGTGGTGTCAAGGTGACGGAATTGTTTCGCGCGGTATTTCTGAGTTACGCGTCGCAGGATGTCGAGCCGGCGAGGCGTATTGCCGAGGCGTTGCGTCAACGTGGCATTGACGTCTGGTTCGACCAGAGCGAGCTGCGGGGCGGGGACGTCTGGGATCAGAGAATCCGCGAACAGATCCGTGATTGTGCGCTTTTCGTTCCCGTGATCTCGGCTCATACACAGAACCGAACCGAGGGCTATTTTCGGCTCGAGTGGAAGCTCGCGGTCGACCGCTCGCATTTGATGGCGTCCGAGAAAGCATTCCTGCTGCCCGTAGTAATCGACGCGACCCCGCAGACCGAGGCGCTCGTGCCAGAGCGCTTTCGAGACGTTCAGTGGACCCGCATTCCCGACGGAGAGGTGACTCAGCGCTTCGTAGATCTGGTGAAGCGCCTGTTGGATCAACCGCTAACGGCCCGAAGCCGCCTTTCGTCGACTACCGCCGCTGCGCGCAGACCGCGTAGCGTATGGCGGGCGATTCGGTGGACCGCACTCGGCCTGATTGTGACGGGCATTGCTTACCTGACAATTCGAGCAACTGGGTTGTATCCTTACTATGCAGCGGCGACTGCGAACCGCCACGCCGAATCGCGAACGGTGATTGCAGAGAAATCAATTGCGGTCCTGCCGTTCGCAGATTTAAGCGAGAAGAAGGATCAAGAGTATTTCTCCGACGGACTGGCCGAGGAATTGCTGGACATGTTGGCGAAAACGCCCGGGTTACACGTGATCGCTCGAACCTCCTCCTTCTCCTTCAAAGGCAAGTCTGACGACATCCCAGCGATTGGAACTAAGCTTAGAGTAGCAAACATTCTCGAAGGCAGCGTTCGCAAATCCGGAGATCATCTGCGAGTCACTACGCAGCTCGTGCGCGCCGATACTGCGGAGCACCTCTGGTCTGAAACGTACGAAGCAAGTGCAAGCGACATTTTTAAGGTCCAGGATGAGATCGCCGCGGCGGTTGTTTCGGTACTAAAGCTCAAGCTCGTGCAGGGTCAGGGCACAAAGGGAACTGCCAGTCCGGACGCGTACAACCAATTTCTGCTTGGACGGCAGCACCAACGCAGTCAATCTCAGGAAGAGCTGCGGCGTGCAATCGCAGCGTATAAGCGGGCGGTCGCACTCGACCCGCATTACGCAGCTGCAATTGCAGGACTGGCGTCGGCCGAATACAGACTTGCGGACATCACCGCCGATCCAACAGGAACGAACGTCGCCAAAAGGTACGCGGCACAGGCAATCATTGAGGGACCGGATCAGGCGGAGGGCTATGCCGTTAGTGGCACCATCCGCTCCCGCGTTGACTGGGATTGGTCGAACGCACTGGCGGACTTGCGGAAAGCGGTAGCACTGAGCCCCGGAGATGCTGGTGTTCAGCACTCCTACGGCACTCTGTTGGGTTTGCTCGGCAGGTTTCCTGAAGCCACCGCCGCCCTGCGCGAGGCGACCCGGCTCGATCCGCTGTCACCTTCCGCATGGGACGATCTCGGCCTGGTTCTCATGGCTAGCCGCGACTACCAGGGTGCAAGCCAAGCGTTTGGGCGGGAGCTCGAGATCCAGCCCGAAGATCCGTACGCGCTTGATAATCTAGGAACTTTGCAACTAATCACTCGCGACCCTACCGCAGCGCTCGCAACCTATGGCAAGATCATCGAGGTACCGCTACGCGATACGGGTGTGGCGATGGCGGAGCACTCCCTAGGCCACAAGCGGCAATCGCAGCAGGCGCTCGAGACGGCCATCGCAACGGGCACCCGGGGCTTCGCGAGTCAGATCGCGGACGTCTTTGCCTGGCGCAATCAAAAAGACGAAGCGTTTGAATGGCTCGAGCGCGCGCATGAACAACATGATGGCGGCTTGGCGGAGCTCAATACCGACGTGCTGCTTGCCTCTCTCCAGGACGACCCGCGCTTCGCGGCCCTACGGCGGAAAATCAACCTGCCCGACTGAGTTAACCAGGAGGCGGGACTTCGGGATCGACCGAATTCGCGCATCCTTGAAGACCTCTCTGGGGAAATTGCCCTTCCTTATAGCGGACGTTCGCGACGGTCCGGAGCGGGCCACCTCGGCGATCGTCCGATCCGCCGCCCGGGTGTCGGTACCGCGGATTTCCACGATTGAGCCTTTGTGCAATGTACTTAAATCCACAGTCCCAGCCACCGTCGCGTAATGCACCCGGCCATCCACTCCATCGACGATCACGTATCATCGATCGCCCAACTCATCGTGCAACCCCTTGCCCACGATCCGGCCGATCACCGGAGCCGAGCGGGCCGGATCGAATATCTGACGCTCCTGCTGCCGGTCGCCCATGGCGCGTTGCATGGTCCGGATGATGTCGCCCCGCTCGCCCATGGCCCGGAGAATCTCCGGAGCCTCGATGGACACCCGCCAGACCCCGGCGTCGACCTTCTTCGCCAACCCCATCCCGGATAGGTGATTCAACCGGCCGATGAGGGCGGCACGCCGCGCGAGTTGCTCATCCCCCGCCCATCGGCTTTGACCCGGTCATTTTGGGTGAACCAGTTGGGTAATTATCGACCCATTTTATAATAAATGGTGCTACTATTACCCACCGTGAAAACCCGTGACCTCGACGCTGCCGTCAATGCGTTCCGCGACAAGGGCGGAACTCTGCGCACCCGCGACGTGCTCGCCCTCGGCGTGCACTCCGACGCGCTTTACGCCCTGCGCGACAGCGGCCGAGTCGTCGCGCTCGACCGCGGTCTTTATCGGCTTGACGAGGTCGACGAAGCCGAGCACCCCGACCTCGCCATCGTCGGGGCGCGAGCACCCAACGCCGCGGTCTGCCTCATCAGTGCGCTCTCGTATCACGGCCTGACGACCCAGATACCCTCCTCCGTCCACCTTGCCGTCCCGCGAGGCAATTATCACAGCATCAAGCTGTCGATGCCGGTCACGGTGTATCGCTTCGACCCAAAGACCTTCGATGAAGGGCTCGAAACACATGCGATCGGTGGAATGCCCGTAAGGATCTACAACGCCGCCCGCACCGTCGTCGATTGCTTCAAGTTCCGAAACAAAATCGGCCTGGACGTCGCGATCGAGGCGCTCCGCCTGGCGCGACAACGTCAGCGCCTGCAGAACCGTGAACTGCTGCCGTTCGCCCGGCTGCTGCGCGTCGAAAAACTACTGTCGCCGTATCTGCAGGCCATCGAGTGACCCGGAAGGAAACGCAAAACGTCGTCGCCTCCGTCCTCGCGAGGCTGCGCAACACTCCTCGACCCGGCGGCGCGCCGTTTCAACAGATGCTCCAGTGGTAGGCCATCGAGCGATTCCTCTATCGCGTCTCGAAGTCGACGCACGCCCAACGCGTCATTCTGAAGGGCGCCCTGCTGCTGAAGACGATCGGCATCCCCGCGGCTCGCCCCACTATGGATATCGACCTCCTGCGCAGAGGTAACGCCGATCAGGCGAGCCTGCTGGCGCTCGTCCAGAACTGCGCCCGTCTCGACGTCGAGGCGGACGGTCTCCGCTTCCTCGCCGACAGTGCGGTGGCGGAAGAAATTGCCAAAGATTCGCAATACCAGGGAACACGAGTCCGGCTTGATGCGCGGATGGACAACTTACGACTGAAGTTTCAAATCAACTTCGGCGTGGGCGATGTCATGGTGCCGGGCCCGCGGCTGATCGACTACCCAGTCGTTTTGAGCGGCGACACGATTCCCCTTCTTGCCTATCCCGTCGAGTCGGCGATCGCGGAGAAGCTCCAGGCCATGGTGGCGATCGGCAACGCCAACACCCGGATGAAGGATTTCTATGACGTATGGATCTTGTCGACTCATCTCGACTTCAATACCGTCACGCTTCTCGAGGCGATCGACGCCACGTTCAAAACTCGGCAAACACCAGTTCCCGCCGATGAGTTCGCCAGGGTCGTCGCAGACCTCAAACTGTTTGCAATGCCGCTGTTCAGCGCGCTCGCGCGCGCCGAGGAGCTCACGCAGCAATGGAAGGCCGGACTCGGGTGGGTGTTTCCATAACTCAAGAGGACTGCCCTACGCGCTTCTTGGAGGACTTTGGCGATCGGCTTCACGTTGGTCGCTTCCATTCCGAATGTCGGTAGATGTTTCTTCACAGCCCGTTGCAGCGTCTTTTGCAGCAGGTGTGCATAGGCCCGCCGCGTCATGCGGAGATCCGCGTGTCCGAGCAATTCCTGGATCACGTCCGCCGACGCTCCCGAGTTGAGCTGCAAGCTCCCGTAGCTGCGGCGCTACATCTTGCGCCGTCAGGAGCCGTCGACGTGACGGATAGGCTCCCGTAATGTGCGCGAACGATCTGCGATCAGATTTGCAGTCTTAAGCCCCTAGTGAGGGCGAACGCGTTGTAAGTGCGCCACCGAACAGACCGACCAACGTCAAACCTACATAATTCCGAACTGGAGTGGCAACCGAATCGTGCGCCCCGTCCGCATATTCTCCCAACACTGAGGTGGCGAATTGCCTGGAAATAGCCCTGATGTTTGCCGATATTGCGCGTAGCCGAGTCGATGTCATCAATCGAAGACCCAATAGCAGCAATCACGACCGACGGTCGAGATCATGACGACGCGAATACGCCACCGTGGTCGGGTCAGACGTACAGTATCAAGCGTCACGGCGTAAGCATCACCAACTGCGACAGTGAGCCAGTTCAAACGCCAGGATGTGTGCAATTCCACGGCGCCCTTCTGGTTTTGCGACCAGGTTTGATGACGATTGCGCAGGCCAGCGAAAACACGATCGCGCTTCTCGGACACTCCGCACCATCGCTTCTTGACCAACCTATCGGCAAAGTTCTGGGCGCTGAAGAGCATGCCAAACTGTCGGCATTTGTCGCCTCCGAACCGATCGACCGCAACCCGTTGTACGTGTTCACCGTGCCGGGCATAGCCGGCGAACTAGATGTCACGGTTCACAGCAACGGCTATAGGATAATCCTCGAGTTCGAGCCGGCGGGCACCGGAGGCGCCAGATCCGCCGCACCTGACTTTTATGGCTTGATCAAGAAAACCGTGGTGCGTCTACAGAGTGCCGCCGGTCTGCTGGAGTTCTGCGACATCGCAGCGCAGGAGGTGCGTGCGCTCACCGGTCTTGACCGCGTCATGATTTACAAGTTTCACGCCGATGGGCATGGAGAGGTGTTTGCCGAAAGCCGGGTCGAGTCGCTGGCTCCCTGGCTCGGTCTTCACTACCCCGCAGGCGACATTCCGCAACCAGCGCGCGAGATGTTCAAGCGTATCTGGGTACGGCCAGTACCCGACGTCGCCGGCGCGCTGGCCGAGATGGTGCCCCTTGCCGATCCCGACACGGGCGCCGCCCTAGACATGACACACTGCGCGGCGCATCGGTGATGTACACCGAATATCTCCAGAACATGCTCGTGACGGCGGGCCTCACGATGCCGATTCGGCGCGGAAACGAGCTCTGGGGACTGATCGCTTGTCATCACTATGGTGGTCCCCTGCATCTTCCGTATCCGGTGCGCGTTGCGTGCGAATTCCTCGCCCAAGTCGTATCCCTGCAGCATAAGGCCGCCGAGGACCGGGAGCATATGCTGTACCGCTTGCAGCTGGAGGATGTTCATCGCCGATTGATCGCAACCGCCGCGCTGACATGCGACCTGTCGCGCATTACCGAGGGCCAGTTGACGCTGCTCGACGCCGTGCAGGCGGGCGGCGCGGCCCTTTACGAAGCCGGACGGTGGTGGCATATGGGCCGGACTCCATCCGATGACCAGCTCGACGGTCTCGTTAGATGGTTGGCGACGCGGCCTGAATACATCCAGTCTTCAAGCCCGATGTATGCAACCGACCATTTGGCTAAAGACTATCCCGCCGGCGCCAGTCTTGCCAGCGTGGCCGCGGGCATGTTTGCGCTGCCTCTGGCGCGCGGACTGAGCGCGCCGCACGGCGTAATGATGTGGTTCAAGCCCGAGACGATGCAAACCATACAATGGGGTGGCAATCCACACGAAAAGCCGACGGTAACCGGACCGCATGGACCACGGCTGACGCCGCGGGTGAGCTTCGAGATGTTCGCCGAATCGGTGCATCATCGATCTCTACCGTGGCAATCCGTTGAAATCGAATCGGCCGCCCGCCTGCGGGTGCTATTGATGGAACTTGTGGTGGCACGGGCTGAACGATTGGCCGATCTAAACGCAGATCTGATGCGCTCGAACGAGGAGCTAGACACATTTGCCTATGTCGCCAGTCACGACTTGAAGGAGCCGCTGCGGGGAATCCACAAATACGCACACCAGTTGCTCGAGGACGCCGCGATGATCACGGCGGATCGTCAGGTTAAACTTGCAAGCTTGATGCGATTGACCGAGCGCATGGACAGTTTACTCGACTCGCTGCTGCATTTCTCCCGGGTGGGTCGGCTGTCACTCGAACTAGAACCCTCGGATTTGAACGTGCTGGTCTCCGAGGCCATCGAGATGGTCGGGTCACGCCGCGACGATATGAGCACGGAATTCATCGTCCCGCGTCCGATGCCCACCATTTACTGCGATTGGGTGCGCTGTCGTGAGATTTACGTCAACCTGTTATCCAACGCGATGAAATACAACGACAATGCCAGCAAGCGAATCGAAATCGGGTGGATTGCCCCGGGGGAGGCGCCGCAGCCACCGGGCCGCACGCCAAATACTTCCGACTCCCCGACCTTTTACGTGCGCGACAACGGCATTGGTATCGACTCCAGATATCACACCCAGGTATTCAAGATATTCAAACGGCTTCACCCCCACAACGCCTACGGCGGTGGCAGCGGCGCCGGACTCTCGATAGTCAAAAAGCTCGTCGAGCGCCACCACGGCAATGTCTGGTTCGAGTCGACGCCCGGCGAAGGCAGCACCTTCTATTTTACGATGTCCGGCAGCACAGGCGATCGCACGTGAAAGCCCTCGGCGAACGCACCATCTTGGTCGTGGAGGATTCGGACGATGACTGGGATACGGTGGTCCAAGCAGGCCGGACGATTGGCATCGAACAGAGACTGTCCCGCGCCGTCGACGGCAGCGCATGCCTGGACCTGCTGCGCGGGAGCCGCGCACTTCCCTTGATGCCCGTCTTCCTGCTGCTCGACCTCAACCTTCCAGGCGTACACGGCCGCGACGTTCTGTTGGCCATCAAAGGTGACCGCCGTTTGAAGGCCCTTCCCGTGATCATCGTGACAACCTCATCCAATCCACGCGACGTTTCCGCCTGTTACCGGGCGGGAGCGAATGCGTACCATGTGAAGCCGCTGCGCTACCCCGCATACATTCAGCTTATGCATGCACTGTTTGACTATTGGCTCGCCGCCGCCCACCTTCCTCACCCGTCTGCTGACGCGGAAACGCCTTGAAAGCATCGGCCCTTCGTGTATTGGTTATCGACGACAGCTCCGAGGATCGTGCCGAGGCGCGCCGACTGCTGCTTCTCGGCGGCGATCAACGCTACGACTTTAGCGAGGCCGTCACCGGCGAGATCGGACTGACCATGGTTTTCCAAGACGTACGCGGGCCACCCGATTGCGTATTGCTCGACTACCACTTGCCGGATCTGGACGGTATTGAAATCCTGGCCTCTCTTACCGGAGCCGACGGTTTGCCGCTATGCCCGGTGGTAGTCATGACCGGTAGCGACTCGACCGATCTCGGTCGCCTTGCACTCCGTGCCGGCGCTCATGATTACCTCGGCAAGAACTCCCTGAGCCCCGCGGGGCTCACCCGCGCGCTCGACAACGCCCGCGAACGCTGGACCATGGCACGTGAGTTGAAGCTTCGCGAAAAAACACTACGATCGTCATATAACCGCCTGGCGGAGAATGTAGTCGAGCACGATCGAATCGAGGCCGACCTGCGGGAAAGCGAGGCGAGGTTCCGAGCCATGGCCAACTCAATGCCGCAACTGGCTTGGACGGCGAAGGCGGACGGATCGATTTTCTGGTACAATCAGCGCTGGTATGATTTCACCGGCGCAACCCCGGAGGAAATGGAGGGCAACGGCTGGCTCTCCGTTCACGACCCCGCACATTTACCGCGGGTGAAGGTGCAATGGGCCGATGCCATCGCCGCCGGTGAGGCATTCGAAATGCAGGTTCCACTGCGCGGCGCCGACGGCTATTTTCGACGGTTTCTGACACGCGTGGTGCCTGTCAAAAATGCATCAGGACAGATTCTACAATGGGTCGCGACCAACACGGATGTGGATGAGCTGACGCGCGGCAAGGAGACATTGCAGACCAGCGAGGCGCGTCTCAGCGAACTCAATACCGCTCTTACTGATACGGCGGCTGAGAACGCTCTCATTGCCGATGCACTATATAACGAGAAGGAGCGCGCCCAGGTCACCTTGAACTCGATCGGCGATGCCGTCATTTGTACCGATAGCGGAGGCCGACTGAGCTACCTCAACCGGGCGGCGGAGCGACTAACACAGTGGACAAACACCGAAGCTGCCGGCCGCCGGTTCGAAGAGGTGTGTTACATCACCGAGGCGGAAGGTCACGGAATCGTCCCGAACCCCATGGCGCGGGCGGTCGAGGAAAACACGGGTACGGGCCTTCCCCGTTCGTGCATTCTCACTCGACGCGACGGAACGGAGTTGGCCATTGAGGATTCCTGCGCTCCAATTCACGATCGGGAGGGAAAGGTTACGGGCGCCGTCCTGGTATTTCACGACGTGAGCGCGGCGCGTGGCCTATCCGCGCAGCTCACGCATCAGGCGGCTCACGACAGCTTGACCGACCTACCCAACCGAACATTGTTGAGCGACCGGTTGGCACAGGCCGTGGCGGCGGTGCATCGGCATCACACGTCCCTGGCCGTGCTCTATCTCGACGTGGACCGATTCAAACATATCAACGATTCGCTGGGTCACGCCATTGGCGATCGCTTGCTCCAGTCGATCGCATCGAGGCTGACAGGGTGCGTTAGAACATCGGATACGGTAAGCCGACAGGGTGGCGATGAGTTCGTCATCGTACTGATCGACATCGACGGCGCGAGACATGCGGCTATCTGCGCTGAAAAAATGCTTCAGTCCTTGCGACTACCGTACATCCTCGACGCACACGAGCTGCACGTGTCTGCGAGTATCGGAATCGCGATCTGTCCGCAGGATGGAACGGAAACGGAATCGTTATTGCGAAATGCCGACTCAGCTATGTACGAGGCCAAGGAGCAAGGCCGCAATCACTATCAGTTTTACCGAAAAGACTTGAACGACAGCGCGTCGACGCGGCTGGGCCTCGAAGACGGCCTACGACATGCGGTGAAGCGCGACCAATTGGAACTGCACTACCAGCCCATCGTTAATTTGCGGGCGGGCACAGTCGCCGGTGTGGAGACGCTGCTACGGTGGCGCCACCCGACGCAGGGACTATTAATGCCGGCTGACTTTATCACGATCGCGGAGGAGTCTGGTCTGATCGTGCCGATTGGGCAATGGGTGCTTCGTACCACCTGTGTGCAGGCTAGAGACTGGCAATCGGCGGGAATGCCTCCGTTGCGCTACGCCGTGAACGTATCGGCAGTTGAGCTGCGCTCAAAGGATTTTGTCGCGGGTGTGGCCAGGATCATCGAAGAGACCTGCATCGAGCCCTCAATCCTCGAGCTGGAATTGACAGAGACGTTCCTGCTGCAGGACTCCAAATCAACCGCGCTGGTGCTCAAATCCCTCAAGGATCTCGGGGTCCACCTTGCCTTGGACGATTTTGGAACCGGTTATTCAAGCTTGAGCTACATGCGGCGTTTTCCGATCGATACCCTGAAAATAGACCGGTCTTTCATCAAGGACCTCGCGACCGATGCGGACGACGCGAGCGTGGTAAGTGCGGTCATCAATATGGGAAAGAGCCTGCACAAGTTGGTGGTGGCGGAAGGCGTCGAAACACGCGAGCAACTTGCATTTCTTGAGGCCAACAACTGTCATGAAGCTCAGGGGTACCTTTTCAGTCCCCCGGTCGCTCCGGAGTCGTTTGCGCCAATGGTCCAGCCGAGCTGGCCGCTCTATGACGTTTGAGCACCTGCCAACCCGGAACGAAGGCATCGATCTACATCCTGCGACCGGGAATGGAATTTGGAACTTCCGAGGCAATCAAGTGGGCTGCGGCGAATGGGCTCGGAATCACCTGTCTTTCCCGCGGGTGACTCGAGGTGCCGCAGCCGAAAAGGCCGTACCGACAACCGCCGTTGCTGCCGGCTCAGCCGTGTTACACGGGTGACACCATCAGACGGTATTAACGCTCAATGTCGACTGTCAGCACTCTACCGATTCGTTCAATGGGAAGCTATTCTGGGCTTATCGCTCGAGTGACGAGTTAACTGCGCGAGTCGGGCCTCCACTCTCTTGAGTTCTCTGGCCGTGGCGACCAACGCAAGCTCACCGCAAACGTTGATTATTATTCATATAGATCGGAGGTAAACATGCAACCGCCATCGATCGAGGGACTTACCCTGCTGCCGACGCAGCATGCGGTCGCGGAAATTCTGACGAGGACTGTTGCGATCGCCCAAAAGCGGGGGATCACCGTCTTTGCAAACATCGATTTCAGCGGTGATGCCGCCCGATCACATCTTGAGCTACGGCCCACTGGCTTGGTGCTTCTCGGAAACCCGGTCGCAGGTACGCCGGTGATGGCGGCCGCGCCGACGACGGCAATCGATCTGCCGCTCAAAATTCTCGCATTCGAAGATACGCAAGGACGTACATGGGTCGCCTATAACGATCCAGATTATTTGCAACGGCGTCATGGCTTTCCGGAGACGCTGATGAAGAATCTTGCGCCGATCGGAAAATTAGCTGAGGCGGTGGCGTCAGAGGAATGACCCGTCGTGGAGGTGAGTTAAAAGACAATCGTGACTGAGAAATGTTATTGGGCACCGTTCGCGTCGGTGCATCAATGCCGCAGGGTCTGAATTGATGACCAAAGCGAAGCCGCGCAGCCACTGTGACGTTGGCCCAAGTGATCGGACCCGAGGCGCCGCTGATGGTACGGAATTTCACCGCCGGACTGAAATCGGGTCGCCTGGCGCTGGTGCGAGCGGTCCTCCGGAGGACGGAAAAACGTTTTCCCTGAGGCAGTCATGCCATAGGCAAATTAAAATCCTGTCCAACCTGCTTGGTAATCTGCAAATAAAAGCTGTGCACCCGCTGCAGCTGCATATTCAGCGACCAGCCTGCCCTTCCCACCGACTGACGCGGTGCCTAGAAACGACACTTGATTGCCTTCTGCCGGCACGAAATTGACATTTTGCGGGCAATCATCCACCACCACGATACTTCTTTCGGTCATGCAGCGCATGACCGCAGTTAGCTCCTTGAGATGATGGATTGCTGATGGGTACCAATACGTCATGTCGAGATCGAAGGAATCCAGATACAGGAAATCGATGTATTTCCCAGCCCGACAGAAATCTCTCGCTAGTGCGGTCAGGAAATGAACGCTATCATCTTGGATGACTTGTATCCGCGAGCTAACTAGTTTTTTGCATTCCGATACAGAAACCGGGTTGACGTCTACCGTATAACAAACGGATTCTGGGTCGCGAGCACTTATATACCTGTCAAACAATACTGTACTCTGTCCGTCTCCTGCCCAGTTACCGGCCAGCCGTGCACAACCGGTCTCCACGATGGTTATAGGCTTCTCAATCAGATCCAGAGTTTCAAATATTTTGCGGAATGTCTTTTCCCGTAGTGCTAATTTCGGGGCCGCTTCCCGGTTAAAAAAATTCCAAAAATCGATAGTGTTATGCATGTGCGGCCTTTGAGTGGAGGCGGATTCGGATACTACCCAAACCCCGCAGCGTCTGCTTTGGAGACGGTTGCCTATGCTGCCCCAAGTCCTTTTCCTTGGTGGAATGTTTGGGGATGGGTGCGCCGCAGCCACCGATCCGGCAGCCATCTGCCCACCGACTGCGCCGGCGCCCACGAGGAATAACAACACGATCCACGCGGTCGTACGGCTGTTCACTGTCAATCTCAGCCTCGGCGCCTCTCGCGGGCTCCAAGTCAGCCGCTAAATCGATTTTCGACCAATCCGGTGATTCCCAGACCGTCAATGACAAACAAGGCGCCGGAATCCTCGTCACTGGGGACCGGATTGGCCGCCGCCATGGGGATTTATTTGGCCGCTTCGACTCCATCGACGGAGTGACGAAGAGCCGATCGAGTCTGGGACCGCCGAACATCACGCTCGCAACCAAGGGCGTCGGCAGGGGACGTCAGCGCGAACGAGCCGACCATCGCCTGAGGTGAGTCAAGCGCATTCAAAAACGACCATGTGCGATAACTGTCGCTGGCGGGATCGTAGCGCCACAGGCCAGGCGACAACAAATCGCAACCATACAGGACCTGCTCTGCCTGATCCCAAACTGGCCCTTCGCCGAGCTTGTGGCGAAACGGTTCGATGCGCGTGATTTTCATGGGCGGTTCTGCGATTGAGGCTGGGCATCGGCAAGCGGAGGACGTCCCAGGATCGCATCGGCGATCCGGTCGCCCAGCATCATGACGGCTGAGTGGGGATTGCCGCTGATCTGTCCCGGAAACACCGAGGCGTCGACCACCCTCACCCGCTCCAAGCCCCGGACCCGGCATTGCAGATCGACCACCGAGGCCGCATCGCTGCCCATCCGACACGAGCCCATCGGATGGGAGGTCGTACCCGTGACGAGGCGCAGATAGGCATCCAATTCCGTGTCATTGGCGGGGGGAGCTGCGGGCCGGGTGACGTCGCCTACGACGCCCGCCAGCGCCGGTTGCCGGATGAACTCATGGGCCAGTTTATAGAAACGACGCAGCCTCGCGATATCGTGACCCGCCGTGAGCAGGTTGTAGAGTATCCGGGGCGGCGACTCCGGGTCAGCCGAGGCCAGACGCAGGCTCCCCCGGCTCTCCGGATGGGCCACCGCGACGCTGACCAGCAACTTGTGGTCCTGCCGGCCGCTGAATCCGGGATACCAGATTTTGGCCGCCATCGTCGTGGCAGCCACGTTCAACCGTAAATCGGGCGGCCCGCTGCCGGCTTCCGTCCGCAGGGAACCCGCCGCGACGATCGGCGGCCCTGCGCCGACGCCGCCCCAGCCCAGCGCCCATTGCAGCATGTTCCCGACAAACCGGTCGATCCGCAGGCTCCGCAGTAACGTCAGCGGCATCTGGGTGCGGATCTCGAAGCTGGCGCCCGGCTGATCGTTCAGGTTCTGGCCGACGGCCGGCAAATCGTGAACGACAGGGATATCGAGGGTCCGCAGCTCGTCGGCATTGCCGATCCCCGACAGGAGCAACAGCTGTGGCGAGGCAATGGCACCGCCGCACAGCAGAACCTCCCGGTTGGCATGCGCGATCCGCCGGACGCCGTCATGGTTGTACTCGACCCCGACGGCCCGACGCCCGTCGAACAGGACTCGCAGAACCTGGGCGCCGGTTTGAATGCTTAGGGAAGTGCGACCCCGGATCGGCTCCAGAAAGGCGTCGGCGGCACTGACCCGGCGGCCGCGACGGTCGACATTGAGATCCGGCAGACCGATCCCCACCGGCTGCGCAATGAAGTCTTCGGTAACCGGAAAGCCCATTTGCCGGGCCGCTTCCAGCACCGGCGGCGTCAGGGGACTGCGCCGACTGAGCGGCGTGACCGCCACTTCGCCCGTGCCGCCGTGTTCACCGTCGGCACCGCGCCAATGTGACTCGATGCGTCGAAAGTAGGGAAGCAGGGACTGGTAGTCCCATCCCGCCAACCCTGCGTCCCGCCAGCGGTCGTAATCCTCTGGGCTGCCGCGATTGTAGATCGTCCCATTGATGGCCGAACTGCCACCCAACGCCTTGCCACGCGGCACCGGGATCCGTCGCCCCCCCAGCCCCGGCTCCGGCTCGCTCATCAGCAACCAGCTCGAGCGGGGATCGAACCACAGCGTCGTTGCCGCCAGGGGCAGACGATAGCGGAGGCCGCGCGACGGTCCGCCCGCCTCCAGCATCAGTACCGATCCGCCCCCGGCCGCGCTCAGCCGATTTGCGACCACACAGCCGGCGGAGCCCGCGCCGATGACGATGAAATCGACGGCATTCGAAATCACGGGTTTGATTTGCCCTTGTCCACCGCGAACCGGCGGTCGACTTCCAGCCAATCGGCCGTTTTCAGCACCTCTCCAATGCTGCGAAGGTCAAACCCTGAGGGCGGTGCGCCGTCGGCGTCGCGGATGGCATTCAGGCCGTCCGAGATGGCCGGTAGCAGCCGTGACAGCAGCGCCGCAGGATACAGCGCAGCCTCGATGCCGACGCGGGTTAGATCGGCGAGAGTCGGTGCGAACCAGGGTGAGCCCGGCACCACCACTGCGACGATCGGGACGGTCACGGCGTCGCGCAGACGCTGATAGGCGGCAAGGTTGGCAAGACCGGTCGCCAGTACGGCATCCACGCCCGTCGCTTGATAAAGGCGGGCCCGCAAAATCGCCTCATCTTCGCTGACCGCATGGGCGGCATCGGTGCGGCCGACGATGAACAGCGCTTCGTCGTTTCGCGCCGCCAAGGCCGCCTCGAGTTTGGCCACCATCTCCGCGCGCGCAATCACCGCCGGCGGCCGCCCCAGCGGCGGCGGGAACACCAGATCCTCGAAGGCGAGGCCGCCCACACCCATGCGCTCAAACCGTCGGACGGTTCGTGTGACGGCCTTGACATCGCCAAAGCCGTTCTCGCCATCGATCATTACCGGCAAGGTCGATGCTTCCAGAATACGTCCGACCGCCTCGCGATATTCCCCGAAACTCTGCAGACCGACGTCCGGTAACCCGAGTTGTACTGCCGACAATGCCGCGCCGCCGACGCCGTAGGCCGAGAAACCCGCCGCCTCGATCATCCGCGCGCTCAACGCATCATGGGCGCCGGGAAGGAGCAACGGCGTCCGGCTTTGCAGCAGAGTATGAAAATTGGTCAAGAATTGGTCCTTGTCAAATGGGCCGGTCTAGCCGCGTTGCCCGAGTCGGGAACGAGTTCGACAATCACGGAAACCTCGCTGCGGAGATCCCCGTACTTCACGTCGATCGAGCACAGTATCGGCACCTCGCGGTAATTGTAGCTGGTCAGCGGATCGCCCTCGGGGGAGTACGTGGCATTTACCAATTTTTTTCAAGGGCGCCCATCGGACCGGGGCTGGCTCACGCCGCCGCTGCGCAACGCCCAGGGCAGACCCCCCCCGCAGAGGGCGAAGACGGCCGACACGCCCAAGGGCCAACCTCTCTCCCGGGCCTAGGGCATCGATGTGACGTCCTGCGTGATCAGCAGACCGGTTCCGGCAGGCGAGTCGTCGGGTCGCGCCTGGAGCATTCCGAATTCTGTCGATTGGCCAAGGCCTTCGCAACGCAGACACTTTCTGCAATTGGAAAGTCAGGCGCTCCGCGCTCAAGCTCAGGTGTTTCGCAAGCCGCACATGGACCCGAAAACTACTGAGGCCGGCCCTCCCACGGAGTCGGCGGCGGAGTCATAACGCATACCGTCCCGACGGCAATCGCACCAGATCTTTCACGACTGCAGGTGCGAAATCACACCATTCAATGCCGATTCCATTTCCGGGCTTCCGCGACACTCGTGCCTTGACGACACATGATTCCGTCGTGGACGAGGGTAGGACGATACGGACACCGATCAGCGCATAAAGGTGTAAGTCGTGCGTGGAGCGCAGGAGCCCGCCGCTCAGACTGACATTGTTCAAAAAACCGCCGATCGCCGCACGGCCTTCCTGGAACACCATGACTGGCAAATCCACTCGAACCCTCTCCCCCCAGCGATGTTCCGAGCCGAAGGGTGGTTGCAGCATATAACTTCCCCCGATCATGGCGAGGATCCCTTGCGGGCCCACAATTCCGCGGCACGAACATTAAGGGCGCTCCACCCGCGATTAGACAACCGCGCGAGAATTCGACGTAGCCGCGGGCGGCTGGGCACGGCTCCTTCCACGTCTGCCCAAGTAACGCTACGGCGAATGCGTTCACTCATCTTGGTGGGCATCTCTCGCAGCAGCATTGAACGATCTCCACTGAAGGAACCCACCAAAGTCTCCGACTCTTGAAGGCCGCGGACCGTTCGGTATCCCACATAACATCGATATTTTCGCCTCCCCATCTACCCGCCAACACCCACACGGTGCAGAGCCCTGGCGGGCGACGCCCTCAGGGATTCCCTGAATCAAGTCAGACCGACACTAACCGGCACGTCCGAGCCGGTTGAACGCCGACGTCCCGTCGGCGGGCCCGCCAGACAGGAGTCGTTCCGCAACACGACCGGCCCGCAGGAGGCGGTCGCATTGCACAATTGCCTTCCAGAAACCCGACGCTAGAATTTACTGTGCCTAAGGAGCGAACGCATGAGTTCTGCGGAACCGTTGATCATCGGCGCGGGACCCGCGGGATTAGCCGTGGGCGCGTGCCTGCGCGCACGAGGCAGGTCCTTTATTGTCCTCGAGCGCGGAACCACCGTTGGTTCGAGCTGGCGGCGCCACTACGACCGTCTGCATCTGCATACCGACGCGCGCCACACCGCCCTGCCGTATCTCGATTTTCCGCCTGGAATTCCGCGCTATCCCTCACGCGAGCAGATGATTGCCTATTTGCAGCGGTATGCGCAGCACTTCGGCATTGCTCCGCTGCTAGGTGAAGAGGTGTGCAGCGTTCACCGCAGCGATGAGGAGTGGATCACGAGGACGCTGACGGGTAACGTTTATCGCTCAGGCTGCGTGATCGTCGCGACAGGCCGCAACGCCGTTCCGTACTTGCCCGTATGGCCAGGCCAGGAGAGCTTCCGGGGCCGCATTCTACACAGCAGCTTCTATCGAAACGGCGAGCCGTTTCGTGGCCAGCGCGTACTGGTCGTCGGCTTGGGCAACAGCGGCGGTGATATCGCAATCGATCTGCACGAGCACGGCGCGCGGGTTGCGGTCGCGGTGCGCGGAGCGGTCAACGTCGTGCCCCGGGACATCCTCGGCCTGCCGATACTCACCCTCTCGATCGCCCTGAACCGGCTGCCTGCACGCTTCGCCGATGCGATAGCAGCACCGTTGCTGCGACTTACCCTCGGGGATCTTTCTCGTCTCGGCTTCCGCAAGCCCGACCGCGGACCCATCACCCAGATTAAGCGGACGGGACGGATTCCACTCGTCGACGTTGGGACGATCGATCTGGTGCGCGCTGGGCATATCGAAGTATTAAGCGCCGTACGCTCGATGAGCGAGACCGAGGTGGAATTCGATGGTGGGAATTCGCGACCCTTCGATGCGGTCGTTCTTGCCACGGGCTTCAGCCCCGGCATAGAGCGTTTTCTACACAATCTCGATCCTCCGAGACCGAACGCGGGCGGCCGAGAACGGATTGGCGGAAACGCCGGGCTCTACTTCTGCGGTTTCTCTGTCTCCCCAACCGGAATGTTCCGCGACATCGCCATGGAGGCAGGCTGGATCGCCGATGACGTCACTGCCAACAAGGTTGCAAATCGCGTCAAAGATAAACTGTGGTTGTCAGTCCACTAGCTTCATTTTTCTCAACATCGCATCGTACCGCGGGTCGGCTTTGATGTTTTGTGCCAGTGGTTCGCTCTGTAACCATGTGAGGCTGCGGTCGTGTGTTGCATATGCATGCTGTAGCCACGCGAACGACTGGTCGACGTCGCCGCGGTATGCGTGATTCATGGCTATCGTGAATGCCGCCGTGTCGCCAAAGCGCGTCTGCAGGTCGGTAAGCGCCGCGTCGGCCGCAGTCCGCTGCCCAAGAGCATACAGCGCAAGCGCCCATATGCGGTACCCCGTCGCGGATATAAAAATAGTCGAGCGGTCCGACGAGCAAGTGGAGATTCGTGCATTTTTGGTAGCGACCGGGGTCATCGATGCGGATCTCGATGCAGTGGTTTCTCACATGTCCAAGGCACAGGATGTGAAGTATGCGAACTGGGAAGTCCAGACACAGGACTGATTACAGATGGCAGACTGGCGCCTGATGACCCACGCGCGGACGATCGGAGTCGAGAGACAACCCAACAATCGCCCACAACGAGAGTGGAGGCGACTTAGGGCGTCGTGCCGTAGACGATCCTGCCGCCGAACATCGTCCAGAGGACCTTGGCGTCCTTCACGTCGACCACGGGAACCGTGAGCACGTCGCGGTCTACAAGCACGAGATCGGCTCGCTTGCCGGGGGCGATCGAGCCGATCTCATCGAGCTGATTGAGGACTTTCGCGGAATTGCGCGTATAGGCGAAGAGCATGGCCTCGCGGGGCATGCGCTGGCCGGCGTCGAGCACGCCCTGGGGCCCGACGCGCGTCTCCGCCTGGTAGATGGCTTGGAATGGGTTGGCCGTGCTCACGGGCCAGTCACTCGCTCCCGCAATAGTGGCCCCGGATTCGAGCAGCGAACGCGCCGGATACATGCGGGCGTGGATGGCGGGGTCGATGTACGGCTTGACTTCCTCGTTGGTGCTCGGATCCGCGACGGCCCATAACAGCTGGAGCGCGGCGATGACTCGGTACTCCGCGAAACGCGGGATGTCCTCGGCATCGACGAACTGCAAGTGCGTCATGGTATGAGGCAGCGTTCCGGTGGGATTCGCCCTCCGTGCCGCGCCGAAGGCATCGAGCGACGCCTTCACGGCCAGGTCTCCGATGGCATGGATGTGCACGATCATGCCGCGCCGGTCGGCCTCGGTGACCAGATCATTGAAGCGCGTTGGGTCGAACAGCACCGGGACGGATTTTCCGGTGTTCAAATATGGCTTGGTGAGCGCCGCCGTTTGAGAGGGATACTCGACCACGCCATCGGCGAAAACCTTGGGGCCAGGGATGGTCAGGTTCGGCACGTCGGCATACTGTTTGCGCAGAGCCTCGACGACATCGAGCTGTTGCACGCCATCGTTGGGCCTGATGACCGGATACGCCGCGACATGCGCGGTCAACTCTCCGCGCCGGGCCAATTCACGGTACACGGGCAGCGCGCCCGGGTCCTCGAGGGTGAGCGGCTGGTCGCCACCCACCACGCCCGCCACCGCGGCGTCGAGCCAGCCCGTGATGCCGAGCGCATTGAGATAATGGACGCCGGCGCGGCCGAACGACAGCTGCGTCTCCATCGATGCAGCCGGTAAGCTCATCCTCAAACGCGTGAGCCCCACGTCAACGACGAAACCGTTGGGGGCAAAACCCGACCCGAATCCGTAGTAGGCCCGCTGCGCCGGCGTCAGCTTGCGCAAGTACGCCGCAGTGATGCCCGCCCGCGCCCGTGCCTTTCTATTGGCCCAGCCGGTGTGGCCATCCGTCCCGATCAGGACGATCGGCACATCCGCAAAGCGCCCGCCGCTCAGTGCCCCGTCGATATCGGCCGCGCGAGCCCAATAGCCGATGTCGAGCCCGTTGACGATGACGGTGTCGCCCATTAAGCTCGCCCGCGAGTCGGCCGTCTTGCCGACGAAGTTCACGAGATCCGGCAGCGAGTCGCTGGTATCCGGGAAGTTCGCCAGAACCAGGCCGGTACCGCCTCCGAGAACCTGCCTGCTGCCGATGGGATGGGCGTGGGCATCGAGCATGCCGGGCATGAGAAACCGGCCGCCGAGGTCCACGCGCCGCGTCCCCGGGCCGGCAGCCCTTTCGACCGCCTCCAACGCACCCACCGCCACGATGCGATCGCCCCGGATCGCCACCGCTTCGGCGTAGGGCGCATTCGGCTCGGCCGTGAATACATGAGCGTTGTAGAACAACGTTGTGGATTCCGGCGCATCCGCCGCCACCGTCGAGGATGCGCCGGTCAACACCAATACTCCGACGAACCCCGCGACGGTTCGGATTATCGCGCGCGCACAGCAACTCATTCCCATTCAGCACTCCTCGACACCACAAGCCACGGAAGGAGGGTTCCCGATGCCCGGGGGATAGCCTCGACCCCAACCACGCCGCAGTCCTGCATCGACAGGCCGGCTTCGGCCAGTTTATGGGCAGACCGACATCAACGTCTACCAAATCTCCACAGGCCGAGTGAGGACGACGGTCGTTCGCCGATCCTCGACCGACCCTGCTGGGTTCCTGGGCGCGGCGCTGTACCCCCATTAATTGAAATCCCCTGTGCCTGTCACGCGAGGCACAATCCTGAGAAAATAGCCGCATGAGAATCGCCAAACCGCTGCTGCTCATCACCACCCCGATCGGCCTGGTCGACGGTTTCTATGAGTGCTACAAACTCGCAGGAGGATTGATCTTCCTGATGGCGTGTATGGTTGGCGTCCTCGCAGTGGGAGCCGCATCGGTCGTGGTCACAATTCGCCGGGAGGAACGTGCCTCGCACGCGCCCCCGGCCGAGACGGGGCGAAGTTCATGAAGGTCGCGATTATCCTGCTGCTCATTGCGATCGTGGCGAGTCTCGGACAGGCGCTGTCCGCAATGGCGTCCGGGCCCGACCAGTCGGCGCGCATGGCCCGCGCCCTGACGATGCGCATCGGCCTGTCGCTGGCGTTGTTCGCGCTCCTGCTGGTTGGTTATCACTTCGGTTGGATCGAGCCTCACAAGACGTCTTAGACCCTAAGACCCTCGACAGCCTCGCTGGATCTGGGAGCGGGCTCAACGTATCGTAGCTGGATGAAACGCTACGAGACCTTGGCGGCCGATATCGGTCGCATGATCGGCAGCGGCGAGCTGCGTCCTGGCGACCGGGTCCCTTCTGTGCGCTCGCTCTGCCGTGCCCGGGGCGTCAGCCGTTCCACGGTGCTGCGCGCCTATGAAAGTCTCGAATTGAGAAGGCTGATTGAACCCAAGCCCCGAGCCGGATTCTTCGTCGCCCCTCCCAAGGCGCCGGCTCGCGCCTCGCCTCCGAAACTGCGATCCACCAGCGTCAGCGTGAGTGACCTGGTGTTCGAAACGCTCGAGGCCTCGCGGGATCGCGAGATCGTGCCATTTGGCTCGGCCTTTCCGGATCCGTCGCTCTTTCCTTGGGCCAAGCTCGCCCGCTACCTCGGCAGCAGCGCGCGGCATATGGATCCCTGGAGCACCGTGGAGAGTCTGCCGCCGGGAAATCTCGAGCTGCGCCAGCAGATCGCGCGCCGCTACCTGCGTCTCGGCATGAGCGTCGGTGTGGAGCAGATCGTCGTCACCGCGGGTGCACTGGAGGCACTCAATCTCGCACTTCAGACCGTGACGAATCCCGGGGATACCATTGCGATCGAAACACCGGCCTTCTATGGGTGCCTTCAGGCGGCCGAACGGCGGCGCATCAAAGTCGTGGAAATACCCGTGAATCCCGGTTCCGGTCTCGACATCGAAGCGCTGTCGCGCGCGATATCCAAGCATCCACTGCGCGCGTTCTGGAGCATGCCGACGCTGCACAACCCGACGGGTTCGACGCTGCCCACCGAGCGCAAGCGCGAGCTCGTTCAGCTCCTCTCCCGGCATGACATCCCCCTCATCGAGGACGATGCCTACGCCGAGCTGCAGTTCCTCCCGACTGCAACACCACCCGCCAAGGCTTTCGACGAGCGGGGAATGGTGCTCCATTGCGGCTCGTTCAGTAAATGCCTCGCGCCGGGATACCGCCTCGGATGGGTTGCAGCCGGTCGTTTTGTCAATCAAGTGGTGCAGCGGAAGATCGAATCGACGCTGGCCACGAGTCTGCCCATCCAGCTGGCTGTTGCGAAGATGCTGAAGCGCGGCGGCTACGACCTTCATCTCGCGCGTCTGCGACAATCGCTCGCAGCTCAACAGGCGGCTGCATTCAAATCTCTGCGTCGCCACCTGTCACCCGAATACCGGCTGGTACCTCCCGACGGCGGTTACTTCTTCTGGATCGAATGTCCGATGAGGGTCCAAGCCCTCGAAGTTCATCGGCAGGCGCTCGAGTTCGGCATTACGATCGCACCGGGGCCTGTATTCTCGCCGCGCCGCGAGTTCGGCAACTTCCTTCGCTTCAATACCGGTCATCCTTGGACGACGGCGTCAGAGCGCGCGATGGTACGCTTGGCCGGCATTCTCAAGCGGTTCTGAGGGAAAGCGCAAATGCGACAATCGATGTCGAGCACAAAGGTGCCATGTCGAACGCGTTGCACATTGACAGGCGAATACTTCAGCCTAAACATTCCCTGATCGAATTGCACGTAGGCGCTGGCGTCGGCACCCTGAGCCGAACTGTCCTCCCAGCCTAATGCCGGGAGGACCGCTCGCCGGCAGCGCCACAAGCGATGTCCTTTGCTGCCATCAATCATACTGCTTGCCTATTGGCTACCCACCGCGCTCACAATTATCAATGCGCAGGTACATGGTCTTTCGGGTTCCCGTCGGCTCGCCATGGTCTATTTGCAACCCGCCGCCAAGGGACTCGAAGCGCTCACGAATCTCCATAAGACCGAGCGATTCGGCTTTTTTTAAGTCTCGATCGCTGATACCGATGCCGTCGTCGCTGATGCGCATGCTCGAGTAAGTGGCGTCGGCGGTCAGCTCTATCGTGACGCTCGTTGCGTGAGCATGCCGCTGGATGTTCGACAACACTTCTTGAGCCGCCCTGAAAAATACCAGTCGCGTCGCCTCGTCGAGAAACGGAAACGAACTTTCTTCCACAATCTCGATACTGAGCCCGGAAGTGTACCCAACAGATCGCGCGTGCTCTCGAAGGGCCGCCGATAGAGGAAGGTGCACGAGAGCAGAGGGTCGCAAGCCTTCGGCCACTTCTCGCACCGAATTGATGGAACTGTCAATCGCAACCGAGAGATTTTTGCTCGCTCGCCTGAGCGCGGGGTGACGACCCGTCACAGTTTCCAATGCCATCAGCGAAAATCTCGCCGCGAACAAATCCTGGGCTATGCCCTCGTTGAGCGCAGCGGCAATTACTCGGCGATCGTCTTCGTGGGCGCTCTCGAGGCGTTGCACGAGTCTCCGGAGCCGGTCGTACGACTCCCGTGCCTCAGTCACATCGATTGCGACAATGTACAGGCCGGCAATACCACCGTCCTTGAACTGCGGAATGTATTCGACTCGACTGTAATGCGGTGACCCGTCGGCCTGACGTTCATCGGCGTCATGGGAATGCCGCATACCGCTAAGGGCTGCATCGATGAACGGCTTGGCTCGCTCGTAGCGTTCGGCCCCCATTACCAGCCTCACATGTACTCCTCGAGCCTCGGCTGCAGATAACGGAAACGATTGCTCGGCAGCCCGGTTCATGAAGCGATTCGCACATTTGACGTCCCAGAAGCTAATTTGGGCTGGGAGGTTGTCCAGCATCGATTTAAGGTCAGCCCGCGATTGAAGAAAATCGTCACTCAGTTCGCGAAGTTTACTCTCACCGCTTTGCAACTCCGCCGTGCTCCGGTGCAACATGCGCGCCAGCCAACAGATCAGCAGCCCGCATAGCCCGAAAATTGCCACTGGTAGGAGGTCGCGAATTTCGAACGCACTCGATCGTGACTGGGGAAAGAATATGTAACATGCCAAGGCGGCGCTAAACGCCACCGACAGCAAGCCCGGCCCGGCGCCGAGCGCGAAGGCACAGAGGGTGACCGCCGGATAGGCAAACAAGAATTCGTAGCCAGCGCGTTCTGGCAACAGCGCCAAACGCGCTCCGAACGCGCATGCGGCCAGCGCCAGCGCCATAACGCCCCGTGCCCACGGCGCAAGCGGTACGCCCCCGCCACGCAACGCACGTGAGATCGAGAAACGTTGCCGAGCGAAATCGCGTTCCAAGCGCCCTCCGTGGACGGGGCCACTGGGACCGGTGATTTGTCGTGGGTTGGCCGCACCTGCCAACTTTCTCATGCAAAGTTACTACGACCCGGTACATTGAGTAAAGCGTGCCTTCGTAGCGACAATTAAGTCGTATGAGCGCAGGGAGCCTGGACTTCGCCTGTTCTTGGCATTCAAGCACATCCCCACGCTTGAGACCGAAGACATCGTTGGCTTGCGCGATGTCAATGGCTTGGCTTTTAGCTCAATAGTACCGATAGGCCTAAGAGGGCCGCCGCAATCCATCCCACACGACGATAACCTACGACACCCGTGATCCAAATCACACGTGCTGAACGCATTGTAAAGTGACAACGAACATAACGACGAAACCCCTACAGCGGACTGTGTAGAGCCAGTACTACTTCCGGTGGCAGTGTTACGATTTTTCTGACGAGCGGCCGATGCGCACCTCGAGAAGACCAGAGGCTCGTAGACGATCTCGCAGAACGTTTCAACACTTCGACACGGGAGTCCGCTTCATGATTACCAACGAGTTCGCTTCATCCACCGCGTTTCCGGCATTTGCACACGGGCGCGTTTGGGTTGCCTGCGCGATTGCACTGTGCTCAATCGCCGGTAAGGCGCAGAGCGGCGAACACATGAGCATCGTCTTCGACGCCCCGGGGGCGGGCAGCGGACTCTATCAGGGAACGTTCGCGAATGCGGTCAACCGCGAAGGAAAAATCACGGGTTGGTATGTGGACTCCAACGGCGCCAACTGGGGATTCCTGCGTGATCGCAATGGTGCTTTCGCAACCGTCAGTGCGCCCGGCGCCGGTAGCGGAGCTGGTCAGGGAACCCTACCCGCCGGAATCAACGAGACAGGGACCATCACCGGGGATTTTGTCGACGCGAACGGGGCCTATCATGGCTTCATCCGCGATGCCGACGGACACTACAAAGTGTTCGATGCGCCCGGTGCGGGGTCGACGCCGGGAGCCGGCACGTATGCGGTCGCCATCAACAATAAGGGCACCATAGCCGGCTACTTCGTCGACGTCGACGATGCGTACCACGCGTACGTGCGTGAGCCGAACGGAACTGTTACCACCTTCGATCCCCCGGGGTCGGTCTACACGACCGTGTCCTTGTACACGGGCCTCAACGACAGCGGAACGGTCATCGGCATCTACCAGGACAGCGCGGGCACGGTACACGGTTTCAAGCGCACGGCGGACAAAAAGATAACGGTCATCAGTCCGCCGGCTGTGGCGGGTGCCGCCAATCTCGATGTCCTGCCCGCGGGCATCAACGACGACGGAACAGTGGCGGGTGGATTCACGGACTCGAACTCCATCTCGCACGGATTCCTCAGGCTCGATGGCGGGCGGATGGACGTGTTCGATGTTCCGGGTGCCGGAACGAATCCCGGAGCCGGGACACAAGCTGTGGGGGTCGCGCAGAACGATCTTACCACCGGATATTGGCTCGATGCATCTGATGTGTATCACGGCTTTATGCGGCACCGAGGCGGTCGGCTGGAGTCGTTCGACGTACTCGGAGCAGGAAACACGGCGGGTTCCCTTACGGGCACAACTCCCCAGAAGATCAGCAGCGCAGGAGAGGTTGTCGGCTTCGTTCAAGACAATTCATACGTCTACCATGGATTCCTGCGCTCTGCGGATGGGGACGATTGCGATGCGGACGACGCCGCGACGCACAACGACTGAGGCAGTTCCGACATCGATGCGGCGGTCTTGACGACCATCGCGGGCCCGGCATCTACCAGCGGCGACGAACGGCGCATTCGGCGTCCGTTCGCCGACCCGTATACCAGAGATCATACGCACTCCAAACCCCAGGTTTCCGCCGATAGGGTATCAACCAGCCCTGTTCGCCGTCGTTCGTGGCGCGCGGTACACTTCGGTATATCGACCTTGCGCATCCGGACCAACGACGAACCAGAACCGCAGCTGACAAGATTGCCGAGAAAACACCATGTATAGTTTAAAGGGCGCAATGTTCATTGCTTTT
>Ga0182030_10004891_pt1 | contig 28601 bp, 32 predicted proteins | sample 812S3MmetaG_FD_121299 | JGI IMG/M metagenome (GOLD analysis project Ga0182030, IMG submission 121299) | Permafrost microbial communities from Stordalen Mire, Sweden - 812S3M metaG (Illumina Assembly) | ecosystem: Environmental > Terrestrial > Soil > Wetlands > Permafrost | place: Sweden... | reverse complement strand
CCGCTCCAGGCCACGCCACGGATCGTGAGAGGCTTTCCCACCAGGGCTTGCGTTCCATCGAAGGGTGTCGCGATGACGCTCTTTACGCGCAGGCTGGCTACGGGCTGCATCTTGTCCATTGGAACAGCCGTTCCCGGTGCCACCGGTTTTCCCGGATGCCGGTAGGAACCCTTCATCCAGAAGCCATCCGCTTCTTTGTCGAGGACGCGAATTGACGTCAACCATTTGACCCACGAATCGCTGGCCCAGCCCGGGGCCACGACGCGCAGCGGAAAGCCGTGCTTGACGGGCAGCGTCTCTCCGTTCATTTCATACGCCAGGATCGTATTGCCGTCCAGCGCCTTTTTGACAGCGATCGACCGTTGAAAATCTGGCATCGTGCCGAGCGGTACATCCGCCCCGTCGAAGAGAATCTCTTTGGCCGAATCCTTAATCCCCGCGCGCTTCAGCACATCCGCCAGCCGCACGCCCCGCCAACGCGCATTCCCCACCGCACCATTTCCCCATTGCAGACCCGGGACAGGAGGTTCGTAGAACGCGCGGCCATTGCCCGCGCACTCGACGACGCTCACGAGTTGGACGGGTGGCAGCTTTCGAAGATCCTCCATGGTGAGCGTGAGTGCCGTCGCAACTTCACCCTCTACTTTGAGCTGCCACGAATCCAAGTTCACCTTGGGGACGTAAACGTGCGTGCGAACGAAGAAATGCTCGATGGGCGTGATGTAATCCGAGAAACCGGAAAGCGGCATTTCCAGATCCTCCGGGCGAGCCGCACGCACCAGCATGTCGAGTTTGGGGCGTTCGTCGCCTCGAAGGAGGCTTGCACCGGCGAGAAGAAGAAAATTCCTGCGGTCAATAATCATTCGGTTCCCCGTTCAAATTTGGGCGATTCGCAGAGTCCACTGCCACCAGACGCCCGATGGTTTGGTTACGTGGCTCGCCGCCTGCGAAAGTTTAAAAATACTAGCGCGCAGCCTCTTCCAGTGTACGGTTTAGAACGCATTCTCGCGTCGCTCGTCAACTCCGTTGATCAACCCTACTTGATCTGTTTCGCTGCCGGAGCGGTGACCGCCCTGATTCATCGGGCCGGGCAGGACCATGGCGCTGGCACTGGCGACGGAGCTTTGTTATCTGACAAGTCATCTGGCTTGGGGTGCAGCCGCTCGGGAAAGGTGACAAACTGGTGTCACTTTTTCGATGGAATTGCATCTCCGGCATCAAAGTGAAAAATAGACTCTGGCACCTTCTTTCCGTTTTGGCAGCCGTTGTTTTGGCGACCGCCGGACTAAGCTTTTTTTTGCATGCCGCACCCGCTGAAAAGCACGTGCGATTTCTGCATGTCGCCGACATGCACGCCCAGATGGACACGCACTGGGAGTATCTGCCCGAAGACCCAGCCCATTTGCATCGCATGGGCGGATTCGCGCGTATTCGCACCGCTCTCGATCGGGAAAGAGCGAGCGCCTCGGGCGCAGTGTTCACGCTGGACGGCGGCGATACGTTTCAAGGCTCGGCGGTTGCTGCCTGGACACTGGGAGAAGCACTGGTCGCACCGCTCAACGCGCTCGGCATTGACGCGGGAGTTCCCGGCAATTGGGAACCGATCTATGGTCCGCAGCAATTCCGGAAGCTGATGAGCGAAGTCAACTATAAGGTTATTTGCTACAACTTTCATGACAAGGCGACCGGCAGCCGGCTTTTCGCTCCATCTGTAACTCTGGAAAAGAACGGCGTCCGAGTTATCTTCGTCGGCGTCACGGATCCGACGACCACAACACGGCAATCCCCGGCTCAGGTCGCCGGCCTCGATTCTACCCGCATGAGTGGCCTACGCGAATTTGTGCAGGACTTGAAGCGGAAAGAGAAGCCGGATTTAATGGTCCTCGTCGATCATACCGGCCTTGCTCCTTCGGTGCAGCTGGCGCAGAACATTCCCGAATTTGACATTGTTCTGAGCGGCCACACACATGAGCGCGTCTACAAACCGATTCGCGTCGGCAAGACCATCGTGGTCGAGCCCGGCTCGATGGGCTCGTTCCTCGGACGGCTCGACGTCACCGTGACCGACGGCGTGGTTTCGGATTTCAACTACCAATTGGTTGGCATTGACGAGGCTGACTTCGCCGAGAACCGGAACGTTAAATCACTCGTAGAAAATGCCGAAAGACCTTTCGAGTCGCGACTTCGCGAAGTGATCGGCGCCACAAAGACAACGCTCATGCGCGACGACGTCCTCGAAACCACTATGGACAATCTGGTCGACGACGCCGTACGCGAGGTCACACATACGGATATTGCTTTTACCAACGGCTTCCGATTTTCTCCGCCCTTGGCTCCCGGTCCTTTGACTGAGGGGGATCTCTGGAACATTCTTCCTTTCGATGCCAAGATCAAGGCGGGCCGTGTGACCGGAAGACAATTGCGCGCCTATCTCGAGAACGAGATGGAACTGGTCTATGCACAAGATCCAGCCAAGCTCTCGGGGGGCTGGGGTGTCCGACCTTCGGGGATGAATGTTCTTTTCACGGCAGGTGCGCCGGCCGGTAGCCGGATCAGAGATGTGAAGATCCAAGGTCAAGAGATGGAGGCCGGGAAAACGTACAGCATCGGCGGATGTGAGCAGGATGGCGAAGTGCTCGACCGGATCTGCCGACTGCCGGGCGTGGAGGATGCCCACTACATCGCGGGAATAGTTCACGGTGCACTTCGTGCGTATCTCAAGACCCATTCGCCTATAAATCCAAAACGGGAAGGGCGGGTCCGTGCGACGGATCTTCCGGCGACCGTCTGGTCGCAATATGGAACTTTGCAAAAGTTATGGAATCTTCCGGGTGACGCCGCCGGTGTCGTCCCGCCCGAGCGTCCCGTGACCGCCCATTGAACCAAGCGGGAATGCTTGATGTTGAAGCGGGCGAGCAACCTGCGTCTGGCCCGCGAGGTGAGCGCTCCCGGCATACCTTTTGGTTATCCTGTACCGTAAGGACGTAATGATTCCTCACGCGATCACCAATACTTGGCCGTGGTATGTTGCTGGCCCGATCATCGGACTTTTCGTGCCCATTCTTCTGCTCATGGGGGACAAGCGGCTGGGCATTTCCGGCAACCTCCGCCATCTCTGTTCGGCTCTGCTGCCGCAGCGTATCGAGTTCCTGCGCTATGACTGGCGAGGCGAGGGCTCGTGGAATCTGATCTTCGTTCTTGGCATTATGATCGGCGGCTGGATCGGCGTAAGACTCTTGGGAACACACGATATCAACATTTCCACAGAAACCAAGTCCGCACTAGGCGCACTGGGATTGCACGACTTTTCCGGCCTGGTTCCGAAGGAACTGATCGGTTGGCGGGCGCTGCTCACTGTCCGAGGATTTGTATGCGTGGTCATCGGCGGATTTCTTGTCGGATTCGGCACGGCCTACGCTGGAGGATGCACGTCCGGACACGCCATATCAGGCTTGTCGCATTTCCAACGCAATTCTCTCTATGCCGTCTTTGGGTTTTTCGCGGGTGGCCTGATCGTCACTCATTTGGTACTTCCGTATCTCATTTGATCTGTTATGAGCACACTATCTTTAGCTCCTCCGCAAACAGAGAAGGTTCACCAGAAGCCGCTTTCGCTGCTCGGTTATTTGCTGCTCGGGATTTTATTCGGGATTACGCTGACCAAAGCAGAGGTCATCTCCTGGTTCAGGATCCAGGAGATGTTTCGATTCCAATCCTTCCACATGTACGGCATCATTGGTTCGGCGATCGCAGTTGCCGCAGTCTCCCGGCTGATGATGAAGCGACCGCAAAGTCAAGCTCTGTGCGGTGAGCCTCCCGCTAGCGACGACGAGAAGGTCGGCCGTGGATATCGTTTCTGGATCGGAGGCACGATCTTCGGCCTCGGCTGGGCACTGACGGGCGCTTGTCCTGGGCCTCTGTTCGTTCTCATCGGTGGTGGCGTGACCGTGATGACGGTGGCGGTATTCAGTGCGCTGGCCGGTACGTGGACGTATGGCCATTTACGATCCAAATTGCCGCATTGAATTGGTACACCCAACTACGAGAACGGCATTCGCGAAACGTTTCATGCCCCGGTTTTCCCAAATATCAGTTTGAGGGACAACAGGAACAAACAAACCCCAAACACCTTCTGAAGCGTAGCGTTCGACAGCCCCACGGAAAAGCGTGCTCCCAGAAGACTGCCGATCAAAAATCCCGCCGCGATCAGGGCAGCGATACGCAGGTCTACATACCCCTGCCGCCAGTATGTCCATGCGGCAATGATTCCTATCGGCGGGACCATTAATGCCAAAGTCGTGCCTTGCGCCTGATGTTGGGTAAGTCCGAATAGGAACACCAGCGCGGGAACCAAGATCACTCCGCCGCCGATTCCGACCATTCCACTTGCCACTCCGGCGGCGATTCCCAGCAGAATCAGCAAAAGTATTTGCACCGGTGCCTCCTCTTCGTCACCCGAACCGCGATCCGCAAAACACCTCTGGACTGCTAACCAGCAATGGGCTGCGGGCTTTGAAGGCCTCTGCATAGCGCACGCCCACTAGGCTTCCAAAGTAGCGGTCTTCAGCCGTGTACTTGTCTAATAATGTCGCTTGGTCGCCGCTGAAGACAGCCTCGTACGCATGTAGTGCATCGAGCTTCTTCTGGTAAGTTCCAGTAACATCGACCGCAAAATCGAAAGAAGCCAACGGCGGCTCCATGCGGCAATGTCCAAAGAAAAGCCTTTGGATCTCGTGCGGATCGGTTCCGTCGAGGGACTGCGCTTGGGGAATCTCATCCCACTTCGGCAACCGGGCATAGAAGATACCGTTGACCACGATTTCAGTAGCAGCTTTGTGGTCGGGATGGACGCCCGAACCCAGGGTTGTGAAGACTAGCCGAGGCTTATGCATTCTGATGAGGCGAGCAACCGCAAGGCGGGCCGGAATTGTGTCCTGAATCAGCCGATCCTGTAAGTCAAGAGTGCTACGATCAGCGCCTAGGATCTTCGCGGCCTGGCTTGCCTGGCGTGCGCGCGCGCCTCGAACGCCATGCCGGGTCGGCTCGCCATCGCACAGGTCGACTATCAAAACTCGGCGGCCCTGCTCCGTCAATTTCGCGATGGTTCCGCCTATCACGGCTTCAATGTCATCCGGGTGCGCCCCGAATGCCATCACATCGTAAGGAGACAGATTCATTTCAATCCTACTCCGGCATTCTTCCAGCCGCCTCGCGCATCATCTGAAAGAGAACCTCTTCCACTTCCTTTGCCACAATCTCAATGCCTGGACTGGTAAACGCCTTCATCATTTCCGTCGGCCGCATGGTTGCCAGCGTATAGTGGTTCGGCGTGCCGTAAACCGAGATGCGGCAAGGCAAAGCCGTGGATATTGCGCCGTCAGCGTCCAAGACCTTCTTGGCTTGCTTAGGATTGCAGACCTCGTACACACGGCACTGCTGTTCAAGCTCTACGCCCTTCTTTGCCAAGGTCGCTTGAAGATCATGAACCGCGATGATTCCGAACTGATGCCGGGCCGCCGATTCCTGTAATCCCCGGTCGATCTCATCCAACGGCTTGGCCGATTCAATCTGAAACAACACTTGTTCTCCTTTGATTCGCAGCAGGGCGCGGTTGCGGAGTGTTACTACCTATCCACGTTAGAACACTCGCACGGTTTAGACATGCCGGACAACATCGTGGCGGTCGCTCGTGTCGGTTGGTGGTTGTTTGGGTTTGGGTATTCGGCAGGCGCCGGACATACAAGTTCCTATCCCCAACGCCGGCAACACCCAACGCATCAGAGCGACGTATCCAAGGATAAACAGAACTGGTTTGAGCCATTCAGGCAACATTACAATGTCCACTCCATTGGGAGGTCTCTGCCTCGCACCTAGGAAGATGCAACGCCCATCGAAAGGTGACAAGCTACCTCGGCTTGCCCGCCATAGGAAGGGAATTTCAAAACTGACTGCGTTCCAATTCTTCTGACAAAGCCTGTGCGAGCCGTGCTGTTTTTTCCTCGGAAAGCTCGGGCTGATGCCCGCTAAGCGATACCAACATACCGGACACGTCGGCACCGAAGCGCGCGCAATTACTGCACCCCTGAAGATGGTCATCCACTCGCGCCGCAGTTTGGGAATCAAGCTCGCCATCGAGGTATTGACTCAACGTGGCCAGGATATCCGAGCACCACAATCCACCGACCAACTGATTGCCTTCCAGCTGAATCATTACTGCCCTCCCGTTCCGTAGCGCAACAGCGCGGCCAGATGAATGCGCGCGCGATGCAACCGGCTCTTCATGGCGGCCAGTGAGATGCCCAATAAGGTAGCCGCTTCCTCTCCCGAGAGATTCTCCCATTCACGAAGCAAGAGCATTTCTCGTTCGTCACGGGGAAGCGCAGCCAAGGCGCGATCGAGCCGGCGCCGGTCGTCGGCGAGAATAGCCAACGACTCGGGATTCGTAATGCCCCACCCGGCGCGCACCGCTAACGCTTCCAGCGTTAAGTCGCTCTCAGGCAGAGGCTGAGGTTTTTCCGTCCGGCGTAAGGCAGCGTTGCGCGCAATGCGGAACAGCCAAGTCCTGCCCGAAGCATCTCCGCGGAACTGTCCTGCGGCTTTTAGCGCCGAAAGAAATGTCTCTTGCAGAAGGTCTTCGGCGTCCTGCCGGTGGCCCACCAGACAGGATGCATGGCGGAACACAGCTGCTTGATGGCGCTCGACAAACTCGGCGAAAGCCAAGCCATTGCCTGACGCGGTCCTCTGCAGCAGTTCGAAGTCTGTTTCTAAGCCTACCGGCTCTTCTGCAGCGGGCATGTGGATATTCCGAACAATTGGTAAGCGGGACAACTGCCGATCAATCCGGTTACAAGCGGAATCAGGCCTACGTAGCCCCAGGCGGTTTGTGGTCCAACAAAAACTAAACTCAACAGACCGGCACCCACCGCTATCCGGGCAATTCTATCCAACGTTCCTTCATTCCTCTTAAGCATCGTGAGCTCCTTCACAACCATAGAGCGTGAATGCAGAAAAAGGATTCACGCTAGTCCTAAACGCACCGTCCGGACAGCCCGTAGCGGCCTATTCAATCAATCTTGCGCGCCGACAACATTTTCTTGTACGCCTCCTGCAGTTGCTGCCGTGCTTCCTCGGTCAATGGCTGCGGCCGTTCTGCAGGTCCGTAGTTGCGGCAAAGATCAATACTCTTTCGCAAGCTCTCGACGAACTCGATGCATGGGGCGCAGCCCTTCAAATGTGATTCCAATTCCTGGCACGAAGCAGGGGACAACTCCATGTCCAGGTATTCAGACAACGCAGCGAACACCTCTTTGCACTGCTGGCTGGGTTCTGGTGCCTTCACGACGCGACCTCCATCGTTGCTGCCTGGAACGGCTGGTTATGTTTTCCTACTCGCAGCCGCTCTTCTAGGTGCTTGCGAATCGCCAACCGTCCGCGGTGCAGCCGGGTCTTAACGACGTCTTCGCTTACATCCAGGATTTGCGACGCCTCTGCCGTGGACAATTCCTCAATGTCCCGCAATAGAATCACTGACCGGTAGATTTCAGGGAGTGCTCGAATTGCGGCGTCCAGTTCTGTCTTCATCTCCGTTTTTAGGACCTCATCTTCCGGCAGGTGTGTCCAGTCGGCGATTTCGATCTTCATCAGGCCGTCCTGGGAGCTTCTGGAGGGCATGAGTTCGTCGAGCGAGATTTCGTGGGCGGAGGTCGGGGCGAAAATGCTCTTTCGGCGCTTGACAAGGCACGCGTTCTTAGCGATGCGGAAGATCCAGGGGCGGACTCGTTCCGGTTCCCGAAGCTGATGAAAGCTTTCAAAGGTCTTAAGCATAGTTTCCTGTGCCACCTCCTCGGCATCCTCCCGCTGTCCACACATCAGCCAGCTGTAGTGGAAGACCTTGGCACGGAAATGTTCTACGAAACGGTCAAAGGCTTCCGTCTCGCCGGCCAATAGCCGCTTAGCTAATTCGATCTCCAGTTCGCGATCCACTTGAAAGCTCCCCCGCCCCTGATTGTAGCGAGGGAGATTGTAGCGGGGGATAGCGTTCGCGCCGGCTCGTTGTCTAAGATTCGCTCAAAGGAAAAAGGTGACAGGTTGTCACCTTGGCCATGCAAATGCATCTTGGTTAGCAAGCCATGAAAAAGTTGTTTTTGATTTGCGCGTTGGCTGCCCTTGCGCATGGGCAGGAAGCGACGCCAGCGAACATGTCACTAAAAGAAGCCGTTCGCCAGGCAATGGATCGGAGTAAGGTCATCGAGGCATCCTCTGCGTCAAAGGACGCAGCGAGCGCTCGAGTTACCCAGGCCCGAAGCGGCATGCTCCCCAAAGTAAATTACTCAGAATCCTGGACGCGCAGTGACAATCCGGTATTCGTCTTTTCGTCCCTGCTCACAGAGCATCAGTTTAATCAGACGAACTTCGGCATTTCGAGCTTGAACCGGCCGGATTTCCTCAATAATTTCCAGTCGCTGGTTACGGCCGATCAACCTCTCTATGACGCGGGGAAGACTCGGCGCGCCGTACGCTCGGCGGAACTGGGAAAGGAGTTGTCTGTTGAAGATAGTCGCCGGGGTCAGTTGGAAGTGATCGCACAAGTAGTTCGCTTCTATTACGACACCCAATTGGGAGCCGAGCAGGTCGCGATCACGTCGCAGGCCATGAAATCCGCCGAAGCGGATTTGGAACGCTCCGAGGCAAGACGTGCGAACGGCATGGCGACCGATGCCGACGTCCTTTCGATTCGCGTTCATATAGCAGCCATTCGCGAAGAGCAGATACGCCGCACCGCAGATTTAGAAGTGGCGCGGGCTGCCATGAACGATGCGATGGGACTGCCTTTGGATGTTGAACACACTCTCACCACGAAGCTGGCACCGCTCCCCCTCGTCCAGGCCGACCTCAGCGGCGTTGAGAAGAACGCGACCGAGGGACGCCCGGAAACGCGCGAAGCTCGCTTGGCCGCACAGGTCGCCAACGTTGAAGCGGCGGAAGCACGCAGTATCTATAAGCCGCAAGTGGTTCTTCACGGCGCATTCGAAGCCAACCGGCAACGTTTTGTGTATCGCGGCGGCGCGAACTGGTTGGTTTCCATTGATCTTCGCTGGAACCTTTTCAATGGTGGGGCGGATAAGGCAAAGATCGTGGAGAATGACGCTGCGATTCGCCGCACGGCTGCCGAACAGGCTCGCGCGGAATCCGGGATTCGCCTGCAGGTTCGCCAGGCGTGGGCCGCGCTGAAAGCGGCGCAGCAAAGAATCGAATCGGCGCAGGCATCCGTAAGCGAAGCGCAAGAAAGCTTGCGTATTTCGCAAAATCGCTTTGCTGCGGGATTGAGCACAGTAACCGATCTACTCCGAACGGAAACCGCGTTGCTCGAAACGCAAACGCGCTATTCCGCCGCTGTCCACGATCAGAGAATTGCGGCTGCCATGTTGGAGTTCGCCGCGGGCACATTGAATGCCGACTCGGAGGTCTTGAATTAATGCGTAAATATTCTGCATTTGCGATGGTGCTGTTTTTAGCGGCCTGCGGAAAGGAGCCAGAGAAGAAATCTGCCAGCAATCCGGCAGCGCCGGTGCGCGTCGAAACCGTATCCGCAACCGAAACGGATTGGCCGGCAAGCTATGAAGCAACGGGCACGGTCCGCGCCAGAACGTCGGCGACGATTTCGTCCCAGCTAATGGGCTACGCGCGTGAAGTACGAGCGCAAATTGGCGACCGCGTTCGCGAAGGACAGACGCTGGTTGTATTGGACGTTCGCGACCTGGAAAGCAATGTGCGCCGCGCCGAAGCTGGGCGCGAAGAAATCAAAAGCGCCATCCCGGAAGCGGACAGCGCCATTGCCGCGGCCAAGGCGCAACTGGATTTGGCGCAAGTGACGTTCAACCGCATGCAGGACCTGTTGAACAAGCGCTCCGTCACCAACCAGGAATTCGACGAAGCCTCCGCCCGATTGAAAGCCGCGCAAGCTGGAGTCGATATGGCGCGCGCAAAGCGAACGCAGTTGGACGCGAAGATGGCGCAGGTGGAGCAAGAGATTCGCGCCGCTGGAATCCAACGCGGCTACGCCGAAATCGTTGCCCCCTTTGCCGGGACCATCATGACCAAATCCGTTGAGCCCGGCACACTCGCGGTGCCCGGGGCGCCGCTATTCACGATCGAGCGCGAGGGCACCTTGCGCCTGGAAGTTTCCGTTGAAGAATCCAAGCTAGCTTTGGCGAAGGTAGGGACGAGTGTTTCCGTCACCATCGACGGGATAGATCGCTCATTTAATGGGAAAGTCGCCGAAATCGTTCCCTCCGTCGACGCGGCAGCCAGAACCGGCACCGTGAAGATCGACCTGCCGGCGCTGCCCGAACTGCGTCCCGGTTTATTTGGAAGAGCATCGTTTGGGGCGGGCAGCCGTCAGGCGCTCACCATCCCCATCGCGAGCGTCATGGAACGGGGCCAATTGCAATCCGTTTATGTGGCGGACAATCAAGCCGCCCGTGTCCGTCTGGTCACACTTGGCGCACGGGTCAACGGCAACGTGGAAGTTCTCTCGGGTCTTGACCGAGGGGACAGCGTGATCGTTCCGATCCCCGCGAATCTGACCGATGGCGCGCCCATAGAGGTTGGAAAATGAGCCGTTCGCCAGTGAGTAGTCCTCACAAGCTCGGCCCAGCGGGAACCTTTGCCCGCGTGTGGATCAACTCCAAGCTCACCCCGCTGATCATCGTTGGTTCTCTGTTGTTGGGCGTCTTTGCAGTCCTGAAACTGCCCCGCGAGGAAGAGCCGCAGATCGTCGTGCCCATGGTCGACGTTTTCGTACAGATGCCGGGCGCATCGCCACGCGAAGTGGAAGAGCGCGTCACCAGGCCCATGGAAAAGCTGCTGTGGGAGATTCCCGGAGTCGAGTACGTGTATTCGACCTCCAGCCCGGGCTCCTCCACAGCCATCGTGCGTTTCCTGGTGGGACAAGACGAGGAAAAGGCCATTGTCCGGCTCAATCAAAAGCTGAATGCCAACCTGGATCTGATTCCCCCCGGTGCGTCGCTTCCACTGGTGAAGCCGCGTTCGATTGACGATGTACCGATTCTCGCGCTGACGTTGTGGAGCAAGCGTTATGGCGATTATGAACTGCGCCGTATCGCCGCCCAAGTCGACGACGCTGTGAAGCAAACACCTGATGTTTCCGCCGCGACGCTGATTGGCGGACAGAGGCGTGAGATCCGCATCACTCTGAATACATCACGCCTGGCCGCGTACAACTTGTCACCTATGCAGGTCGCTGGAGCGTTGGGCGCTTCGAACCGCAGCGTGCCCGCCGGTGAGTTTTCCTCGGCAAACCATGAGTATCTGCTCGAAGCGGGGCAGTTTTTGAGAACGGCGGAAGATGTACGCAACGTTGTCGCGGGAGTCGCCAACGGCAAGCCCATCTTTGTGCGCGACGTTGCCGACGTTTCCGATGGCGGCGAAGAGCCCTCCGAATATGTCCGCTTCGCCGAGGGCAACGGGTCTTATCCGGCAGTGACGATCGCCGTTTCGAAGCGCCAGGGAACGAACGCTGTGAAGGTCGCGGGCGATGTGCTTGCCAACGTCGAGCGACTCAAGGGCAGCGCCATTCCGGCGGACGTCCAGATGACGATCACGCGCAATTACGGCGAGACGGCCAAGGAGAAATCCAACGAGCTGTTGGAACACATGCTGATCGCCGTGGTCTCCGTGAGTGTGCTCATTGCCCTCACCCTGGGCTTGCGGGAATCGTTGATTGTGTTCATCGCGATTCCTGTGACGCTGGCACTGACGCTGACGGTGTTTTATTTGTACGGCTACACGCTGAACCGCATTACGCTCTTCGCGCTCATCTTTTCGATCGGCATTCTGGTCGACGACGCGATTGTTGTGGTGGAGAACATCGTCCGCCATTGGCGCATGCCCTCCAATCACGATCGCCCCAGCTTCGATGTGGCCATTGAAGCCGTCGACGAAGTTGGCAATCCGACCATCCTGGCGACCCTGGCGGTGGTTGCCGCGATTCTTCCCATGGCCTTTGTGGGCGGATTGATGGGTCCGTACATGCGACCGATTCCGATTGGCGCCAGCGCAGCCATGCTGTTCTCGCTGATCGTCGCATTTGTCGTCACGCCCTGGGCCGCGGTTCGCATTCTCAAGCCCAGTGCCTCGGGCCATGAAGGTGGGAACGAGGACTTCTTCACCCGACTGTATCGGCGCGTGATGGGAAGCTTGCTTCACAAACCAATCGTTCGTTGGGGTTTTCTGACGGGCGTCGCCGTGCTGCTCGTGGCTTCGTGCTCGCTGTTCTACTTCGGAGCCGTCAAGGTAAAGATGCTGCCCTTCGACAACAAGAGCGAGTTCCAGGTGATTATCGATATGCCGAACGGAACCACGCTCGAGGACACCGCGCGAGTCACTCAGCTGCTGGCTTTGGAAGTTCAGAAACAACCCGAAGTAGTCAATCTACAAGCCTACGTCGGCACAGCGTCGCCGTATAACTTTAACGGCTTAGTCCGGCATTACTATCTGCGCAAAGGGCCCAACGTCGCCGATATTCAAATCAATCTGCAATCGAAGGACGAACGGAAACTACAGAGCCATGAGATTGCCAAGCAGGTTCGGCTCCGCCTTCAGCCCGTTGCCGATCGCAATGGAGCCAGGATCAAAGTTGCCGAAGTTCCACCAGGGCCGCCCGTGCTTGAGACGTTAGTCGCCGAAGTGTATGGACCGGACTTGGGCCGCCGCACCGCCCTGGCGCGCCAGATGCGAGATCTTTTCAAAAAGACGGACGGCGTAGTGGACGTCGATTGGTACGTCGAAGACGATCAAACCAAATACGAAATCACCGCCGACAAAGAGAAGGCAGCGCTGCATGGCATTTCGGAAGAAGACATCGCGCAGACTCTCCGGCTTGCATCTGCTGGCCAAGCCAGCGGCCTGCTCCATGTCGATTCAGAAAAAGAGGACATTCCTCTCATGGTCCGCCTGGACCGTGCGAGCAGGTCCGATCTGGAGAAGATTGGTGCATTAAAGATCGCCGGCCGCGACGGCCATCCGGTCGCCCTGAGCGAACTGGTGCGGATCGAGCAGGTCATCGCCGACAAGAGCATCTATCACAAGAACCTGATGCCCGTAACCTACGTGACGGCCGACGTTGCCGGAGCGATGGAAAGCCCCGTATACGCCATTCTGAAACTGATGCCGGAGATCGACCGGATCACGATTCCCGAAGGCTACAAGATTGAGCAATTCACCGCCGCCGTTCCGTCGGATGGCACTCGTTATTCCATGAAGTGGGATGGCGAATGGCACGTGACCTACGAAGTATTCCGCGACTTGGGTATTGCGTTCGCCGCGGTTCTGATTTTGATCTACGGTCTCGTGGTCGGATGGTTCCAGTCGTTCCTTACGCCGTTGATCATCATGGCTGCGATTCCGTTTTCGTTGGTCGGCATCATTCCGGCTCATGGAATGTTGCACGCCTTCTTTACGGCTACGTCGATGATCGGCTTCATCGCGGGCGCGGGAATCGTGGTGCGCAATTCGATTATCCTGGTCGACTTCATTGAATTGCGCCTTGCGGAGGGAATGCCAGTGGATCAGGCTGTCATTGACGCGGGCGCGGTGCGATTTCGTCCCATGGTGTTAACCGCCGCCGCAGTGATCGTGGGTTCTTCCGTGATTTTGTTCGACCCCATCTTTCAGGGACTCGCCATCGCGCTGATGGCCGGAGAGATCGCGTCTTTGCTGCTTTCCCGCATGACCGTGCCTGTACTATTTTTCGCCTTCCACAAGAAAGAGAGTGTAAGAGTATGAATGTCGAACGAGCTTTGCGATTGATTGCCGGAGCGCTGGTGATGCTGAGCGTCGCGCTCGGCTACTATGTCAACCCCTATTGGTTCCTGTTCACCGGGTTCATTGGACTGAACCTGTTTCAATCGGCCTTCACGAACTGGTGCCCCATGATGACGTTCTTGCGGAAGTTCGGCGTGAGGGGCTAGACGCTAGGAACTAGACGTGGATTGGCTTTAAGGGAGATTGACCGGACCGAAGGAGGTCATATGTCACGAGTCGTTGTCCTAGGGGCTGGCATTTCCGGCCACACTGCCGCCGCCTTTCTGCGCAGGTGGCTAGGCAAGCACGATGAGGTCGTAGTCATCTCTCCTCAACCGACCTACAACTGGATTCCTTCGAACATTTGGGTCGGAGTCGGACTGATGCGCAAGGAACAGGTTGTCTTCCCGCTGGCTCCTATCTACAAAAAGAGCGGCATCGATTTCAAACAGGCAAAGGCCGTGGCGCTGTATCCGGAAGGGACCGAACCCGATAACCGGGCGGCAGTAGAGATCGAGTGGACGCTGGACGGAAAGGCCGGGCAGCGCGAGTTTGTCCCCTACGATTTCCTGATCAACGCGACCGGCCCAAAGCTCAACTTCGACGCTACCAGTGGACTTGGGCCGGGCAAGAACAGCCTCTCTGTCTGCACGGCCAGCCATGCGGAAGAGACGGCGAAGGTGTTTCTGGAAAAAGTAGAGCGGATGAAGCGAGGCGAGAAACAGCGCTTCATGATCGGGGTTGGACACGGAGGGGCGACGTGCGAGGGTGCCGCGTTTGAGTACATCGTCAATCTAGAGTTTGAGCTTCGCGCGCACAAAGTGCGCGACAAGGCAGACATCGTATTTGTGACCAACGAGTATGAATTGGGCGATTTTGGCGTCAATGGTGTCCATATCCGGCGGGGAGGTTATGTAACGCCGGGGCGCATCTTCGCAGAGTCGTTGTTTGCGGAGAGAGGAATCCACTGGATCACGAAAGCTCACGTGCGAGGCGTGGAGCCCGGCGTCGCTCATATTGAAACCCTGGATCGCGGTCAATCGGAAGTCGGATTTGATATGGCCATGCTCCTTCCGCCCTTCACAGGAGTTGGGCTGAAAGCCTTCAACCGCAAAGGTGAAGACGTGACTGCGAATGTGTTCGCGCCCAGCGGCTTCATGAAAGTGGATGCGAACTACACCAAGAAGCCGTTTGCCGAATGGAAGGCGAGCGATTGGCCCCGTTTTTATCAGAACCCGGCCTATTCCAACATGTTCGCCGCGGGCATTGCCTTCGCACCGCCGCATCCGATTTCGGAACCGCACGCAAATGCGGAAGGAGTGATGATCTCTCCCGCGCCTCCCAGGACGGGAATGCCCTCCGCGATGATCGGAAAAACCGTGGCCAGAAGCATCGTGGATATGTTGAGAGGGAGCGCTACACCAACCAACGCGGCTTCCATGGCTGAAATGGGCGCGGCGTGTGTGGCCTCAGCCGGCGCGAATCCGTTTACGGGGACGGCAGCGTCGATCACCGTATTTCCCATTGTTCCGGATTTTGAGAAGTATCCCGACTACGGACGTGACATGGATAGCACGTTTGGGGAAATCGGTCTCGCCGGTCATTGGATCAAGATCTTGCTGCATCACATGTTTTTGTACAAAGCCCAGCTGCGTCCTGGCTGGCAACTGATTCCGGAATAGGTCAGAGGAGTTCCCTATGCAAAGTTCCAACTGGCTCAATGCCACCAAACCGACCAAAATAACCCTGTTCCTGCGGACCTTCCTGCCGTATCAGGCATGGCGTTTTCTGTGGCTGAATCTGAAGATGCTCAGCATCATCCGGCGAAGCCACCAAGGAAATCCCTGAAACTTGTCACTTTCTATTGGAAACGGATTCTCTTTAGACGAGAGGTAATGATGAGAGGGCAGAGGCTCGAACGCCCTGCGAAAGGTTTGCACACGAAATGACGCCATTCCCGGCCGCCGACCCCATCCCGCTGCCAGCACCGGTATGGCTGTTTAAGGTCCTGCACAACCTCACGCTCGCGCTTCATCTAACGGCGGTGGAGCTATTGCTGGGAGGACTAATCCTCGGGCTTGTCTTTGGATTGCTGGGGCATATCGGGAAATCCCGTGACTGGACGCAAGCAGCCGGCATGATCGCTCATCGCCTGCCAACGGTGATGGCGTTTCTCATCAACCTGGGCGTGCCGCCGTTACTCTTCGCGCAGGTGCTCTATGGACGCGCGCTTTATACGAGCAGTGTGCTCATCGGTGCCTACTGGATCTCGGTGATTTTCCTCCTGATGGCCAGCTACTATGGGCTCTACTATTCAGCCAAGCGTGCCGACGCTCAGCGTCCGTGGACGGCTCCGGGAGTAGCCGCGTTGCTGTTGGCGCTGACGGTCGCATTCATCTACACGAACAACATGACGTTGATGCTTCGGCCGCAAGTCTGGACCGAAATGTACCGGCACAGCCCGGCCGGCGTGCAGTGGAATACGTCTGACCCGGCACTTTGGCCGCGCTGGTTCTTTTTTGTTCTGGGTTCACTCTCGGCCGCCGGTGCCGCACTGATGCTGCTGGCGCAGCGCGCACACTTTGAAGATAGTTTGCGGCGGCTACTGTTTCGGACCGGAGGAGGGGCTATGACGGCGGGTATGCTGCTTCAAATGGTTTTCGCAAAAATGGCGATGGCTGCGCAGCCGAACGGAATCGTGGCCACGGTCATGCAAAACGTGGTTTACAGCTCGTCCGCCTATCTGTGGATGGCAACGGCCATAACGGGTGTTCTCGCGGCTCTTTGGGCGGTTTTTAATGGTGTGCCTCGAACCATCATCGCTGTGGTCGGTGCACTTCTGGTGTTCTTGAACATCGCCGCTACGGTGATGGTCCGCGATGGTATCCGCGATGTGACGTTGCGGGCCGTTGGATTTGAGGTCTGGGATCGCCAAGTGGTCACCAATTGGTCGGTCGTTGGCTTGTTCCTGGTTTTGCTGGTGGCCGCAATTGGAGCCATCGCCTACCTGATCCGCGTTGTTGCGAAAGCGCGCCGTATCGAGGAGAAATATGCCTGAGTCTACTGCGTTGAACGATCCCTTGCTTGAGGAACCGCGACGGCGGGACCTGCTGCAGATCGGCATGGGCGCCGTGGCCGTGTGTTATGGTGCGGCCCTGGGGTATCCCGTCTATCGCTATCTGGCGACACCTGCCGTGCGATCCCGTTTGCAAGGTGAGATTTCGTCGGTTGCGATTCCGGAAAAGAGCCTACCGGCAACGGGCGCGGCAACCATGTTCCTGTTTGGGACCCGATCCGCCATGCTGATTCATCACGAGGACGGTGCGTGGGTCGCCTTCGATGCTGTCTGCACGCACCTGGGTTGCACCGTCGGATTTGAGCCCCAGAACCACCGCATCTTCTGCCCCTGTCACGGAGGCACATACGATATGAAAACCGGCGAAGTCGTTGCGGGTCCGCCGCCCAAGGGACTAGCGGCATTCCGCGTGGAGGTGACCGATGGCCACGTCATCGTTTCCAGAACCTGAAGCTTCCGGCCGAGTCTGCACTGAAAAGGGTGGTGTTTGCCGCTGGGCGGACGAACGGTTGGGGTTGTCTGAACTGATCGAACTCGCCCGCCACAAACGAGTTCCGCAGCACAAGTATTCCTTCTGGTACTACTGGGGCGGCATCTCGCTTCTGTTTTTTATCGTTCAGATGTTCACGGGCATCCTGCTCTTGGTCTACTACCGGGCTGGTAAGGAAGCGTTCGAGTCTGTCCGCCAGATCACCTATGATGTCGATTTCGGCTGGCTGATTCGCTCGGCGCATTCGTGGTCGGCGAACCTGATGGTGTTTGCGGTGTTTGTGCACATGTTCTCCCTATTATTCATGAAGGCTTACCGCAAGCCTCGCGAATTCGGATGGTGGAGCGGGCTGATGTTGCTGGGAATGGTCATGCTCTTCGGCTTTAGCGGTTACCTGCTCCCGATGGATGAACTGTCGTACTTTGCCACCAAAGTAGGGCTGCAGATTCCGAGCATGATCCCCGGCTTGAGCGGGCTTGTCAATGACATCGTGCGTGGAGGTTCGCAGGTGGGCGAAGCGACGGTGCAACGCTTCTTTGCATTGCACGCGGTAATCCTGCCGCTGCTGTTTCTTCCTCTACTCGGTTTTCATCTTTATCTCGTGCAACGGCACGGGAACGCTCTTCCGCCCGGCGAAGCGGCAAAGCCAGAAGCGGAACGCCGCACCATTCCGTTTTTTCCAAATTTCCTGGCACAAGATTTGGCCATGTGGCTGATCGCGCTGAACGTGGTGACGATCCTGGCGACGCTTTACCCTTGGGACCTGGGCAAACCCGCCGACCCGCTGACTCCGGCGCCCTTGGGCATTCACCCTGAGTGGTACTTCATGTCGCAATTCCAATTATTGAAGGTAATAGGGGCTTGGATTCCCGGATTCGCCGGCGAGATCGCCGGCATGGGTCTCTTTGGGGCTGTCACAGTATTCCTTGCCGTGATCCCGCTGTTTGATCCCAGCAGTAGCTGGGGAAAGCGCGCCCGGCTCACCACTTGGCTCGGGGTTCTCATTCTAGGCGGCATGATTGGTCTGACGGTATGGGGGTATGCAGTGCTCTAAGGAGCACCGCGAGGAAACCATGAACTATCCAACCTGGGATGTCCCGATCATCGGTAGCGTGTGGGTGATAGGCGCGATCGCCATCTTCCATGTGATGATTTCGCAGTTTGCGGTGGGCGGCGGTCTTTATCTCGCCCTGGCCGAATACAAGGCCCGGCGCGAGAATCGTCAGGATTGGCTGGATGTCGTCCGGCGCCACTCCAAATTCTTCCTTATTCTCACGGGTGTGTTCGGAGCCGTTTCCGGCGTAGGCATCTGGTTCTCGATCGGCCTTGCCAGTCCGGAAAGCACCAGCGCGCTCATCCACAACTTTGTTTTCGGATGGGCGATGGAATGGTGCTTCTTTCTTGTCGAGATCGCCACCGCCACCGTTTACTACTACACCTGGGATCGCGTGGATGCCAAGACGCACCAGAATCTGGCGTGGCTCTATGCAGGAAGCTCTTACTTCACTTTGGTCATTATCAACGGCATTTTGTCCTTCATGCTGACGCCCGGCAGTGCTTGGCTCGCCGTGGCCGGCACGGGACAAGAGGCGTCCCGCTTCTGGGAAGCATTCTTCAATCCTACCTATTGGCCCAGCTTGGTACTTCGGACCTTGGTGTGTTCGTCGCTCGCCGGCTTATGGGCTCTCATTACCGCCAGCCGGATCGACGAATCTCAATCCGATCTGAAAGCTGAGGTGATTCGCTGGTCCACGCGGTGGCTGATACCTTCGTTTGTCTTGATGCCCATCGCTTTCTATTGGTATTTGTTGGCGGTTCCGGAGAACAGCCGTCAACTGATCCAGGCGGGTATCGGAACGATCGGCTCCGGGCTCTTCACGCAGGTGACTAGGGCAGCCCTGGTAACCACGATGACGTCGGCCACTATCCTGGCCATCGCTTACTTTCTGGCGTGGCGCAATCCACGGGACTTCAAGTTGGGGCATGCGATAGCGGTGCTTCTGCTCGCCTTTGCCGCCACGGGCGCAACCGAGCATGCACGTGAAATGATTCGCAAGCCCTTTACCGTAAGCCAGTACATGTACTCCGATGGGGTGCGGCGGTCTCAAGTGGCGGGCCTGAATCAGGTTGGGTACACGACAGGCAGCCCGTGGAAAACATCAATGCCAACCGGCGAACTGATGTTTCGCGGACAATGCATGAACTGCCACACGGTCGACGGATACCGGTCCATGCGGCGGTTGATGAATGGAAGAGATCGCAAGGCCATTGGCAACATGCTAACCGTGCTTCACGAGACGCCAGCGTCCTCTCCCTACCGGAATTTCATGCCGCCGCTGACCGGAACCAAGCCTGAGATGGAAGCCCTGGGGGACTATCTGAACGCCCTAGTGAATCAATCCGCGCCAGCTCTTGCGCGTGATGTTCGAAGCGCCGCACCGGCTTATTGATTCGCGCCGCAGAGGCGGCGGATTGTTACCGACTGATCGTGTTACTTTCGTCATGAAGAGGAGACTATTAGATGATTCAAGGCAAGGTCGCCCATTGGATACTACCGTTGATGCTTTCAGGTGCCCTCGGGATCGCTCAGGATCACGAGCACAGCAACGCCATGCCTGCTGAGCACGCCGATCACATGGATCACCGCTTTGAGAACGCAGAAGATTTCGCAAAGACCTTCGACGATCCTGCCCGGGATGCCTGGCAGATGCCGGATAAGGTTATCGCGGCATTGAAGCTGAAATCAGGCCAAATTGTCGCCGACATCGGTGCAGGCACTGGCTATTTTTCCGTTCGCCTTGCCAAGGCCAACCCCGGATTCAAGGTTTATGGCGTAGACATCGAATCGTCGATGGTGAGCTATCTACGCTCGCGCGCCATGAAAGAAGGCCTATCGAACATCACGGCGGTGCAGGCTCAGCCCGATTCTGCCAATTTGCCGACCGCCGTCGATCTCGCCCTCATCGTCGATACCTATCACCACATTCCGAACCGCGTCGATTACTTTCGCAAACTAGCCGCTTCTCTGAAGGTGGGCGGACGGGTGGCGATAGTGGACTTCAAACCGGAATCCACGATGGGTCCGCCCAAGGAGTTCCACTTCACTGCAGAGAAGATCCGTGAAGAACTCAGGCAAGCGGGCTTTCGGCAGATTGAAAAACTCGATTTCCTGCCGGAGCAGCAGTTCTTGATTTTCTCGAAGCAATAAATTCTCCATTGCCGGGAAAGCAACAACGAGCTACCCGCCGTGGCCGATCTAGTTAGACTCGTGAAGGAGACTCAGAATGAACGCGATCCAAGTATTTGATCCGGCGCTGTGCTGTAGCACAGGCGTTTGCGGTGTCGATGTCGATCAGGCTTTGGTTAGTTTCTCGGCGGATATAGCGTGGGCCAAAGAAAACGGCGCGCAAATTGAACGCTTCAATCTGGCCCAACAACCGATGGCGTTTGCTCAGAACGGCACAGTAAAGGGTTTTCTGGAACGCTCGGGCGCAGAAGCGCTGCCAGTGGTTCTCGTGAATGGCGAGGTCGCTTTGGCGGGGCGCGATCCCAACCGCGCTGAGTTGGCACGCTGGGCAGGCATCTTGCCCAGCGCCGTCGAAACAAAGTCCGCTGGCAGTTGCTGCTCAGGCGGCAAATGTTGCTGAACGCAGAGACCGGGAACATGAAGTTCCTTCAGCAGCCCCCGCGCTTCCTTTTCTTTACCGGCAAAGGCGGCGTAGGCAAGACGTCGATTGCCTGCGCAACCGCGATTCAACTCGCTGAGGCCGGGAAACGCATTTTGCTCGTCAGCACGGATCCAGCGTCCAACGTGGGCCAGGTGTTCGGTATCAACATCGGCAACACGATCACCGCTATTCCCGCCGTCGCCCGGCTGTCTGCGTTGGAGATTGATCCGCAAGCGGCTTCGCAGGCCTACCGGGACCGCATCGTCGGCCCTGTGCGTGGCGTTCTGCCGGATGCCGTCGTCAAAAGTATCGAGGAGCAGCTCTCCGGCGCTTGCACGACTGAGATCGCAGCCTTCGACGAATTCACAGCGCTGTTAATCGACTCTGCACTGACCGCCGCGTACGACCACATTATTTTTGATACCGCGCCCACCGGCCATACCATCCGTCTCCTGCAATTGCCCGGCGCCTGGAGCGGATTCCTGGAAGAAGGCAAGGGCGACGCATCATGTCTCGGTCCCTTGGCAGGTCTGGAAAAGCAGTGCGACCGATACAAGGAAGCGGTCGAATCCTTGGCAGACCCTCAGCGCACACGCTTGATTCTGGTCGCTCGCGCGCAGCAATCCACATTGCGCGAAGTCGCGCGCACGCATGAAGAGCTTGCGAAAATCGGACTATCGCAGCAGTATCTGGTGATCAATGGCGTATTGCCTCGCAGTGAAGCGGCACTTGATCCGTTGGCTGCGGCGATTTGTGATCGCGAGCAAGCCGCTCTAGCCGACCTTCCTGAAGTGCTGAAGGGCATGCCTTACGATGAGGTGGCTCTCAAGCCTTTCAATCTCGTTGGGCTCGACGCACTACGCCATTTGCTCACCGATGACGCTCCGCAGATCGTTCACGAGCAACCGCAGCCCTCCTTCGATACACCTAGCCTCTCGTCGCTTGTCGACGTGATCGCCGCCGACAAGCATGGTTTGGTCATGTTGATGGGCAAAGGTGGCGTAGGGAAAACCACGCTGGCCGCGGCGGTGGCAGTGGAACTTGCTCACCGTGGCCTGCCTGTCCACCTGACGACCTCAGACCCTGCGGCCCATCTTTCCGAAACGCTGAACGGCTCGCTCGAAAACCTCACCGTGAGCCGGATCGACCCACATGCGGAAACGGAACGATACACGCAGCACGTGCTCGACACGAAAGGCGCGACCCTGGATGCCCAGGGACGAGCGCTGCTGGAAGAGGACCTCCGTTCGCCCTGCACGGAGGAGATCGCCGTGTTCCAGGCCTTTTCACGGATCATCCGCGAAGCGGGCCAGAAGTTCGTGGTGATGGACACCGCCCCCACCGGCCATACCTTGCTGCTGCTTGATGCAACAGGCGCTTACCACCGCGAAATCCTCCGCCAAATAATCGACAAGGGAATGCAGGTCACCACGCCGATGATGCGTCTCCAAGACGAGAAACAGACCAAAGTGCTCCTGGTGACACTGGCGGAAACCACGCCGGTGCTGGAGGCGGCCAATCTGCAAGCGGACTTACGCCGAGCAGGTATCGAACCGTGGGCATGGATCATCAACAACAGCGTCGCAGCCGCCCATCCACTATCGCCCTTATTACGCCAACGGGCGCATAACGAGTTGAAGGAGATCGAGGCCGTGGCCAATCACTATGCCCACCGTTACGCGGTCGTTCCGCTGCTGAAAGTTGAACCGGTAGGCATTGGTCACCTGTTGGAACTATCGGGCTACACTGGTGCACTTTCAGGAAGTTCGAAAGGCTGAGAACAGACATCGTGGACGTACAGACGACGTGAGTGTTCGCAGGCTGCACCCCTGCGGCGTTTTGCTCGGGTCGTCGTATGAGTGGGGATCAATGGAAAAGCGAAAGAGAGTAGTAATTGTCGGCGGTGTTGCGGGCGGCGCGTCCTGCGCGGCGAGGGTGCGGCGTTTGGATGAATCCGCCGAAGTCACCATCTTCGATCGCGGTCCGTTCGTATCGTTTGCCAATTGCGGGTTGCCGTATTTCGTCGGAGATGTGATCCGGGATGAGGAGAAGTTATTAGTCGCTTCGCCGGAACTATTCCGCAACCGGTTCAATATCGATGTTCAGACGCATCACGACGTCGTGTCGATCGATCGTCAATCTCAGGAGATTGAGATCCGCGACCTGAAGTCCGGTCTCTCGGGAAGAAAGTCCTACGACGCTCTTCTGTTGTCGCCCGGCGCCGCGCCGATTCGGCCGCCACTTCCGGGAATCGATTTGCCGGGAGTCTTTGTGCTGCGAACCATACCGGACAGCCGCCGTATCCGTGAGTGGATCGACGCCAAACAAGCCAAGCGTGCGGTTGTGGTCGGCGGTGGCTTCATCGGCCTGGAGATGGCCGAGAATCTGGCGCATCGGGGGCTGGAGATCACAATAATTGAGGCGGCGGATCAGTTGATGCCACCGCTTGATCCTGAGATGGCGGAGTTTGTTCGCCAGCGTCTTGTCACGCACAAAGTGCGACTGCAGCTTGGCGATCCGGTAGCAGGGTTCGAGGAAACCACAGAAGGGCTCAAGGTCACCACCAAGTCCGGCATGGCGTTTTCTGCCGATTTTGTAATCCTCGCCATCGGCGTGAGGCCCGAGACCAATCTCGCAAAATCTGCGGGACTCGAAATTGGCTCAAAAGGCGGTATCCGCGTGGACGACTCCATGCGCACCTCGGATTCTCATATCTGGGCGGTCGGCGACGCTGTCGAGGTGCGCGATTTCGTGACGGGAGAGTGGTCTTTCCTACCCTTGGCTGGACCCGCGAGCCGCCAAGGGCGAATTGCGGCGGATACGATTTGCGGACGTGATTCGAAATTCCGGGGAACCCAAGGAACCGCAGTCTGTGGCTGTTTCGGCCTGACTATCGCGATGACGGGAGCAACCGAAAAGAGCCTTCGCCAGGCCGGGGTCGCGGATTTTTCGGCGATCTATCTGCACCCTGGACACCATGTCGGATACTATCCGGGAGCCAAGCCGATCCACTTGAAGGTCGTGTATCGAAACTCAGACGGGAGGGTCCTGGGGGCGCAGGGAGTGGGAGAGGAAGGTGTCGAGCGGCGCATCGATGTGATTTCGATGGCGATTCAGAAGCATGGAACCGTGTTCGATCTCGAAGAGTGCGAACTCTGCTACGCCCCTCAATACGGCTCGGCCAAAGATCCGGTCAATATCGCGGGCATGATCGCAAGCAACGTGATGCATGGCGATGCTTCCCTGGCCTCATGGGCGGATCTGCCTTCAACAGATGCCTTGATTGTTGATGTCCGTGAGCCTGCCGAGCATCAAAGCGGAAGCATCAAAGGAGCGATAAACCTACCGCTGAACCAGCTGCGCGATCGATTGGCAGAACTCCCGTCGTATCGTGAGATCTGGGTTCACTGTGGCGTAGGACAGCGATCCTATTATGCGCTCCGGCTGCTCAGGCAGCATGGATTCAACGTGCGAAACCTGCCCGGCGGATACCAGACTTTTCGCGCGTGGTATCCGCACGGCGTGTAGTCGGTGCCATTACGACCGCAGTCGGTATCGGAGCTGCGTTGAGCCAGATTATCGCCGGTTGTGATCTGATCGATGACGCGAACGACCGCTGTTCTACAGCCGTTTCCATGAACACCATTAAACGCTCGCCCGATGTTCAGAATGAAAACTGGGTGATCGCTATCGCCAGAAGGCGGCAAGCTAGACCGCTTGAGGATGACTAACTGCCTTGCGAGGCCGCAGCGGTCATCACGGAGCCGACTTTGGAGAAGATCCTACTGATATTTGTGCTTACACCGGGCATGATGGCACCCGCGGCAACGGCGACGAAGCCAGCCATGAGGGCATATTCGATGAGATCCTGACCGTGCGTATCCTTCCAGATCAGAAATTTGTAGGATGCGTTCTTTAGCTTCCGCATGGTCTTGTCCCGCCTATAGATCGGCGGGTCCTTATATCTCAAGCTTACCCTCGACGTGCGACTTGGAGAATCCGGCATAGTCTGATCTTTGTCATCAATTCACCTTAGAACTCGTCGCCTCGGGAGGGGGGCGAGCAGCTGCGCCACCGCGCCCTCACGATAAATCCACTCATAGAGAACCGGCAATAAGAACAGGGTCAGCAGCGTGGAACTCACAAGCCCGCCAATCACGACGCTCGCCAAGGGCCGCTGCACATCAGCGCCAGTCGACGTTGAAAGGGCCATAGGTATGAAACCGAAACTCGCCACGAGCGCCGTCATTAATACGGGCCGCAGCCTCCGTCGTGCGCCAGCAAGGACGGCATCGTGCGAAACCATGCCGTCGAACTCGAAGACGCATATGGGTGGAGCCCTCTCCTCGGGCACGTTCCGAAGAATCCTCACTGAATCCATCAGACTAGCGGCGGTGAATTTCGACGGGGCCGCCAAATCATGCTCACTCTTGCGCGAATCACCCTGTCGAAATGTGAGGAAACTATAGCCGCAATTTTCGCTACAACCTTCATATGGGATATTGCCGATATACTTATGTGATTCAGATAAAGGGCTTTCTCGTCGTGAAGCTTGGGACGCTCTCTGCGGGCAGCGGCGGGTGGAGACCTTAGAACGTTCGTCGCCCTTTACCGTTACGTTCTATCGCCAGGCCAACTAGAACGCCAGCCGCGGTGGATAGGACAAGAACACCCCCGTGCCAAACTAGGAGATGGGCCGCGTCCTGATAGATGCAGCGGAACTGAAGTACGGTGATTCCCAGGAGACCGGCGATGGCGCCCAGCGTACCTCCAAAAGTGCCAGCGGAAAGAGGAACCCCGCGTCGGCTGAGCAACCAGAAAAGGATTCCGCCAGGAATCGCAACTGCCGATCCTGCCAGCAGGCACGGCCATCCGCGTGAGACGAATGCTTCAGCTCCGCGCCACGGAAACAACAGGGCTGCCCCGGTCAGGAATCCTACCCCGAGACATGCCCAAGCGAGCCTCGCAGAGATCTTCTGCTGGCTCCCTGGGCGGATCTGCCAAGCCAGGACGAACGAGAGAAGCGCCACTCCAACCGCGAGGATTGCGACGATGCCAAGAGCCTGAGAGGCATCCAGCGTGCGAAAACCAGTCACTCCCATCATGGCGATCAGCGCCGCCGCAAACACCAGGAAAATCGCCGCAAATTGCCCAACAAGTACGCTGGTCGGCGGCATAGGCTTCACGGGCTGGAGCGAGGCCGCTAAGGCACCGCTTATTTTGCGATGGAGATCCGGGGATGGCTCCGGCGTGAGGGCCGACTCCAGCAGTCGGTCGATTTTCTCGTCAATTTTCGCGTCGGGCAATTGTAGTTCCGCCATAGACTATCCTCTTCAACCTGTACCCTCGGCCGCCAGCATAGAACGAAGCGCTGCATAGGCGCGGTGCGCTTTTTGCTTGATCGCTCCCGCCGTGGACGAGGTAGCTCGCGCAACTTCTTCCAGGCTCATGCCTACGACCTTCAGCATCATAATGACCTCCCGCTGGCCCTCTGGCAGCCGATTCACCAGTTCCATGACACCGCTGCCCGGCGCCTGGGCCCCGCCCGCAGGTTCGGGAGTTGCCGCGACCAACACTTCCCGCGATCCCATCCTCCGCCTGCGGCGATACGCGTCCAGGCGCGCATGCCGGGCGACCGCAAAGATCCATGGCAGCAGCGGCTCCGACGGCAAGTACGTGTGCCGAGCGCGATGGATGCGCAGCCAGCAATCCTGCAGCAGGTCCTCGGCGTCGCTTGATGACATCCCCAATCCCGAACAAAAGCGCAGTAACGAGGGGGACAAGTTCGCTACCAGGGTTTCCACTGCGGTCGTGTCACCCTGCTGATAGCGAACCATCAGTTCGCGGAGGTGATCTTCCCGCTCGCGGACGCTCGGTGTGGCGTCGCTCCCCACGGAATTCCTTGTAACATCGCCGACCATGCGCATCGGATAGCCTACAATTTCCTACTTCGATGGTAGTACTTGCAAAGTTACGCGAGGTCTTGCGTAACCCGAAAGGGCCGGTGAGCGAAGTAATTAGCGTAAAGTGAAAACCGGCTTCCTAGTGGGAGCCCCAAAAGGAGACTTGACGATGAAGCAAGCATTGAAAATTGTTGGTTGCCTGGGCCTGTTGGTGGGCCTTGCCTCGTTCGCTTCGGCCGCAGACCAGACATGGACGGGCCAGATTAGCGACAGCATGTGCGGCGCCACCCACGCAAAAATGACTTCGATGCACGCCGGGATGACCGATCGGGACTGCGCGCTCGCTTGCGTCAAGGGTGGAGGCAAATTCGTTTTTGTGACTGACGGGAAGGTGTACAAGATCGCCAATCAGGATTTGGGGCTGCTGACAGTGCACGCGGGTCACACGGTGCAGCTTACTGGGGACATGATGGGCGATACGATCACCGTGTCCAACATCACGATGGGTGGGAAGAAATAGTCGCGGCGAAGGCGGAATACCAAACCAACCTAACAGGAGGTGTGTGCCTTGTCGTCAAGAATCTTATATCCTCTTTGGGCCAGCTTGTTGGTGTTGAGCGCACTGGCAGGAGGCTGTTCGTTCTCGCCGAAGCGAACAGCGGCAGCCGAGGAGAATCCCGACCGAAAACCTGCTGCGAACTTCAGCCTCCCGGATGCTAACGGCATCCAGGTCGCGTTGGCCGACTACAAAGGCAAGGTCGTCTTGCTCAATTTCTGGGCGACTTGGTGCGGCCCTTGTAAGATCGAAATCCCGTGGTTCATCGAATTCAACAAGGCATACAAGGATCGCGGGTTTGCCGTGCTCGGCGTATCTATGGACGACGACGGATGGAAATCGGTCAAGCCCTATCTGGCTGAGAAGCGGATCGCCTATCCGGTAGTGGTGGGTAACGATCGGGTGTCCAAATCGTACGGGGACGTGGATTCTCTTCCTACTACTTTCATCATCGACCGGGATGGCAAAGTCGCTTTCGTGCATATGGGATTGGTCGGTAAGGACACCTATGAGAAGGAAATCGAGAGTTTGTTGAGCGAGGGTAAGCGAGCGACCGTATTTGGAGGAGAACGCAATTCCGTGGCGGTGGATTAACACCCTATGAAGGAAGACTTGAAAATGTTTAAGCGTGGAAGCATCATCGAACACGTCGTCCGGGGAATCGTAGGTTTTGGGTTGCTTGGAATGGGATTGTTGTACTCAGCCACGCTGGGTTGGTGGTCTTTAGTGTTGGTCGTTGGGGCGTTGGTGTGTTTTCGAGGATGCCCTACATGTTGGATGGCCGGGCTGATGGCGGCGGTACTTCATCGGAAATCGCAGACAGGCTGCGTCGACGGATCCTGCGCACGCTGACTTCACACATCTATTTCCACCGTCGCGGAAATCAGACGCGCCTATGGGTGGAGTTGGTCGGTGTTCTAATGGCGGCAATCCGAGAGTATCCGCCATGGAGGTCAACGAGAAACTAGGGCGTGTTCACGCTATTCGTAGCGCTTCGACGATAAGTGCAAAGCAGAGGAATGCAAGAAAGACGACGTCGAGTTTTTCGAAGCGGGAGAAGATGCGGCGGAAGCCCTTGAGTCTG
>Ga0182030_10004889_pt1 | contig 28606 bp, 23 predicted proteins | sample 812S3MmetaG_FD_121299 | JGI IMG/M metagenome (GOLD analysis project Ga0182030, IMG submission 121299) | Permafrost microbial communities from Stordalen Mire, Sweden - 812S3M metaG (Illumina Assembly) | ecosystem: Environmental > Terrestrial > Soil > Wetlands > Permafrost | place: Sweden... | reverse complement strand
ATATATAAGTAACTCTAGACTTATAATTATTATATATTATAGTACTTTTTCAAATAAAGTAAAGTATATGATAATATTCTACAGAATTAAGTGGTGTTTAAGTAAAACGAGAGTATTTATAGAGAGCTTCGCTAAGCGCGTCACGTGCTCGTAGCACGTGATTTACTGCTCCGTGACAAATACAAAGAATAATGTTCAGTCATGGGCCCGCTCCGCGCTCACCACAATAAAGAAAAAAATTATCAGTTGTGGACGATTATCGGTTGACCACCCCGATGCCAACTCTACGCTCAGCCGCCCAGCTTCTGCCACCAAACCACAATACTGACGATACATAATTCCCACTAGGAATCTCATTCCCTTCTCAGGTATTAATTGCATTTGAGATAGTCCCTTGACAGTCTTATGCGTACATCAGATACAACCCATGGACCACTGCGCTCGAAATCATGGAAGCTGAAGTTGCAAGGCTGTGCCTTGCTCCAGGCGTTGATGAAGGCCACAGCAATGATCTCTGGGTACTTGCAATAGAAATATTTCAGCCACAAGACAGAAACAGTCTCAATTTCAGTTATTACAAGTTGTCGACGCTCTTGCATCTTAAGCAGGAGCCAGACGAGGCACGAAAGAAATGCGATGAGAGGAGGCTGCCTTACAAACGCAAGAACGAAGAGAAATTCATACTGAGAGACGTACTTAGAAAGGTTGTTAAGTGGATCAACATTTTGAAGGAGGTCGGGGATACGGGGCAGCCGTGCCAGGTCACGCGGTGCTTCTTTGGGCGGCCGTGTGGTTTATTTTGCAGGTATGCACCTTCCTGGTTTCTTCAAGACTGCCTTCTCATTCGGTTACCTTTTCTTAGATTGCCGTAAACGGCATTGAAAATTATGATTTCTTGATAGAGAATATTGAGGTTGTATCAAGATGTATGTGCCGCTGCAAACTTCTCGAAAGCTTGTATAAAGGGAGTTCCGCTGCAGCTGCAGAATTTCGATCAGCCATGGTTAGAATGTATGGATCGATATTGGCGTATCTATCTAGAGCAAAAACATTTTTGGAAGCTAAAAAACCAGGTAAGCGTTGGCACGTCTGCAAAAGACAATTGCCATTAGGCAGATGAATCGATTACTGATACCCAGCCTAGTTCGTATCCTCAAGAGCGCTTTCCAAGACAAGTCAGAACTTGAGGTTTGTATCAAGAATATACTAAGCGAACTAGAGGTTGTGATGCAATGTGCTGCCCTCATCAGTCGTGAAGGTTAGTAAATAGCATTCTCATTTAGCACTCAACATTAGAGAAAAACTTTAGCTAATTCTGTCACTGCTGTGTTTCAGACGAGTGTTCACGATATTCGGAAATGCAACTTCGCCTTCCAGAATTTGATGCACCACTAAACCGAATGGCTGTTGATCTGCAGAATAACAAAGACAACCTCGACGGTAAAACCTCCCGGCTCCAGTATTTGACGTGTACTTACTTCCAGGACAGCCTCCAAAAGAAAGGCAGCTCTTGACTGGTTATCGGATACGACAAAGCTACCTTATTTCAAGCACCATAAGGAAAATAAACGAGAGGTCCTAAAAGGAACAGGCAGATGGTTGCTCACAGATGAGGTTTTTAAGACTTGGAAAAATGATAGTGCATCATCTATGCTTTGGTTACACGGTATACCAGGGTCCGAAAAGAGTAAACTAATGTGAGCGATATTTTAGCTCTTTTCGCAACGGCCAATTTTTGTAATTAGCGCTGCGAGAGAAAAGCTGTTGTGGGTGTGGAAGCCAAACTAACTATAAAATGTGCCGGGTCTCTTGTTATTGAAGATGCGCTGGAATATTACAGAAAGATCATTGCTCCTCGACCCATATTCTTTTACTGCTCACAGAATGATGCAGAGCCTCTGCGTTCTGATCCAGCCGCAATTCTCGGGCTAACTTGCTAATTTAAGTCCTTCTTTGCCCCTTCTTTCACCGGTTAGCAAAGCATTTGAAGAAGAGCAAGAGCAAGGAGGCACATCTGGATCTATAGATTTTGATGACAGCCAAACTCTTGTCCTGCAGCTTATCAATATCTACCCGGTAACTACTATCATCATCGATGCGTTAGATGAGTGTAGTAAAGAAGCCCGCAGGAGGATCCTCAACTTCCTCAAAACCACGCTTGCGGGCGCTTCAAGCATGGTCAAGTTCTTCTTGTTGAGTCGAGAGGAAGGTGACGTTGTCTTCAATCTAAAGAGTTTCCCAAACCTCTGGATCTCTTCCCGAAATAACCAGACCGATATCGAGACTTTCGTCAGGGTAGAGACCCACCAACTCATTGCGAAAGGCTCTTTGCTGTTGCATAGCCAATTCAAAGAATCCCTGGAAGAAGAAATTGTTGCAAAACTGGCTAAAGATGCCGATGGGATGTGAGTTGCCATCGAAATGGTTCTTGAATGTGACTGACGTGGAGTTTTAAACCCAGGTTCCGATGGGCAAGCCTGCAACTCCAGAACTTGACAACGCTCAAAACCGACGCCGATATCCGCGAGCGTTTAGGCAAACTCCTTACTAGCTTAGAGGAGCTTTATATGGAAATATATCAACGTATTGTCTCAAACCAAGGTGCCATATCACGGAAAATTGCACACAATTTGTTTTGCTATATTCTGCATTCGCCATCGGTCATTAATGCAGAAGATGTCGTCAAACTAGTACATCCCAACACGTACAGATCTGTACAAGAAATCCTTGATATATTGTATAATCTGGTAGTCTTTGATTCAACATTCCATAAATTTCGCGTTGCACACCTATCAGTAAGAGAGTTTCTCGAAAACTTACCAGACTTCAACATCCTGAAATGTCACGCCACGATTTCAGCATGCTGCTTGAGTAACTTCAAGCCATATGTAGCACCGATTACCGGACATAACAGCCAGGAATTATTGGGAAAGGATGGCCAGAAGGTGTTGAAAACTTATTGGTCATAGGTACCCCTCTCCAGATATCTTCATATACGCAAAAGATTGGGTCATTCTTAACTTAAAAGAGAGCAGGAACAACAGAAGATTTGAACAACGATACTTGGAACCCATACTAGGGTTCTTGAAAGCAAGAAATCTGTCGAACTTCAAGGTCCCTGGTCGAAGTTGGGACCATATTCAATCAGTACCTGACATCGTTTCGAATGAATCGGTGTTCTTATTCAACGCCTGCGCCCTAGGATTCTTGGAAATTGTCGAAGATATCGTTACTAGAATCGATTTGTCTCGCTCTCATGTCGACTCAAAACCTTTACGGCCTGCACAATATAGTCCTTTTCTTGTGGCCTTGGAATCCCACATCTACTGGAGGGCGGTCTGGGAGATTTTTCCTTCGACCACCTGTCAAATCATGCTGTACAACACGGTAATTTCACAGCTTTGCAAATGCTACTGGATAAAAAGCTGGTTTGTGTCAATCTGGAAATGCTGCTGTCTGCTGATTCGCCTTGCAAGAGAACTTGCGGTCAAAGTTTCAAAGAGTCGTCAAAAATGGAAGTATTACTGGACGCTGAAGGAATCGAAAGGATAACTCCTGAGGTTTCTGAAAGAGTGGTGGATTTTGCCTACTGGCCTGGGAAAATTGAATCCGGGGCGCTAATAATACGTGCCCTATTGAAACGAAAGTTACGCGTCTCCCTGGGAGAACATTTTGTGCACACGAGAAGCAAAGCCTTTTCATGGCTTGATGAAGGCTACGGAAAAAATAGGGAAGAGTTCATGGAACTAGTACATAACGACCACTGCGACATCACGCCCGGATTCTTGAAAGGATTTGTTGGCATAACCGCACTTCTGGAACCTCCCAACCTGCCGAGGAAGCTTCTTGAAAGGAACGATCCAGAGAGTGTGACGGAAGACATTTTCAAGCAGGCAGTTCTCTGCTGCAACTCTCCGGAGGTACTTGGAGTCTTGATGGGGGAAAATCCAAAGCTCTTTGTCAACGGAGAGATCTTAACCGCAGCATCGCTGAGTTATGCAAGCCCTCTAATTCTGGAAGACTTGCTTAAGCAGAGGGCACCCCCTATACAGCAGGATATGAAGGTAACACAGCCGTTGTTCGAGATCCTGTGCGAGCATTATATATCTCCCAGTATTTTTGCAGCATATTGGACCAAAATATGACACTTCCCTTCACCAAGGATATGTTGGTATATGTCCTCGAAAGCCAATGCGATTTCGCCAGCTCGGAAATACAGAGATCAGGCTTTAAAATCACCCAGCGAACATTGCGACGGGTTGCTCAAACAAACCGTCCGGGGATTCTGGAATGGCTCCTCAGGCAAGATGCATATCAAACCCAGAAAGTCCACCGTATGCTGAACAGTATAAATATAAAGACTGGATGGAACTCAGTGGTTAGAACGCTTTCTTGGAGCCGTGATACTCCCATAGGCCCCAACACAAAACACGCTGTATTGAAATTCGCGACAAACAAAGCACGAGAACAGTCTGTAAAGACAGGCATACAAGATAATATGGCCAGAGAAAGAAAGGAAGAAAGCTGCTGGACAAATACGGACTCGCCGGAAACAGACTCGACCGACTCTGATTCGCTGGGTTCTGATGGCTGTCGTTAATGACTTTAAAGATCACTGATGATCAGAACACTGTTCAGGAGTTGCTCAGACATAGTTTATTTCCATAGGCGACTATGCAAAACTAATCTTGATAGATTTTACAAAGATCAAAATGCCAATGCTTTGCAAATGGCAATGCTCACCAAATTTTGTGAGCAACACGTTAGAATACAGCTGCTAGACGGGGGCTTGAATTGAGCCTTTCTTCACAGTGTCGATGTCTGGGAGAGGACATTTTACGATCTACCCCTAAGCCGCGAGTCTCTCGGCGCGAGATGGTGCATCGAGCTTTATAGGGTACGATGGTACCCAGCTTGATTTTAAATAGCTTTCTTGGGCTGGCTGTGGTGAAAGTATCACCCTCTTGTTGCAGGAGGCGTTTGTAGAGTTGTGTCTAGAAGCCGTTTCTCTGTGTAAGTGGTGATTCCAAAGTCTGTTCAGTGTTCATGTTCTCATTGGAGAGGCTTCTAATATGCAGGAGCAAGAGGAAAAAAAAGAGAAAGTGCATCAGCCTCTACCCAAGTCTACTTAGACGCGCTACTACTTCAAAAATCAAACACTTGGAACGCATTTATACTAGATTTTGGCAGAAGAACAACCCCACGTTTCAGGATCGTCTTTAGACTTATCTATACTATAACTTCACATCTATTAATTCCGGGCATCATAGCAACACCTTAAACCGAGTAAACCATCGATAAGATAAGCGCAACTTCACTAAAGAGATGCACGACTACAGGGAGTCTATCTCAACTTCAAAGAGTAGTAGTAACATGAGAGCCTTCCTCAGGCCAATAGAACCGGTTCTTTCGTTAGAAGAAGCATATCTATGCTTTAGGTATAGTTTAGACAAACCAATTAGAGTATTTTTGTGAATAACCCTCCCTTTATGGTCTCTATGAAGCTAAGGGTGAAAAATCTCCATCTCAAAGTTTAATAACCTTCTACCGCTACGTCAAGCCTACCTGTACAACTATGCAAGTTGAGCAAGCAAAACTTGTCAAAGAGACCTGCCAATTAATTTCTATAGTCTTTGATAAACAGGGCTTTAAAAACCATTACTATATGATTAGGGGGTTGGTTACGAGATTAGACCGGATTAGGAAAGGTATTAGACAAATAGTAAGTTTGCTCTTAGAAAATTAAGGTAGGTAACGGAATAGTAGATATTCTATATGCTTTATTAGGTGATAATATTAATAACCAGGAACTTTTAAAGTAGAAGAGATTGGCAAGAGAGTAGAAATAGAGCGGCAGACAAGGCATATTAACTTGAAAATAGCCTATAAAGTCCTTGCTATTTGCAGAGATAACATAAGCCCAAATAATACCTTCATCGACTATTTCTACCAAAAGCTATATGTCAAAAGAACTACACTTCTATCATAACCAGGGTGACCAAGACCATATTACTCAGCGGTCTGATACCACACTCACATTAGTAGATGAGCTGGGGTGAAATGAGAACCTGGTTGTACGAATCGGGAGTATCTCAGGATTCTGATATCGAAGCCGAACGATAATGCAAGTTATTATACTGATTCTTGGCCCGGTTGCCCTGCGTCAGGCCTATTCGTAATATTTTTTTTAAAGCTTTCCAACTGGTAGCATGAATGTTATCAAGTGCAAGACATACGACGAACAGGAACCAAACGCGAAGGGAAGTGCACGCGTTTCGGCCCGGAATAACGATCTTCCTTTCAGCAGGACGACCAACTATTTGAAGAGATAAAAGAATTGTTTGAAAGTAATTGTTAAAAGACCCGGCATGTCTCCCTAAAACTCAGTATTTCGAAATTGTTATATATCTGAAGATGAATCTAAATTATCCATCATAGGAATGTCACAGTGATTTGGACAGATTCGGGCTATGCGAGCTTATGAACACGCTTCAACACGATGAGAACGATTCCTGTATCACAGCTTCCCAAAATATTATTATTAAATCATATATCTTCTCCTCTCCCAGCAAAGTGATTGCTGCTACTTTGCCCTCATTACGATATCGCAACCAGCATGAACGGCGCCTCGACCGCTTCGTCATCTTTGGATTCTGGTAAGCCCCCGTCTAACGTTCAAATCCCACTCGCACGTTTGACGGACTGAACACTAACCAGCATATTTGCAGTCGACTATGATCCCATCGATCATCTCAATACGATCTTTGCCCACCCTTCGACCCTCTCCTCCATAAATGCCACAGCATCCGCGCTTCAAACTCACCAAAATGACCTTTCAACCTCCATCTCCGAGCTCGTGGCCGTCCAGGCCTACAGCGAAGACTCCAGCTTGGCACGTATGCAAAACGCGAAAGATGAGCTTGCCGTTCTCTTCCGAAAGATCGAATCTGTACGCACGCGTGCTATTGAGACAGAGGCAACGATCACGACTATGACGGCGGATATAAAACGATTAGATGGCACGAAACGAAACCTCACTCTATCCATGACAGCTTTGAAACGACTGCAGATGCTTACGACAGCATACGAACAATTACGAGGTTTGGCAAAAGCAAGGCAATACAAGGAATGTGCGAGTCTATTACAGGCAGTGTTGCAGCTCATGCGCCATTTCAATAGCTATCGAAGTATTGATCAGATTGCTACTTTGAGTCGGAATGTGTCTGAATTACAACGGGAACTATTGGAGCAGGTCTGCGAGGATTTCGAGATCTCGTTTGCGAAGGGCGAGGTCGCAAACAAGAAGGCAGTGTTGAGTGAAGCATGTTTGGTAATGGATGCCCTGGGCGAAAATTCCAGGGCGCGACTTGTGACATGGTATGTCAATACACAGTTGAGGGAATATCGGCAGGTTTTCCGAGGCAACGATGAAGCTGGAAGTTTGGACAATATTGGGAGGAGATACAGCTGGTTCCGACGGATGCTGAAAACGTATGAGGATGAACATGCGGGCATATTTCCAATCAGTTGGCGAGTCAATGAGGTACTCGCCAATTCATTCTGTGAAGGGACGAGGGATGACTTCAAGGGCATTCTCGAAAGAACTATGAGAAGACCTGACCATGGCGTAGACGTCAATCTTTTGTTGAGCTGTCTCCAAGAGACTATGGATTTCGAACAAAGTCTAGAGAAGAGATTTGCCTCCGAATCAAGAGCAAGTATCGATACACTTAGCTCACTGGACGAGAAACCTCTCACCTTCGATCGATCCATCTCTGAAGCATTCGAGCCATATCTCAGTCTATGGGTTGACTCTCAAGACAAGCAACTGGCTAAAATGATAGCAAGTTATCGGAACCAGCCACTACTTGCACCGGACGAGGATTTCACACCTCAATCTGTGATACCATCCTCGATTGAGCTATTCCATTTCTACAAGACTACTCTCGCACAATGCGCCAAACTGTCAACTGGTGAGAAACTACTGGACCTGGCAAAGACCCTGGCAAAGTATCTCGACGAATATGCCAAGCAAGTGCTTCTCCATTTCCTTCAAACACAAGGAGGGCCAAGTTTGCAGAGTACCGTTCTCGTTTTGAATACAGCAGACTATTGGCACACCAATACCCAACAGCTCGAAGACAATATCAAGAAACGACTAGAAGCGGGACTTTCATCCAAGGTTGATCTGTCTTCCGAATGCGACACATTCATGGGCGTTGCAAGCGCGGCGGTATTGGCATTAGTTCATCGAGCTGCGATAAATTCAGAATCATCCTGGAGGGAAATGCGGAATACGAATTGGAGTAAGATGGAAAGCGTAGGAGATCAAAGCTCTTACGTCGCTGAACTGCTTCGGAACGTCAATGGTACAGCTGAGGAAATCCTACCTATGGTCGGGAAACAGCAATACGCTCGATCATTCTGCGATAACGTGGTCGAACATCTCGCAAACACCTATATCGCCAACATCGTCCAATGCAAACCCGTATCCGAAGTGGGCGCTGAACAGGTCCGTTTCTCCCCTGACTCATAAAACCCAACTAACAATCTAGATGCTCCTCGACAAATACGTCCTAACCAAAGGCCTAGCAAACCTTCTCACCTACTCGCCTACCATCACCCCTTCCACTGTCGCTCATACCGGCTATACAAAACGCGTAAACCACAGCATGGCGCGCCTCGACCCTCTCCTAAAAACCCTCCAAGTTCGCCCCGTCCCACCTGAAGGTCTGGTCCAAGCATACCTCATCCACATCGGTGATCGCTCCGATACCAACTTTCGGAAAATCCTTGAACTAAAAGGAGTTCGCAAAGCTGATCAAGCGCCACTCGTCGAGCTCTTCGGTATCCACCGCGATGCCAAATCCAACGAGCACCTAGTCCCCATGTCCCCACTTCTCACACCGCTCATGAACCCCAGCGGTCTCGGTAGTGGAAGTCTAGGAGCATCGGCATTCACAGCTGGCGGGCTTACCGGAGCCCAAAGATTCGATCCAGCGGGGATAGGGGAGAAGATCTTTAGTGCAGCGAGAGACGGAGCGAATGCAGCAGGGGAGAGGATGAGTCCTTTGAGCGAGGATGCGAAGGGGGCGATGGAGGGGAATTTGAAAAGTATTGGGAAGTTTTTTAGGAGGGATATGAGTGGGTTTGGGCGGTTTGGGGGGAGGAGGGATGGGAGCGGGGGTGGGAGTTTAGATGAGACGGTTAGATAGGGGTTCGGGGGTTGAAATGAAATTATTATGAAGATGCTCCCAATTTTCTCTGAATGGTCTCTAGACTTCAACTTGCGAGTAAGTCATCATGGATATGCGTCAATTTAATTGGAGTAGAAAGGCTATCCTAAGGGGAAAGTGTACGAGAATAAAGATAGAAAGTAACGTCGGCTCTCTGCAACATTCCCCAGCCCCAGCGTATATACCCCAACTACAAAATCATTCATAAACTCATCTTTATAGTGTATCTATCGCCCACCAGGCTATGACATGTCTTTTCTAAACTACACCCAGCCAGCCGCGTGTAACACCAACCCCAAACCCTTTCCAAATCATGGAATTACTTGAAATTCTTTGCCCTTTAGCGATATAGATGGATCCTTGCTACAGTACCGGTTTCCTGATAAGTCATTTACACCTTGTTCTAAGATGGCCATACGCCATTTATATTCACTGCCACACAACGAGGACTCAATTGTAATGCCGTTAGCCCTCTGACATAGGTCCCTGGACGAATGGTAGGAAGGTAAGGAGCAAAGTGAGATTTCTCATGTTCTGGCCCTGGGTTGAAGTTTATTTTCGAACAGAATTGAAGGGACGTGTGATTCAGATACTCATTCTATTCTTTGTTTTCCTACACGCATCTATTGCATTGAAGTTTTCTCTATCATATCCCATCCCAGTATGCCTCTCGAAGCCTGATAATTAGAGTAAGGGATTGGACCTGTATTCAGGGACGACGACGTTGTTGCCTTTTGCTGCTCCTTTTTCAGCTTCTAGATCGTTTTCCAAACTATCTTCTTGCTCAGCGAGGAATTTCTCTGCTTCGAGTGCTGCTATGCATCCAGAGCCTGTTGAAAGTTAGCTTGGTTCATGATATGGAGTAGAAGGGGGACGGACCAGCGCTTGTAATAGCCTGTCTGTATCTCTTATCCTGCACGTCACCCGCCGCGAAAACCCCCTCTATATTCGTATAACTCGTCCCCGGTTTCGTGAGAATATAACCCTCCTCATCAACCTCCACCTGCCCCTTGAACAGCGCCGTCGCCGGATCGTGCCCCACAGCATAGAACAGCCCGTTCGCCTCCAACTTCTCCTCCTTCCCCGTCTTAACATCCTTCACCACCAAATGACTCATCAACCCCTTCTCATCCCCCGTAATCTCTCCCCCGACACTATTAAACCTAACCGTCACCTTCTTATTCGCCAACAACCGCTTCGCCATCGTCTTACTCGCCCGCAATACATCCCTCCTCACCAATACCGTAACATGACTTCCGTATTTCGTCAAAAACATCGCTTCTTCGGCCGCTGAATCGCCGCCCCCGATCACAACCAATGGCTTATTTCGAAAAATAGGCACAGCGCCATCGCAGACCGCGCACGCGGAGATACCATTCTGCCAATATTTATCCTCGCCTGGCAAACCGAGACGGCGGGCGGATGCACCGGTCGCGATGATGAGGGCGTCGGCTGTGTGAGGGGGCTTGTCTTCTTCGTATTCGGGCCAGTATTTGAAGGGGCGGGTTGAGAGGTCTACTTTGGCGATTGTTTCGGTGATGATTTGGGTGCCGAAGCGTTCGGATTGTTTTCTCATGGCATCCTGTTCATACCATATTAGCATGCTGCTGAGGAATCTCGGGGGAAGGGGGAATGTACCATAAGTTCAGACCCTCCAATACCATCTGGGAAACCCGGGTAGTTCTCTACATCTGTAGTTGTGGTCAATTGACCACCTGCTGCGATACCGTTTGCGAGGAATCCTTCGTATAATACAGCTATTCAATGTTAGCATCCATTGAATCTAGACCGCCACATGGGGGACTTACGTTTCAATTCTGCTCGCGCGAGATAAACAGCAGCTGTGTGTGCTGCAGGGCCGGAGCCAATAACTAGCAATTGTCAACATACATCCATCTCATATACCATCTTCCCGTTGGAAGGAGATTTGCCCCGCTCTGTGATGAGGAAGGGAGGGGTTACGTACTAACAACCTTACTATGCATCCTTCTCACCGGGCTCCTATTAACCAGGAGACTCGCGCTCTGTTTCTGCTGTTGAATACTTGCTGCTGCCGCTATCGATATCCCAGAACCACCTGCTCGCAACGTTCTTTTAAAGGCTGAGGAAAACGTTTTGATTGTTCTTTGTCGCGCTTTGTTTCTCAACAAGTAGCCTGAGAATCCAGCTCTTCAGCAGATTCTCTTGTATTTAAAGAATCTACGTCGATGATGACGCGAGATTGTTTGGTATTTGAATTGGGAGGAAGGTTCTAGCGTTGGTAGAAGAAGTCTGCTGATTTTTAATCTGGCTGGTTTGGAATTGAAACGGCCCCGCCAAAATTCGCGATTGTGATTCCAAACCAAGGGGAAATGGGCGGGTCCAGCCACATCTCAGCCTTGTGGCGGGTTAATCAGCAGCTATTTATCAATTTTCGCCGAGGTACTGTGGGATATTTTCATCATTCGTATTTATCTTTTCACAAGCTGAAATTGAAGAGAAAGATTCTTTGGAATGTGGAACAGCGAAATTAGAGACTATTGCACGGTCTCACAGGAAGGACAGGAAAGCCATGTGATCTAAGGGTAAGGTAAGGTATATTTAGACATCAACCTCACCAGGTCACCTATCGCGAGTACGACATCTCAATAGCAGGATGCATTTAATAGTTTTAATTTCCAGTGGCCCCTCCATCTCCGTCTCGTTCCTTAAAATTCTCAGTCTATGTTCTCCCTCACTTTCCACTGAATCATCAATTTCATAAACCTCACTGAAAAGGTACATCTCGTTACCGGTTCTACCTTCGGATCAACGTAACTCCAATCAAAATTCATGAAAAGCATCGGTATGGCTTTCTCGTAGATTGCTTGCGCGAGATCTGTCATGCATTGATCAATAAAGTACATGTCATGATGGGGAAGGAAGAGACGTACGTTTTCCAGGACATGATCTCGCTCCTGTGCCAAATGTCGTACTGTATGTGTCTGGAAAGGTGTCAGAGATCTCGAAACTTGAGAGGGTGGGAAGAGAAGTACCAATGCGTTTAAGTTGGGAATCGTTGAATTCTAGCCAGCGTTCTGGTCTCCACTGGTCTCCGTCCTCGCCGTAAAGCGATTTATCGCGGGCGAGAACCCAAGGGTTGATACCTACTGTAGTCTATTATATAGCATTAGCAAGATATGTCCGTTGCTTAGATATGAGAGAAATGAAACTTACTCCAGCAGGCAAGAAATACCCCTCTATCTCCCGTCCTCCTTCAGGCACAACCCGTACCAATGGCATTCCAACCACAGGATGCATTCTCGCACTCTCATTGATACATGCATTCAAGTAAGGCAGCGACTCCTTCAACTCCCTCAACTTGGGAATCTTCCCTAATTTCCTCGCTTTCCGTGCCTCATCAATCTCTGTCTGGATACGCTCCTGGCATCCCGGATGACTGATCACCGAGTTGATGAGTGCGCTGATCGTAATCGCAGTCGTCTCAACTCCGGCTCCGAAGTTTGTCAGGCACATATTGTTTAACCAATGTTGTTTCAAAGCTGGTTTCTCGGCACGGATTTGGAAGAGTTTGCCCATGATATCTGTTGGCTGGGGAGGTGGGTTTGGGTTTTCGGCGCGGGCTTGGACTTCTTTAATGACATACTTTGATGAAAGTTTTAGCAATTGCTTGGGAAAGACATCAAAGAATAGTTGAGGCTTACTTCAAAGACACTTTCTTTTTTGGCTCTTCTCCCTTCTTTGCTTCTCACAGTGATCAAGACTGGTAGGTCTTCTCTGAAATATTTAACGCATGTCTTAATGAACCACGTAGTCGCTTTGTGAAGAAGCGGGAAGAAACCAACTAGATGCATGTACAGCCAAGCACTATGTATGCCCTTGATTGAACCATCTTCTTCATCGGCTTCTACGAAACCCTTGGAATGGCCGAACGTCAGCATTTGTAGGCAGTCTATGCCTGGTTAGAATTATGGTTGAAGTGGGACTCACGGACACTCACCAGACGTAAAGTAATTGAAAAATATATCAATATCCATAGGTTGACCACTGCGCTCGCGCATGATGTCAATGTTCTTCTCCAAAATCTTGTCAAGATTGGGTTCCAGATCTTTGATCGAGTCGACACTGTATGCTGGACCGACAAGACGTCTCTGAAGTCGATACTTCTCCATGTTCACTTCAGAGAGGAAATCCAGAGTATCATCACCATTCCAACCAGCGTCACTGGTGCCGAAATACCAATCGCCTTTGGAGAACTTGCTCCCGGCACCTATAGTCGTTCATTATTCCCGTCCAACTATTGAGGGTTGAGTCACGTGGGAGGGATCTCACCATAGATTGTTTTGAAGGACTGTGGACTAGAGACCAGCACCTCATTTGGAGCAATTCGTACAATCGGGCCGTACTTTTGGTGCAGATCGATATCTACCTGTTGCCTCTGGAATCCTCGTTGTTGTTGGAAGATCCATATTCTGGTGATACTAGCTAAGAAGGGCCCAGGAATACTTCGAAGCGGGGTACCCTCGCGGACATAGAGAATATATATTGAAGCTATCGCAATGGAGATTGCGGTAAATAACGCGGCAGACGAGAAATCTGAAGCAAATGATTCTTTCGCAGCATTCATATAGGAAGACATCTCGTCATCCAAATATTAGGAGATGAGACAAATGAGCATTCGAAATGCAGATATGGAGGGCTCCAAGAAGTATTGGAAGAAACGCGTTAATTGGTACCTTAAATCATTCTTTCCCAATTGGCTTCGCAAACTATATAATACCTACACGTTTGGAAACTGCCTTCTTTGTTGAAGCTAGACTGGCGGTTAGTGCTGATTTCTGATGTCAGTTGCACGTAGATAGGCTATTCAAGTAGAGTTTTGAGGAAGCATCAGATCGCCTTTTGATCTCAAAACCAACCAAAGCAATTCGTATCTCACGTCAGGCACCCGGCTTCGCCATGTCTGTGGTCATAATCGCTACAACAACTCCAGGAAATAAAATAGCAGCGACCCAATCCTGATAGCGTCCGTAAGTCGCCACACACATTAGAATATACAGCAGCATGGCTCTTCGCATGAACTCATCGTATATCGCGCCACCGTCTAAACGAACGACAGGAACGAGATGAATGGCATGGTTCGTCGTGCTGCGGCCAGCCCCTGAAAATTGCATTAGAGCAGGGGGCCATGATCCCAGGGCCTGATGAAAAGGTCACCGTCAAAGCTCAGATCAAGATAAGCTTAAGGTTGCCGGCAAAGACGGGATAATATCTGTATAGAGCATCGTGAGACGGTTTCAGATAAGCGGTATGTTCCACACATCTCGACAAGAACTTCCTTGTTACTCATATATATATTGCGCAATGGCCTGAGGTGTAGCTCCATAAAATTGGGGTGCAGAGAAATCGAAGATCCTACGTTTTGAGGGGCTCATTTGAGGGAAGGGTGCTGAATTTAGCTAATTTTCAGTGTGTGAATCTACTGACATTAACAGTATTCCGGGTCAACCGATAGCGACCCTCAATCGATAATCTAGGATTTTCAGTAGTCTATGCCCTATAACTCCCCATAATTTTTAGCAGGCTTATGGGGCATACTATCGGTTATGGGTCGTTATCGGTCGACCCCGGAATACTGTCAATCACTATTCAACCGGAATGAGATTTCCTTCTATGATTTGCGCCTCCGCCCTCAAACCTTAACCCCCGTGATGCTTGAATGCAGCACCTCAATAGTTGCCTCAGAATCTGCGCTTTAAGAGTCTGCCCGAATATACGCGTGCCGTCCCGATTCATCCTGGCAATCTCAGGCGAGCGGAAGAAAGACCAGATGAAGCCCATCAGTCACATCTTCGAGATGCCATCCAATAATCTTCATATTCAGCCCTCTTCTCTTCTCTTTCAAACATCAAAGCGTGGGTAACACTAAGCCCTGAGTGGGAAGGTCATCCTTAGGGTGTCGTCGAGGTCTCACAATTCCGGTTTCAGCCTTGTATTTCTCCTGTCGTACCGAATGGCTGTGCTGGCCTCACTTTGACAGCCTCAACCTCAGGTTTTTGCAGCTATTGTTCTTGATAGTGATCAACTCAATTTGAAGTCGTAAACCTTTCTTCAATCCTTAAGTATAGGACTTAGAGTATGTCAAATCATTGACCTGCTGAAGCAAAGGAGACAAGGAATTGCTCCCCTCAAATATTAAGGCTTGCATGGCAATGATCTCCTTTCATCCGTGCGCCACATTCTCAGGGGCCTTGAGTTTGACCCATCAATGGTTTCGAGAATCCCCGTCACCATACCTTTCAAATTTGTCCCCAAAATCGAGAACCCTGATATTTTGGCGGGAGTTCATAAGATGGTCGATCCCCCAGAACAGCATAAACATGGCACAGCACGTCAAAACTTTCTTGCATGTATTTTGAAAGTAGCTATCTTCAATGTCAGTTCAGAGGAATGTTCGATTCGAGCATCCTCCCAATGGCATTCCGTCGCCTTCCTACCAGCCGAATTTCGTTCTGGATCTAGCCAGCTCAGACGATGGGTTGTCGGAAAAGTTCAGCGAAAGTGACCAACCAGCTTGGTCACAACGTCCAAAGTCTATGCCATGGACTTCTCGTCCACAAGCTCTTCGAGAAAAGCTCCGGGTTCGCTGGTGGCGGGATATCATGGCGGATGTAGTCACGATTTTAATGCCTCTGCCGTTTTTCATCCTGTCGGCGATAGTGATAGCTCTCAACGGAAGGCAAGTCGACGATTGGACTTTGTCTGCTCTTAATCAATCAATCAAAGCCGTAAGTTGATATTGACTATCCTTGATTATTTTCTGACCAGTTCAAAGTCAGCAACCATATTCCCAATATTTTTTGCAGCGATCACTGGGAGAGCAGCAGTGAAATTTGCAACTTGGAAGCTCGAGCAAGGGTCCACATTAGGACTCCTCGAGCAACTAATGGGCAGTCGGACCGTTATCAGCGCTATAATGACTCAAGTCCATCTTCGGTCTTTCAATCTAATTGGTCTGGGGTTAGTCGTTCTTTGGTCGCTATCTCCAATTGGAAGTCAATCTGTTTTACACATCCTGGAATCGCCTGCAGTTCTCAGTCCGTCCACAGAAGCTGTCACCTATTTCAACTCAAGGCAACAGAGTTACTCCGCTCCAGGTGGCCCATTTTTCAACTCCTGGTATTCCGGATTTAAGATGTTGTTTGGGGCTGCACTACTTGCGCCTTCAGAGGTTAAAACTAATACGATGGATCTCTGGGGTAACGTCAAAATCCCATATTATTCCAGTGTTTTACAGGCCAACACCACTGTTGATGGTGATGGTTGGACAGAATTGCCACAAACTTACACGCCCATTTATTCTTCATTATTTGGGATTCCAACTTTTGGCCTGCAGCTGGGAAACACTTCTTTCACCATGGAATCGTCTTATATTGGGTTGAATTGTAGTAACTTGACCACAACCAACGAGTCCAATGGCATTGGACAACTCAAAAAGAACACTTTGATATCTCCTAATGGCCCATTCGTGAGTCAAAACGATGTCAGCTTGGTCGCTCCATGGGCTCTTGGATACCAGGGTCCAGACGTGGCAGCATACAATAGTACGGTTTTCAGCAATACCAGTGATACATACACCCTTCCTCAGTCATGTCCTGATTGTATACCTCCAAACATGAACACCACCGGCGTAGATCCAGGAATTCTCCTATATCAAGAATTTGATTCTTCTGATAACACTAGTTCCGTCTTCTGCATTCCGTCCCAGGAATATATCGAATCAGCGATCACTTGCGAGAAGCTCGCAAATTCTCAAACTTGCAAAGTCACAGCTCAACGTCAATCTCAGCTACCACATGCCGACTCATCTCTCACCACTCTCAGCTTCCGCACCGTAATCCTCGGATTATCTTCACTTCTCCCAAACTCCACTCCGCAGGTGACTCTTACCAATTCCATTCAAAGCTACATCTACAACCCCCTCTCCGAAGCGAGCATCATCTCCGGCACCGACTCTCTCGGCCTTGGCGCCATCGGCCTTGAAAGTCCCCTTCTCACCATGTCGATGCAAGATTTCAGTAATAACTTTGGCCAAATCATTAACACCTTCCTCTACGCCAGCATGTGGAACGCCACCCCGTATATTACAGGAGCGCCTTTGAATACTATAACCCCTACGATCCTAGGCAACAACGCTGCCTCCTTCGTCCCCGCCTCTCAAGCCGATCTCGTAGCCATGATACAAAACCGCACCTCCGCATTCACCGTCCCCGCGACGCTCACCAACCAAATCCAAGTCTACCGCGTCTCCTTCCCCTGGGTAATCATCTTTCTCCTCACCACATTCGCGATGCTTGGTTCCGCTATTATCGGCACCGTCTTCTCACGAAACACGGTACTGCCGGATTATTTAGGATATGTGAGTAGTTTGGCAAAGGAAAGTCCATATGTCAGGATGCCGAATGGAGGTGCAAATCTGGATGGGATGGATAGGGCGAGATTGATGAAGGATTTGAGAGTTCGGTTAGGGAATGTGGACGAGGGCAGAGGGGAGGTAGGAAGGTTGGCATTTGCGAGGTTGGAGGAGACGGGGGTGGTGAGAAAAGATAGCTTTTACATCTGATTTAGCGTTTATGTTCGTGATACCATTGCCGTTTTAATATTCAATTCTAATCATAGACTGCTTAAATTCCTTCACGTGCTCATATTCGCACTTCCTTGCCAGGTTCAGTACACCTCCTTCGCAACCCAGACCGCTAAATGGAGCTTTCAACAGTACAACCGGTTTCAGTCGCTCCCACCATACCTAACACCACGAATTCACGTAGCATAATTTAGTCCTCGGATTAAATCAGCTCTCTCCCGCTGATTCTATACAAAATCTACACGACATCTAATCTCAATTCATCCCCTCCCAACCCCCACTACCATCCTTAACCGCCTCATTCTTCCCAATTTCACCAATATGATCAAGCAAGCCTTACTCCGCCTTGATCTTCAAATAGGAAACCTCTCATGCTCTACCCTCCCCAAAATTCCATCACATCATGTCCTTGCTCTCTCTTCCGTACGCATCCATTCACCCCAATAATACGCATCACAGTCCCTTTCCGTCCTGGGTACTCAGAATACCATCCCTGTAATCTCGTCTTCTCAAAGATTGCGAAGAGTAACATGTTTGAGGAGGGGAGCGAGGAGGTGAATGGTGCTGGGTGGGGTAGGGAAAGGTATGGGAGAAAGGGTTTCATATTTGAGGATTTTTCTTGAAGAAAAGAGTTAATACGTTTTGTGGAACGGATTTGGAGATGATGTAGAAAAGTGCCGGGGTTCGTGGCAGGGCATGGTGTTGGGGGTTGCGAGTACAAGTGGGGCGGCTTTGAGTATAGGCCCCCAACTTCCTTTAGATTTTATTTTCTTGGGGGTTCTGGTGATTGGGAAGCGGGTGTTGGGGTGGGGTTGGCTGATGAGCACAGGTACAGTGAATGAGAGAAGCGCTAAATAAAGGTTACGAGGTTACGGTGCTTAAGAGCTTGTGCTTGGAATTGGATAAGGAGGTGCAGAGGATTATGATGGAGATGGTGTTTCTGAAGTTTGCGAGGTTTATGGAGGCGAGAGAGGAATTGGGAGGGAAAGTGCTTGAGTTCGGATTGAAGATCAGGTTCGATGTCGGCAGGGGAGAATAGACATGCCTTTATTATTGCTTGGAAAGGGGTCTGCTTTCAAGAAGCCCTATTTGGTCTACTGATGCTCATAGATTTGCTAATAATTATAAGACTAAGATTCTATACTCGTTGTCCTATCTATACCACACATTTCTTGCCTTCTGTGGAGATGCTCAGGCTCATGGCACTTATGTCCCTCAGCCGTTCTCAAATCTTGTGCTCCATCATTACCTCTCAATTTTCTTCGCTATGAATTTCCTTAATCCCATCCTGAGAGCAATCCCAGCCAAGGCTCTCTCTTCCCTGCAATTTCTACTATATTCATAATCGAATTTTTTTTCGCTGGTGATGTTTTGTTCTCTGGATGTGGGTAGTGTTTACCTTGACCGAAGTAGAGCCTGGGTAGAGCCTGAACACATCCTGAGTCAGCCCGCTCACTATGATCCGGGTCCCATTTTGGAGCTTCAGCAGCAGTAATACTACCTCGAAATTTGGTGCTCGCCCTCAACATCAAGGATTCAAAAGCGACTGTCCTCCGAAAAACTGCGTATCATCACTATCAAAAAGATTCCTCTCATCTTAACTCAAGTCATGCGCGTTACCTCCAAGAATTTCATTACAAACACCCGGTATTCGAAGAAACTCAGCATATCAGATCAAACGATGCCTTCAAGTCCCTTCTGACAAAGACTGAAATAATCTTCCCAGATAAGTTTCTCCACAGATCCAAAAGCGCTTTGCAATAACTAGTCACGTATACCCAACTGCATCTGTGATCCAGTCCCCTCATCGACTGGAAGTCGGCTTTTCAATAGGCTTTGGTAGATATGTTCACCTACATTCCATTTGGTGTGAAAGCTACTAACAGCTCATCCAAGTCAGATGCCAATCACCTTCAAATCCTTACAATTACTATATCGACTCTAAAGCCTTTGATTTATCGAGTCTTCTCAAACTCGAACTCCCTGATCCTGAACGAGACCTCTCAATTCAACTTCTCAGCGTTGGCGCGAAGGAATCCAGGATTGGCCCCGAAAGTCAGATTGATGACACGGCGGAGGACATTCCGAAAGGTGGAAACGAAGCTCTGATGAAATACTACAGCATGATCCCAAACTTCTCATCTAGATACTCACGAAAAGGATGGAGAATATGTGAGCTGGTGCTATGTGGGGTTGGGGTTGCTTTAATCCAGAGTATAGGCATAAACTTGCGAAGCGTTGACTGACTACCTTGATCCCCAAGGTTCAAAGACTGATTAGTTGATGGAACTGCTTCTCACATACTGGTTCATAAACAAGGTTCGAGCACTGCAGCTTTCTGGTCCTGGTGGGTTGCTGGGTTTATGGACAGCAAAGCCAGTTTTCGGTCAATCTTCTAGGATCAAGAGGTTATTTACTTCATTTTATCTTCATGGAAGAGTATGGATATAATGATGAGGATGGATTGGACAGAGAATTCAACTTTCAAATTGGATGAGTGAGTAATGAAGATTTTATTATATATGTAAGGTAATAACGTTGTAAATCTGAATACAAAAACATTCCACCCGCTTAGCACCCCCTATTGTTCCTTCCCATCTGCGTTGGTGTTGAGTTCGAAGCGCCCGACATTGGGGGACCCAGTTGAACCATTTGGCTCGTTTGAAGAGAACTGAGGCGTTGACCCCATGGCAGAGTCTTGGTAAGTCGGAGGCACACTCGTAGGTGCTGTTTGGGCGGCGCTGTGTAGTACCGGTCGGCGGACCCGGATTCTGACTGGCCGATAAACACGAACACCATATTGCGCGGCTTGGTATCGTGTCCTGAAAGCTACTGATGGAAGTGATGTCGAGTTATACTGGGGCTGTGGAGCTTGTCTGTCGAAGGCTCCACAGCCTGCGACATCACCCACCTGGCTTTGGTGTGTTTGGGGCCTGGATGTATAGCCGGTGTAAATGGGAGGTGGAGTGAGTGCGAGATTACGGCTTTCATTGGCATATAGATTGGGAACTAAATACCTGTTAGTGAATCTTCATGATTATTAGAAGAGAGGCTGAGAGTATGGAGTTACTGACAGTGGTTGGAGAAAGGCGCCGGAGACTGCGAAGTCGTGGTTCGAAATTCAGATGGGTGAATACAATTGGTGTTTGCTGTATATTGTATCAATAAGGAAGACTAAAGAGCTAAGTTGGAGCTGGGCCTGGGTATACCTTCATGACGATGGACATTGTCCAAATGAGCCCTTAATATTTCTATCCTCCTAGTCCACCTATATCCAGCGATACAATAGTATATGAGAGGACCATGCTTCTCCTTCATATGCCTTTGTTTGTCCAAAGTCCGACCAAATGTTACCGTGCAGTTGGGGTATTCACATTTGATCTTTGGATTCCCTTTGGCTTGACGCATGTTTGGCTTGGCCATGTTTTTGGATGGTGATGGTTGAGTCGGATCAGGTCGAGGGAGGATGGCCTGGTGATATAAATAGTTAAATGGTTGTCGTAAGTCAGTATCTGTTTAATGAGTAGTAGGGAGAGTGAATGGCCATGGCTGACAATAGAGGCGGTTTGGTCTTTGCTTCTGCTCGGGTCGCGGAAGACCTCCCGCTCGTGTTGCTCTGAAGATTCTAGGTCGAATTGAGCATTCGATGTACACTCAAAACCATGTGGAGATAACGTTGTACCCAAGCCGTGTCTCATATCAGTGGAATGTTCATCTTCTGCCATTATTGCTTCTTCTGTACAAATGAAACAAATGATAGTTCTGCTTTGTGGTGCTGGGAGGCGAAAGCATGATGATGATTGCTAGCCTCTTTCAGCTGATTACTGGGCGTGGACGAGTCAGAGCCGAGAGGGCGGAAGGAAAATAGCTCTATGATTCGACGAGAAACCCTGGTCCTGCTACGTCTAGAAGCCCCGATACATTGTATGGACGGGGGATACATCCGATGCCTGTCAACACGATTCTTTTTAAGACTTCTACGACTGCTCCAAGCCACTGGTTTCAGCCGAATCCGGTTTCTTGGATTGCAGCTTACCAGCTGATTGAGTCAAGAAAGCTCTCTTATTTTTGCAATTCACACGATACCTTATGATTTGAACCTACACACAGTTACTTTAAGGAATTGCTCTTCACTTAACTTCTTGCAATGTTTCATCGGTAACTAACAGGACTGCGTAATGCTAGAGGATGAATAGTTGGTAAACGCTAAGATAGGCGGTAGAAGGATTATTCTCCGACCTCCAGCATGTTTAAACTATTGAGAGTTTTAGCCCATGTCAGGCAATCTTATTTCTCTTAAAGCTTGGGACGGGGAACAGTTCCAGAGGTTCCCGTTCCAGGGATGTGGGCAGCAACAAACAATGGAATCATACTAGCTAAACTAGTGAACCTGGGGCGCGGAACAGGGCAACAAAGCACCCGGCCAGTCCAAACTTTTGCGCTGCACAGCCGGTACTCAAGTGCTGTCCACTTGTTGATTGAGCTACGTTGAGAAGATAGCTTTGAACAATTAAGTCCTTTAGGTTTCGATGTGTGCAGAACTTAATATAGGATGACAGTTATTGAGTAGTGGTTCTTGATTCATGAGAAAATTTAATCTTGAGTCACTTAGATTGCGCCCGCCCAAAGCGTAGCGGCAAGAGACCATCCCGATAGCAATACTAGGCCAAGAAGTAACTTCTCGGATTCAAATTTGTTACTGCCCTGGCATAGCAATGCTAATAGTCAAAAGAGCGTTGACCTTAGCAAGCATTGCGACTCAAGCATGATAATTGATAGATTGAAGAAAGTTGTCTTTCTCTAGTAGACTATGTGTTGATAATAGAAAAGGGCATTTTCTTGGCAACAAATTTACGTAGGATAGCCTTATTTATGTGGAGAAGGTCGGACGGTATCTATCTAACTTGCGAACCCTAATTGAATTGGTGACTCCAACTCCAAAGGTGTAATAGCCTCCTTCCTCGCAAGTCTGGAGTAGTGAACCCATCCATAACATGGTAGATTTAGACCCATTCCAAGTCGTGTCAATCCATCCTTGCAAGCAACGACAGTGGAAATTGATAGCAAAGCTCTTGCAAGATGCTGTGGTTTCCGCGTCTGCAGCGCTGCTATTCATGCGACACGGCCTCCTTGTTTCCCTTTCTCTAATTCCTTGTTGTCTGACGGCTTGTAGTCATCTCTTGATGAATCGTACTGCGAGCGCATATGCTCTCAATGGTATAAGCTCTCGACCGACCTCAGAACCGTTGTAAGTGTGGTGTCGATTCTTAGGTAAATCAAATCGTTGTGATCGCGAAAGAGACTCGTGGAAGTATGGAATAAAGAGGAGGAAGAATCTGTCGGGAACATATTAGCTCCAGTACCAGCCAAGAGAAGAGACATCGTCGAAAACTTACTTTCATGGTACTTACTCTTTGATGTCAATATCAATAGCTGAGTTGAGAATTGAGCCGAAAGATAGGGTGAGTAGCTTGGAAGTGAGCAGAAGAGAAAGAGGTTCTGGACTCAAGCGTCAGGAGGTACTGCGAAGTGACATCAAACGTGGGAGAAAGACTCTTACCTATACCACGATCTGTCGTGAGTCTCTGCCAGAAGAGAACATTTGGCCAAAAGAAAGAGAGAGGGGGGAGGGGGAGTAAAACTGAATATAATGTGTGGTAACACGGTGGTGTGGTGTGTGTATCGCATTCCTTCTGTTGGGTAGCCGGAGACTGAGATGATCTCAGTGACGATAGACTGGGCTGGGAAAAGAAAAACGATCCAGCCCTTGCGACGACGATGAGCTGAGTAGGGGAAGATTTGAAATGCTGGTGCCGTGGTAATATAGTGTGCCTTTGTAACGGTCGCAATGCCAAATCTACTCGTTCCCGTCAGTGGCAGCCTTCCTTTACATCGCTGTGGTTTGAATTCGATGGAATAGTTTGCGAAAATAATAACAATAGTAGCGGAGACTGAATTCGCAGCGAGAGTCCTTCGATAAATACTGACTCAAGGTGAGTTTTTGGTTTGGGGAATCAGTCAGGGTATCTATGTGCCATGTCCCGGGATCAGGGGGGTGTCTCGACGACTCGGTTTTTGCTTCTGCCGTCTTTGCTGCAGTATTATCTTCCATTGGATTAAATTAAGTGCTGAGAAGATAGTGGGACATGATCACTAAAGCCCGCAAATCCGCCAAAGTGGCCTATGATCGGCTTCTATTAGAGAAGATCGGGTTCCAATGATGGACAGAGTGCATGGTGGGACAAACCCAACTCATCCGGTTAGCCATCGTTCCTCAGCCTGCACACTTCCCCGCCCTAATAATTTCAAGCCAGAATCCGTGGTATCTGGTTACTAGAAAGCGATTGGAATTTTAGAATCGTTGATCAGCGAAAGTGTCCGCTGTCGTGGTGACTTCTGCATAGTATACTAGAAGCTCAGGCAGGTAAGATATTAGTGTCTAATAATGGGATGTACCAGTCATTATAATTCGAGAATCATCCAACCTGATCTAATAAACTGAATACCTTCCATAAATCGTAAGTGAGAATTAATATGCGAGTCAAGATGGTTGCGCCATCTTATACAGGGTGTGAAGTCTCCGGAAGCGTTTAGGATTCCAATAGGTTGGAAGGGCGGGTGAACAGACACAACCTGGCTTATACCCTTGACCAGTCATGTTGGATTTGTATATACTTACGAATCGAAATGCACTGACTAGCATCTAACAGCCTGCCAGCCGTTGGTTTGTATCAATGTGACATGCCCGATAAGCAGACATTGCATAAAAAATACGTTATCATTTCACCTTACAATAGAATATGTTCTTTGAAGTATCTGCTTTATGCAACCATCGCTACTTGATTAAATGAAACGGTCTACTCAAGAAGGTTTTGCCTATTTGGGCAGCAAATGAGCCGGGCTGGGTGCCCTGTTGGAGAGCGCCACTATCCATGACGTGACTGCAGCCAAAAGCGACTACTGACCGTAAAGTTCTGTTGGGGTTTAATGGAAGCATCCTGACGTTAGTGGGGGGCTGTGTGCCATCTATCCCGCGTCTACTTTGTCTTGCATGGGTTGCGGCTCTGTAAGGGTCTTCGGGTAAGGGAAAGTATGCCTTGCAGGCCATCCCATGTCTGACATACACTACTGCGCCTTAAACAGCAGATGGTGAACAAATCACATGAGCTAAATTGTGGGAATCATTTGAAGGAGAAACGTTCTAAGCAAATATCTTCTGCATTTACAATTACCAACCCACGGACGGCCACTTTTAAAGGAGCTTTCCAAAGACACTATCCTCGGGCCACACAGCATGTCAAATTTTAGGGAGCTGCATGAGAGGTAGGAACACTTGTACATATCCCAGCCGATAAGGAAGCAGAACAGCGGCGTGGTGTAGGTGATGAGAGCCTAGTCTACTTGCCACACCCCCCAAAATGAGCGCTAAGTCCGTGCCAGGCTAGCGTGGTCCGGTGACTACGTGGGATTTCCGTGAGACCTTCTCTCGACATTCTCGACACCCTCTTGTAAGGGGGGTCTGGTTCTAGTCGTTTGGACGCGACCAGCAGAGAAAGACCGAACAAAGTAACGAGTAACAAGGTAATAGAGTGGTCTGGTGGCCATGCGCGATTTTTGCAACGCGTCATTGATAGGGGGGGCAGATGGTGGCAGGTCCTGTTGGTTGGCTGAGCCCTGGTCTGCTGATTTCGCGCAATTCTCGTGGCACCAGTCGCGTCGGTCAGGATAAAATCAACCCCCCCTTGCATGATAACGATAGCGTAACAGCGCCAACTTCCTACTGCCTTGGCCTCTCGCTTTTAGCCAATTAAGCTTGGTTCCACCCACACCTTCAGGTAATATATCTTGCTGAGGCTGCTCGGTGTGCTGCTGGCTGACCGACCGTGGGCCGAACATGGTGGTCAAGGGCGGCAAGCTTGCTACCCGAATACGAAGCCCAACAGTGAAAGGATCGACTGATAATACTCAGCAAATCCATTAGGCAGTACTGCTCAATCGAAAAGTTTACCTAAGAATCCTTACGCAAGGGGGACCCGCGTCGAGAAGATATCAAGTCACAGATCACGGGTTTAGTAAGCTGGAGCGGCATGGTTACAGTGCGACGAACTGTATTGTGGAAATCAAATAGCCTTAGGGCGAGATATGAAATGAAGCTGTTCAAGAAATTTGTTATAATTGTTTTGGATTGATTGTATAATCTAGTTCGCATTGAAGGATGGTGCTTTCTAGTTTCACAACCCGTTGCGTATTGAAGTGTTGGTCCCGTCACGTGCTTGCTGCCCCTTGATTAATCCATAGTTGGGTCAAAGTAGTCAAATGTCGACTAGCTATGAGAACATTAAACCCTCACTAAATTTGTCAGTCCGTTCCAAAACGGGCTGGAAATATGTTTATAAGTGATTACCTACATTGTCACATTAATGCGCTCTTTTCTCCTCCAACTCGAATTACCAGATCCAGAACAGCACAATCTCGGACAGAGAGAGTCAGTCCAACCCAACCCAGCTTCCTAGTCAACTACTCTCAAAAGGGCTCTAAAGTCTATAAACATATAGCGAAGTACTTCATCAATAGTAACCACGACCTCGATATCCTTTACATTCTCAGTACCCTCCGACGACCTGATTCATCCCACCTTCCATCTTGCATTCAAGATTGGCGAGTCCCTACCTCCTATACAACAATCACATATTTCGGAGATTATATTAGCATGAAGTATTCGCACTACTATTGCTGCCCGATCAGGGATCCAAGGGCAAAACGACAGTGAGAAAGAAACTCGCACTCGAAATCTGTCCTCTTGATGTCATCGCCGGGATACTGTACTTGGTTCTATTCAACACTTTCCAGAATTCAAATTTTCCTTGCTTCAAAAGTTATAATTACATATCGCTTGCAACCAACCGTGTGGTGACCGTAGAATCTAGTTAACCAAGCTGCGACTTATTAAGAACTCGCATCACCTAGTGATCTTATAAGCCAAATTGTGAACATAATAAGAATAAAGCAATAAATCAAGCTCTCATAGCGCAAATTTGCATTCGAAGTTTGGCATGGGTGTTGGCGTCATGAATGCAATAGCTGTAAATATCACATCCCATCCCCTTTCACGTCCATCGCGGGGGATGCACCGCCCTCCTTAAAGATCGTCAACCACAGAGTATTAGCCCCCAAATCCAGCGTACTCCCCTCAAAGGTCTCCAATTCAAGGATATACTCCTTCAATGCAGCAATTTGCCCCGCCGCACTAGAATCCCTGGAGGTGTGTGCAAGATCCAGCAGTCTCGTCACTGGCAGCCCGACGGTCCTCGCTAGCTCCGCCGTATCCACCAACTGCGCTCGCAGCCCCCGCACCCGTAGCCACTTCTCGTTCGCGGCCGCTGCATACGCACTTGCCCTCTCCCTTGGCGTCTGTGGCCTCTGCGTCGCGGCACTGATGGCTGCGCCCGGCAAGCTTACCACAGCGCCCACGGCTCGGAGTGCAGTCCCAACGGGTAGCATGATGGCGCCACTGACAACGCCCATGGCCGAACCCAGGTAGTTGCCGCTCTTAGCGGAGTCGCGGATATTGTGCCCTATTGACTTTGCGTGCCCTACAGTGTTTTGGCCGAAGCGCTTTGGCACGTTGGTCACGTGGCGCCCTATGTCGGCGGCGTGAGATACCGCTTGTTCGGACACTTTGGCGGCCAAGAAGGCTGACATAGTGGAGAGAAAAGCGCGCCAGGACTCCGGTGTGATGCCGTATTGCAGGAGCGGTTGTGCGTAGGCATCTAGGAATGGCCCGGTCTTGTTCGAGGTGATTTGGGGAATTGCGATGGGCCGCTGGAATTGGGGAGGTGCTGATGCTGATGCCGATGCCGACGCTGATGAGGATACTGAAGTAAAAGCTGGAGGCGGCTCATCAGAGGGGAAGTCAAAAGGCGATGTTACCGTCGGTCCTTGCGAAGGCGTGACGGAATATATAGGGAGGTCGTTGTCATCCCCTTCCTGAGCTTTAAGAGCAGCGCTTCTTGCTTCTTCCTTTGACGACATTTTCATGACTTGAATGGTGAAAGATTTAGTGATCGTCAATGCCAGAAGATTTATTGAGAGCAGTAGGAGGTATGAAGGTTGGATTATGAAGATAGTAAGCCTAATTAAAGTATTTGGTGAACGTAATACGGGGATGTTACGCCACATGCCTACATGTAGAAATGTCACATGATTATATTTCTGTGAAAATCAATACTACCTACTTATTAGTTATGATAGTTTTGTCTACTAGAGTTTAGCGGTCAACCGATAACAGTCCACAATCGATAATATTGAACTTTTTGGTGGTCACTGCCTATAACTCCCTGTAATTTCCAGCGGGCTTATAAGGTATATTATCGGCTGACCACTAATCTCTTGTCACGTATTATAGTGCTCTTTCAAATGAAGTAAAGTATGTGATAATATTTTACAGAACTAAGTAATGTTTAAGTAAAACAAAAGTATTTATAAAAAACTTTGCTAAGTATATTATATACTTGTAATATATAATTTATCTACTCTATAATATATCTCTTAGCTTAATAGATTATTAATTTCTAAAAAGCTATTATTAAATAATAGATTATTATCTACTTAATTACTAATTAATTAATCAATTATACTAATTAATAGTATATAGTATATATTTACTGTTACGGCAGGACCGTCGCGACGGTTGCACGTGGCCATTGCCGCCACTATATGTAAATAGTTTTAGACAGAAATAGAACTT
>Ga0182030_10004887_pt1 | contig 28610 bp, 19 predicted proteins | sample 812S3MmetaG_FD_121299 | JGI IMG/M metagenome (GOLD analysis project Ga0182030, IMG submission 121299) | Permafrost microbial communities from Stordalen Mire, Sweden - 812S3M metaG (Illumina Assembly) | ecosystem: Environmental > Terrestrial > Soil > Wetlands > Permafrost | place: Sweden... | reverse complement strand
CTCTTTGTTGCAGGACAGGGAACAATGTTCCCTAAAACGGAACATCATGGATGCTCGTCGCCTGCGTCTCGAAATTCCGGGCGTAGCACATGAAGTGCTTCCTGATGGGGTCATCCATCTTGACCAGCACGACGCTGTCTTTAACGCCATGCTACGCGGCTGGTCGGTCCAGCAGCAGAGCCGACAACTCTCGGATGATACGATTGGCCCGCGACTTAGGCTAATAACTCGCTTGCATGAATTCACCAACGAGTATCCATGGGACTGGGGACCAGCGTCCCTGGAAGACTTCACCGCGATCGAGTTTCGCTCAAAGAAGCGAGCCAAATCAACGATTCGGCAAGTACAAAACACAATCGGCTTATTCTGCGAATACATCACTGATATTCGCTACGATTGGCTAGCCATTTGCTCACAAGCGTTCAACAAGATTCCGATCCAGATCTGCACCGAAATGAACACTTCGGTGCATGGGTCCGACTACGAAGGAGACGCTGAACGGCGCCCATTTACGCGCCGCGAAACGCAGGCGTTTTTTGACTACATTGATGACCTCTATGATACTGTCCGTCGTCGGAAGCGAAAAGGGGGGCTTGCGCTGCTCCGAGACTCGGCAATGTTTAAGACGATCTACGCTTGGGGATTGCGCCGGCGTGAGGCAGCACGGTTAGCAATGGCCGATCGCCATCGAAATCCAGAAATTCCTGAATACGGAATATACGGCGCGCTGCACACGCGATATGGAAAGGCAGTTAACGGTGGCCCTCCGCGTCGGCGTTTAGTATTCAGCATGCCGCACTTTGAATGGGCAATTGACGCGCTAAGGCATTACTGCGAGGAAGTGAGACCACAACTCAAGCCTGGCAAACATCCCGCACTATTTATTAGCGAGAGACAAGGCTATCTGAATGTAGATTGGATCGATCAACGATTCTCCGAGTTTCGTCGGGGGGCGGGATTGCCCGACGATCTGGATCTACACTGTCTGCGTCATTCCTACTCTACACACTTAGTCGAAGAAGACGTCGACGGCATAGTCGTTCAGGATCAGCTGGGACACAGTTGGGCGTCTACGACCGGTCTATACGTCCATGTGTCTCGAAAGTTCAAGCTCCGGGCAATACGCTCTGCCTATGAAAGCCTTTACGGGAAAACTCATGACTAAGAAACTAAGCGCTAATTGGCATTTAAGGAAGCTTCTCGCGTTACGGGGCATCTTCAACACAACAGACCTCGTGCCACTCCTTGCGGAACGTGGAATCAATATTTCGCGGACCCACGCATTTCGTCTCGTAACTACCGTGCCTAGTCACATATCTCTCGACATCTTGGCAGCCCTCTGCGACGTTTTAGAGTGCACCCCCAGCGACCTCGTCGAACCTGTGGTTCAAAAGACCCAGTTGAAAAAGGTGGCTGCGCAAAATGATGCAGGCAAGGATCCAGACGCAGCACGGAAACTCAAACCGATTCGAGCGCGGATAATAGGTGCCACGGAGGACTGAAGGCAATCTGGGTCTACTTCGCGATCTCGTCGCGAGCGCAGAGCCAGAGCTAACTCCGGAATCGATCGTAGCCGCAATTCGGGCCGCCGCCCCCGAAACAGCGATTCTTGGCAAGCTCGCACGCTCGATTGCCACTGACCCGGGTAAACTCCTCACCGCGCACGCGGCCGCCATTCCATCGCATAGTCGTTTAGTTATCGAGTTGATTGCGCGCGGAGCTAAGCACGTCCTTATTCCAGAATGCGCGCTCTGCGAAAAACAGGTAATGCTAAAATACGCATATCGGGATCGCAGAATTTGCGGCTCGTGCTATAAAACCGCACACCAATCCATATGCCAACAGTGCCACAAGGTCAGGCCCGTAGCGAAAAAGCTAAACGGACTGCCGCTTTGTATCCAATGCTACCGCACTGCTCCGCAACGAAGTGCGCTTTGCTCAAAGTGCGGAACATTATCGCCAATTGTTGCCCGCATCGACGGAAGCCCCGTCTGTCAGCTCTGCCACGATCGGCCAAGGGAACTCTGTTCCAAATGCGGCGACCTCCATCCGGTTCATTCGAGGTTACCAGCACTTCTTTGCCGGCGCTGCTACAGTACTATGCTTCGTGGACGAGAGCCACAGAAAACAACTGTCGTAAAGCATCGCCCACTTCGAACCCGCGATTGCACAATGTGCGGGCAACATCGTCTTTGCCTCGACTTCCTGACGGACCAGCCACGATGTGTGCCCTGCGCTGGTCGGCCTGAGAAACGCTGCATTTCTTGTCAGCGCCAGCGTCCAGTCCAGGCGTACTGGGCCATCGGTCCAGTGTGCAACACTTGCTATGATGGCAAGCCAGGCCGTTGTACCCGGTGCGGATCTGCGGGACTAGTTCTCAAGCTTGAATCTGACAATGTCTGTTTTCAATGCGCGGGCCGGCCGGCAATTGTTTCAAGACAGCAGGCTCCGTTCGTATGTTCAGCATGTCATAACGTCACGCGCCTCTTCAAGAATCGACGATGCGCGCGCTGCTCCCTCGACATTGAACTCATAGAACTCATCAAAAACCGCGAGGGGGAGATCAATCCCGAGCTCATACCGCTGCGAGCGCTACTTCTAGAACATCCGACACCGAAAACAATCTTAGGATGGCTACGGAGGAGTACGGCTGGAGTTGCCATCGTCAAATCACTAGCGTCCGCTGAGCTTGAGATTTCGCACGCTACTTTCGATCGCATCGAACCAAATAACGCTACTAATTTCGTTCGGAGCATGCTGATTTCCAGTGGTATTCTGCCTGAGCGTTCAGAACAATTCGCGCGCTTGCAAGCTTGGTGTAACCGGTTCTTCAAAACATGCGATTCGGCCGACAGAAATGTTCTCGACACATTTGCCCAGTGGCATCTTTTACGAAGGCTTCGAGGCAAGGCTGCGCGCAATCAAATCACAAATGCCTCTAACAGCTGGGCAAGGCAACGAATTCGTGTAGCTGCAGCTCTCCTTTCGCACCTTCGAACATTAGACAAGGCTTTGGTTGACTGCGGCCAACTCGATCTTGACGAATGGATCGCTAACGGACCGACAACACGCTATAGCGTAAGGGACTTCGTGCGCTGGGCGGTACGTCGAAGGCTGACCGATGAATTGGACGTTCCGCAACGAAAAACTGTTTCCGCGGCTGAGAGCATCGCAAACGACGAGCGATGGGCAATCATTCGCAGGCTTGCATCGGGGGAAATAGAGCCGCTTGATTTAAGGATAGCCGGCGCTCTCAATCTTTTGTTCGGCCAACAGAGTAGCAGAATAGTCGGACTTACCGACAGCGATGTCTCAGTAATCGATGACGATGTTTGCATACTCTTAGGCAGTGAACATCTTCCGTTGCCTCCGCCATTTGATCAATTAATAATGGAACTCATCACCCTACGGCGCTCGGAATTGCGTGCAAAGCGAAATGATGGCTCCGTATTTTTGTTCCCCGGGAACTTCTATTCCAGAGCTGTCGACGTTGGGAGATTTACGGAGCGTCTGAACGAAATCGGGATTATGACCCGGAGCGGTCGAGACGCAAGCCTTATGGACCTCGCTGCGAAGATCCCGGCGGCGCTCTTGCGCGACCTTCTCGGCTTGCACATAAATACCGCGGTTGAATGGAATATTGCCGCCGGCCACAGCCATACAAAATACATCAAGCGGCTGAAAACTGATCGCGGTAGAAAACTTAAGCGTCGCGATTCCTGGTAGGAGCGGCCGATGAACTTAATCACCCTCTAACGGGACACGCGAAATCGATCTAACGCTGAAAGTTTCGCAAGTGACTCGCGCACCATTCGGCGGACATGGGGATTTGGTTCGTACGGCTCTTCTTCATAAGGCGTAGCATCTAGGGAGAGGGCATCGAGAATTCCGGCCGCCACGCCCGCGGATCGAGAGACCCCGAACTTGCAGTGCACGACAATGTCGCAACGGTCCCAGTGACGCATGACGAATTTAGCTAAGCGGTGTGCGTTCTCAATCGTCATTGACGCGACGGGGTTGGAACTAAGTGCTTCCCATTCTGGCGTCGTGTCGTAAATCGCAAGGTTGATCCGAGCAATCCGAAACGGATCAGGCTTTAACTTTGGAATCGATGCACCGGGAGAACGAATCGAGATGACAATGTAGGGCGCGTCGCCACGGTATCTGGTCGCTTGAACACGGGAAAATACAGTCAGCCTAATAACCATCTATTTGTTTACTGTGGCTTGCGGGAAAGGCGAGAGTCAATGTCTGCAGCGAAGGCCATCTAAGACGATGCCTTCCGACGTCGCTTATGGTCGGCATCTGCGGCCTCGATGCAGAGGCGTTTCCAGTCGTAGACATCCTCGCCGTCCGGTCCGTAAGGCGCATTGTAACTGATAGTGACATTGCGCTGCAGCACGCATCGATCGGCGCACAAGAGCGTCAAGGTCCCTTGGTAAGGTTTCGTCCTAAGTACTGTTGCGACGTAGGTCCCACCGTCAAGTGAACTGGTCCAGATGACGTCGGTGGTAAGCCTCGAGGCACAGTCGTCTGGCGGGCATGAATGCTTCTGACAATAGAATGAGCCGTCCGACCTCTTGGTGATAAGGTGTTCCGTGCGGCGTAAGTCTTCTAGAGCTTTGACCACATCGGCGTTTCTCGTAACCCGGTAAATGCGCTCACTCATTCGCATCACCAATCGGCAGCCGTCGCTTGCGAGCGACTCGAATTTCATATGAGACGATGCTGGAAAAGCGCCTGAGGTCGGACACAATCTCCCGGCCGTCCTCCCAAGCCTGAATTAGCGCGTCCATGGACGGCGTCCGCCGGAATGTATAGGCTATTTTCCCGCTCGGAAGTGGGTCGCGGCTGACCAGCGACTGGTCATTAAGCCGCAGCCATGCGGCAAGCTTCAGCTGGTCGACGACAATCAGGTCGTCAGACGGGCCGCCGTCTTGGTTCACGGGAAATCTCCACTAGTGGAGCGCCCTGTAGATCCGCTGCGCTGGGGCTGGCCAGGTCGGTGAATTAGCGCCTTAGCCATATATATGGCGGATTGGCGTCGCGCTCCTCGGTAACACGTAATATATTGCGCTGGTCCATCTCGGGAGATTGTCGGACCTCCCAGCGTGGCGAAATCGTGGGAAGCGACGGTCCAGCGGGTATCGCGCTCCATTCGCGAGCGCCGCCTCCTCCTCAATTTGAGTCAGGCCGACCTCGCGAGGCTGGCCGGCGTATCATACCGCCGAGTCCAGCAAATCGAAGCTGCGGAAGTCGCCAACCCGAGCCTACGGGTGCTGTATCGGCTCGCGAAGGCTCTGCAAGCGGACATCGCCGACTTGCTTCGACCTACTCAAGATCGGGACGCTCGACAGCGTGCGCCTAAGAAGAAAGGGTAGGACTCGACCCGACGAGCTCCTCTAGTCTACCCTTAACGTCCCCTCTACGAACTAGCCGGTACCGTTCGACTCGCAGGGCGCGAGAGGCCGAACCCAGGTACGTCGCCGGCGCAGAAGTATTCGCGGGGCGCTGACGCCCGGCGGATCTCCCATTGGGGGAACTTGCCCTGGACGGCGAAGTCGGAAAGCTGCTGACGGGCCGCCCAAATGACTCCCACGGGCACTTGTCAGACTCGCATTGTTTTCTGGCAATCTCCTTACCGCTGCTAGTCGCGCATGCAGTTTAAGTAAGGTGATGCCATGATGCTTTGCTGAATCGCGCCAACAGGCAATCAAGCAACGAGTAATTCTATTGAGCAAGTTACGCGGATGCACCGAAGCACATTTCAACGGTCGGCCGATTACGATCCGTCAAGCTCATGTCGCCCGGCCAAAAGGGACATACCTCTGCCCAGAGTGCCGTAACCCCGTCTTTGCCGCAAACTTATCAAGCCTGCGCAATGCGGCGTGTTTCAAACACTTCGAAAAGCCCGAAAAATGCGATCGTTATCTGGGCGGAGACTTCATTGCTACCGACGCATCGGAAGCATCTCCCGCCGTTCGGTTAGTCCTCGAAGTTGACGAGACTCAAACCCAAGGCTGGCGGCTCTTCCTACAGGTTCCCGCCGCGGATTACAGTGAGCGAGGGATGATACAAGCCTACACAGGCCCCTCGCTTGGCCTGGTCGAGATCCCGCTGAGCCGTGTGGATTTGAAGTCCCATGACATTGCGCTCTCGCCGTGCTTTCAACCATACGGCCTCGATTGGGTTCGCGGGGACGATGCGCAAGAATATCTTGCAACGTTTGAACCGCGCAAAAGGAGTGTCGCACTCCACAACCCAGTCACCGCATTTGACGTAACTCAATCTGGGCGGAGCGGCCGCGTTGACGGTCAGCTCTACTGGTCGCGCAGTTACTATCTCGTCTACGGCGCAGATCATCCGATTGCGGCGCCTCTGCGGCCTGAGCCGCTATCGCAGAAGCACGATCGCCGCTTCGAAGACTGGCGATGTTCGCGTGTGGTCTTGCCAGCGACGCCTAGCGAGAGCCTACGGCAGTGGCTTCTGGCCAACATTGGTTTGTCGGTAACGGCACCCCCGGCCAAAACCACCATCCTTTATCCCTTCACTATCGGCTTACACCAGGCGTCCCAGCGCGTAACGCATGTCGAATCAACGGCGCGCGTGCTAATAGCGATCGAGCAACCCGCAGAACCTTCGGCAGAACTGCAGTGCATTGTCGAGCAGGACGCCCACACTGTGGCGCAACCCCTCCCGACTGAAACGAGCTTCGCCAGTATCGCCGCGCCGCCCAGAGGGATTGTGCCGCTATGTTTCGGGGCCGATGAGGACCCGAGCAATCCTTGGTACCCACTAGCTACGTTGTTGCCAAGTGCGACCACGCGATCAGGAGCAGTGGTGTATTTTGAGTTTGAGGGATTCCCAGTCACTGCAGCCCACGAGCCGGAACTCTTGCCCCGTTTCTCCCAGGCGCGCGAAAGCCGCGTCGCGCTTGTGGCCGTTCGCAATCCGCTTGGGGTCAAGATCGTCGTGGAGTCGCGGGCCTTTCCAGGATCCCTATGGCGACAATGTCCATCCACCTATGATGTTGCCGGCATCGCGCTCCTAAACGTCTACATTCAGGACACAAACCTTGAATTGCGCATCACCATTGCTGGCATGTCGACCATTGAATTGACCTCAACGATGACGGGGGAATCAGCTCTCGCGACACTCCAAGGCGACCCCTTGCTCATGCACTACGGGCGATTCGCCCATCCAAGCTCGCGACGCGGAAACTCGCGCCTGGTGGACCACATGCTAACATTCGGCAACCAGCCAATTGGGGTTCGCGCTCGCGTTTTCGCTGGCCGAGGAAACACAGTCAAGTGAGTGCAGATTGGGATTCGCGTCCACCTCCGGAACGCGTGAGCGCGCTGGGGCGCAATGCCATTACCGCGATGCTCGACGCGCTGCCAGCCAAAGATCTCGCGTTTTGCTTGCGTCAATTCTCTCCGCGGCAGAAGGGCTTTCGCAAGGGTCACAGCCCACCGTCACTGACAAAGAGCCAGCTCGCGTCGGCCTTAACCACGCACGTACCGAAAGAGAGCTCGTCAGAATGGCACGCCTATATCCACGCCTGGAGCGACTTCACGCAGGCTCGATTTGGCGATCCCTGGCTCGATGCTCACCGCATTCTTGACGGTAACGGGAAGGCTGATCCCGCACTAATCGAGAGCATTCAAGCCGCCGTAACTGCCAAACGGTTCTCCCGCGAAGAACTGTTACAAGCGCTCAGACTCGCTCCGCTCACCGTTGATGCCGACGCCGTCGAACTAGCCGGCACCGCCCCCACCCAGAGCGACGTCGACGCACGTCGCCGCGACGACGATATCGACGCTATGAAGAACGACCTAACGGCGTTCAACGCCGCTCTTTCGAAGGTCGTAGCGCGCATAAATGTGGTCGAGAAAGTCGACCCACTCTCCACAAGGAAGCTCGACGAGCGGCTGACTAACGCAAGCGACGCCATCGCTAAAGACCTCGCGAAACTCAAACGCGACGTAACGGCCTTCGAGGAACGATTTACTGCAGTGGCTACCGCGATGGCAGCTATACCGGGACGCACCACCACGTTGGATGCAGCGATCTCCGACCTCGGCGACAAAATTAAAGCCAATACTGCGGAGCTCACGGCTTTGCAAAGGACTCTGCCGCGCATAGCAGCCCTCGAACAGACGAATGAAGCGGCCGGGATTGACGAAATGCCAAAAGTTCGCGCCGCGATTTCGGAGATCGAAGCAATCGGACTCGGGCTACTCGAGCGCGTGGAAACGCTTGAAGCTCGCGACGTACACGTGGCCAGCGCCTCTTCGCCGATCCAGCATGAGAATCGCCGTTTGCGGCTCGACTGGTTGCAAAGAGCTCCCGACACGCAGCAGATAACCACAGTACAAGAGCTTGCTACCGCTATTGATGACGCCCTTGACCTCGTCGGCGTGCGTGAAGCTAGCGCGGCTTTGGTGGCGAATGAATTGGCCGCGGCGGTAGCCTGCGGACAGTGGAGCATCCTTCGCGGATCCTGCGCGACGGAGGTGGGCGAGGTCATTGCTGCGGCCCTTGACCCCAACATTGTTCACATCGTCGCCTCTGCCGCATCTTTAGCACCCATCAGCTTACCTCGATCGAACTCACCGCGGGTCGTTCTCCTCGAAGGGGTAAACCGTATAGCGTTGGAGGCTGTCGCGCGCGATTTGCGTGTCAGCGCGATACGCCAGCAACTCGGACTTGCCCCTTCGAGCGATTGTGTATTCGCCGTGTGCACCGAAGGCGCAACGTCTTTGCCGATCGGGATGGAACTGTTGGAACTGGGTCCGATCGTCGATGTCGACGCTCTTGATTGGCGTAGCAGCGTTACGAACCGGCCATTACGCATCTCAACCCTGACAATGGGGATTACCGACACGTCGCCGCTCTCGCTGCACGAGTTTGATGACCACGAATTTAAAGCGATTAAGGGTCGCGAGACGCGCGTCTGGCGCCTGGGCACCGCGCGGTGGCTTGGTGTCATGCAACGGTTGGGTGCGAGCGCGGCTGAGATGCGCGCGGCACTCGTCTGCGATTGGGTACTTCCGCTCTGCGTGCTAGTAGCCCCGGAAGAATTGGCAAGCGCGACCTACGCGGAGGGATCCCGGGAAGCACGCGTCTCGGGCCGCCTCCAGATGCTCGGCAAAATGTGACCCTCACTCTCGATATCTTGAACCGCGAATCGGCGCGAGCTTTCATTATCGAGCAGCTTCGATGTATCGACGTTGATGGTGCTGTGGATCAAGCCATGATGGCCGAGGCGCTGCGGTCCGCTGTCGCGGGTGAATTGACCACGGCGGTGTGCGATCGCAGAGCGCTGCTCTTCGTAGCGCTGAACGCACGCTGGCGCACCGATCTGGTCCTCGGCCGCCAACCGATGGAACCGCAGACCGACATGCAGGCGCGCATTCGGCTAATCGACGACCTCGTGGCAGCCGGTGATATCAGCCTCGACGGGAACGCGTCGTTCTTGCCCGCCCCGCTACGATTGGTTCGACTGGCACAAGATGACTATCTCCTCGCAGGGTGTACGCCGACGTCGCACTTGATTAGTGAAATGCCAACCATACGCAGCGCCGGGTACATGCGCATCACGAATGGCGAAGGGGCAGACCAGCTGCCACTACTTTCAATGGACGATTGGCTCGGCGCGCCTGAGCACACGCGTCACCACAGCTCGTGGCTTACACGGTTTGAGCGCAGTATCGCTCCGCAGCTCCGGGCGATCCCCGCCGGCGATCCGGAACGCTGGCAGGCGCTGACGCGCGCAAATACCGGCCGCTATCGCTTCGGCCCACTTCCTGCATCACCGCCCGGTGCCCTTACGCTGTGTCGGCACGATGCTGACGGTGCATTCGCGCACGTGCGCGATTGGGTCGTCCGGCTCGAGCGACGCGATGCTGGCGTACGTCCTACGTTCGGCGTAGAGATCGACCGCTCGACGAGTCTGCGCTTTCGTTTTGCGATTCAGGCCCGCGACGGCGTTCCGGCGCGGGCACAGCTGTTCCGATCGACCTCATACATACGTCTACGGTATACGTGGCGCTTCCCGGATCCCGAGAGTAAAATCATTCATGCCGGGACACTTCTGCGCAACGAACGCATCCCGGACCTTATCTTTCGGTCTGAATTCGAGCCGATTCTCCGCAACCTTTACACTACGTTGGGCGTAGAGTTGGAGGACCATGATGCGCATTGACGGTTCGGCATCTGGCTCAGGAACGGATGCGGCGAACAGCGGCGTTTTCGCTGTAGCCGAAGATATCGCCGAAGGACTTCGCGGATTCATACAAGCCGATTACCACATTCGCAACGAGGCCCTGATCGAAGAGCAACGCGCTCTCCTTCAAGAGCGCGGCTCCATCTGCCAAGAACCCTACATTGAGTCCCCACCGACCTATCGCGCCCACCGGCGGATTCGTGACCTAAAGATCCCGAGCGGACTGCGCGACCTTCTGCTCACGCTGTCTGGCAACGCGAACAACGAACGAACTGGCATTTTCGATCCACCCTACGAGCACCAAGCGCAGGCTCTCGAAGCGTTCGCTGCAGGAGCAGACCTAGTCGTTGCCACCGGTACCGGCTCAGGCAAGACTGAGACGTTCCTGACCAGCATCCTTACGAAGATTGTTGACGAACGCGAGCATCGCCCACGTTCGGCTGAGTTGCACGGCTGTCGCGCAATCTTGCTCTACCCGATGAACGCCCTGGTCAATGACCAGCTGTCGCGCATCCGCCGACTCTTTGGTGACCCTGAACTCGCTCAGCACATCGCCTTTAATCCCAAGCGGCTAGTCCGCTTTGCGGCGTATACCAGTCGCACGCCGTACGCCGGGGTGCGCAACAACCAGCGCGATGGGCAGCGCATCGCTCCTCTCTTCGACGAATTCTATAAACCCATCGCCGAGTTGCCAGATATCCACACTCTGCTCAGCAAGCTCGGTCGCTGGCCTGCCAAAGATTTACACGCGTTTTTTGGCGAGGAACTAAGTGAACCGTCGCGCGGCCGCGCAGGAGGCCCACACTGGGATCGGCGTCTGCAAACATCCCCGACGGATCGCGAGCTACTAACGCGCGATGAGGTCTTGCGCGCTGTCCCTGACATTCTCATCACCAACTACTCGATGCTCGAATACATGCTGATGCGGCCCATCGAACGCCCGGTGTTCGACGCGACCGCGCAGTGGCTCGCAGCGGATCCCGCAAACGAGCTCGTTGTCGTCCTTGACGAAGCCCATCTCTATCGCGGCGCAGCCGGCGCAGAGGTCGCGCTCCTCATTCGGCGCCTGCTCGCGCGGGTCGGCGCTCCTCGAGATCGCGTGCGCTTCGTCCTCACAAGCGCGAGTTTCGATACAGACGCTGCGGCCCTAACGTTTGCTCAGGATCTCACCGGCCTTGAGCGCGCGCACATACGTCGCTTCGCGGTCATTCGCGGCGACATTGAAACGGTAAGCGGGGCACGGCCCGCGACCACTGCTGAATCCCACGCACTTGCCGCCTTTGACCTGCGTAGCTTTCAAAGCAGCAACGGCGATATACGCCGGCAAGCGATAACGGCGCTGGCCGAACGCCTACGATGGCCGGCTCTCTCGGACAACCTCTCGCGATATCTCGGAGAACAGCTGGCGACGTTTGGGCCAGCCGCTGCCCTCATTGCCCTGCTGAGCGGTGCGACGAAGCAACTTTCCGAACTGCCTGCCGAAATCAGCAGCGATGCCGGCACGTCCCGTGATGCGGTCGCCGCGTTGCTCGTCTTGAGCGGAGTTGCTGAGCGCGCCGATGGGCGCAATCTCTTACCAACACGATTGCATCTTTTCTTCCGTGGCCTACCGGCGCTCTATGCGTGTGCAGATGCGAGTTGCAGCGAACGCCGCGTGCCGGGCGCTCAAGGCCCGGTAGGTCGCCTTTACCTGTCCCCGCAGTCCGCCTGCACGTGCACCTCGAAGGCTCGCGTCTACGAGTTGCTTTCGCACCGCGATTGCGGCGCGACGTTCCTCTTGGGGTTCGTCGACGACAAGCTCGACTTTGTATGGGATGAACCAGGCCTCGTCATCGACGAGCAAATGCGCGAACTATTGGCGCTCGAAATGCTCATCGATGGTGATCCACACCCGAAAGCACTGAAAAACTGCGACCAAAAGTGGCTCGACATGCGCAGCGGTCGCCTCAGCGCCCACGCCCCGGCCGCCGCGGACCACGCCTGGCGTGCGGTGTGGGTCCCCAATTCCAATCGCGAGCGCGAAGATGGTTTTCGCTTCAAACCATGCCCCGTCTGCTTGCGTACCTGGACCACCGAACGTAGCAAGATCGAGCGGCACGCAACCTTTGGGGAGAATCCGTTTACCGTGCTAGTGGGGCGCCAACTTGCGAATCAGTCACCTGTGAAATGGCGCAATGATCAGCTGGGTCAAGAGAGTCGCTACCCAAATCAAGGACGAAAGGTCCTGGTCTTCTCAGATGGCCGCCAAAAGGCAGCGAAACTTGCACGCGATATTCCGCGCATAACCGAGATCGACGTCTTTCGTACGGCTCTCTGCATCGCCGCAGACCGCCTGCAGAAGCTCGGGCGCGAAGTGCGACTCAACGACGACCTCTACATCGCTTTCGTCTCGATAGTGGCAGAAAATCCCGTTACGTTTTTTGATGCGGAAGGTGCCCGAACGCTCGGGGTTGCCGTGACCAACTACCGCCGGCGGGCGCGATCTCGACTCGCCGATGCACTCGAAGATCGATTGGGAACCCCGCCAGCAGCGTACTACGAAGCACTGCTGCGCCAATTGTGCGGTCGATTTCATACATTCGAAGACCTCACTCTGGGCTGGGTGTCGCCGCGATCGCGTACGCTGGAGACAATTATCGAGGAAGGCCAAGCACTCGGCCTTCCCGAGAGCTGGTTTGAACCGCTGAGCGTCGCGTGGCTTTCGGATGCCCTCGAAGATTATTCGTTTGATGCGTCCATCAGCCAAGCGACGCGCCTCAGGGCATCGGGTTACCCCAAGCGAAGCTGGGCCTTCGAGACGAAGCGCTTTCGCCGCTCGCTCGTCGACGCGCTAAAGGACCACCTGGAGTGGACAGACGAGCGAGTCAAAGCCTTACAAGAGCTACTTACGACGAACCTTATGATGGACGGGCGCGAGGGCAAATACATCGATCCGACGGCCGTACGGCTCAATATCGACCTTGCCCACTCATGGGTGCGCTGCTACACGTGCTCATCGCTCGAACCACAAAGTCTCGATGGACATTGTCTTAACTGCTTTTCCGAAAACATTGCGGAAGTACGGCCAGACAGCACGTACATTTCTGGGCGCAAAGGATTTTGGCGCAATCCAGTCGTCAAGGCGATTGAGGATCGGGCGTTATTGATTACGCTCACGGCTGCCGAGCACACGGCGCAGCTATCACATCGCGACTTTAGCGCCGTTCATTCGACCACGGAGAAGCACGAGTTACGGTTTCAAGATATTCTCATATCACCGGACGATGGGCCGATCGACGTCCTGAGCTGCACGACCACGATGGAAGTGGGAATCGACATCGGCTCCCTTGTGGCGATCGGGATGCGGAACATTCCGCCAGAGCGATCGAATTACCAACAACGCGCTGGTCGCGCGGGGCGACGCGGGAGCGGTGTATCAACTGTCCTCGTCTATGCCGACCGTGGCCCGCACGACTCATACTACTTTAACGATCCCGAGAAAATTATCCGCGGCGCCCCGCGAAATCCAGAAATCAAGATCGGGAATCGCCGTATCGTCGCACGTCACGTACACGCATATTTGCTGCAAGCCTTCTTTGCTCTGCGCGCCACGGAGGGCGACTTCAACGTCGATGAGCGCGCGACGCTGCAATCCTCGCTTGGTCCGACCACCCGCTTCTTCCGCGACGTCGATTATGGTGCCAACCTTGGAGCCTTTGAAAAGTGGATTCGTGCGGAACTTGCGGATCCCAAAGAAGTACTCGCCGGCAGCGTTGGCCGATGGATTCCTTCCGCAGCACTCCGACCCGATGAATCCGGTAGGGATTATGTCAAAAGCGTGGTCGATACGCTGCTAGAGAAGCTTCACAAGCTAACTGCAGACGTGCCACCACTCGCGAACGCGCCGTCGGAACCCGATGCAGATGGCAACACCGCAGCTGACAGCGACCTCGCCCCCGCGTGGCGCATCAAGGAGCAGTTGCTCGAATTCCTAGGCGACAATAACATCCTACCAACCTATGCGCTACCCAAGAATCTCGCTTCGTTTCTAGTTGACAAAGCCGAGACCAAGAACGGCTATCAGCTTGTACGGACGGTCGAACGTCCCCAAGCCGACCTCGCTAAGGCGCTAAGTGAATATGCACCCGGCCGCGACGTCATCATTAATGGAGAAACCTACAGATCTGGAGCGATCACAGCCGACACCCCATTCAGCGAACGCGATCGCGCAAAGCGGTTGTTCGATGAGGTGACGCGAATCGTTACATGCGAGGAATGCAAGTACATCGACATCCTCATTCCCGGAACTGTGCGCGCCGGCGAGCCCTGCCCGATCTGTACAAGCGTCCTGGAAGAACACGACATGATCCAGCCCCAGGTATTCATGCCGGTACCCGATGACGCGATGATTCCGCCCGATCGAGATCCGGAGCGGACCTACGTCAGCGGCGCCGAGCTCCCTCTGCCCGCTGGAGAGGTCCTAGACTGGACGGCGGTCGGACGACACATTCAAATCCGGTACGAGATCGATCAAGAGCTGATAGCGATCAATAAAGGACCAAGCAGCGGCCGACGCTTTGTCAAAGACGAAGGGTTCTTCGTTTGCACGCGTTGCGGAGCGGCCGAACTTAAGGAACCGCGTTCGCGGACGCACATCCGCCCGTACCAGGTCATGGGACCGCGCGCCAACGAACAGCGCACTTGCAACGGAGCCTCTCGGCGAGTCTACCTGGGACATCGGTTCCGCACCGATGTTCTGCTAATGCGCTTTGAGCTCCAAACCCCGATGCTGACCCTACCAAGAGCCCACAGCCAAACCGAGATACTCGAAAGTGCACTGTTGACGATTGCGCAAGCGCTGCAGCTCGTTGCATCGCGTCACGAGTCACTTGAAATCGACCCGCAAGAGCTGGGCGCTGGTTACCGACTCCTGCCGCCCGAGCGCGATCGCCGCCGCATGGATGTGTATCTCTTCGACACGCTGGCCGGCGGCGCGGGCTACGCTGAGATTGCAGGCCAGCACCTTGAGGCGATCCTCATTGAAACACTCAAGCTGCTCAACGACTGCCCTGGCGGCTGTCGCCGCTCGTGCCAACAGTGCCTACGGCACTTCCGGAACCAACATCTTCAGGAGCGCATTGACCGACGTCTCGCTGCACAGCTACTCTCGTATGTCCTCAGTGGAACACCGCCCGCGATCCAACCTGCCAGCGAACAAATGCTCGATTTGACGCAGCTTCAGCGGCTAATGGAGCTCGACGGCTTTACCACAATACCGGCCAACGGGAGCACCCCGTGCCGTTTTTCGCGCGGGGGCAAACGAGTCTCCATCACTGTGCATCCCGGAATGCTCGACCCACTGTGGGCCGAAGGTGAGATTCAACATCGCTTCGGCGACCGAGCCGAAGCAGTGAGCGACTATGTGCTCGATCGCGATACCCCCACGGTCCATCGGCGACTTTCTCAGCTCGCATCAACGCTCGGCCAAACCCGATAATCACTGGCCGCGTGCTTAGGTGGCATAAGCATATCTACGCCAAGTGAAAGCTTACGCCTTACCGGTGCTTGCGCATAACCCGACACCAAGTGACCCCTTTAAAAAAGTAATGTACTATGCATCTCGCGGAATTCAATAAGCATCTGCAGCTTAGCGCATCAAACCATCGCTTACCCCACGCTTCAAGTCATCCATGAGTGCATTTAAATCATGCATGACTGCCAGCAACGTCGACCGAAAATCACTCTTTCGCGTCACTTGCAGCAAGTGCCAAACAAGTTGACGTGCATAGAATACCGCGCGTTTAGCGTAGTAACTCAATAACTGATCATCCCGCCGACCTTGATGCACAAATTGATTACGAAGTTGATATATAACAACCAATTCGCCTTTGGCTTCCGCTCGCAAAGCGCTAAGCTCCGCCTCGGCAAAAGAGGCATCGGCATAGAACCGGAGCGTTCTATCAACCTTCTCACACAACCAAGGATCGACGACGAACGCGCGCACCCATCGCAGATCACCGAGGAAAGCACTCATAGGCACAAACTCAGGCTGCACTATAAAAAGGCTCTTTGCGAGTTCGCTACCCGGTGCATCGACATTATTCTTATGACCACTGACGGCTTGGCTAACGAGAGCGCCTCTCACCATTGAAAAGGTATCCAGGGCGCGCGATTCACGATAATCGTCAACAACGAGGGCGCTGATAACGTCTCCAACTCGTTCTTCCAGGTTAGGCGCAGGAATAGCACTGGCACTTCCCGCTCCAAGTAGCGATTCTATCACCACCCAGCTCTCCAAGAGCTGGTCTTCGAACAGCACAGCTTCTGCTGCTCTTCGTAAAGCATGCAACGCTGTTCGCATTTGTCCCCGTTCTCCATCGTCCGCGAGCGTTTTGATTGCAGCCTCGTTGCTGACAAGTGTTGCAATAGCTCCTTGATTCATCAGATCAAAATTAAACCATAGCAGTGGGTTCGCGGAAACGTCGACTGAGTATTTCCCCCCGACGTAGTGGCCATATTTATCAGCCATCGAACTCCGCGTGCCATCAATCCCGATTGGAAATGTCCCCTCAAAGGTATAGCGCAGAGTATCAAGAGCTTTATTGATCCTCTGCATGGCTAGACTGCGCGCGGAAGACGCATCTCGGGCGAAGACTGAGACCGCAGCATTCATCCGACCTGGCTGATCAAACACTTCTTCGTCGCGTAGTGAATCACCAAACGAGCAACTTATATACTTAGGGTGTCCAACAAGGGCAGGGTAAAATGTGACATCATCAACATCAAACTTCCGATGGCCTATTGCGCCGACTACCCGGCAGATGACGGTGAATGGCTCAGGAACGGCGGAATACCACTTTTTTAACGCTCGCAACCGATCTCGAATTGTAAGTGATCGTTGTTCCAGAAGCAGATCGCGATTGTAGGTGTCGAGATCAAACCTAATGCCCGCCAAATATCGCCGTCTATCGATCTCGCTGGGCAAAGTGTGCATGACATATCGATCACCTGCAATGGGATAGGAAGCAAGCCACATCTTAAACGTGCCGATCATCTCTACACTAAAGCCGGCTGCCAAAAGTGCGAATGCTATGCAACGCGTCGTCTGTTCGATATCCATCACTGACACCGAAAGCTCATTAGCATCGCAAACTTGCCAGAGCAATAGGTCTAAGGCCGCATCGAAGTACCTTCCAGTATCTATCATCGCGTTGGGGGGTTCGAGGCTGGAGGGCAAGCATTGAGCAGCCACAACCGGCCTATTCCTAGATGGCGCAGCGACAACGGTCGCCGCCGCTGCCCGAAGTCCAATAAAGGGTGCTCGCACTTCGGTCGATGAGGCGAGTACTGGGTCGCTTACTAAAAGCTGATCGATTTCTGCCAGCAGAAACTCCGCACTGGCCCTGCTGCGAAAAGGTTCGGTAGAAAGCAGTTGAATTTCTGCGAACCGCAATAGGTTAGACGGTGCTCGAAACGTCGGGGTGCGAGCTGCACGATCACCCAATTGTTCCTTGAGCTCAGCGAGAACATCAATAAACAATTTAAAACGGCGCGCTTCCACCTCTTCTACCGTACGATCGTCGGACATATTAGGATCGGACGCCCGCTTCGAACGCAGTTGCACCGCCGGTTGTCATCATCCACCAGTGACTGGCACTGTCGGCATTCCCCAAGTAGCAATCGTGTCAATTATCACGCGCTTTAAGTATCCATCCTGTCCTGGTAATTCGCGCGGCATTGTTCCCGGCGGTCTTCGAGATTCCGGGCAATAATAAAATAGATAGTTCCGAATGCTACTCGCTCGAGCCACCGGATCCGCATGCCCCATTTTCCCTAGGAGAAACTCCCGCAGGTTCAGTTTTCCGTCAAAAGCGATCGCAAGAGATTCAAGTTCATCAATGCTCATCCACGTTAGAGGGCTCACGTACATCTCCACCCCCGCAAACGGCTTTGCGGTCTCGAGCTTCTCACGAATCATTGCTGGAATCGCGAGTAACCCAGGCACATCTTGGCCCGTTACAACGACAGGAATCGCTGCCTTGGCAGGCTTCGGAAGGGCATGCCGGCCTTTCTCGAGATCGGCAATATACTTCCCGACCTGCGCCGCCTTTTCTACGATCATCTGGTCAAGGTCAAGTGATAGACCAGGCATGTCCGCATGCACGGCGGTTTTTAGCAGGTTAAAACGTTTCTTAGAAATTTCCATAAAAGTGGCGGTATCCGACTCGTCTTCAATGACAATGTCCGTGGCAAGCACTTGCCCCTGAGGAGTATTGTAAGGCTCATTACCGGAGAATTGCAGCGCTAGACCATCGCTTGCCCATTCAACAATTTCACGGCAATAGCTCTCTAGAAAGCGCCCGTATAGCCGGGCCAGGCGGTTCATTTGCTGTTCGTCTACGGCCTTGTACCCATCGAATAGCGCAAAATAAAGCCCGGCTCCGGCAACGTTTGTCAGAAACAAAGGAACGGGGCAGATCAGCACGTCCTCTTGTGCAATTACAACAGGGTGCTCCAAAAACGGTACGAGGTCAGCTGTACGGAAGGTCGTCGCCGATGCGGCGAGCCTGGTACGCATGTCGTCCACCGAGAGCGCGAAACGTGAGAGCCACGTATTTATGTAGCTAGGGTCACTGAGGTTAGCGTACATTCCCTTAAGGGATTTGAAGATGCCCTGGGCGGCAGCATCCTGGCTGTTCTTGACCATGAGAAACTGAATAAACACGCAATACGAAGCTGCGATGTATTCTTTATAGTCCAATCCGGTAAAGCGCTTTAGATCCGCAGATACGGATAAGAAATCTGGGTCCAAGGGTGGTAGGGCACTAACCCATTCGAAAAAGCGATCTTGTCGATACAAGATGTGCCTGAGCTTCTCGTCCGAAGTGATTATGGACTGAACCTCAAGCCGAAGAAATGCCGTGGCATCTTCAACCTGCTCCGGTAGGTGATGCGTTTGTCCGTGAAGCTGGTTTACGCTGAGGAGTGCTCGGACGAATGATTCGCCAAAATCTGGCGCCGGAACGTCGCCAACATAACAATTGAGGATGGCGAGACGAACCATTAACCCCATCTGTATCTCGTGCACAAGTGCTCGCTGCTCGTTTGTAATGAGCTGACCGAGTCGGTGGATCCATGGATAGTCCGGCTCAAACTCACGAATCAAGCCTCGTTGACTATCTGGCGTCATCGCAATGATGGGATTATTATTTAAGACCAAGGAGATGCGGCCGATTTCTGCGAGTGTCGCGGCAAGCGGCATTCGCCCAAATAGCAGTTCAACGCTTCTAAGCGTCGGCGTTTGGTGAAAAATCTCGTGATACTCGACGAAGGAACGAATGCCTGGAATTGGGTTTTGCACAACACCTACTTTCTTTCACTCGCCAGCGAACACAAGCGGCGCCTCCGAGTTACGCGAGATTTGCGAACGTCCGGAGCATGTCTCGTTCGAACCGTCGGCTTGCGCGAATTGCACGAAGCAGCGTCGAGAAGAATACTAGAATCAGAATACACATCGGCCACCACTTTTGATCGAATGCCGCAATCACAGCCGTAAGCGCGCTGGCCATTGCAAGACCTCGGTTTAGGCCGTATGTGGTGTTGTAAACATCGCTGAATCGGCTTGAGTTACCACGACGGGCAGCGCTGAGAATTGAGTCGTGCATTTCCTGGCGGAAGCGTCTACGGCTACGGGTGCCTGGATCTTGAATTTCTTGCGATGCGAGCGCCGCAATGATTTGTATTCGCTCATGCTCCGGCATCGTTACGATCGGACTCGGTCGCAGCCAGTCGCCTATAGGGTTAAGAATAAGCTCGGCGACGTTAACGAAGCCCTGCAGAAGCTGGCCCGCAACCATCGCGGAGATTGCGAATATGCCAAGCGCGCCAAGCGTGATATCTTTGATCGTTAGGGCACCGACGCCAAAGAGTTGGGGCCGCAGATAGTAGAGGAATAGGAGGAAGGCAGCACCAGGTAGAGCTACGGCGACTACTTCATACCGATCGAAGTACTTCTGCTCGTTTTCGCTCGAACGTTCGCCTTCAGCCATCTTATTTTACCACCGAACGAAGGCAATGCTGGGACCACTCGCTGCCTGCAGAAAACCGGTTGCCGAGCAAGTGCCGTCTCACGTTGAAGATTTCGTATTAGTCATACTCTTCAACTTCGTTAGCAAATAACAGGGGCATGACGTTCACGTAGCCTAGCCGTGAAGGAAAGCCGCCGCTAAAAAGCTTGTCCTGCCCTTGGGTCGCAATCACTGTAGCACCGCGACGAATAAACGCGTTTACGACGATGCGCCGAGGGTGGGTTTCGTCCTTTGGCGGAGCCGAGATGTATGCGGTTAGCCGTTGTGTTGCGGATGGCTGGATCGGCCCAATGATCCGATTCAGGATGGTGGGACCGACGTTTCTGCGGCTCCCGTGATGAGGCACCTGAGCGAAACTGAATTCCTGAAGTGGCAGTCCACGCTCATTGGCATAGTTCGCTGCCCAAGTCAGGGCGTTCACGCCGGCATCACCGGTGAAAAGGATCCTTCCGGCGTTGGAAAACACACCGTACAGGACCAGGCTGGTCTCGTTGCTTGGGCTCGTGACACCGCCATCCCTCAAAAGCTCGAACAGCCGCGTCTCAGGGATCCACCGCTGAACCCTCTCGATGACGCGTTCGAAAATTGAGGACAACGCGGTTCGAACACCCGAGTACCCCACCCACATATTCCTCGCTTGAAGTAGCGCTCGGTCCGGAGCTGGAGTGCGATCAAACTGCGGCAGTAGGTGAAGGTACGCGGCCTTCGTCGGCGAGAGGACACGGAACGCGCCGATGTCAGCACCCGTGAACGGCTGGCGGATCGTGGTTCCCTGATTGAGAGCGAGATCGACGATTTCGCTAATGACGTCGTACTCACGTCGAATCGCGGTCTCCAATCCGACTGCCGTCCAACGCTTATCCTCAAACAGTTCTACTGCTTCACTGGCATTTAGCCACGGCATGTGCAACCAAAGATTAGCGACCCGCATCTCCTTCAGGATCTCGCGTAGTCCCGAAGCGTGATCCATGTCGGAGTGGGTCAGAACCATATGATTTACGTACGCGTTTGGCCCGAAGTGCGTGCGAATATGGGAGACCATGCGCTCGCCACATGCAATGTCACCGCCGTCAATAACCATCAAATGAAAAGACGCCTCGGTGCCGTAGCGGACGATGATTGCATCGCCGGGCCTAGATCCAGAACCAACCGCCATGAACTCGATTTCGCAGCTCATGCCGCGGCCACGGAGCATTAGTTCCCAATCATCCGTTTGCGGCTCATCACCGAACGGAAAGCCGTAGCTCATTCTCTTCGCGGCCCGCAGAGCGCGTAGCCCTGCTCCCGCCTCGGCCTAATGACTTTTGATGCAAACCCGACCATTCGAAAATTCTCCCATGGTGAAACTCCACAAGTCTGGCCGACGTAGGTGCCAGCAGCCTGGCACTCGCACCACTAAGCCCGAGACTAGGTTCAGAAGCAGCGCTCGTCTGGTGGTGCCGTCCTAAACGGGCCCCAACTGTTCTCTTAAACAATATCACCGAGCGCTTGTTCAGGTATTCGCTCGTAACAGGTAGGCGCTCTCCTTTGGTCGGCCACAGGGGGTGATCGCCATCGCCTGAAACAGCTCGCGAGGAAATAAATAGACCTTACGAGGTTTTCGTGCTAACATCCGGGCAATGGGGCGGAAAGCGATTCCTGAGGAGCAGCGGCGCCGGATCATAGGGTTCTCGATAGGGCCGGATACTGTCGACGGCGTCAAAGAGATTATGGCCGCTGGACGCGACCGGTCTACCGGAGCGGCGCTTGATCGCATCGTCGCGGAGCGCCGCCCGAAGCGCTTCAAAGGGCCGTATAGGCTCATCGACATCGAGGAGATCGCCGGCGACTTCACCGAGGCCCTAATGCGTGGGGTCGCATCGCCACTTGTTGCACGCGGCGACCTCCAACTCACGACTATCGGCTACCGCTGGCCGTGCGGCTGCGAGACCCGCGGGACTGCGACTCCAGCAAATATGCCGGCCTGCGTTTGGGCTGCGTGCGCGAAGCACGAGCACCTGCGTGAGCCAATGCCTGCGCGGCCTGATCAACTCGGATTCGAGGACGTCGAGCCGGTCGTCGTGCCCCGATCCGTCGCGACGCTGCGACCAGGCCAAATCCTTGTCCTGCATGCGCCGCCGACTGTCGAAATCAACGCATGACCGTCAATCAAGTCGCTGCTCACTTGGGAAGACCTGCGTTTTCCACCTCAGAGTCGGCGCGCTGCGAGGTTAGAGAAACGTACCGTTGACTGGTGTCAGACGGCGCTCACGCATATCATCATCGCGTCGCGACAATATTGCGACGTCAAAGACAACTTCGGTCTTGGGCGCCCAATGAACAATCACCATCTCAATGGCCGGGCGAAGAGAATTCTGCGCCTAATCTCGCACGACAGAATACCGTTTGAGAAAGTACGTTTTGGAGTAGTAACCAGCAGCACTAAGTCGCTAGCAGAACTACTGCCGGGAATCGTGTTGAGCGAGTGGGGCAGAAGCATGCCTAACAGCGCAACGACAGTTTATCGCAACCTTGCCGGCGCGACGTCTTCCCAAAAGGGTCTATATAACGCAATAATGCGCGGCGCATTCTTTCCCCCGGGGCACAATATCGATGACCCGCCGAACGGAAAGACCGCTGCGATGGGAACCCTTGGCGAAACGCTCTTTAGGTGGCTAAGACGAAATCAGCGTCATCGCCGAGTATTGGTTGACCCACCGCTACCGAGAACCACCAGCAGCGGCGATATTGACTTAATCGAAGTTCACCGAAAGCGAAATGGTCGGTTCTATATCATTGCCTGGGAGAATAAAACATCCGACGGTCGTGCAAGTCGTTTGAACTCAACAGTATACGATCAGATTGACTCGTACCCAACTCAGCTCTATTACGCTATAAATAATATGGCCGAAAGGGAGCACGGAACCGACTTAACGTTGAAGCGCTTTCTTCGAGATTCGCTCGTTCAAGTACATGACCGAGGCCCCGACATTCGATACGGCGCCTTCATCACATTTTCTATCGGAGACGACCGCAATTCGTTCGCACCTGACCTTCACTTTCACCCAGCCGGTACTGCCAATGGGGCTTCCAATGTTGCTGTCAGCCTAGCAATGCCAACTTTTTCGGCCATAAGAGCCGCACTCTGGGCCGACCTCCACATCCAACCATAACTGATGATCGATACTGACAAGCTCGGGGAGACGCTCGGCTCTCTTGTACGCGTCGGTAACCTTGAGAGCTTCGCATCCCTTATTCGAACGCTCCATCATGAGTTCTTGAAAAGTATCCTACTCGATGGAGACTACAACTCTATCGCACCGGCAGATCTGCGTTCCCTGTTCGAAGCGGCCGAATTTCTGGCTACATACTACACAAACGTCTTTGTCGGTGAGCGCTCTTCTGAAATCACTGACTCACCGTTACCCAATCAGCAGCTTCTTCAAGACGGCCGAAGTCTTGCCGGCACGATCTATGAGTATCTCGCGGACTTCCAAAGTAGACATACGTTCGCAGATGAACAGCTGGCTCTTTCCCCAAGATACGATGCTACGCTTCCAACGTCTTCGAGGCTCTATCTAAAAGCGGCGCTTATGTATGGACTCGGTTTGTACGAAGCACGTACTCGAGTCATCATGCGTGGCCTACTGCGCGCTTTTAGTAATATTACGCCAACGGTGGAAACCGATCTCCGCCTACTTGGCGACTACTATATTCTCCAGACGTTGGCTGGAAATCACTCCTTCGTTCGTACGATGCGAACATCCAATTTAGAGTATTGGCGAACCAGAGAACGCACCATTCGAAGCTCCATCGAGGGCGAGAATGATACTGCCATTCCGCTATCTCTCGCTGTCGATCAGCTCATTGCAATAAAGACAATCACAGCCTCTATTCAGATAGCAACGGCCTTCGTCTTCGGCCGCCAACAAGATTTCGACATTGCAATAGTGGACATGACCGCTGCCATAACATTGGCGGACACAGCATTGCCCGAAACGCGCTGGACCCTTTCCACTATTTCCCGCCTATTACGAAGGCTTTGGAATGATAGTCCCTGGACGCGACTTAGACCGCTAATTGAAAGCCGGCCATACCTCAGGACCCTTGCTAGTCGTGGAATCAGCACTCTTTGGAGTTCGCAGATCGCAGCTCTTGAAATGAAGTCCGAGTTCTCGGACCTGATAGGCGGCTATCTCGACGAACGCCTGCGTCGCGTCGTTCTTTCAATGCCAACCAGTGCCGGAAAGACCCTAATAGCCGAGATCGCGATTGCCGCCGTTATGAGCCGTTCTCGATCAGCAAAGTGCGTTTACGTAGCACCAAGCCGTGCGCTTTGCGATCAGATTGTGCAAACTCTATCGGAAGCACTTGTATCATCCGGCATTAAGGTTGCGGCCCCGATTAGCGACAGTGATACGAGCGCATACGAAGGCATCGTTTTTCAAGAGGTAAACGTTGTCGTTGTCACGCCCGAGAAACTATCATATCTATATCGACAAAGCAGTCCTGTCGTTCTCGGCGCGAGTCTCTTCATTTTCGATGAAGTCCATGCAATTTCAAAAACTGATACTCGCGGATGGACATATGAAGAAATTATCTCTTTGCTCCTTTCCGACATGCGAACCACCGCGGCAAAGATGGTCTTTATCTCGGCAATAATGCCAAATCATCTTGCGATCCGCGAATGGGTTGATCCGGCAGGCGTTGGTCAAAGCGTGGAGTCAACTTGGCAACCCACTCGCACGTTAAAAGGCGCATTGATGTGGGATGCTGGTCCACGCACGCTTGATGAGACTCGCACATTGCGTGGCGATCTGGTTTACGTGCGAACGCCGGCTGACTTGGGCTCACCGCTAAGAATTGAAGGCCTCGTTGAGTCCACGCAATTTCTTGAAATGGCCATCTCGCGCGCTGGACGTAACTATCTGCGCCGGTCAGAACTGAACAGTGACGGCACCGTCCAGCACGCCGCGAAGCTAGCCCTCCGCTTTGTAAGACTTGGACCAGTCCTCATATTCGCACCAACCATCGAGCTCGCAGAGAACATCGCCGGTGAAATCTCATCGCTTAGGGCTGCTGAGGTGCTTCCAACGCGCGACCAGCGTCATCGCGATGCCGTTGATTTAATTACGGAGACGCTTACCAGTGACCATCCACTTATCGGACAAATCGCAACGGGCGTAGCATTTCATCACGGGATGCTTCCTCGGGAGGTAAGAAGTGAGTTAGAGCTACTTTACCGAGAACGTGCTGTGCAAATCTTAGCAAGCACAACAACATTGGTTGAAGGTCTTAATCTTCCCATCAAAACCCTCTTAATCGCTGACTACTGCGTTAAACGGGAATTCGATGAGTCCCTGAATCGGCGCGAGCCCAAATATCCGCTCGCAATGCGCGACTATAAGAACATGATTGGTCGCGCCGGCCGAGCTATGCACGAAACTGAGGGCCAGGTCGTGCTGATCCAATCGCTAGACAACTTTCCATTTCCAATGGATCGGGGGTTCAGCAAATATCTTGATCTTGACGATCAGGATGCTTCTCTTGCAATTACAAGTAGCGCCGCTGTGGATGGCAGGCTCGAGCTTCTCGAACAACTCACCGAGGCCATGGACGCCGATGCTGTTAACGCTGAACACGTGCTATTCGAATCTCGAGCATTGCCCCGTACCTTTCATACAATTCGCGAATTCGTTCGCAGATTGGCAGTTTTGACGACGCTTCTTGACTCTACAAGCGTTGACATCGGTACGGGCGATTCGCGCCTAGCGGACTATTTTGCACATACGTTTATTGGCAATGAAATGCCCGCGAGTGCACCACGAATTCTGACAACCTTCACTACGAGTGCGAGATTGGTTATCCGTAACCACTTGTCAGCCGAGCTCCGAGATCTGTTCGCTCGAACAGGCTTGCCCTTATCTGTTTGTCGCGATTTATACAAAAGGGCACGCGTGTTTTGGCGCAAAGCCGCCTCCTCCGATCGACTAGTGGTAAGTCTGTCCGATGATGAAATCGAGTCGATAGCCGACCTCATTTACAGGGCAGCGGACAAAGGCGATCTCGAGCCGACAACCGTCAGATCGGCTATGACTGGAGAGGGCAGCAAAGGGGGAGCAAAAGTTCCATTGCCTACAGCGCTTCTTAGGAGTTGGATCAGGAGTGGCTCGCCAACCGAAATTATCGGGACCTATTTTGGGTTTTGCGAAACGAGGGCTCTTGCGGCGAGCGCGTTTTCACGTTACCTCGAGGAAACGCTTTCATTCCGTACGCCTTGGCTGTTATCAGCATTCTGGATCTTTTCGCGCGTAATTTGTTCAACAGAGCACGACCACGACTTATCCTCATCAGCTCGAGCAAAGGAATTAGCCCTGCTTCCTGCTTTTTCAAAATTTGGTGTCGATAGCGCATTCGCTGCGTTCGCGTGTACACTTGGCCTTGGGCCGTCTCAGAATGCCCGGGTTCTCGCCAGGCGTTACTATACCGATGTTGTTGTTGATCCTGATGACTTCCGGTCAATGCTGCGTTGGACAACCCATCTGACAGCAGAAGACTTAGCGGCGCTGGGAATAGCTCCAGCCCACATCAGCCGGATGCTAGAACGCATGGAAGCTCTAGGAGCGGTGGCGGCGGCTCCGAGTTCGGATTACTCGACAACATTTGCTATCGCTGGCTGGCAGTATTACGACGGTCCGCGCTTAAGGAATCAATTGGCCGTCGGCGATGCCGTAACGCTTATTGCTGAGCCGGAAAATCGTTTTGACACAAATGCCGTTGCGGTCATCTTATCCGATGGCTCCCGCCTGGGATTCGTCCCACGCGCGACAGCGCCGCAAGTCAGACAATACATGGCGTCTTCGATGCCAGCGTTTATCTCAGCCATTCGTGATTCTACTAATCCAAACGATCGTATTCTCATCACGGCAGAGACTCCCGCAGCGAGTCTTACGTAGCGTCTCGGATAAAACGGTTGTCGCGAGGCGCCCGAAGCATTAGATGATCACCTTGCTGCATCTAACTCTGAGCGGTCAACTGCTAAGCCGATTTGCGCAAATAAGTGCGTCTAATCGTCGACAGTCTCGTGTGCCGCAACATGATGTTTCCATCAGCGTCTAGGACATCAATGTCGATATTTTTTGGATAACAGGCGAAGCGGATGCGTTTGAGATCAGCGACAGATTTCGTTCCGCTCAGCCGCCGTTGAAATCTGCCGTTATAGTTCGGCAACCCCTGGAGATCAGAACGCACTTTGCGTCGGATCCTCTTTGACCGCCTAACGAAAACAACATCAAACTCCTCAAGATGCCTAATCTGCGCTGCAATAGTCGCTACGGAGACGTTCTGTTTGCTCTGCAATCGTTTTGTTTTTTCATCAAACACGCTCAGCGCCGGCCGCATTGATCCGCTTGTAGGGACATAGCCCTTCGCTACCTTCTGCTCGATAGTAGCTTCAAGAGCTGCCACGGCGTCGGCACCCGAACCGTAGACCCATATATGCTTTTGTTCGGTGCGAGGTACTATTTGGCCAGAGACGACATCCATGCGACCGTGCTTCACGTGCAATTCGTTGTCCAGAACACCGACCAAATAGTACTTTGAACTGCCTTCACCGCCAACTAAATGCAGCGCGCGGGCATTCTTCCTCATACAAAAACCTTTCAGGGTCTAGATGCGAGAATTGAAATTCCTATTTGAGCGCGAAAACTCCACGCTTAATTAAAACGACGTCACCAATTTCGATAAGCCGGACGAGCTGGGCACGAGTGCCTGCTTTTGTAATCGATTCGTTTTCACGCGCAATGTCGTCTAGTGTCGCGCTACCGCCAAGCCGTCGAAGAATACGCGTAATGTGTTGCAGCCGCTGCCGATCATGGTCGTCAGGATCGCGATGCTTAGGCGCAGGTCGGCCCTGACCACGTAATTTAGCTTCTACGAGCGCAATCCGCCGCTCTAACACGTCGACGCGCTCTTCCAGCTCCGCTTTCGTCGCCATAATTAAAATATAGCATGATCAGTTTATAAAATCAACCGCTATATTTTATTTCTTTGGTTGCCCTAAGAGGGCCGCCTGGCACTCCGCGGCAGAGACCGCGACGGCTCGGCTATGGGATTCGCGCAGGCTCAGGCTTTGATGGGACTCTGTCCAGTTCAAGTAGCTGGCCGCCGGGCTGAGGAATACACCCCCGTTGGAATACACCCACCTTACCAGTATAACCGCTAGTCAATAGGAAAAAGAGACCGGTCGATTCGATCGGTCTCTTCTTCATTCGCCATGGACACGCTTCAGCGCGATGCGCAGTATGCTGCGTGTACGCGGAGTGCGCAGATTGTCG
>Ga0182030_10004886_pt1 | contig 28611 bp, 37 predicted proteins | sample 812S3MmetaG_FD_121299 | JGI IMG/M metagenome (GOLD analysis project Ga0182030, IMG submission 121299) | Permafrost microbial communities from Stordalen Mire, Sweden - 812S3M metaG (Illumina Assembly) | ecosystem: Environmental > Terrestrial > Soil > Wetlands > Permafrost | place: Sweden... | reverse complement strand
CCCGTGGTGGAAATCGAGTGAAGCCCTTACTCGCGGGGGCATGGCGGACAGTCTATTCAGTAAATCGGGCGCCATAGCAGGCGCGATGGCGTCGGCACTCGCCCTTAGTCCCGCGCCGGCGCTCGCTGGGCCCTACGCGCCGCCTGGTGCGGCACCGGCGACCGGCGGCGTGACAACAGCACCCGCAGGGCCACCAGTGCCGGCGGTCGCGGCATTCGCGCCAATGATCACCGTCGAATTCATCGGAGCGCCGGCGGGCGTGGTGGCGAAGGCTAGTGGACCGGGATCCGAAAACGTCCAGCTGAAGGTTTCGTACAGGCTGCCGTCGGACGTCTCCCCCTGATCGCTGGCTGAAAGTCGGCGCGCCACGATAGCAACGTCCCTCACTGCCGCGCGCCGGCGCTCATCGAGCGTCCCTTTTTAAATCCGCGCATTTCGCGGTCGTGTCAGAAAATCTTCGAAATAATTTGCTTGGCGGTATAGGGCACGGCATCGGCATTTGATTACGGTGGGGCACCGAAACCTAAAGGTGCGACATGAACGACAGCTTTCCCCCACACACCCTGCATTTCAGCGGGGGCCAAGTATTGTGTGCTTCTGAAGACGACGCGGTTGAATTGGGCCGTGACCGGCGGGACGCCGGGTTCGAGATTCACAAGATCACACGCGGGTCCAACACGGTTCTAGAGGGTTCTGCGCTTGGCAAAAGGCTGGACAGCGCCGACGTGGACTGCTGAGCCTGACAATCAGGAAGCCAATTATATGAACTGCTCTGATTCCCGAAAACTAACATATTTGTGATGTTTCTCCTTGCGTGATATCACAAATGTGTTATGTTCTCTTCATGACCAGCGCCCAACTCAAACGCTTCCTCGCCAAACAAGGCTGCACCTTCACATCTGGAAAAGGTGGCCACCTGCACGTTTGGCTCAACGGGAAACATACGATCCTTCCCGTTCATGGCAGCGGGAAGGAATTGGGCACTGGTCTGGTCAATTCAATCAAGAAGGACCTCGGACTGAAATAACCGGAAGGCCATTGGGCCGCCGATGTGGCTAGAGGAGCCAGATATGTATTCATACCCAGTCGACCTGGTGCGCGACGATAACAGCACCATCCTTCTAACCTTCGCTGATATTCCCGGCGCCACATTTGGCGAAGACGAGGCTGAGGCGCTGGCCCGCGGCATCGATGCGCTCGAAACGATGATGATCGGCTATATGGAGCACAAGGAGGATATTCCAGCTCCCTCCAAGCCGAAGGCGGGACAGCGCACCGTCACTCTTCCGCCATTGTCGGCCTCTAAAGTCGCGCTCTATTCAACGATGCGAGCCGCCGGTGTGCGCAAGACAGAACTCGGCCGACGCCTAGGTCTACACCTGCAGCAGGTCGACCGACTATTGGATCTTCGACATTCATCCAAGCTCGACCAGGTCGAAGCCGCCCTGCGCGCGCTTGGCAAGATGATTACCATCGAAATCCGCGACGCTGCATAAACAAGAAGCCCGGCCGAGCGGACCCGGCCGGGATCGACCTTGGGTTAGAGCCGTCCTTTGACCAACCCAGGTATCATCGGACGGGCCGCGTCATAGGCGAGACTGTTCGCCGCTTCCCATTTTTCATGAATGCCGATCGCCAATTGCTCCAATCTCCGTACGATCCAGACTGCGGCATCCTGAAGGTCGAGCTCGTCGTGATGTGTGTCGTCAGCCGGTGTCGTCCGTATGTGTTCGACGAGGACTGCCATTGCCGTCGTGCCGTCTATCAGGGTTATAAGGTCGTGCTCCAGGTCGCTGATCTTGTGATAAACGGCAACGGCAGCGGCTGGCGCTTCGGTCTTCACCGTGGAGGAGCGTTCAGCGGACATGGGCTTGCCTCCCAATGCTGAGCGTCACGGACCCCGCCTGACGTTTTTGCCGACGCGCCCTGACCACTAGCGCGGCCGCGATACGTCTTGCCCAGCCTACGTCCGCAGAGGGCAACGCTGCATCATCGCCGGCGTTAAAGTAATCATTATTATCCGGCTCATCGTCGTCACCAGGCTCATCGTCGTGCTCTTCCTCGAGGTCCTCCGTGATCGCCCCGACCGCAGCCAGGACCTCGAGAAGCGATTTCGGCGCCGGCGTCAGAAGCCACGCCTGGTCAGCGACAATTATCACGTCGCCATTCTCAGCGATGTAGTGGAGGGCTCGAACCTCGGCCGGGGCAAGCTTACCCATGAGGCGGGCGAGCGCGGCGCCGGTATCAGCTTTGGTCATTTTCAGACCCTTCCACGCCGAGCGCGATTTCCTTAAGCGCCATTGTCGCAAGATCAACAAATGCAGCGACGATGGCATTCGGAGCGTGAGCGATTGTTTGTGCGGAAATCAGGTCATCCAGGAAGTTTTCGGCGTCGATCGCGCAGGCAAGCTTGAGAGCTATTGACGCCACGCTATACGCTGGCGTTGCAAGGAAGTTCCGGAACGTTTTGTGCATATCGTCATTGAGCGAGCCGCTGAATGCGTCGACGCTTGTTTCCGCTGCATCGTCCAGCAGCGCCTCGGCAGCGATGTATTCGCGGTAGGCCGCAAATACGGATTGATCGCACAGAAGCTCCCGCGCTCGGGTTGCTGCCCTCCAATCGAGTGGTTTTGTGCTATTTAGCGAATCAGCCATTGCCGCGATCCTCCTATGATCCGGTTGAGGGTCAGGCCGCGACGGGTGTTATCAGCACCTGTTGCGGCCGCTTGATCAATTCACGTTGAATTGATACCATCAGTATCAATCTGCAAGATGGGCATTGTCAATACCAATGGTATCAATTCGGCAAGTGAAGGCCGCCCGGGCGCTCCTTGGTTGGTCGCAGGAACAGATGGCTTCTGCATCAAGCGTCTCAATCCCGACCGTAAAACGTCTGGAGGCAGACGACGGCGCGATCGGCGGTCGAGCCGAGACAGCTGTGAAGATCGTCACGGCGCTCGAGGAGGCTGGCGTCGAATTCATCGATGAGAACGGCGGCGGGGCTGGCGTAAGGCTCCGGTCGAAACTCCCCGCCCCGGAAGGCTGACAATCATGGCGCCGCCCACAGTCGCAAATGCCCGCTACGTTATGATGACGACAGCATTCTCTGACGCCGAGGCGGCAACCCTCATGGCGTGGATCGAAAAGCAGGATCCGAAGCAATCGAAGTCAGAGGCGATCCGGAATTTTGTGCTTGAGGGCTTGAAGGCGGCGGGGCTGGGGTGAGACTGCGGAAATAGTGGGCCGAGCGCTCGCCGATCAGAATTTTCCTGTTATCCGTAGTGCGCTCTTGTTTGCTCCTGTTCGCTTGAAACCAACTCGACAACGTGCCATTTTCCCTAGACGTGGGAACAAACGTGATTGGCTGGGCGTGTCTCAAAGTGAAAAGTGCCTTGCCGGTATGCGTGCGAATCCCCGGAGCGACTGGACGATTGGCGATATCGAAACCGTGTGCGATGCCTTCGGCGTCATCTGCAGTCCACCTTCGGGCGGAGGATCACACTACAAGGTCGCGCACCAAAGCCAGGCGGAGATTTTGACCATTCCGGCGCGTAGACCGATCAAGGCGGTGTACGTCAGGCCATTTGTCGGTTTCATAGATGCGGTGATGGCGGCGACCAATGAAAATTCCTGATTACACAGTGATCGTGGAGTCCCTCTCCGAGGAAGATGGCGGCGGCTTCATTGCCCGCGTTCCCGACCTTCCCGGCTGCATGTCTGATGGCGCGACCGATTCCGAGGCTCTCCAGAACGCGCATGACGCTATTCGCGAATGGATCGAACAGGCACACAGTATGCATCGGCCAATTCCGAGGCCAACCCGCCAGCGTCAATACGCTTAGCACCGCGCAATCCCCGTAGGGCGGCAACGTCGGTCCCCCGGATAAGCTCTTTGGCCTTGCCACATATCTTCTCGGCGAGTCGGATCGGCGGCAAAGTCTCGCCGCTACTGTTCGTCACGAGCCGCTAAATCATTGTGGGGCCAATCGTGGGGAGACTTCCAAAAATCTAAAATTAACCAATTAAAACAATACGTTGTGGCGGATGGGGTGGGATTCGAACCCACGGAGAGCTTGCACCCTCGCCGGTTTTCAAGACCGGAGCCTTCAACCACTCGACCACCCATCCGGTTCGAGTTTGATATCAGCGAGTCCGGCAAAAGGAAATAACGCCGGCCCAAAAATAAGGGGCCCGCGCCGGATGAGCGCGGGCCCCTCGATTTATCGTCACGATGGCGGGACAAGCCCGCCACGTAACTTACTTTTTCTTTGCGGCTTCGACCTGACCGCGGATTTCGCCGGCCGGGGTGCCCTTTGTGTGGATGTTCACATACCACTTGCCGGCAGCCAGATCGGTCGCCTGCGCATCGGTCAGTGTGGCTTCGCCCTTAATCGGCGAGGGGCCGAACGTGATCGGCAACTCTACGCCGCCATTCGCACCGGCATCGGCCGGGCCATGGAAATGCGCAGCCACGGCGTCGGTAAGGTCCTTATAGGCGACCGTATAGGTCAACTTCTTGGAGGCCGTGTCGAACTTCAGCGTGGCCTTGCCCGTGCCCTTGCTTTCGTTGGCCGGCGATTCACTCTTGCCGTCCAGCTTGGCCCAATATTTGACGACCTCGGCCTGAGCCGAAGACACAGCGAAAACCATCGCCAAAGCGGCAGTTGCGACAATCGTAAGTTTTCTCATGATTAACGTTTCCCTTCCCAGTAGAAGTTTCGAAAATTGAAAGGACACAATCGCTTAGTCCGAACTGATAAGCAATATCAAACATGCCCTTAGAGTGGAGTTTCAGTTAACTCAAAATAGCGCTGTAAATACATAAACCCACTAGATCGGGCGCCCGATCTGGTCAGGTATTCGCCCCCGGCGAAGCATCGAAGCCGAGTAATGGACGGCGGTCGCGTGCAGGTCGTCGATGTAGCGTGCAGTATACCACTCCGGCGCCTGAATCGAGACCAGGAATGCGGTAATATCGCGTTCTTCCGGCCGGCAATGGTCCATAGCCAGCGTCGCAATATCGCCGATCGGGGACCTGCCATCGTCGATGCGCGCCGCTGTCTGGGCGACGCAATAGTGATAGGCGTGCACGAACAGAGTCAGTTTCTGTTTGTGCTCGACGCTGATATCCGGCGCCATGAGACTGAGACAGCCTGTGAGCGGCGCAACGAAAGCCATCAGCATGGCGAGCACGGCCTTCCTGTTGGCAAATTCTGCGATCAATTCCCTACATGCCTGTCTTCTGGCCTATCATAGGCCCCGTCGCCACGAGTCGGGGGACGGTCGTGGGTTCGCAGTACAGCCTGCGCGTCATTAACCGGACATCTTGTATCTAAGCTGGCATCCGCATGAAACAATACGCCTTTCCTGCCCTGTCTTCGACCTTGTCAGCCTCTTGCGCCACGATTGCGAATCGGCCGGTCGACGGGATCGGCAAGTGACGCGCGTGCCTGTGTATCGAAGCATCGCCATCCTGCGAGTTGTCGTCTTCGTGGCCGGGGCGGCGGTGCTTGCCGGATGCGCAGGCGGGCAAGGATCAGGCCCGCTTCACAACCGGGAGTCCGCAATCGTTCCGCAGCACGGCTATTACAAGGTCGGCGCACCTTACGAAATCGACGGCGTCACCTATACGCCGCAGGTCGATTACAATTACGACGAGACAGGTATCGCGTCCTGGTATGGACCGGATTTTCACGGCCTGCGCACGGCCAACGGCGAACTCTACGACATGAACCAGGTTACGGCCGCGCATAAGACGCTGCCTCTGCCGTCGCTGGTCAAGGTTACCAATCTGGACAACGGCAGACAGATCGTGGTCAGGGTCAACGACCGCGGCCCTTATGCGCGCGGTCGGATCATCGATATGTCACGGCGATCGGCGCAATTGCTGGGTTTCGAGAAAGTCGGCACCGCCAAGGTTCGTGTGCAGATCATGGCGCATGAGAGCCAGGTACTGGCCGAAGCGGCCAAGCAAGGCGTTCTGGCGGTCGATATTGCCGGCATCGACCCCGATCAGCCGCCGCCCTTGCCGCCGACCACACCCAGTTATACGCGCTCCGGCCCGATCGCCACCAATCTGCCGCCGACACCGCAATACCGCAGCGACCAGCCGCAACCGGTCTATCGCAACCCGCAAGTCGCTCAGGAGCCTCTGCCACCGCCCTATAAGCCGCCGGTGCAGGTTGCACAGCAGACGCCGCCAGACGTCGCTGTCGTCGACGAAAAATCGATGATGGAACGCGAAAACCCGGGCAAGCACCTTAAAGGCCAGGATATAGGGGGCCTTTACCTGCCGTCGCCCCTGGTTACCGCCTATAAACCGGTAAAGCCCACGGGCATCTATATCCAGGCCGGCGCGTTCGGCTTCGCCGCAAATGCCGAAAAGCTTCGCGTCAAGCTGGTCGCCGTCGGCAAAACCGATATTTCCACAGCCACAGTCAACGGTCAGACGTTCTATCGTGTGCGTGTCGGTCCGATCGCCACTGTCGAGCAGGCGGATCAGATGCTGAATCGCGTGGTCGGTGCCGGCGCAAACGGCGCGAAGATCGTCGTCAATTGAATGTTATCGAACGAAGGCCAATCATGAGCATCCGCGCATCCACACTCGCCCTGACACTGGCCGTTTTGCTGAGCGGCGGGTCGGCGCAGGCGTATGAGAGCAATGCCAAGGAAGCGATACTGGTCGATATTACCGGCCACCGCGTGCTCTATGAAAAGAACGCCGACGAGCATATGCCGACATCGTCGATGAGCAAGATGATGACGATCTATATGGTCTTCGACGCACTGAAGCAGGGCAAGATCCATCTAGACGACGAATTTTCGGTCAGCGAACATGCCTGGCGGCAGACCTACAAGCAGGACGAATCCTCAATGTTCCTGCCGATCAACGGCCGGGTGAAGGTCGAGGACCTGATCCGGGGCGTCATCATTCAATCGGGCAACGATGCGACCGTGGTTCTGGCCGAGGGCATCGGCGGTTCAGAGCAGCAGTTCATGGAAGCGCTGAACGAAAAGGCCAAGCAAATCGGTCTCGCCGACAGCCATTTCGTGAACCCGCACGGCATGCCCGACCCCAATCATTATTCGACCGCGCGGGACCTGGCGACGCTGGCCGAGCGGCTGGTGACCGACTTTCCCGAATATTACCATTTCTTCGGCGAGCTTGAGTACACCTACAACAATATCAAGCAGGGCAACCGCAACCCGCTACTCTATCACGCAGGTTCGGGCGCCGACGGGCTGAAAACCGGCCATACGGACGCCGGCGGCTATGGCTTGACGGGCTCTGCGATGCGGGACGGGCGGCGGCTGATCGTCGTCGTCAACGGTCTGCCCAGCATGCAGGCCCGCGCCGACGACCCCCAGGGGCTGCTGGATTACGGCTTCAACGAGTTTAAGGCCTATAGCCTGTTCAAGACAGGCGATACGGTCGACAAGGTTGCCACCTGGGAGGGCGTTCAGCCAACCGTGCCGCTGATCGTCGATCAACCGGTCGCAGTAACCTTAAGTTTTGCTGAGAAGAAAGGGCTTAAAGTCGTTGTGAAAATGCCCGAAGCCGTTAAGGCGCCGATCAAACAAGGGCAGGAGGTCGGCAAGCTGGTGGTTTCCGTTCCCGGGCTGCCAGACGAGGAATATTCCTTGAAGACCGCTGCCGCCGTAGATCGTCAGGGCTTTTTCCCGCGTATCGGCATGGTCATCGGCCATATGCTGGGCGGCGGCCCGGAAGCTCCCAAACCGGAGGCCGCAGCGGAGAAGAAAAAAGAGGCGGTCAAATCGGTCCCCAGGCCGATTCCGCCATCCAGCGCGGCGCGCAAGATGCCTGTGCCGGATGCGCCGGCCGCCGCAGACGCACCCAAGGCGAACTGAACGCATGACGGCCACAGCCGAGATTTACGGAAAACTCATCACGCTGGAAGGCGGGGAAGGGGCGGGCAAATCCACCCAGGCCAAACTTCTGGCCAAATGGCTGGAGGACAAGGGCATCGCCGTAGCCCTGACCCGCGAGCCCGGCGGCGCACCGGGCGCCGAGGAAATCCGCAATTTGCTGGTGACGGGCGCGGTCGGCCGCTGGGACCCGCTGACCGAGACGATGCTGCATTACGCAGCGCGACGGGAACATATGGCCAGATTCATCCTGCCGGCGCTGGAGGCAGGGCAGTGGGTCATCTGCGACCGCTTCATCGATTCGACGCTGGCCTATCAGGGGTACGGCCTTGGGGTGGACCTGGAGACAATCTCCAAGCTGCGCGAGACCATACTGGGCGCCTTCACACCCGGCCTGACGCTGATTTTGGACGTAAGTCCAGAAGTTCGCCGCGCCCGTACCGCGGCGCGGCCCGGCAGCGAAGACCGCTACGAGCGCATGACCGAAGCTTTCCACGACCGGGTGCGCGCAGGATTTCACGCCATCGCCGCAGCAGAGACGGGACGCTGCGTGGTTATTAAAGCGGATCAGACAGTAGAAGAGGTTTCAGCGGCGATAAGGCAAGCGACGAACCGCGTGCTGACTTAGTCAGCGGCGCGCTGTTTCGCCACCACGCTTACACATCTTATTTCCAGACTCTATGCCGAGATCGAGCGAAGAAAATCAGGTCAGAATATTGACGCCGGCAGCCTGGGTCGGATTGGTTGCGCTGGACTGGGGAGGCGCGGCGGCATGACGGTGGCCGCCATGGTGCTTATGGGCCTTCTGGGGCGTGGTCGCGGCTGCCAGCTGCTGAGAAGCTGAAGCAGATGATGCCTGCGCCGTAGTAGCGGCCGACTGCTTAATATTCGCAGTACTCAGTGAAACCGATCCGATCGAACTCATGATTTACGCTCCTGACAGATTGCGAGATTCTCCCGCTAAGTGCTTCGCGTTCCGGGGGCGCCGGAGCGTTGTCACAAGCCCATAGTGCAAATGGATCGCCTGTACAGCAAGTCGAGTTTTGTCGATTTTTGTCGTGAGCTGCCGGGACAGAACCGGCGTCATTTGCTCTGGGGCAAATGTATCAGTTCGATCACGTTGCCGCTGGTATCGGCAATCATGGCGACGGAATAGGCCCCTGTGTTCTTCACCGGTTCAACGATCGTGAATCCTGCCGTGCGGCCGCGTTCGACAGTGGCGGCGACATCGGGAACGGTCAGGACCGCGGCGGGTGTGCGGCCCGGTGCGCCATGGAGCGATTTGCGTCCGGGTTTGGCGACGAGAACGATACCGGTGTGATCGGCGGCCTTGGCGCCGGCGACGTCGTCTCCGAACTTCAGCGTCGCCTCGTCGAGCCCGGCCTGCTTGCTGCTGATCCGCCCGATATCCTGCATCTGCAGTGCGCTGCAATAGGCGGCAGCAGATTTGTCCAGGTCGTTTACGTCGATTTTCACGAAGGCAATCCGCGGCGCATGCGGGTCTTGCGGGGTGGCGGATTGGGCGAAGACCGGATGAGCGATACCCGCAAGAAGCAGATAGACAGCGCCAGTTGCCAGCAATCTCATAATACCTCCCCGCATGTATTTCATTATCGGCCAGCGCTTGGTCCGTTTTGCGACCGTCATTATGCACGCCGGACGGAGCCCCGTCATACCATCGCTTTAGTCCTTGAAAGCTGGGATTTAATAATTCATGTTATATTCTGTTATGAACTCATTATGTTCTAAATCTGAAAACCGATAATTCCGGGGTCTGAAACGCCGAAGCGGGAGATCTTCATGGTCCATGATCCAAAACATCTGCGGACGATATTTCAGCGCGCAACGCCGCCGGACCTCGAGGTTAAGTACAAGCCGATGTTCGGCGGGATACTGGCCTATATTTTCGACAAGCCCTGCGGATCGCTGTCGGATATCGGACTGGCTGTAAGGCTTCCGGGGGCGGGAAGGGCCGAACTGCTTGCAATTCCAGGCGCCGAACCCTTGCGCTATGCCCCCCACCAACCCTTCAGTAAAACCTATGTCGTGGTGCCCGATACGATGCTGGACGATCCGACGGCGTTGCGCGGATCGATTGCGCGCAGTGCGGCTGAGGTACAGGTGAAAGGCAACGCATGACTATGTCATCGGGCCTATCTTGACGCTCGCATAGCAATGACTATATCCCTGCCTGGGCAGTAATAGCCGAGGCAGCATTTGTTAAAATTTTACACATCAGAGACCTACGGCGTGCGCGACAGCATCGGCTATCTGGTTCGCCGGGCCAGCAGCCTGTTGACCGGCCATGTCGAGGACGCTTTCGCGGAACACGACATCACATTCGCCCAATGGCTGGTGATGATGTATCTGCGCGACGGGCTGGCGACGACCGCTGCCGAAATCGCTCGCGGCATGTGTCATGACAGCGGTGCGCTGACCCGCGTCGTCGATCAGTTGGCCGGACGAGGGTTGATCGAGCGCCACCGCAGCATCGAAGACCGCCGCATCGTCGAACTGAAGCTGACCGATGCCGGCATTGCGACTGTGAACGGACTGGTGCCGACGGTGGTCGGGCTTCTGAATGCCGCGCTGTCGGACTTTACGACCGAGGAGGCGGCGACGCTGACCCGTCTTCTCACCAAACTGGTCAACCATGTTTCGGCCTATCCGGGCGCGGATGCCGAGCAACCGGAGTCAGTCATATGACCGATATCCCGCCCGACGCGAAGGCCAGCGGCAATCGCAAGACTGCCTTGCTGGCCTTGGCCGCCGTCGTCGTGATCGCCGGGGCCGCCTGGGCCGTCTATGATTTCATCATCGAGCGGAACATCGTTTCCACCAACGACGCCTATGTCAGCGGCGATGTCGTTCAAATAACCAGCGAAGTGCCGGGAACGGTCATCGCGCTGAAGGCGGACGACACCCAGGCCGTGAAGCAAGGTCAAAGCCTGATCGAACTCGACCCGGCAGACGCGGCAATCGCGATGCAATCGGCGGAAGCCGGTCTGGCCCAGGCGGTACGCAGCGTAAAGGCTCTGTTGGCCCAGGCCGACGAGGAGCGGGCGATGATCGCGGCGCGCGAAGCCGACGTCCGTAAGGCTGACGACGACGCCAAGCGCCGCGGCGCGCTGATCGCGACCGGCGCCGTGTCCCGCGAGGATTTCGCCCATGCGCAGGACAGCTCAACCTCTCAGGCGGCCGGACTGGAAGCGGCGCGGGCTCAGCTGGAACAGACCCAAGCCCAGATCGGCACTACGTCGGTTCCGACACATCCCGATGTACTGACCGCCGCAGCCAAGCTGCGCAACGCCGCGCTTGCGCTCCATCGCACGCATATCGTCGCCCCGATCGACGGGGAAGTTGCCCGGCGCAGCGTTCAGGTGGGACAGCGGGTCGAACCGGGAACTGCCTTGATGGCGGTGGTACCGCTCGAGGATGTCTGGATCGATGCGAACTTCAAGGAAGTTCAGCTTCAGCGCATGCGGACTGGACAGCCGGTGACCATCCGTACCGATATTTACGGTGGCAAGGTCGAATATCATGGCACCGTCGCCGGCGTATCGGCCGGCAGCGGCAGCGCCTTTGCCTTGCTGCCGGCGCAGAACGCCACGGGCAACTGGATCAAGATCGTGCAGCGCCTGCCGGTGCGCATCCTGCTGGACCCGGCCGAGTTGAAGGCCAACCCTCTGCGGGTGGGCTTGTCGGCAACAGTCGATGTCGATGTCAGCGACAGTTCCGGCTCTCAGATCGGTGTCAAGGTGCGCAATCAGGCCTTCCCGGCCCAGCCCAGCGACGGCGCGGACCCATCAATCGACACGCTGATCGCCAAGATCATCGCCGAAAACGGCGGCGGATCATCACAGATGGCATCGGGCCCGACGAGCGGAAGAGTCAGGTGAGCGACACAGCAGCGGCAGGATCCGGGGCAGGGACGGAGATGCCGCCGCTCAAAGGCGGGGCGCTGGCGCTCACGGCCGTCGCACTTGCTTTGGGCACCTTCATGCAGGTGCTGGATTCGTCCATCGCCAATGTGTCGATCCCGACGATCGCCGGCAACCTGGGCGCCAGCACCGACCAGGGTACCTGGGTCATTACCTCCTTCGCCGTATCGAACGGCATATCCGTCCCAGTCAGCGCCTTTCTGATGATGCGTTTCGGCGTGGTGCGGACCTTTGTGATTTCGGTGGCCCTGTTCACGATTGCCTCGCTGTTGTGCGGCATGTCCTGGAGCCTGGGTTCGCTGGTCTTTTTCCGGGTGTTGCAGGGCGGCGTATCGGGGCCGATGATTCCCGGCTCCCAGGCTTTGCTGATCGCTATATTCCCGCCGTCGAGACGCGGGGCGGCACTCGCGATCTGGTCGATGACCACGCTGATCGCGCCGATCTGCGGACCGATATTCGGCGGCTATATCTCGGATAATTACACCTGGCCCTGGATATTCCTGATCAATTTGCCGGTCGGCATTGTATGCGCCATCATCTCCTGGCGGATGCTGGCGAGCAGAGAGACCCCGACGCGTCGGGTGCCGATCGACAGAATCGGCTTCGTTTTGCTGGTCCTGTGGGTGGGCGCGCTGCAGATCATGCTGGACAAGGGAAAGGACGCCGACTGGTTCTCATCGCCGGTCATCGTGACATTGGCGATCGTCTCTGCGATCGGGTTCGTGGCCTGGTTGATATGGGAACTGACCGACGCAAACCCGATCGTCGATCTATCGCTGTTCAAATCGCGCAATTTCGCCATCGGCACACTGGCTTTCTGCCTGGGCTATGGGCTGCTGTTCGGCAATTTGGTGCTGCTGCCGCTTTGGTTGCAGACCCAGCTTGGCTATACCGCGACCTGGGCCGGACTTGTGGCCGCGCCTGCAGGCGTTTCAGCCGTCATATTGTCGCCGATCGCGGCAAGGGTCATGTCGAGCATCGATGCACGCTGGACGGCAACCATCTCCTTCGTCGCCTTTGCGATATCCTACCTCATGCGGTCGGACTACACGCCGGACTCCAGTTTCGTCACTTTGATGATCCCGCTGGTAGTTCAGGGCATAGCCATGAGCGTCTTTTTCGTCTCGATGTTGACGATCCTGCTGCAGGGTATTCCGCCGGCCAAAATCCCCGCGGCATCCGGCCTGTCGAATTTCGCCCGCATCACCACGGGAGGATTCGCCGCGTCGCTGACCACCGTCATCTGGGATCGGCGCGAGGCGGTACATCAGGCCCGCCTTTCGGATTCATCAGGCTTCAACAGCCCGGCCATGGTCCAGGCGCTGGCCGGACTACACGCCGAAGGACTGTCTGCGGCGCAGAGCCTTGGTGTGCTGACCCGCAACCTGATCGGCCAGGCCTATATGTTGTCCTCGCTCGATTTCTTCTGGATATCGGGATGGCTGTGCTTTGCGGTGCTGCCGCTGGTGTGGCTGACGCGCCGGGCAATAGGCGGCGGCGGACCGGCCGAGGCGGATTGAGGTCGCGGGCGAATAAATGTGAGGGTCGCAAAACGCCCCATCCAAGCCATTTGCCTGCTGGGCAGCTATATTGGTTTGCTTCCGCGTCAAACGTGAAGACGGCGCGTGAGAACGTGCCATCGGTGCGAGCGGATTTGTCGAACATCGGGATGTGCGGCGCGATCTCCTTTTCCTTGACCAGCCAGGCGAGGTTCGTCGCCGATCCGTAAGCACTGTCGGCGGCCAGATACGTCGGCTTCAGCCCGAAGCGATCCTCGGTCCGGTCGAGCATGGTCCGCGCCGCGCCGACCTCGGCTTGCCGGATCGCCCGGGTGGCTTCGACATCCAGGATGACCGCATTGTCGGTGTCGATCAAATAATTGGTGGCATAAGCGAAGAAGGCATGGCCCTTGTGTGCGCCGGTCCATTGGGCCGCCGGGTCGGCAGGAGAAATGAACTTTGGCGTCCGCTGCGATCAGGCTGGCATCGACGGCGAACCCTTCGCCGCCGACAAGCCCTTCGGACATGCAGCGTCCCACGACGGTCTCGAACAGGTGGCGCAGAATATCGCTGTCGCGGAATCGGCCATGACGGTTGCGCGAGAAGGTCGAATGATCGGGTACTCTGCCATCGAGCCCCAGGCGGCAGAACCAGCGGTAGGCCAAGTTCAGATGGACCTCTTCACACAGGCGCCGTTCGGACCGGATGCCCCTGCAGTACCCAACGACAAGCATCCGGATCATTAGCTCCGGATCAATCGATGGCCGACCTATGGCGCTGTAAAACGGCTTCAGTTCCGAACGGATACTGGTGAGATCTAGAAAACGGTCGATGCCGCGTAGAAGGTGATCGCCGGGAACGTGATCATCAAGGCGGAAATCGCAAAACCGCTGCGCCGCTTCAGCCTGCAATCCCATCATCGCCGTGTCCTCCGCCGATCCATGGGTCAACTGAATCACACTGCGCGAAGACGATCAACGCCGGACTTTATCAACAATATCCGTCACAAGCGGCTTTTGGCACAGTCTGAGGTGTCGTCGCAGAAGGGGTCCGCTGAGACCGTCGCTCGGCCAGCGGAAATGGCTTTTCCCGAACGGCCTCACTTCGAATTGCGGGTGCTTCTATTCCAACGAACATGCCATTGACTTCCAATTATCATGCCTCATAGTTCCAATTTTCCGGACCTTGGATTAGGTATGTATAAACGGTTTGTGGAGCGGCGGGTGGAGGAGGCTCTTTCAGACACCCCGGTGGTGCTGATCGTCGGCCCGCGCCGCGCGGGCAAGACCACGCTGGTGCGGAAGATGGGGGATGCAGGGCGGACCTACCTCACCCTCGATGACCAGACGACGCTCGATGCCGCACGGTCCGACCCAGTAGGCTTCATTCGCGGATTAGACCAAGTGATCATCGATGAGATCCAGCGGGTGCCCGATCTGCTGCTAGCGATCAAGAAGACCGTGGACGAAGACTATCGCCCAGGGCGCTTCCTGCTGACCGGCTCCGCGAACGTACTCACGCTGCCGCGCGTCGCCGATAGTCTGGTCGGCCGGATGGAAACCATCCATATGCTGCCGCTGGCCCGCGCCGAAGTGACAGGCAAGACACCACAATTCCTGGAACGCCTGTTCGGCGGCAAGCTGCAGGGGGACCAATCGGCGATCGTCGGCGAGGATCTCGTCAAGCTCGTGCTTGTCGGCGGCTTTCCCGAAGCGATCAGCCGCGAGAGTGAGCGGCGCCGACAGGATTGGGCGCGATCCTACCTGTCCTCAGTTCTCACCCGCGACCTTCGGGATATCGCGGACATCGAAAAGCTGACGGAGCTGCCTAAATTCGTCCGTCTCCTAGCGGAGCACTCCGGGCAGTTGGTCAACTACTCGCAGTTCGGCGGCAGCATCAATGTCAGCCACAAGACCGGGCAGCGCTACGTCGCACTGCTCGAACAAGTCTTTCTCGTTTCGACATTGCAGCCCTGGTACACGAACGCGCTGAAGCGGATCGCCAAGACGCCGAAACTGCATTTCCTTGATTCTGGGCTGCTTGCCGCCACGCGCGGACTGAGTGTCGAGCGGCTGAAGGCGAACCGCGGCGAGTTTGGCGGGCTGCTCGAGACCTTTGTGTTTTCCGAGATATTGAAGCTCATGACAGGCTCGGATCTGCGGCTGACACCGTATCACTTCCGCGACCAGCAGATGCACGAGGTGGACATCGTGCTGGAACGCGACGACGGAATGATTGTCGGCATCGAAGTGAAGGCGGCGGCCACAGTGAAATCCAGTGATTTCGCTGGCCTGCGCACATTGGCCGAGGCGTGCAAGGATCGATTTGCCTTTGGCGTAGTACTTTATGACAGTCCTGATCTCGTACCCTTCGGCGAGAAGCTGGGTGCGGCGCCGCTGTCATGCCTGTGGGCCTGAGAACTGTATTCGACGCTGCGACTCCGGGGAGGGGCGCGTCAAAACCTCAGCGGCGAAAAGCTCTGACGTATATCGACCCAACATTGCCGCTTGCGCATCGATCGTCACTTCTCGAAAGCGGCCGCTCCTAATTTCTGGATGAGAAAACTGCGAGAGCCTTCGCGATCGAATTCGTCATACCTTTGCTCACGCCCGCCTCGAAGGCGTGCTTTTTCCAACTGCATACGGCCGTGGTCACTTCCTCGATAACGGCGTTTGCCTCAGCGGGTCGGATCCCGGCTGTGCTCGCGAGCTTGAGCAGGTGTTCAGGTTTCGGCTGTCGGCCTTCGCCGGCAACCGACATGAAGTGCTCACCTTGAGGTCCCTCAGCGAAGGTCAGATCGTATGCGGGCGCGGCTTTCCATTCGCCGGACCTGCTCATGAGAAACGAGAATTGCTTGCTGTGGTCATCTCGATTGTGGGCGATGACGTTGAACACCGCGACGCGGTAAAGCGCCAGGACCTCGCCCATGTCCTGAGTGAGCTTCATACAGAGCGTGAGTAGGTTCTCGTAGTCGAGGGACGGCGTCCTGAAGTCTATCCCCAATAGGCCAGCTGCGGTGTGCACATGGGCGCGATCACCGTCGGTGATATCGAACCGCTCCGAGGCGAAGTAGCCCGGCCCTTTCTTCGCCGAGAACAGCTTCGCGCCGGGAACGCGAAGTCCGGCGATCTTGGCCATCATCCAGTAGGCATACTCGATCGCACCGATGTCGACCGGATCCTGTTTAGCGGCGAACTTGAGAAGGTAGTGATCGTACCCAGGCTTGGCATCGGAGGTTGTCACCATCCGATTGTTTTCTTCGGAATAAGCGATCAACACCTTCGGCCTGACGCCGCCGGTTCCACCCTGCAGGTGGATGATCTTTTTGATGACCTCTTCGCTCTCACCGTCAAGGGCAGCCATCGCTTCGGCCGCGATATCGTCAATGTTCAAAGGTCCTCGGGGGTTCTTGAACGAGTTGTCAGGCTCATACACAAGAGCGCCAGTACCTGCTTCGCCGACAATTGCGAGGCGATCGAGAGCCGTCAGGGCGCCCCCCTTGGATCGTGCAATGCGATCCACAAGCAGTCTTCCATAACCATCCGGCAGGCTGTCGGCGAAGACGCCCGGCAAGCCTTCGAGGAAGGGTTGAAACCCTGAGAGTACGCCCGGTCGCGTTATTAGCTGAAACGGCGAGATCGGAAGGGGGTTTTTTAGGAACTCCTCGTCGAATTCGAAGAAGACCTTCGATTTGAAAGCGAGCCGTCCGACTTTGAGCCGGGAGTTTTCGTTCCAACGGAGCCACACGACTAGGGGCTTATTCTGCGGCAGTTTCATTTTCGTCGCGGAGCGCGCAAGCGTGCAGGTTTCGCATTCAGCACTTCTTCGAGACTGCTAGGAGCTTGTTCCGTATGAAAAATCTGACCAAATTGCTCGATAGCATCGAGCACGAATGCCAGACGGATCACTTTGTCGAGCGGCAGTATCCCGGTGTTTTCAAAGTGTTTCAGCGTACCGAGAGACATGCCGGATCGTTGCGCAGCCTGGTCCTGTCTAAGACCCAGACTGATACGACGGGCCTTCGCTCGCTGGCCGACCTTTTGCGCCACTTCTAGTGGACTATCGAGTATAATGGCCAACATATGATCTATTATAGCAAAACATTGGAGATAAAAGATAATATATGATCTATTATCCTAAGATGCAAACGGCCTAAACCTAGCGAAATACGCTTCCCGGTGCCGCTCTCTTGCACGGTCCCATTAGAGCATAGCTGTCGTCCCATCCGCACCTTGAGGCAGAACTCTTGGGACGATTCCCTAGTGCGGGCCAGCCCTCGTCGTAAAGCGAATGACCGATTCGACCGTTGTCGTTCCCAAAGCGGATCAGTAGAAAACCACCCCAGCCGTTGGGCTGCTCACGATCCATCTGAGCCATTCCCAAGTATCCTAACGCTTCCTGAAAGCAGTCATGGCACAACTGGTATAACTCTCGATGGCGATCTGAGAGGTTGCCGCCCACCGCAGGGAGCATTGCTATGCCGCTTTCCGCCGATGAACTTGAGAGAAGGCTCCGTCGAGAGAAAATCAAGAAGACCGGAGGTGATGATCCGGTGGCGGCTCTCAGATGCCTAGGTGACGATCTACGTCTACAGGCCGAAATTGAGGAACGAATTCAAAAAATCCACGGCAGCAAAAAGCCCATCCCCGGATCGGCACGCATCTACCATGACCTTCAACTCGGAGGGGATGACGCCTTCGAGTTGCTAGAGGGTATCTCCAAGGCTCACGGGGTTTCGTTCGAGGGCTTTCGGTTCGATGATTGTTTTCCCAACGAGACTGAACACTTGTGGTTGATGTGGAAGGCGCGATTTGGCTTCCCAGATCACAAGAGGAAGGCCCTCACCTTTGATCACCTGGTTGATGTAGTGCGTCGGGGCACGTGGTTCGATCCACTTGCTGACATCTAGAAGGCTGGTTGTTGGGACCCAACCCGGCCAACCCAGGGCCGCATTTCGCTTCCCAGAAGCGGATGATCAGCAAGGCGCGCAATTAGGGGAGTTTGGGACGCGAAGCGATGTCCCAAAAGGCCATTTCTCGCCGCTCGCCCCTATTCCACAGTTCGAGTAGGATGGGGCAATGGACCGGTACGCAATCAATCGTCTATCGCTTCAAGCGCGATTCAACCTTGGGCGTTGGGTCCAATTCAGTGCGATGCCGATAGCATGGCTTTTGATAAACCCCAATCATCTGACATTCCTGCCTTCCGCGGTCTTCTTTTCTATGTTTATAGGCGCGGGATTTTATATGGGCTCGCTGCGCTGTCCTGCGTGCGGTTATCAAGTTGGACGCAAGCCCCCAATGAGTTGGATGAAATGGCGGATATGGAGTTCTGACAAGTGCTGCCAGTGTGGTCACGACATCAGCCACCGGAAACCTTAGTCGCCTGGGTGCGCTCACTGCGTCCAATCTGGACTGGCGGCTTGTTTCGACCCAATCAAGTCATTGGCCGGGCTTTCGACGTTCTCCCATAGCGAACATATCCGTGGGACGGAGCCAGATTACGCATTTCCGCCATTCTTCTCTCCGTCTTAAGATCATCCGACCCGTTCAAAGCCCGAACCAGGATTAACCCGAATGCCCAGTTTCGACATTGTCTCGAAAACCGATCTCGCCGAGGTAGATAACGCGCTCGCGAACATTCAACGCGAAATCGAAACCCGCTTCGACTTCAAAGGCAGCGCCTGCTCTCTCGCGCGCAAAGACGATGCGCTGACGCTTGAAGCCGACGATGCGTTCAAGATGAAACAGATGCACGAACTCATCTACACCCATTTTACCCGCCGCAAGCTTGATCGGGGTGCGCTCGACTTTAAGGACCCTGAACGCGCCTCGGGCGACACGCTGCGCCAGACCATTATGGTAAAACAAGGTGTGGACCGCGACCTCGCCAAAAAGCTGGTCAAGGAGATCAAAGACGCAAAGCTGAAAGTCCAGGTCTCGGTCCAGGGCGATGAGCTGCGCGTGACCGGCAAGAAGCGCGACGATCTTCAGGAAGCGATCGCCCACGTCAAGGCGATGAAGATCGAATTGCCGCTGCAATATGTGAATTTCAGAGATTGAGGGTGGCGGGCATGGCGTATCTTTCTCCTGTGCTTCATCGTCCCGGCGTTGATTGCGATTACCTCATCGGCGCGGCCATGCAATGGCCGCTACCACTCTTGTCTCACTCAAAGCGGACGATCGGCAATCGACCCATTATTGCCGTCCCAGCGATGCTTTTCGCCACTCGGAAGCGGACGATCGTGCAGTGCGGAAGATGAGATTTCGGGAAAAGATTGATGTCATCGTCCGTTTGCTCGTCTCGCAGTGGGGAATGAGGAGGCACGCAGGATGACTCTCGTGTCCCGGACGAAACAGTTAAATCGCGGTAATGTGTTCGCGCGAATCCGGCCGCAGACACGCACGAGCGGTACGTGATAGTTTGACCGGGATTCTTTGGGAGGAATACCGTGACAGACGCGGGGGCTACTAAGACCGGACAGCCTAAGACTCGTGCGCTCGGCAAGACCGGCCTTCAGGTCTCACCGCTGGGCGTGGGCACAAACAAGTGGAGCCAGGGGTCAAACGACGAGGCCGTGTTCGAGACCTTTCAGACCTTCCAGAACGCCGGGATCAGCTTCTTCGATACGGCCGAGGTTTATGGCTTCGGAAAGTCAGAGCGGCTGATCGGTGATTGCCTGCGCCGCGATGGGCGCCCCGCGACGATCGCCACGAAGTTCGCGCCATTTATCGCGCGAAGCTCGTCGCGCCATCTGCTCAAGGCGCTGGACGCCTCACTCGCCCGCCTCGGCGTCAATACCATCGATCTTTACTACATCCACTTTCCATACCCATTCGCCGATTTCAATGAGTTGGCTGATGCCATGATCGAGGCCGTCAAAGCGGGCAAGGTTCGCCATGTGGGCGTGAGCAACTTCAGCGCCACGCAGATGCGTCGTGTCGCCGACCGCCTATCGCGTTCGAACATTCCACTTGTCGCTAACGAGGTCCATTACAGCTTGCTCGCCCGCAAGCCTGAGTCGAACGGCGTGCTTGATGCGTGTCGCGAGCTGGGCGCGAGCCTGATCGCCTATTTCCCCTTGGCCAGGGGCCGCCTGACGCGCCCGCCCGCGCAAGGGAAGACCGGCCGCCTTGAGACCTTGCAGAAAACCCTAACGGATATCGCCCAGGCGCACCGGGCGAGCCCCAGCCAGGTTGCGCTCAATTGGCTGCTCGCCCGCGACCCATGCATTATCCCGATCCCTGGAGCGTCGATTGCGAAGAACGCCAAGCAGAACATAGCGGCGTTGGACTGGAGCCTGACCGGCGACGAGTTCGCAGCCATCGACGCTGTGTCGGCGTCGTGGCGGTGAGAATGGCCGGGCCAGGGGAAGGGAGCGTGAGGTTAGCGAATCGAAGGTTGAGCGCTGTCGTTGTGTAGCAAGCAGGATTCACACCAAGTGGACCTTCCCGTCTGAGAGTTCCGCCGCATACGGGCCGATATGGAAACGAGGAATGGCGCCTTTGGCGACTTGCCCCGGCGACGTGTTTCGACCCAAGTACTAACCCGCTTCGCGGGAGGGTGCTTTTGGGAGGTGAAGTGCGGTCGATGGCAATGGTGAGGGGTTGAACTCGGCTGGGTCGGGCATTGAGCATGAAGGGTCAACCTTTTGCTCAAGGAGAAGACCCGATGCTCACCCACTCAGCTCAACAATCCATCAGCCCGCTACGCCGGCGGATGCTCGAGGACATGTCCATGCGCGGCCTGCGGGAAGATACGCAGCGCGACTATATCCGGTTCGTGCAGAGCTTTGCTGCATTCCTCGGGCGGTCGCCGGAGACGGCGACCGCCGAGGATATTCGCCGCTTCCAGGTCGACCAAGCCGAGAGCGGCGTTCAACCACCGACCATCAATTGCTCGGTGTCGGCGCTGCGTTTCTTCTTCACCGTGACGCTTGATCGACCCGAGCTGTCGCGTCGGTTCGTCCTGGTGCGCTATCGGTACATCGAAGAGGCCCGCACGATCGAGCACCCAGTAAAGACCATGATACGCCCGCCTAAAGCCGACTGTCTCAAATCCCCCCATTCCCGACATTGGGGACTCATGAGTTGACACTCTGATAAATTTAACCGCGAGCTCGCGGCTAAATTCGATTGCTCCGGTCGCGCCGGACTGGACGTTCGGATCGACTTGGCTGAAAGTCCGACCCATGTCCGAGACTCACGAGACCGAATCCCTTCCGGCGCGCGCCAACCCTGAATTGTTGGGGCAAGAGGCGGCGGAGGCCGAATTGCTGCGGTCGTTCGGCGGCGGGCGACTGCCCCATGCCTGGCTGATTTCGGGGCCCGGCGGCATCGGTAAGGCGACGCTGGCGTTTCGTTTTGCCCGCTTTCTGTTTTCCGAACGGCGGCAGGCGGATTCGCTGGCGATGGCCGATACAGACCCTGTCTTTCGCCGCGTCGCTTCGGGCGGCCATGCCGATCTGTTGACCGTGGAGCGCCAGTTCGACGAGGAGAAGGGACGTTATAAAAAGGAGATCGCGGTCGCCGATGTTCGCCGCATCGCGCCCTTCCTACACCTGACGCCGGCCGAAGGCGGGTGGCGCATCGTCATCGTCGACGGCGCCGAGGACATGAATCGGTACGGCCAGAATGCGGTGCTAAAAATTCTTGAGGAACCGCCGAAGCAGGCGCTGTTGCTATTGTTGACCGAGAGACCATCGGCGCTGCTCCCGACGATACGCTCGCGCTGCCGGATGCTGACACTGCCGCCGCTGGCAGACCCGGTGGTGAATCGGCTGCTCGAATCCCATCGCCCGGATCTGGATGCGGCGGCACGGACAGGGTTGGCGACGGTCGCGGCCGGCAGTATCGGCAGGGCGCTGGATATCGCCAAGCACGATGGGTTGAGCTTACTTGGCCAATTCCTGACCATCGCTGGCAGCGATCCCATAGATTGGCCGGCTGCCCATGCGCTGGGCGACAAACTGGCGTCGGCCGCTGCGGACGAGTCCTATCACTCATTCGTCCAGCTTCTCAGCGATTGGCTGAGCCGGGCCGTGCGCGATGTGGGGCGCGGCGGGCAGGGGAATCAACATCCTGACAGCATCGCAGGTGAAAAAAGGCTGATAGAGCACCTGACTGGGGCCGGGCGGCTTGAACAGGCACTGGAGGTATGGGAAAAGGTTAATCACCTGTTCGCCCGATCGGATGGCGCCAATCTGGATCGCCGGCTGACGGTGATTTCCGCCCTTCATACGGTAAGCGCCGCGCTCCGCTGAGCGATGTGACCCAGGGCAAACCTGGCTTCCGGAGTAGAAATGAGCGGCAACAGCACGCAATCGTTTTTCGTTACGACGCCGATCTATTACGTCAACGACCAACCGCATATCGGCCATGCCTATACGACGCTGGCGGCCGATGTCACCGCGCGATTCCACCGGCTGGCGGGGCGCGACGTGTTCTTCCTGACCGGCACTGACGAGCATGGCCAGAAGGTTGCCCAATCGGCCGCCGCAGCAGGAGTCACGCCGCAGGAATTTACCGACAAGGTGTCGCAAAACTTCCGTGACCTGTCCAAGCTGCTCAATTTCTCGAACGACGACTTCATCCGCACGACCGAGCCCAGGAATGTGGCCGCGGCACAGGCTTTGTGGCAGGCGATGGCAAAGGCGACGGCGCCCGACGGTCAACCGGCGATCTATCTCGGGTCCTATTCGGGCTGGTACGCCGTGCGCGACGAAGCCTTCTATGACGAAGCCGAACTGAAAGACGGACCTGACGGCGGCAAAATCGCACCGTCGGGCGCACCGGTGACCTGGGTAGAAGAGCCCAGCTATTTCTTTCGCCTGTCGGCCTATGGCGATGCGCTGCTGGCGCTATACGAATCCGAGCCGGACCTGGTCGCCCCGTCCAGCCGCCGCAACGAGATCAAGAGCTTCGTCAAAGGCGGCCTGCGGGATTTATCGATCAGCCGTACCAGTTTTTCCTGGGGCGTTCCGGTGCCGGGCGACGAAAAGCACGTGATGTATGTCTGGCTGGACGCGCTGGTGAATTATATCGCCGCTCTGGGTTACCCTGGGATGGGGGAGGGGTCTCAATTCGACCGCTTCTGGCCTGCCAATCTCCATCTCGTCGGCAAGGATATCGTCCGTTTTCATACGGTCTATTGGCCCGCCTTTTTGATGGCTGCCGGCCTGGATCAGCCCAAGCGCGTGTTCGCCCACGGCTGGTGGACGATCGAGGGACAGAAAATATCCAAATCGCTGGGCAATGCTATCGCCCCCAGCCAATTGGTCGAAACCTATGGGCTGGACCAGACGCGCTATCTGCTGATGGCCGAGGTGCCGTTCGGCAATGACGGCGACTTCTCGCATAAGTCCGCCATCCGCCGGATCAATGCGGATCTCGCCAACGGGATCGGCAATCTGGCGCAGCGGACACTGACGCTGATTCAGAAGAACTGTGCCGCCGCCATTCCGGAACCCGGCGCCTTTACGGATCAAGACAAAGCGCTGCTCGATGTGGCACATCGCCTGTGGGAGCGTATCGAGAGCGATTTACGGCTGCAGTCGTTCCACGAGGTGCTGCGGACCATTTGGGGCGTTGTCGGCGCAAGCGACGTCTATATCGACACAAATGCCCCCTGGGCGTTGAAAAAGACCGACGTCGCCCGCATGGGTACGGTTCTCTATGTGCTGGCGGAAACGCTGCGGACTTTGGCAATCGTTGTGCAACCCTTCATGCCCGAAACGATGTCGCGCCTGTTGAATCAGCTTGCGGTTCCCGAAGACAAGCGCAACTTTGCTTTCTTGGGCGAAGAGGGCACTTTGACACCCGGCACGGTTCTTCCGCCGCCTCAAGGGCTGTTCCCGCGTATTGTCGAGGCGGAGTAGCGGCTAAGATGCTGGTCGACAGCCACTGCCATCTCGAATTTCCGGATTTCGCCGCCGAGCAGGAAGCCGTCATCGACCGGGCTCGCGCGGCCGGCGTCGGGCATTTCCTGACGATCTGTACCCGTGTTCACCGGTTCGGTGAGGTCGCACGCATCGCGGAAAGGAATGCGGACATATCCTGCTCGCTGGGCACCCATCCGCACAGCGCGGAAGAAGAGGTCGACATCACGACGGCCACGCTCGTTGAACTGGGTCAGCACCCGAAAGCCGTGGCCATCGGCGAAACGGGACTGGATTATTACTATGACAACAGCCCGCGCGAGCTGCAGCAGGAGGCATTCCGCCGTCACATCAGGGCGGCGCTGGAGCTGAAGCTTCCGGTCATTGTTCATACGCGCGACGCGGAAGACGACACAATGCGAATTTTGCGTGAGGAAGGGCAGGGAACGGGCCTTACCGGCGTATTGCATTGTTTCAGCTCAAGCCCGCAACTGGCTGAAGATGCGATTGAATTCGGATTTCATATCTCTTTTTCAGGGATCGTCACTTTCAAGAAATCCGAAGAACTGCGCGAGACGGCGCGCAAGGTCGCTTTAAGCCGCATGCTCGTCGAAACGGATGCCCCGTTCCTGGCGCCGATACCGAAACGGGGACAACGCAACGAGCCGGCATTCGTGGTCCATACCGCGCAGGTATTGGCAAACATCCACGGTCTGGAGCCGCAAGCACTGGCGGCACGCACGACAGAAAACTTCTTCCGATTGTTTCCCAAGGCTGTACCGACCCAACAATGACAACGCGCATCACCATTCTGGGCTCCGGCAATTCCACCGGTGTGCCGATGTCGAACGGCTATTGGGGCAATTGCGACCCGGCAGAACCGCGCAACCGGCGACGCCGTTCCTCTATCCTGATCGAACGTGAGGGCACGACAGTCTTGATCGATGCAGGCCCGGATCTGCGCGAACAGATGCTGTCGGCAGGCGTCAGAAAGATCGACGCAGTCGTTTTCACCCATGCGCACGCCGACCATACGCAAGGTATCGACGACCTGAGGGCGTTCGTAGATTACGGCGGAAAGCCTTTACCGATATATGGTTTTCCGGAATTAATGGAACAGATTAGGGCTCGATTCTCATATATGTTCGGAGGCGCCAGGGCGGGCTATTACGACAAGCCATTCCTCCAAATTCATGAGGCGGAGCCCCGGCTGCAAATCGGCGCCGTCGACCTGACGCTGTTCGAACAGGACCATGTGGTTTGCAGGACTATCGGCATTCGCACCGGCAGTTTTGCCTATTCAACCGATGTTAAGTCATTGCCGGAGGCTGCTTTCGAAACCCTGGCCGGCGTCAAAACCTGGGTGGTTGCGGCGGTGCGCCGGGAGCCGCATATCGCTCATGCTCATCTCGAGCAGGTCTTGGAGTGGATCGCACGCGTTGCCCCTCAAGAAGCCTATCTGACCCATCTCAATCAAAGCATGGATTACCGGTCGCTGCTGGCCGTTCTGCCTGCGGGCATCGAACCGGCCTATGACGGGAAGGTCATCTATGACGATGGCTGAACCCAAACCGGCCCTTCGCCGCGCGCCCGCGACGCCACTGGAGATTCCGCCGCGCACCTGGCTGGTCTGGACTATTTCCATCAATCTTTTCATAGCCTTCACGCGCGTTCTTGCGCTGCGCAACAGCCCGCTCGATCTGCTGCCCGACGAGGCGCAATACTGGTCATGGTCGCGCCATCTCGCCTTCGGATATTTCTCAAAGCCCCCGGTCATCGCCTGGCTGATTGCAGCCACGACCGCAGTTGTCGGCAACGACGAATGGGGCGTGCGCCTTGGCGCGCCCCTGTTCCATGCAGCGACCGGGATCGTCGTAGCGTTCTTAGGCCGGGCCATTTACAGCGCGCGGGTCGGTTTTTTCGCAGCCCTGCTGTACGCGACCTTGCCCGGCGTCATCTTCTCAGGCCTCGTGATATCAACCGACGTGCCGTTATTGTTTTTCTGGGCCTTGGCCCTGCTGGCAATCTGGCAGGTCTGGAGCGAGCCCGATTGGCGTTGGGCCATAACCCTCGGCATAGCCTTCGGATTGGGGTTCCTGGCGAAATATGCCATGGGCTATTTCCTGCTGGGATTCGCCATTTTCCTGGTGATTGGTCCGCACGGTCCGTTAAAAGCAGCCTCGCGATACCTGCTTCTGGCCGCCATTGTCGCGGCCGCGATTATCGCACCCAATGTGATTTGGAATGCCAGCCACGGTTGGGCAACGGTCGGGCATACGGCTGCAAATGCGAATTGGGGGCAGGGCGGCGGGCTGCATCTGTTCGAGGCGGCGAACTTTGCCGTTGCGCAATTCGGTGTCTTCGGACCAATCCTACTTCTCGCATTGATCGCCAGGTTGGTCCTTTGGCGCCGGAGCCCGCCAAACCCGCGCGAGCGTTTTCTATTTTCTTTTGCGATCCCCGTTCTGACCTTGATGATCCTGCAAAGCGGGATATCGCGTGCCCATGCCAATTGGGCTGCAGTTTCCTACATCGCCGGCACTGTCCTCGTTGTCGGCTGGCTGGACGGCATCAACCGCTTTTGGCCAATCCGCCTGTCGCTGGTGTTGCAACTTCTGCTTTTCGGCGCTTTCACGACCTATTTCGCAGGCGCGATCAACATCACCTTGCCGAAGCCGATCGACATGTTTCACCAGATGCGCGGCTGGCACAGCCTATCGCAACTTGTGTTGCACCGGCTCGATTCGGCCCCGGATGGTTCAATCGTTGCGGCAGACGACCGAGAGGTAATGGCCGAACTCGATTATTATCTGCGCTACAGGAATTTTCCGCTGGCGATCGCAACCGGTAACGGACCGCCCGGGAACCAGTATGAGCTGGAGAACCCGATTACTGCCGCAAACGGATCGCATGTCCTTTTAATCGCTCGCTTTTCCGACCGCAGCGATATTCTGGACAAGTTCTCGGATCATAAGTTGACGGAAGAATGGACCGTCAGCGCCGGACAGGGACGACGGCGCGGATATTTCATTTACGAGTTGTCCGGCTTCAGGGGCGGATGAAGCGATATGGCTGGGCATCAGTGGCAGGAATTGATCTGGCAGCAGGGTGCGGGCAGGGACTGGACCCCCGAGGCGCGCTTGGTCGGGGCCTATCTTCTGTCGGGCCCGACATCCAATCGGATCGGTAGCTTTGAGCTGGAACCGGGACAGATTGCGGTTCAGACCGGCGTAGCCGCCCAAGACATCGCGGGCATCGTCGCGCGTCTGGAAAAGGACGGATTTATCCGCCATGACCCGGTATCGGGTTGGGTTTGGATACCGGATGTTTTGCACCGTCATCCGTTCACTGACAGCGACGAGGTTCGTTCGGCATTGCCCGAACTGGCCGCCGTGCCGCGTACAGCGGAGTTTCGAAGTGAGCTGGTTCAAGCCTTTCGTGCATCTGCAGATCGGCCCGGAACTGCAAGGACAGCGGATTCGAGCTGGCTCAGCGGCGTCAGCGGCGTCTCAGAGCTAGCGGACCAACTCTCTGGTTTCAATGATAAAATTCGGCGTCAATTGCCCGGTTTGCCGGCAATCGAACCTGTAAGCCTGGAGCCGATAGCACGAGGAACGATCAACATTTTGCATTACCTGAAGCGCTGCCGGTCGTATCTGCTCGACCTCGTCGACACGCGTGCGCTGCATGTTCTGGGATTAATGTTCGTCGTTTTGGCGATCACATTCGTCGTATTTCCGGCAATCGACCTTGGCGTGGCCGGCTGGTTCTTCGTTCCGCCCAGGGATTTTACTTTGGGTGAAACCTGGATCGGACGTGTCTTCGACACCCAAATCCACTATGCAATGGAGTGGTTTGTGGTCGTTATCGTCGGCGTTTTCATCTACGGTCTTATACGAAAGACTGCCTATTGGGGATTGACACCAAAGAACTTTTTGTTTGTCGCCTTGACCATTGGGATTGCCCCCGGCGTGGTGACGAATGTCATTTTCAAGGATAGCTGGGGCAGGGCGCGGCCCAGTCAGATTCTCGAATTCGGCGGTCCAAAGCAGTTCAGCCCGCCATTCATGCGAAGCACCCAATGCGACAAAAACTGCTCGTTCGTGTCAGGCGACGCGTCGCTGGCGACAAGTTTCCTGGCTTTTGCAGTGATCGCTACACGCAACCGGCGCGCCTGGTGGATCGGGCTAAGCGCGTTTTCAGCCGTCGTGGGGTTAATGCGCATGGGCCGTGGCTCTCATTTCCTGAGCGACGTGGTTTTCGCGGCGATCTTCACACTCGTGATCATGCTGATACTCGCCAGACTCATTTTAGATGACCGGTGGCGTGATTGGCCGCGCTGGCGAAGCTTGGATTAGCCTAACATTCTGATCCGATTATATAGTTTATTTTCCATAATATATATTAT
>Ga0182030_10004885_pt1 | contig 28613 bp, 29 predicted proteins | sample 812S3MmetaG_FD_121299 | JGI IMG/M metagenome (GOLD analysis project Ga0182030, IMG submission 121299) | Permafrost microbial communities from Stordalen Mire, Sweden - 812S3M metaG (Illumina Assembly) | ecosystem: Environmental > Terrestrial > Soil > Wetlands > Permafrost | place: Sweden... | reverse complement strand
AGGATGAGTGCACAATGAGGGAACCGATTCCTTTGTCCGTTTTCTTACACGTTCTCACAACAAGACATTTTCACCGTTCATGCGGGGCTCTTTCAGGTTTATATTTTTTGCTCAATTATGTGTCACGATGTCACCATTTGGGACCTTAGGTGACAAAGCCGAAGGATCAGTCGGTTTGATGAGAATTTGGTGCTTAGCTGGGCCCCGTTCCAGGGTAAGCTGATGGATCCATCGGTGCATATTGGCAAGGCTCATGGGGTTTCTGTGAATATTTTCCAAAAATAATGGGGTTGTGAGCTTGAGCAAAAGAGGCATCATAAAGTCACAGGTCAACCGCAAATTTAATGGCATCACTATTTTTTGGTGTGCCGTTTCGACCTTTAGGGGATCGTCAGTGCGTTGAACCCTGTTCAGATTACGTTTAACATCACGCGTTAGGGAAAGTATAGCGTGAAAATTCAGGGACACGCTGAAAAAGATGGAGGGGATCCCGGGAGCGAATCAATCTATTACCACATGATGGTGTGAGAGAGATCAGGAAATAAATGGGAAGGGGACAGACTGTATTGGGTATATTCGACAGATACTCAGCTTCACTCAAATTTGATCAATTTCCTCTTTTCAATTTCTGTACCTGCTGAAAACTTGCAACTGGATGGGAGATATATAAGGTACTAACTAGTATGTGGTTCTGGCATGTCGATGTGCCCCAATCTGTGTTGCTTTCAAAAAGGCTCAGCCTAGCAGAACATTTGTTTTGTGTGTCAAGAGTAGATAGGCACTGGCACTCACCGGGAATCTGCAAACAAGAGGCGGCTCCTTGACTTTCATTGGTATCCTATACTAGTACTAGTACCTTTCAGCTGGTACATCGTCGAAGTGTACCTTCGATAGCCGCGGGCTCCATCGCGGACTAATCCTCTAGAGTATTGCTACTCCGTTATTCGGTATATTTATTCTAGTAACTGAGATTTGGGCCAGCTCATCAATTACTTGCACACCGCAAAACATGAACCGTGACTGGGGTCAAGGTGAGATTCTAGACAGGTACAGGTCAGGCCATGCCATGCTGTGGCTGCAAGCTGATCACGAGGCTGAATTGAACAAGTACATGCTACGAGCCTATCAGTCCAGATCTTCGTATAGAAAGCCAATGGTCCAGAATATTAACTTCCACAATGACAATCTCCTATGAAAATCGACAACTCCCGCCACAGGTTTGAATAGCATCATCTCCAAATGCGGGGAAATGATGGTCCCAACAGTCTTCTGACAGACACCGGCTCATCTGCACCCCACAAACCGTTTTCGATACTTTTGATATTCGACTTTCAGATCTCCGAGGAGGAGGTCATGTGTTCCTCATTTTGCTTCTTCCCTCCTCCATTCCCCTCATCTCACCGGGGCGCGAGATGCGTTAATTATTGGGCGGCAATGCAATTTCAATGCGGGCGAGGGCGCAAGGCTGGTGACTTGGGATGAAGTAATGAAATCCTCCTACTCGCTCTTAATTTCGTGACAGTGAGGCAACGACGACATCTGTACCACCAAACAGCGACATCCAATTTTCAAACCCTCGCTCAACTTGCCTTGTTCCTAGATCCTATTACCTAATTCAAGGCTGGCTTTTCACAAACCTCGTGTTGCACTTCCACTGTTTCTCCGTCGCGGTGTCGCAACCCTCTCATACGAGCACGTTTTCTTCGAGCAAATTTTGCGCATTACTCGAGAATTACTCGAGAATATCCACATCGCTCGTGGTTCTTCTGACCCTCAATTCGTTTAAGAGAGACCCACCTGAACTTCAAATCTTCTGGTCCTCTTCAAGCGCCATCCCAGGCCAGGCCTGGTCATTGCTCTGGTAAATGTCCGATTGGCCCAAGAGAGGCGAACAGGAAAAAGTTTCTCTTCTCGGCTTGGGGGGCTCGAAGACGCCATCAAGGTGAACTAGGAATAGGAGCTAGGAATAGGAGGCTAAAGCTTGACTTGACCGACGGGCGCAAAAGTTTCTTGTTTCTTGCCCGGAGCTCAGCCCGTCGTCTAGTCTGGGAGCCATGCTTGGGGATGGAACGTCGGACGGGTCCGACGTGGTTTCGGCCGTTGCTTTCCCCCTTGTTCGTGCTTTTAGAGGCTGAACACTTGTCGAGTGTCGAGCCCAGGATCTTAAACTTCCCTCCAAGGTTTGGCTGAAGAAGTCTTTTGCCTGTCCCTTGAGCTATTCTTCCACGGGAGTTTCTGGAAGTCTCTAGTAGATCCCCAGTGACCGTGCAAACGGGGGGTCTCTAAGCTGTTGCTGATCTCAAGAGTCAATGAGGTCTCCAAGTCTATGATAATCGTCTTCTTCATCCAATTCAAAACCCGACTTGTAGAAGAATACCCAGCGTCTCTGTGGTTGTGGTTGTGGTTGTGGTTGTACTAGTAGCTCGAAATGTGTTGTAATTCCACCCCCGAAACAAGGTATCCTGTCAACTATTGGTCGCAAAGCGTCGGTTTTATCTTCTTCTTTGCGTATGTTCAAATTGTAGTATGGGCAATTCGTGATCGGCAGCTTTGGCCGCGCAAACGATATGTTCCAGAACGACAAACGAAGTTCATAAGAAACACCGTAGCTTGAAGCAAGAGAAACAGGTAACCACCAGCGATATTTCATTGTCCGGCTGAAGTTGAAACAATCAAATTATGAGAGATGTGTATTTTGAATAGTAATTTCAAATCTATCTATCAAATTGCAATTCAATTCGATTTTTAGTCTACTTCAAATTATAGAGAATACCAAAATGAACGTAAATTCCTTCGTTCTGTTCTCGGATTTTGTGTGGGGGCTCTTACCCAAACTATCGCGTCGCTATCGTTACTTCCTTCCCAAGCTAGTTTTTTATTCTGCTGCTTTCACAGGGGAAACTTCAAGCCTTGTCCATTCTTTCATTGTAGCCTACATCACTAATTCTCCATGTGAAGCATCTTTGGGATTCAAAGCTTCATCGACCGTGTCGTAAGTCATGCAACAGACCTCTATCAACTTCTTCGTAGTTCCTAACCTCTCTCTAGCTGTTGATTTATCGAAGCGAAAGGAGCCCATTTCACTACATCTTCACTTTCATATCCATATCGTTCGCTTATTCTACCCACCCTCTGATCTCTGCGAAGGAAGTCCGGGTACCATCATCAGCTCGTTTCGATATCTCCTACATATCTCGCACACACTGGCTCAGACCTTCGCGCTCCCAGTATGGAGGCAGCAACAAAGCCTGGCCGTATTTCCAACTCCGAACCCGCTGTACCGTCTTCATCGCCCTCATCGGCCACGCTTGCAACCGAGTTCAAGCGATTCTCAAAGCTGCCTCTTGAACTGAGGTCCAAAATATGGAAGTTTGCTTCGGGATCTGAGCAGCCAAATTTAGTCACGTTCAAGCGCAAAAACATGCCTGCCGTTGTCCACACTTGTCAGGAAGCTCGCCGCGAATCAGGATATCTCTTCCATGAAACATCCCACGGATATTCGATCTGCATCAACCCGAAATTAGATTTCCTATTTCTCAGCCCGCACTCGTTCCCAGAAACGATTGCTGTATCTCGCTGGAGTTCTCCTTTTTCTATTGCTGGAAGCCACTATCTCTCGTTTCTGGTCCCCGCAAAGAATCTTGTCCTAATGTTGCATGAAGTTGTCCTTATCACAAGAAGCTGGGGAGCTACTGCTTGGGTCACATTTCGAGATTGTTTCCCTGACCTCGAGGTGTTATATCTGCAGCTCCGACCAGGCCCTGCTGGAGTGAATTTTGAGGACATGTACTTTGCGGAGGATGACATACCAGTAAACCTGGCAGATGAGGTTGCTTTGGCGTTATCTTCTCTGGAAGCCTTAGAGGATATAATCAGGGGTTTGGAGATTCGCTTGATTCGGACTGAGAGATGGATAAGTTGAGATTAGGAGGGCCAAGGAGTATGGCAATTGGAGTGGGTTATATCGGGATGAGCATCATTCCTTCATCAACAAGCGGTATTTTGCACTTCTTTGGCATTTTTCATTGTGGATCATGTCTGTATCTTCTATACATTTGCAGGAGCCAAATCAGTTAGTTGCTTTCGACCGTTTTTATAGCAAGCTCATGCCACTATTGCCTTGTCCTTTGAATCTGATTGCAATTTTACATTCTCGTACCACGCTGGTGGGTGCTATCACACGTATTATTTGTATTTGCACTTGATTCATCCCATTAATTATTAGTTCATATCTCGAATCCGTGATATAACTCCGCCCAAATTGCACAAAACATAACTCCAATCGTGTGCGAAGTCATCCATTCCTTTCAATCCCTTCACCTTTTGTAGTGTATGCGCATGAGCGATACCCTCGCACCTTAAACTCTCCAAAACTACTGCATCTGGATGGGCTGCTTTCAAAATCAGACCATGAGACTCTGTGAATTTCTGTGTGAATATTTAGCTCGCGTGCTCGCTTCTTGCTGGACATCTATTTAAAGAGGTCTCTTCTCCCTCGAAGTTCTTTCTTTTTCCTGAAGACGTACAAACCTTTCTGCATTTGCTTACGGGACATTGCAGACTTTAGATCTTCTAGCACAGTGTGTCAATTTAGATCACGTTTATCTTGTACGTTTGCTTGAGCCTTATTGATTGATTTGGAATCTTGCTGATTAGAAATAGGTGCGAGAGAGTCTTTGAAGATCGTTTTGTTGCACGCGAGCCCATTAGATTCATTTATCTAAGGTATGTTTTCTTCGATCATGTCCTAAAGATTCCTCGAAGCTTTCTCCTAACGATATCTACGCCTAGTCCACGGCCTCAAGCAACCATGCCTTCCAATCTAGGCTACACGTTGGGTGGCTTCCCTCGTCCTCCTCCTTCGAGCGTTCACCCTTCCCAAGTGGATAATGCGAACAACTCTCTCTACCAAGCTGCACAAGCCGATGGCGGCAACAATGAATCTCGTTGGGGCCCTGCACCTGATTATATCCACACTCAAACCACCCCCTTTTACACTGATTGGGATGATGTTCGCCCCCTCCCGTCTCCAATTCATGGTCAAGTTCCTCAAACATCTCAAGCTCGAGATTCTTATCAGCTTGTGAATGATAACCGCTCATTTAACCACAATCCTCCACCTGGTCTTGGTCTCGATCCAGTTAATGCAGTTACTTCTTCTGATGTCAGTGGCTGGGGTACTCCTTCCTCTTCAGATGCTTTCGATTGCCCTTATAGTCGGCATCATTACAGAAATAACGGCTACCACGTCCCTGCGCACTACAAAAATCCTAGTAGAAATGGATATAGCACAGCTACACCCCACAGTGTTGATAACGCTGCTACCAATCGCTCTTCTGGTTCGTCTTCTCGTGGTCCCGGCGGCTTCACCCCTCCTTCAGGCGGTAATGCTTATGGTACATCGCCCTATCGAGATGGTCGTAATCACCCTCAACCCGAAGGCCGGGCTCTCCACGCGGCTGCTAGTAATAGCTCTGTACAATCTGCTCCTGGGGGCGGGAATGGCTTTACCACAGATGCATCTCGGCATGTCGATAACGGTGAACGCACCCGTCAAGTTCATGTTGCTGCTCGCAATTTCTTTACGCGTTCATCTACTCATCGCAATCCTCCTTCCACTCAAGCTCAAGCAGCAGTTTCTTCCAGCCACGGTAGCACAGCACAACAACAAACTCTCTCTGGCGCAGCTGTTGCTGTGTTGAGTGCCGATGCCTCTTCGTCCCAGGCTACAACTGAGTTCACGTGCTTCCCCAAGCTTCCCATAGAACTTCGTGTGAAAGTCTGGAATGCTTGTGTTATTCCTCGTTTGGTAGAGTGGGGACCTGGTGGTGCTAAAGGTACGTCTAATCTTGCCCATGATTTGCAATAACTTAGGTACCAGGCTTCATCCTGGAGCCTCTCAGTTCTTCAGCTCCGGCAACATTCTTTAGAGCCCCATACTAATTTGCCTTTAGTCCCTGGATACCGCCAAGCGAACCAAGAATCTCGTAGAGAGACCGCCGGTTTCCACAGGATGATCATTCGTAAGCTCCCCAATGCTGAGAACGGTAAATATGGCATGTATGTGGACTTCGAACAGGATGTTCTTTATCGGAAATGCGAGCACCCAAAGCTCCTCCAACTTGAACCCATAAATGCTCGTCTCGCGGCGCACCCAGGCCATCGGTTATCACCACTTCGCCCCTCTTGGACCAGAGGGTTCAAGCGTCTCTTGTTGACTCTTGATGATGTATTTGTTGGTTGTCAAGGTTGTAGACCCCGGAGAGGCTATCTCGAGCCTGGAATCTGGAAAAAATTGCAGCACCTGTGCCCCAATTTGGAAGAGTTGATCATCGTCTTGTACGCCAACCCTAACAAGAAAAATGATTTGGAGGAGCTCAGACCTGCCCGAAGCCTCAACTACATCCAATGGACTATGCAGGTTGCTATTCAGAGAGCTTTTGAGATCCAGCGCAATACCAAGCTTGAGGACTGGCCCGCTCTGGCCAACATAAAGCTCACTTTCATGCAGCTCTAGAGCAAAGATTGTATTTTTCAGAGGCACACGGGCTCATACACCTATCGTTCTTACAATGGCATACTTTTGTAAGCACATTAGATAACCTCCAATTTGTAGGAGCTATGGGTCTTTCATTTTTGCAAGCATCACGATTTCTGCATTGACCAACACCGATTTCCTTATTACAGCAGGCTATTTGGAGAATATGGGTATAAGACAAAGACTTGCTTTCCTTGTACCACCGTCAGTCATCAGTCTGCATATTTTCTCAGTTGTTCTTTACCTGGCTAGGTAGAACTTCAAGAATAGAGCATTTATCATATTTTTGCATTCAATTTGATGTACCAGTACCTATGTCGTGACTTTTGTTTATGGGAACATCGGCCTACCAATTACAGAACCACTTTATGATCCATCCATCGTCCAGGCTTGTTCAAGGGTTACCCAATTTTGTGAGGGGAGGTTTACTAAATTACGGGCATCTCTACCTTACTTTAGAGGGCTTTTATTGTGTAGACTTCTCTGACACAATTTTGGCGGAAGAATCGGTTCTGGACATTTGAATGGTACCTTAGGGTATCTAAACGAAAATTAAAGGGGGCGCCGTCACGTGCCGGACGCTCAATAAACTTCTCGAGAAATGTTGTGAACCTGATCTGGCTACTTTATCAAGCTCTCCTTTCTCTTCCCTTTCAATTGTTCAGTTCGTCATCCAATCAACTATATCCAAGATGGCGTCTCTACCTGGACCGACAATTAATGGGATGCAGGTCATTGAGGTATGCAGGATCACCTCAATACTTCTCGTTTATTCTCGTCTACTAGTATTTCAGCGCCAACAGGTCCAGCAATCACCTGAACGCTCTCTTGAAGACAACCTCTCAGAGCAACTGAGCAGGCTTTCCCTTGAAGGCTCTCCTCCAGATCACGATGTTGCAACCTCTCCAAAGACAAGAAAGACATTCAAGAAATCAAAGACATCGAAGAAACCTAAGAGATCCAAGAAACCTCGACGCCTTAAGGATTTCCACCTCTTCCCCAAGCTTCCCGTCGAGATTCAGGACATGATCTGGAAGATCGCAGTGAAGAACATCCGTGCTCGTACTAGTTGTATCCAGCCCGATCATAGCAACCACCCAGGACTTTTACAAGCATGTCACGAATCGCGAGTAGAGACCTTGAAGAAGTACGATGTTTGCATTTCTCGACAAGACCGCGTCCCTTTCTTCTTCCGCATCTTCATTGATTACTCGAAAGACATGCTGTACCTCAACCGCAACTTTACCGATTTGAAAGTCCCTCATACCGTTTGGAACCACGAGCTCCTCTATGGAAGCCCTCTCCAGTCCACGATCACCATCTACAAAGATTTCTTGAAGCCGGTTCAAGCCTTAGCTATCAATTTGAGCGATGTTGCGCCAATGTTTCAGCCTGCAGTGTATCCCCATCAGATTGGATTACACCCAGGTGCGAAACATTCGGGTCTGTGGACATTGCTCGGACAGTTCCTACGGTTAACAAGATTGGCATTTGTAGTCAATGGACCATTGGAGGCTGGCAAGAAAGTCAAGCAGATGTTCAAGGATGATTCCACGTATCGTGATTCACCCGATGATTGGGTATTGAAGGAGAAGATTACTACGGATCTTAAGAAGGCGAAGGAGGAAGGTGTCTGTGTCCACTTGACTATCAAGTACATGAAAGTCGAGGCGGAGGAGTGATTGCGCGGGCAGAGAACAAGCTCAAGGGCAATGATTGATATTTTGTATGGTATCTTGACAGGATAGACAACGCATGGGGCGCAGCTCGCTGGAGTTAATGGGACTGGGTCATCTGCATAGCTTTACTTTATGTGGGATGCGTCCTACTGAAAGGAGGGAATCAAGCCCAGCACTGAAATGTTTGCTCTCTCAGTTGTTTCTACTTGAATGCGGATAGATAAATAAAATATTTCAGAGCGCCTGGCTTTCCTAATTGCTATGTGAAATCGAAGGGGTTTAAAGGAGTATACGTTGATTCTGCTTCCTCGAGTCCAACACGGTCTGGAAGGAGCCAAATAACGAGACGGATTGGGATTATAGAATTTTCAGAAGCCAGGATGATATCAAATAGTTTGTCGCCATTACCACATTGATTTTGCGATCAATTGCAATACGTACTTACGAACCCTTGGTTGCAAAAAAGGGGGTTCAGGGTGTGTCGTTATCCTTGACGAGAACTTTTTAACCAACCCCTCTACACGGTTTGTCGCGCGGCGCGTCTCCCAATCTTCAAACAAAATCACAAACTCAGAGCCCATCCTCCCCCCAAATTTTCAACCATGGCCGAATCCACCAACGCCGAGCTCAAAGAGCGATTTGCCCCTGCAAATCCTGATATTCAACCAGATGTTCTCGCCGAATTAAACTCGATCATGCGGCTTCATTCAATCGATGTGCAGGAATTATGGTACAAATGGGAATCGTACAGCATGAAAATGGGAGCAGATGATATGAAGCTGGATTTAGTGACTGCGAGGGCTCTGAAACAGGATGTTCAGGATGTGTTGGAAAGAGAGAATAGGAGTAAGGCGCATTTGCAAAGTTCGAGTAAACGTGTTGGGGCTACGCCAAGAAATGTTTCTAGTAATGGGGATGTGTTTGGAATGTGAGAGAATTGCATCCTCTATACATGCTATGCTGATTAAATGTTTAGGTTGGATGGCCTTGTGCCAAATACACCGCGAGTTGGGTCCGCGAATAGATTGAATGGCACCAGTAAACGGAAGAACCTCGAAACGCCTTTGTCGAGAGTGAAGGCAGAGATTGGGAGCAGTCCGCCTACTTTTAAAACGCCAAATAAACCAGGTGATCAGAATGGGCAAAATATACCGTAGGGCCTCAGATTCTTGCTTCAAACAAGACTAATGGAGACACAGGACATCTTTCAATGACAGACAAAATGCTGGTCAAGAAGTCGAAGTTCTTAACCAACACCTTGCGATACCAGATCCTCCAATCGCCCCATATTCCGAACCCAGAATCAAGCTCGTGGCTAATTCGGATGTTAAAAAACTTTCCTATAAGCCGTTGGCCATGAAATCTTCCGAAGCGTCTGAGATCTTGGATGACCGGATAGATGAGTTCATGGCTCTTGTTCAGGAAAAGCACAAGCTCGAAGATTCAGCATTCGGAAGTGCCGCAAGTCAAAGTACGAACGAAATAGTAGCTTGTGGCAGAATAGCATCCGATTCTTCGGAAGGGAAACTCAATGCCTCGTCCCTCGTTCTCGAGACGTCACGACGAATGGGCGGAGGGCTAAGGGTGCCGCTTAAAACAGCTTCTTTGTCTGGATTTTCATTTTTCCCTGGTCAAATAGTCGCCCTGAGAGGTATCAATGCATCTGGCGAAGATTTCACAGTTAGCGAGGTCCTGGATGTGCCTTTACTGAAAAGTGCTGCTTCAGCTCCGGCTAGTCTAGAGGCTCACCTACAACGGCTCAGGGGCTCTGATGCCATGGACGATGGTTTGACGCCTGCCCCTCTGAATATTCTACTGGGTTCAGGACCTTATACTGCTGACGACAATCTGGATTTTGAGCCATTGCATGCTCTTTGCAGCCAAGCTGCTGATACATACGCTGATACTCTAATCCTCGTTGGTCCTTTCATCGATATAGACCACCCCCTCATTGCCACTGGTGACTTTGATCTACCTGAAGAAGCCATGGCGGAGCCGGACACAGTGACAATGTCAACAGTCTTTAAGTTTTTAATTTCTCCAGCTCTAAACCAGTTGGTAGCCTCAAACCCACACATCACAGTTATCTTGGTGCCGTCCGTTAAGGATGCTATCAGCAAACACGTCTCATGGCCACAAGAACCCTTCCCAAGGAAAGAACTGGGTCTCCCAAAGAGCGCTAGGATCATCGGGAATCCTATGACACTGTCACTCAACGAGATCTCAGTCGGAATTTCGTCTCTGGACATTTTCACAGAATTACGGCACGAAGAAGTTATTGGAGGAAGACCAAAAGACGCATCTCTGCTCGCTCGATTACCGAAATATTTGATTGAGCAACGGAATTTCTTCCCTCTTTTCCCTCCTTCTGATCGAAGAAGCTTACCGAAGACTGGAACGAGAGAGGAGATACCAGCCGGTGCGTTGCTGGATGTCAGCTATCTGAAACTAGGCGAAATGGTCAATGTTAGGCCAGACTTGATGATCATTCCTAGTTCTCTACCTCCGTTTGCAAGGGTAAGTGGAATTTCTCTTAATTCCTTTCGAGCTTAACTGACTTGTATAGGTTGTTGAAAGCGTTCTTGTTATTAACCCTGGATATCTTTCGAAACGAAAGGGTGCTGGGACGTACGCGAAACTGACAATACATCCTTATTCTCTGACGGACGAGGAGAGAGGTTCGAAGACGATGATTGGACACAAGCTTTTTGAGAGAGCACGAGTTGATATATTAAGGATATGAGTCTTGTCATGGTTACGGTGGTTCGGCGTTTATGAATATGCGAATCGGGTTGATGGATGATAATGCATGTATATGAGATGAATCAAGTTTTGAAATGAATAACGTACCTGAGCTCGATGAGAGTTCCTAAATCGGTAGACATAGGTTTTCCCCCAAATTGCATTTCATTTTAGTATTTATCTGTGCTATTTTCCACCCTCCGTCGCTTGCCATCATCATAGCGATCCCTCTCCCTAGAAAAACTTCTTTTTCGGCGATCATCATCCCTATATCTATCTCGTCTCGGTGATCTCGAGCGTGAACGTGCCCTATCGTTTCTATCTCCAGGTCGATACGAGCCTCCCCCATCTCCAGGCCGGTCACCTCCTTCACGCATTGCCCTTGGTCCTTCTGGAGCACCAGTGACTGGCTTTCGCTCAGCTACTGGCATGCTATTAGCACCACTCGCACCTCCCCTATCCCTATCAGGCATAAATCGATCATCAGCGTTGAAGCCTCCAGGCCCTCCTTTTCTTGGACCTCTATCGTCAAATTGACCCCATCGGCCAGTATCCTCGCTCTTAAGGTCCTTATATTTCGTAGCACCTTTCTTTCCTATCTTCGTCATATCCCTCATCTGTAGTGCTTGCGGTAAAAGCTCCCGATTCTGAACATCATCCGCAAATCTTCCTCCCATGATGTCCCTACGGTCCAGCCCTGCAGCCTTCGCATCATCTTGGAAGAAAGCTCCTTTGTGAAAGTACTTCTGCATATAACCCATCTTCCCCTTACTTTCCTTCTCCTCTTTCTGCTGCGCAATAAGCGCATCATCCTCAGCCTTCCTCTCCTCTTCCGTAAGATTCTGCCTTCTCTCCTTCTCCGCCAATTCTTTCTCTTGCTCCTCAATCGCCTCCCTATCCCTCTTTATCCTCTTCAACTCCCTCAACTTCCACGCTGCGTATTCAGCTTCCGGATCCAAATCATCCGTATCATCCACATCATCTTCATCTTCCTCATCATCCCAGTTCTTCTTCCCTGCCGCCTTGGCAGCTATATCCTTCCTAATCTGCTCCTCCACAATCTCATCTGCATTGGCCTTTCTCCTTGCTTCTTCCGCCGCTTCCAATTCCTCTTCCGTCCGTGTATCCTTTGCAGCCGCGGCACCATTTCTCTTGTCTTTCTTAATGAACGTAGGTCGTATTAACAGTCGCCTTGGGGCTTCCTCTTCACTCTCTTCTTCCTCGCTACTCTCCTCTTCGCTACCTTCCTCTTCCTCACTTTCCTCTTCACTCTCCGTCACAAACCCCTCTTCTTCCTTCGCTTTCAAAGCTTTCTCCTCTTCAATCCTAGCCGCTTCTTTCACAGCCGCAATTTTCCGTCGCTCATTAAGATCAACTTTACTTAAATTGCTCGTGATTCCGCCCGCGGTCGTGACTTTTGGCGGTGGTTTACTGGTGGGTTGAGGAGGCGCCTCTTCTTCGCTGGCTTCGGAGTCGGAGGAGTCTTGTTCGGGGACCGCTTTACCAGGTCGGTATCTGGGCGCCTTTACGGGATTGGCGGTCATGCGTTTGGAAGACATTGTGGCGGATGTGATGTAACAATGATGCTGGGGAGGTATCTAGAAGTGAATTGATTTATTCTGTAGCCCTGCCTCGCCTTGCAGGGATCTGCGACGCTAAAGATATCAAATTCCTCAGCCTGATATTAAACTCCGGACTTATGTGGCCAACAACATTGAACAAGCTCTTCGAGATCCGATACCCTATTGAGTCAAGAAGAAGATTACTGTGAACGCAAATTTATGGTCGATCATTTTTTGCAGTGACGAAATTCGATTCTACAAGCTTGTGACTCATTCACTGGCAACAAACCCCACGTTGTATACTTCCAGGCTCTTATAAGGGAATTCAATTGCGCATTTCACAACGAAGAAACATATTACAAGTTTGAACAGAGGCGACAACAGAGTTGCAACACAAATAGTAGGCAGAATGCCTTCTTCAGACCCTCCTACGGCCAAAGAGCCACCTACTACACCAGATCCAGCAGATTATCCAGCACAGACAGCTGCTAAGGGAGGGGAATCGAAATCCCAAAAACCACAAGAGCCAAAGCCTACAGGAGAAGCGCCCAAGCTCTCTGGAGCAGAGTTAAAGAAACAGAAGCAAGCTGAGAAAGCTGCGCGGAGAGCACAGTCAATACAGCAAAAACAAGGGGGAGGGCCTCCTGCTCCCTCTCCACTAAGCGCTTCAGGACAAGCATCGAAACCAGAGGCGTCGAAAGGACCAGCGGGGCAACGGAAGAGGGGAGGATCAACTGCGGTCGAGGTTAGGAATATGCCAGTTAGAGGAGGCGCGCAAAGAACCTCTGCGCCAGAGGTGCCGAAGGAGGAAGACAAGACGGTGGAGTTCTTTAGGCATTTATATAGGCCGAGGACAACTACGATTGCTGGGGCGGGGAAGGAGGTCCATCCTGCTGTGTTGGCGTTGGGGCTGCAGATGAGTAATTATACGATTTGTGGAAGCTGTGCGAGGCTTGTGGCTACTTTACAGGCTTTCAAAAGGGTGAGTCTTTTTGTAGCTTCTAAGGATATTAATTTCTCCTTGGAGTGGCTTCTTACTCTGCAAATGCTAATTATTTCAGGTCATCGAATCATATACGACACCACCAGGAAACACTCTCACTCGACATCTCACATCACATGTTCTCTCACCTCAAATCGAATTCTTATCATCATGTAGACCCATTTCAATATCCATGGGCAACGCGATCCGATGGCTAAAGCTCGAGATATCAAAAGTCGACATAGACCTTCCGGACGCAGAAGCCAAGAAAGGACTTTGTGATCTCATAGACGCCTTTATACGAGAACGTGTCACCATAGCTGATCAGTTGATCGCTAAAAAGGTAGCATCTGAGAAAGTTAAGGATGGCGATGTGATCTTGACATACGCTAAGAGCAGTATCGTCCAAAGGGCTTTAGTAGAAGCGCATGAAGCTGGGAAGAAGTTTCGGGTCATCGTGGTCGATTCAAGGCCTTTGCACGAGGGGAAGCATTTGGCAGCGTCGTTGGTGGGATTGGGAATGGATGTCAAGTATTGCTTGATCAATGGCTTGGCACACAATATCCAGGACGCAACCAAGGTTTTTCTGGGAGCTCACGCGATGTTGAGTAACGGGCGGTTATTCTCAAGGATAGGCACTGCTCTGGTAGCCATGGAAGCCAATGCCGCCGACAAACCTGTCCTCGTACTCTGCGAAACAATCAAGTTTACCGAGCGAGTAGCCCTTGATTCGATCGTCCACAATGAGATTGCCCCAGCCGATGAACTGGTTATCCCAGGAGGGCCATTGGAGAAATGGAAGGATGTGAAGAAACTTCAGCTTTGCAACCCCATGTACGACGTCACGCCAGCGGAGTACATAGATATGATCATTACGGAGTCGGGTAATGTGCCTCCAACGTCGGTGCCAGTTCTTCATAGGTTGGGAAATGAGAGTCAGCAGTAAAAAAAGGAGGTTGCAATGATATATGGATAGCTTATATATTGCTGTGGCACTTTTACTTACTGAAAGGATGATTAGCTAGCTCTCTGGTGTAAGATAGTGTACACCTCAATATACCTTCGACTTTCATCACAACTCACTGATTCTGGATTTGTCGTCCCTTAGTCCATTCATCAATGTGATTGAACCGCATATTTTATGAATGTTTGGAGTAATAGCCAAATAATCAAGTTCTGATTCCCTTCGTAGCTTTGTACAAACATCCTCTATAACTTTTTTTCTTTGCTATCCCCTCCTATGACTCCGCCTCAGCAGCAGCAGCTTCCCTCTCCGCCCTCCTAGCCCTCTTCTCCAACAAGCTCGTCCTCCTCGCTCCTAAAATAGCTTGTTGTCTCTGATCCACACCCTGCAACCAGTACCCGAAACTTCCTCCTACGCCGGCGAAAAGTGGCCAGACCCATAGTGATTCCTTGTTGAAGAGTGGTCGCATCTCGAGGCCGAGTTGCCACGCGCGGACGGCGATGCCTGGATTGTATTTTAGTTTATGCATTCTGTGCTATTTTGAGTGATATGGGGGAGTTTAGATAGCTGTTGTTTGTAGTGTGGGGGAAAGAGGTACTGACCGAAGCCGCTCCAGAAGAGGATCTTGTGAACCATTGAGACTGCCTGAGGATGTGTATTTGAGGGATATGTAGCTTCAATGGGATCCGTTTGCTCGAACGCAGATCGTGACAGACACTGCAATGAGGGGTTTCGTCCACAATTGGTTATCTTCTCCGAAGATGAGGTCGGAGTGAAGTTGTATCGCATTAGACTCTAAGGTTAGCCGAGCTAGGCAATGTTAGCATTAGCTCCATCCCGGGCCCGGTACCTTGTTTCTTTTGCGACAATTCCTAGCCATACAACCTTCGTTTGCTCAATTGCAACATGTCTCCGACTGAACTTCCAATCGCATAGCATCATCTCGTATCATGGCCACAGCGATGGCCTATTTGAAAGATAGTAAAGCAATTGGCGAGCCCGTTCGCAAGAAGCTCAAGACCTCTGACCTTCCACTTCCTTCTGAAGCGCGACAAGCTATCGACAGATTGGCCCATACTTTCAAGAAGAAAGGAGGGTATGATCATTTGCGCAAGCAAGTATGGGATGACTTGCAGAGTAGCGTAGGACTTCGGTGGGAAATTTATTAAGATACATGCTAATTTGTTTGACTACAGCAATTCGAATCCGAATTCTCGAAAGATCTTCTCGCAGTCGCTGAAGCTGAGCTGGATAAGGCTCCAGAAGATCTTCTTAAGCTCGCGCGCGATAAGTCAGTTGCTCTAATAGAGGGTGCTGTCAATCGTGCGGATATCTATCAATCGGCGGAGGAGCGAATCGATCGTCTAATTGACGCCCATATCGAGGAGATTGAGGGTAATATCAGGACATTGAGAAGGGAAGAAATTGGCGCTGAGGCAGCGGATGCTGAGCAGTTGAGGGGTAGCAAGACGGACGAGCAATACGCTGAAGAGGCTGCTAAGAAGAGGGAGATAAGGGAGAAGGCAAGGGAGGAAGCACGAGAGAAGGAGCGTGCTATTATTGAGGAGAGGCGGCGCGTAGAGAGGGCTAGGAGGAAGGAGGAAGAGAAGAAAATTGAGGCTGAGCAGGAGAGGAGAAAAGAAGAGAGGGAGGCGCGCAAGAAGGCTGAGCGTGAGCGGGATGAGGAGAGAGATCGTGTACGGGACAGAGACCGAGACACACGAGACCGTGATCGTGATCGTGACCGTGACCGCGATCGTGACAGAGATAGGGATAGGGGTGATAGGACTAGAGATAGGGACAGGGACCGCGATGATCGGCATCGAAGACATGACGACGACTCTAAGCACAAATATTCGAGAGATTCGCGGGAGCCGAGAGACTCACGAGAGTCAGTCTCGAAACCAGAGCTTTCAAAGGAAGAGATTGAACGTCTTGAACAAGAAGCTTTGGATGACCTCTTGAAGGAGGGCAAACGAGTAGCTCAAAGATCAAGGCATCAGTTGGAACCTGAGATTGATAAGTCGCTTGCTCCGCCACCTCGCAAGACCATGCCTGCGTCTGCTATCAAACCAATTTCTCGGGATTCTCCATCAAAGTCGATAGAGGTTAAGTCATCATCATCTTCCAAACCTAAAGTCGATGAAGCAGGCTTTAAAACACCATCCAGTATTGCCAGGGCAGATGATGAAAAGCTCGACTCTCGTGACAGGAAAAGTAGCCGCAGAAGTCGAAGCCCAGATCGCTCATCAACTCGAAAAGCTAGCAGAAGTCGCAGTCGCCATCGTCGCGAGAGCAAAGACTATGAAGATCAGGCAGCTGCTGAACCAAAATCGGACGATGCTCATAAATCCGAAAATAAAGATCTTGATGATCGAAAGGATAGGGAGTCTGTCCGCTCCAGAAGAGACAGCCGAGACCGTGACAGACGACGCGATAGTCGGGACAGGAATGATCGTCGCCGCAGAGATAGCAGAGACCGTGATGGTAGGCGGCGCAGATCAAGCAGGGATAGAGATGATCGCCGAGACCGGTCACGTTCCCGTGATCGACGAAGAAGCTATCGGTCTCGAAGTCGCAGCCGGGATAGAAGGGAGACTGTCCGTGACGACAGTCCCCCACCGAGAGGAGACCTTGAGTCTCTTCAGGCTTGGAAGGATAAGCAAACGAAGAAGAGAGAAGAGCAAGCTAGAGCTTATCTCGCTGAGCAGAATGAACTGAGAGCGAAGGGCATAAACCCTGTTAGATGGGATGATCGAAAGAATGACTCTACACCTAGACACCGAGACGATCGGGTCACTAGCCCGGTCTCAATTCGAAAGCGGGATTCTTCTCGAGACAGAGCCAGGGACAAGGATCGCGAGAGAACATCTCGTGCAAGAACCAGATCTCGCTCACCAAATGCTCGGCGTGGAAGCCGAATTGAGAGATCTACAAGCCCGATCAATATTGATCGATATGTTCCTGGTGCTAGCAGTAGTCATCGTCGGGAGAGCACTTCAGTACGAAGTCCTACTCGAAAGCGTGATAGGAGCAGAGATCGTGACAGAGGCAAGGATCGAGAGAGTCGACGATCACGGGATGATGACAAAACTCGGAGAAAGAGTCGTTCCCGCAGCCGAAGACGGGATAGGAGTAGAGACAGGGATAGGAAAGCAAGGAGTAGAAGTCGCAGTCCGAGACGTGAGAGAGACAGAGACTCAAGGAGAGACAGGAGTAGAAGTCGTGACAGAGATAGGGACAGGGACAGGGACAGGGATAGGGATAGAGATAGGGACAGACGTCGCGATAGAAGCAGGAGTCGTGATCGCGATAGAGATAGGGATAGAGATAGGGATAGGAAGAGAAGCAGAAGTCGGGGAAGTAGGAGAGATTCTAGGAGGGAATAGTTGGGACTTACATTAATGGTGGTTTGTTGTGATGATTTGGAGTCCATGTAGCTGGTGGTTAATGATACCAATCTTTTCTACCACGAGAACGATTATTTGACAGAAATGCGGAGCCACTACTTTTATCTCTTTCCCATACTTTTACGTTTCGAGAAGATCCTGGGGAAGTCTCCTACTCTGAAGCATCTATCACTAGCTATCAGTAGTCCTTGCGACCTGCGCATCTCCACCTTTTCTTGTTATAGATTTATTTCCCGTCGATAAATCTTAATCCAGTTAGCATTCACGATCCAAGCTTATGGGTGTGGCGCATTCTCACTCGTCTTTTGCCTATTCCAGTGTACTAAAATGAGGCTCCGCCTCAAGACCCTCTTTCTCCCAAATATACGGGGGTTATTGAAGTTTTAGGAGATACAAGAAGCTAGTGTGGGATTTACGCATCGACGGATGAGGTTGTTGGGTTCGCTGGGAGTCATTGGGTTATAGTAAGAAGCGGCCGAAATTGGCCTATAAAGTATGCATATCACTTCAAAATTCTTATTTTTTTTAAATTTTGTACTTAAATTTTATCAATAAAATTTATCAATTAATAGGTTTTCTAAAAAAAACTAGTTTCGGCCGCTTATTACCGCCCCAGAGAGGTTAAGGATTCGCATATGACTACCGTGAGGATGTGGATTGGGCAGTGGGTGCCGCAATTGGGACGGTGGTGGGGTTCTAGTTCTTATTATGTGGAGTGCTCTGAGGTGAGATATATAGAATGCTGTGTTCCCTGGGGGTTGGAGATATGATTCTTTTGCATACGAAGAAAAGCAGGAGACAGAAAGTCCTTGCCATTTCATAACTAGAAAGATGGCAACCATGGCTCAATCAATACCATCAGGAAGTCAATCATTCATTGAACCCACCGAGCCTACAGAGAAAGGCACAAGAACTCCCGAGTCCATCGAAAAAGGGGCAGCAATTTCAATAGAAGCTCCACAACCCGCATCTCCTCCTGATATCCCAAATGGGGGACTCCAAGCATGGTCCCAAGTCGCCGGGTCTTTCTTCCTGTTCTTCAACAGCTGGTAAATCCCCATCTAGCCCCTCATGATCTCACCTAATACCAATCCAGGGGCATCATCTATTGGTATTCTCATCGGACAGCCGATTGCGGGTGCTATTCTGAAACATGGATGGGTTGGAGTTCAAGGGTTTACGAGTGTTTGTCTGGTTCTTTGCGCGCTTTTCTCGGTTGCTGCGAGGATTTCAAAAGTTGGATTTGGGTTGAGGGTCGCTGCGTAGATATTAATGTTCGAAAGAATTTTTATGGCTTGGTTTAGCTTCAGTTCTAAACACGGCTTATGCCAGCTGCCAAACACCAATAACATCAGCAGCAAAGGCGGTCCGTTCGTGACTAGGGCTGGCGAAACAAATAAACTGCTATATGCAAATGACCAACTGGTACAATCAATATTGGGCTGCCAACTGGCACGCTAATTGGGACAACTATGTCCTGCTAGATAACGATGTCTAATTTAAAAGTGATGGCAATTTCCTTTGACCTGGAGGATAGTGGCTAAAGAAAGTGACATTCTGTGACCTGCGATTCTCGTAGGATTTCTAGGCTTCGTATTGAATGAGAACTTCGAATCGTTCTCAGCTGTCGATGGCGGCCACGATGCTTGGTATTGACCACAGACTAATAAAGTTCCCAGCCGGAGCGGTTTTGGTCGGTCTGGCACAATATCGCATGACGGTCACCTCTGAATGAGATGACAGGAATGCATCATTATATATGCATGCTGACTGAAGCTGGTCGATCGTAACGGTGGAATCAACCATCGCTTGGTCGGCTTATGTTGATTACAGGTAGCATAAGGATGTTTCGAAGGCGCCGAACCTTGAATATAGCATGCAGTACGATAATCAAACGCAAACAGTGCTCTGACAGATTGTAAAATGCCAATGTCTAATAATAGGGAAGTTAAGATACGCATCGCCAAGAATATCTGACTATAGGTTTTGGGAATCCAGGAAGGTCTAGGAAATTTCGCATCCTACGATATCCATACCTGAAAACCTTGACCCAGGACGAGCTAGAATTCTCTTATTAACATTCGAAATTTGGGGTCTAAAAGCGGGAGTTCGGGCGGCCGTGCCCACCATACATTGGGGCTGAGCGAGGCTTACATCTTTTCGGCCATTCATGTTGAGTGTACGCGTGCGGCGTGAGAATACCGGTAAGCTTCAAACAGAGAAGCAGTGTCCTTTGAAATCTAGACACGGTATGACCTAAAGTTGTTTTGGGGAGTCTGATATTGAAATCACACAGCAAAGTCCTTGTAAAGCGTTGTGAGATGTTTTGCAATCATATCCCGGACCACGCTACTACCCCTTTTACGCCGTACTAGTGGATCCTTTCTCTCGGGACTAGGCTCAGCCTCAGTGTTGAATAACCTGCGCGGTTTCGATAACGACGTCTTCTATCCTTCCCATCATCGGTTTTGGACTTCATACGTTGTCGAGGACATTCTGCTGGTGCTTTGAATATAATTTGTTGATTATGCTTCCAACATTGGAGAAGGAAGGGTTCAAAGCGGGCCTCCACCCCGCAATATATGTTGTGTTAGTCTCGACCCTTCCCGCAAGTGTCTTATTAAGTCATCTGATTTTTCTACAGGAGCTGGATTGTCTTGAGCTCTATCACAATTCTCTTTAACAAGTGGATATTGTCGACCCTCGAATTTCGTAAGCTATGCCCCCCCCCCCCAAAATTCCTTTACTAGAATTTTCTAACAGGCTCGACAGACTTCCGTATGTTTGGCTGCTCTCCTAACATAGCAAAGTCAGTTTCTAATCCAGAACAGCGGCGATATTAACATGCTGGCATCTATTGTTTGCAACGCTTGCGACACAAATCCTCGCTAGAACGACCACTTTACTCGATGGCCGGAAAGAAGTCAAAATGACTGGGAGAGTCTATCTTCGTGCTATTCTCCCGATAGGAGTCCTGTACAGTGCCAGTCTTGTCTGCTCGAATCAGGTGTATCTCTATCTATCAGTTGCTTTCATCCAGATGCTCAAGGTATGCACATCCAGCCTTCCATCAGATCCTTTTCTGCTGACACAAGTAGGCTGGTGCACCAGTGGCCGTACTGATTACGACGTGGTTGTTTGGTGTTGCGAGTCCGAAACTCAATGTCCTGTTAAATGTCTTGATCATCGTATTTGGTGTTGCATTAGCTTCGTTTGGAGAGATCAAGTTTGTATGGCTGGGTTTCTTCTATCAAATGGGCGGCATTGTTTTCGAAGCAATCCGACTCGTCATGATTCAGATTCTTCTCAGCGGTGAAGGCCAGAGTATGGATCCTTTGGTATCACTGTATTATTACGCTCCAGTTTGTGCTGTCATGAATTTCCTCGTAGCAGCTGCGACAGAGCTGCCTTCGCTCCAGTTTGCCGATGTCGCGCGAGTGGGAATCTTCACCCTGCTTCTCAATGCCGGAGTTGCGTTCTTATTAAATGTCTCATCTGTGTTCTTGGTGAGTGCTCAATCCTCTGAAAGTATCGATAGAGCTAATAATATTAGATTGGTAAAACATCAGGGCTTGTCATGACACTCTGTGGTGTTCTGAAGAACATTCTCTTGGTGATCGCTTCCGTGCTAATATTTAGCACCATCGTCACTTGGCTTCAAGTCTTTGGATATGGAATTGCGACCGCCGGGCTTGTATATTATGGCGTTGGGTATGAAGGTATTCAAACCTCTTGGGAGTTTGCCCAAAACTACGCGAAGAAGCTATGGAAGGGAGATCAGGATACCGCGATCACGCAGAGACCGGCGCTTCTGCGCAAAGCGCTTATAATCACGATGTATGCTACCGTTGTGGTATTGTTAGTTGTGGGCATTGCTTCACAGACAAGCACGGGGTCCGAGTTAATGCAGGATTTGACAGAGAGGTTGCCGAGTCCACAATAAAAAGTAGTAGTTTTGTATAAACATGTAGAAATATTCAAGCACATAGAAACATTGCCGCACAGTGTCGGCAAAATTGGGGTTGTTTTGATTGTCTGCTTCCCGTTCAGAATCCGTTCAGAATCTGATCCTGAAAATATGTTGCTGTTCATGGCCTTCCAACAAACAGAGTCCCTCCTAGATTGGAATGACCTAGGAAACAACGACATTTAATGAACAGTAATACAAACGACGTAGTAGAACCCATCTAAATAAATCTCAATCCAGAATTCAAGTCCCCATAAACCAGTGCTCTAAATGAGAAAATCAAAAGGGGATGGGCGAGCTTGCGCAAACTAGCGCACTTCGCTACTTGTGTTATGTAGTTTACTAAGAGCAAATCCGTAAATTATCAAGAAGGAAAGGTTCGCTAGTCCGATGGGTATGTACCTCTGTTTCTGCTTCGGCAGCCTCATGGTTAATTTCGCTTTCCGGATGACCGTGGATTTAGGGGGAAGATGACTTGTCATCACCGGACGTACCCTGCAACTTGATAATTGCTCCTTTAAAATCAGTTCGCCTGGTTTCTGAAAGTTCCTAGTCGGGGCTTCGGCCTTCTTGGGAGCTTTAGTTTTGCTTTTTTTATTTATTTTATTTTGGGAGTTTTGGATAAGGTAATTCCTTTTCGGATTTCTTTTTGGGTTTGAGTTTTGAAGCAACTGGGAAGGGGGCATAAGTATTCTCTGGCACTGTTAAACTATTGAAGATAGATGAAGATATGGCAATTCTTGAAATTTGTTTGCCTATCATCCGTTTCGCTGCATACCCTCTCAACCTCTATCAAGTCAGCAAGGAAGACCCATGGATAGAGTGCTCTTCCCAAGGAAAGTATTTTACACACCAACCTGATAGCAACAAGTTCGGGAATTCTTTGCTTTGTAGGCTTCGGAATACCTCTCCTTCCATCTGAGAATCCTTGATGATTTGAACGACTTTTTGGGGTAATTGCACACTCATTTTGGACTCGGCGGGGTCAATCCACGGAGCAGCGATGAGTGATACTTATTATGTGTGGTATATTTTACAATGCCGTCTGGTCTTTAGCTTCACTTGATTCTTATTATCGTCTTCTGATGCTATCTATCAAGACGAAGGATCAACAACCATCTAAGCAAATTTTTTTAATCCTACAATGCTTTAAGCTGGTTGCGGGCTTGAAAGACTGCGTCTTGAAAAATACAACGGGGCTCTTGACCCGAACTTGGTAAGTATAATCAATGAACTCAGGAAAGATGAGATGCCTTTCAATAAAGCAAACATTGAAATTATAGGGAATGAAATGCCAGAATCCTTGTCATCTGTAACTTAAAATCCAAAGAATCGTCATTCCCAAATCCAATCAGCTAACCAGGTGACAACTGTAATATGCTCATCATACCTACAACACATCTTTGTGGAAGCATAGTAGTATCTCAGACCCTTCGCCAAAATCTAATGGTATCAAGCCACTCATTTTGAGGTATCCTCAGCGCCATGAACTCCAACAATGCAATATCAACAGCCCCGACGATCAAAGAATCTCGTCGTCGTCCTCAGGTTCTGGTAAGGGCACCGACTGCGCAATTATCCCCGCATCCATGGGCTCGTCAGCGGTTGTCTTCTCAGCCTCAACGTCTTCGTCCACTGTCTCTTGATTCTCTTCATCAACCCAATTCTCCTTCTCCAACGCCTCCTCCCTCGCCTTCTTCGCAAGAATTTTCTTATTCAAATCATCCCATGCCTTAGCTCTCTCCTGGACCGTCCTTGCTCTCCCCTTGCTCTTCTCAACCTTCTTCTCCTTCTTGTCCATCACAGCTTCTGCCTTATCAAGACCCCTCTCCTGCCGCCGCTTCGCTTTCGCACTTAATACCGATTTCCTACCATTTTTGGACTTCTTTGAGACACCTGCACCTTGATGGACTGCAAGGATTGAGGGGCGGTGATGTTTGACCTCGGTGGGTGGTTTGACGTTCTTGAGGGACTTGTCGGTGTCAATGCTGGGTGAAGATGCACGTTTTGCGGCGCGAGAATGTACTGAGGCAGCTGTCGCAATTTCGTCAGACTAATCATGAAATAGAATCACGTAATTTACTTACCACCTTTCTTCTTAAGGGGCGCTGTCTTGGCCATTATATGATTGTGTGTTGCAGTTGACTGAATGTGGGGTATGATGGTAGTCAAAAATAATTCTGCAAGCTCCCGATGTTTCGCCGCCAAGCTCACACCTCACATGCTGCCGCCTTCTCAAGCCTTGTGTCTCATTCCAGACGTTGTTACTTCGACATAATGCAAACAATGACAAAAACCAGCCAATCCTCAGCTCCTATAACAGTGAAATAGGTTTCCCAATATTTAACGGACTTCGCATTGCTCTCCACATGCCTTGCAATGTCTCAAGACCAGCGACTCGACGCCTTGTTCGACGGTGATCCGGATCTCGAGCTCGAATACCACCAAGATTACAGAGGGGAAGATCCTTGGTCACATCTTACCCGCACAAGTCTCATACTCCCAATATTACTTCTTGTTGCCACCATCATCTACCAAGCCTTCTATCTTGCAGACTACGACCTCTTGCCGCTTCCAGAGTTCCTATGGAACTGTCTGGTCTACCTAACACCTTCGCGATTACTCGATGCTATCGAAAGCTACCAAAATCCTCTGCAGATAACGGACCCTGGTCGTAGAAATATGATCAGGACACATGCGGCAAAGAGCGAAACAATGCGGCGGATCCTGGGTTTGGACACTTCAGGAGGGATTATAAGCTCTGTCGCACAAGCTAGCAGAAGGAGGCTTTCGACTTTACATGGGGTTAGCTTGATGGGGCCAGGAGGGGAAGCAAGGCCGCCAGGATTGGGAAATTGGGATAATTCTTGTTATCAGAACAGCGTCCTCCAAGGGCTGGCGTCGCTGGACTCACTCCCAGGATATCTCAAGAACCCTAGTATTGAGGAGGGAGTAGGTGAAGTTGGTAAGAAGCCGGACATGAAAATGTCGGACGCTTTGAGGGAGTTGATTGCTATTTTGAATGACCCAGAAAACAATGGGAGAAGGATATGGACGCCGGCGACGTTGAAGTCTATGAGCAGCTGGCAACAGCAAGATGCGCAGGAGTACTTTTCAAAAGTCTTAGATGGGATTGATAAGGAGGTTGGAGTCGTAGCGGAGATGAAGAGTAAATTACAGGGCTTCGAGTCTGACGGTCCATCCTCAACCTCTGAGGCCTTGCCATTATTTCGAAACCCTCTGGAAGGTTTGATCGCGCAAAGAGTTGGCTGTATGAGATGTGGATATTCAGAAGGCTTGTCTATGATTCCGTTCAACTGTCTTACGGTTCCCCTGGGCAGGGCATGGGAGTATGATGTCTCCGAATGCCTCGACGAGTATACCAAACTCGAGCTAATAGAGGGAGTTGAGTGTGGGAAGTGCACGCTGTTAAAGGTACAGCATCAACTGTCCATTATCCATGAACGGATTAAGGATATGCCAAGCGACAGCCCTCTGCACAAGGAAACTAATGAAAGGCTGGCTGCTGTGACCGAAGCATTGGAAGACGACGACTACGAAGAGAAGACGCTTGTGCAAAGGTGCAAAATATCGACCAAGAACCGTGTCTCTTCTACGAAATCTAGGCAAGCTGTGATCGCACGGCCACCGAAATCATTGGTAGTACATTTCAACCGAAGTTTGTTTGACGAGCTTACGGGCGAATTGAGGAAGAACTACGCGGAGGTTAGGTTTCCAAAGATACTAGATCTTGGTTCATGGTGTCTTGGAAGCTCTGGCACCCTGCAAGATATGGAAACGGAGGAATGGATCCTCAACCCTGAGCAACCAATGATTGCCAGCAGTGGAAGGAAATCTAGATTGCGAGGCCCTTTATACGAACTTCGAGCGGTAGTGACGCATTATGGAAGGCATGAGAATGGTCACTACATTTGCTATAAGAAGCATCCAGCTTCTGCTGAAGATGAAGACGGTCCAGGAAAAGAGCAATGGTGGCGGCTGAGTGACGATGATGTTATGAAAGTCACGGAGGAGAATGTTCTGGGTCAAGGAGGAGTCTTTATGCTCTTTTTCGATCTCATCGAGCCCGCATCAACAATACCTTTCGAGCCTGCGAAAGTGGAGCCTGATTCTGCAGTAGAGCCCTTGATACCGGAGTCAGAGGTCGCAGCAAGCATACCTCTACCCGACATCGATGACTCAGATCTTTCCGATACTGAGGGACCTGACTCGATCCTTACAACTCGAGAAGAAAGTGTTGCTACAAGTATTTCTGAATACGATGACGAAGATAATGAGGAGAACACGGAACCACAGGAATATCGGCCGACGAAAGCGATAATAGTTCCTCCATACATACAGAAGACTGGAGTACATAATGAAGGAGAATCAACGGGCCAGCAAGGACTTGCGTCCCCTGGAAGCCTTGTAATGGTTTGACGCAGATATAGTATTTTGATTTTTGGCATAGCGAGGAGTTAGGGGGACATCTAGGGAATGCGCTTAAAGCGCGGGCATAGAAGAGGCACAATTTACCTTATTTCCACGGTACTTTTGTAAGACCATACAGCAATAGAGACGAGGATTTAATTTCATGCAGTGATATTGTCAGAACGGGTTGAAGACTTCGCACACGAGTTGCCTCATTTTATTTCCAAACCCATTACCAATCATGAACTGTGTTCCCTAATGCCGAAGAAAAGGCTGGCGAGGCTGTCAGATTTACGCCGCGCTACGCCCGACACCACACGCTGAGCCTGCCTTCCTTGCGTTGCATACGAGCTAAACTTAGCAACCAGTCAGCGCGGTGTGTACAGTAGGCTTTATGGCTTGAATTTTGGGGTCGAATTTTGTATAAGACAGCCTGTTTCCCGTGGACGACATAACACCAACTCTCGCCCGGTCAACGAAATCTCCATCAAAGCCGGACGATTGCCTCATTCAGCGATGCCTGTCAAACCCTCATCATACCCACCATATCTCAAAACCTGCAATAAAACACTGACGTATGCGAGGCTCCCCCTCACCTAGCAACCCAAAACCAACATGTCACCACCAACCAGCAAACGACCCCTCTCCCCCGCCATCACAATCCCCCGCACTCCTCCCCCAGCTCACTCCTCCACCTTCCCCAACCCTACTTCCCTCCATCCTCTCCCCAAATTCCTCACCCAACCCCTTCCCACCCTCAACCAGAAATTCAAAGCTCTGAACACGCACCAGAGCACGGTGCTAAGGACGCCGGACTCGGTTCTTCCGGTCCATGTTACGAGAGAGAGGAATCGGTATCCGGATATTCATCCTTGGGCGCATAATCGCGTCGTCTTAAAGGCACATCAAGTCAAGAAGCAGAAGGAAGAGAACGTGGTGGATGTCGATGTCGATGTCGATGTCGATGTCGATGCTGATGTGGAGATTGTGGAGCGGCTGGACGGAACTGTGGAAGATGAGGATGGGGATGCCAATGGCGGAGAGGAAGTAAAGGATGGGGAAGAGATAGGAGTGGGGTATATTAATGCCTCGCCTATTGAATTGGGGAGAGAGGAGAGATATATTGCGACGCAGGGACCGCTCGAACGTAGTGGCGGTATCTCGGCTTTTTGGGAGATGTGCTGGCAGGAAGGTGTAGAGGTTATAGTGATGTTAACGAGGTGTGTTGAAGATGGGAGAGAGAAGTGTGGAGTTTATTATCCGGAGGTGGTGGGTGGGATCAGGGATGTTGGGGATGAGTGGGGTGAGGTGGTGTGTGTGGGTTTTAGGGAGGAGAATAGGACGGAGATTAGGGAGTTGAGTGTAAGAAGATTAGGTGGAGAGGATGGGAAAGAGGAGGAGAGGACGGTGTGGCATTTTTTGTTTATTGGGTGGCCGGATATGGAGGTTCCCAGGGAGAAGGAGGATCAGAAGAATTTGTTGGAGTTGATTAGGATGTCGAGGTTTAGGATTGATGAGAGGGCTGGGACATCTGAGGAAGCTCAGAAGGAGGTGGAGGAGAAGAATTCAAAGCCGACTGTTGTGCATTGCAGTGCTGGGGTGGGGAGAACGGGGACCTTCATTGCGTTGGATCATTTACTGAAAGAGTTAGAAGAAGGCAAATTGGATGGGTTGATTGGAGAGGGCAAGGATGACGTCGATCCAATTTTTGATACGGTGAAGAGGTTGAGAGAGCAGAGGATGTTTATGGTCTATCAGCCAGGACAGTACGCGTTCATTTATCAGATTTTGAGGGAGAGATGGGAGGAGAGGCAGAAGGGTAGGAATACCCCCATGGCTAAGGAGGCTAGTCTTAAAGATGGTAAGATACCCTTAAAGACCTACAACAAAAGCAGATAATCTCTTCCAGATTTCTCAATTTCGATTTCTGTCCAAAAGGCAAGGGCTAATCTTTCTATAGCAGAGGGTTCGCCAACCAAGAAGAGGAAGCATACAGAAAATGGTGTTGCAACTGAAGCAGTTTAATTCCATCTCATTCACCTGCAACCATTACCCCACAAAACCAAAAATACCCAAAAGAGAAAAGAAAAATCCAAGACTTTTAGGGCCTCGAAGAGTCGTTCAACAAGCCCCAGTCGTATAATGGTTTTCTACCGCCGTGTGTTCTCCCGTACCCATACTTCACGGCCGCGCGGTAAGGAACGGTTAGGAAATCCATGAGTCTAGGGCCATATCTTTGATGACTGTGGGCGGTCTGTCAGAAGAGTCGAAGCTCTTCCAATCGAGCCATTGGAGACTTGTTGGTGAAGCGATTTTGCTAAATACGCGAGTATTTTTT